>Ga0209201_1002781_pt1 | contig 16370 bp, 18 predicted proteins | sample AD_UKC055_MetaG_FD_184411 | JGI IMG/M metagenome (GOLD analysis project Ga0209201, IMG submission 184411) | Active sludge microbial communities of municipal wastewater-treating anaerobic digesters from USA - AD_UKC055_MetaG (SPAdes) (version 2) | ecosystem: Engineered > Bioreactor > Anaerobic >...
TTCACCAGTCACCATCCACTGTCTCCTATCGCCCATGGCCTATCGCCTATTCCTTCTGACAACGCGGGCAGCAATACGTACTGCGCCCACTCTGCCGGATCCGGACAATGATCCCGCCGCATCGCACACAGGCCTCCCCTTCCCGTCCATATACCTTCAGCGCCTTCTGGTTTTCACCCGGACAGCCGTCAAGATCCCTCCAGTCGGAAATGGACGTTCCCCGCCCGGCAATGGCTCTCCTCAGAATTCGCCGGGCCTGTCGAAAAATCTTTTTCCACTCCGTTTCGTCCAGCGCGGCCGCCGGCCGCAGCGGGGAAATGCCGGAAGCGTGCAGGATCTCGCAGGCGTAAATGTTGCCGATGCCGGCAATCGCCTTCGGGTCCATGAGCAGTGTTTTGACGGGAACCCTGCGCCCGGCCTGGCTTTGCAGGAATTTTCGGAAATCAAAGCTTCCCATCAGATCATTGGTCAAAGCCTCCGGCGGATCAGAGATTACCCGAACGGTCGCGAAGCGACGGGGATCGACCAGATCGATGCCTCCTCCTTCCAGCGTGATCCGCCACCGCGTATGGGACTCGCGGCAGCGGCCCGTCCTCCAAAACAAACGGCCCGACATCCGCAGATGGATGATGATGCATTGGCCTCCCTCCAGGCGCATCTCGACGGTCTTGCCCCGGCGGCAAACCCCGAGAACCCGCAGCCCGCGGACATTTCCGATTCCGTCCAGTTTGTGGTCGCAGACTTTCGTTGACAGAATTTTCTTTCCGGCAATCCTCGTCTGCAACTGGCGGCACAGCGTTTCAACTTCCGGCAGTTCCGGCATTCACTCGTCCTCTTCGCGGCGTAAAAAAATTCGCCGCTCACTTTTTAAAAATTTTTTTCATTTTTTCTTTCAAAATGCAAAATAAATGTTGACAAATTTTTTTGCTTGCGTAAATTCAAAAATCAATAAAGTTTATTTTTCCGGATAATTTTTTAGCGGAAGAACGCTTCCGGAAGGAGGATGAATGGAGAACGAGACCCTGTTTAATGAGGAGGCGGAACCTCCTGGTCATGCGACCGGTCTTGTTGTGGTAAAGAAAAAAACTGCCGATTTTTTTTCGTTGACCACGGATCATCAGCAACCCTCCCTGGCAAAATCAAAGCCGGAACGGATTTATTTTCCCTTTAAAGATTCTCCCCGCTCACGCACTTTCCGCAAGAAACACTACCCGGACATCAGCCGCATCGAATGGTTTGACTGGCGGTGGCAGTTTCAAAACGCCATTCGCAGCGTCCAGGCGCTGGACGCCATCCTTCATCTATCCGACAACGAACGCCAGGCCATGATGCACCCCTCGGGCGACCTCCCCGTTGCCATCACGCCTTACTACGCCAGCCTGATTTCCCCGGACGACCCGTCTTCTCCGCTTCGCCGCTGCGTCGTCCCGGTGGTGGACGAATGCCTGCACACCAAGGGCGAAGAGGAAGACCCGCTCGGCGAGGACGCCGATTCTCCGGTCCCCGGCATTGTGCATCGCTATCCCGACCGCGTTCTGTTTCTGGTCACGGACATCTGTTCGACCTACTGCCGCTATTGCACCCGCTCCCGCATTTTCGGCCGCCAGCACCAGTGCTTTATCGACACGGCCAAGTGGGAAAGAGCGCTGGACTACATCGCCTCCAATCCGAATGTCCGCGACGTGCTCCTTTCCGGCGGTGATCCCCTGACCCTTTCCGACGACCGGCTGGAATGGCTGATTTCGAGGCTTCGGGAGATTCCCCATGTGGAGCTGGTCCGCATCGGCACGAAGGTCCCCGTGGTGATGCCCCAGCGCATCACACCGTCTCTTGTTTCCATGCTGAAGAAATACCATCCCCTCTGGATGAGCATTCATGTCACGCACCCCGACGAGCTGACCCCCGAGATGAGCGCCGCCTGCATCCGGCTGGCCGACGCCGGCATTCCACTGGGCAGCCAGACGGTCCTGCTGGCCGGCATCAACGACTCCGTCTCCACCATGACCCGCCTGGTTCACGGACTTCTGCAGATCCGCGTCCGTCCCTACTATCTGTACCAGTGCGATCCGATTCCGGGCTCGTCCCATTTCCGCACGCCCATCAGCAAAGGACTGGAAATCATCAAGGGCTTGCGCGGACACACCACCGGCTACGCCGTGCCGACCTTCGTCGTGGACGCCCCCGGCGGCGGCGGAAAAATTCCGCTCCTTCCCGAGTATGCCATCGGGTGGGACAAAGGCGACCTGATGATGCGCAATTACGAAGGCAGCCTCTTCCGCTACCCGGACAATCACGCCGAATCAAAGGATATCCACTAGGATATTGAAGATAGCTTATGTCCGGTAATCCAGTCTGTCCAGCGACCGCCCGCCGCCGAACGTTATCGATCGGCCTGACCTACGACCTGCGCGAAGATTACCTTCGCGAAGGATACAGCCTCGAAGAAACCGCCGAGTTCGACAAGCCCGACACTATTTCCGCCATAGAAAACGTCCTCAAAAAAAACGGCTACGCCACCGACCGCATCGGACACGTCAAGGCGCTCACCCGCCGTCTGGCCGCGGGCGACCGCTGGGACCTTGTCTTCAACATCGCCGAAGGAATGCACGGTTTCGGCCGGGAGGCGCAGGTTCCCGCGCTCCTGGACGCCTACCGGATCCCCTATACCTTTTCGGACGCCCTCGGCCAGGCGCTGACGCTCCATAAGGGCATGACCAAGCATATTGTAAGGGACCTTGGCATTCCCACGCCGGACTTCGCCGTGGTTTCCTCACCGGAAGATATCGGGAGCGTCCGGCTGCCCTATCCCCTGTTTGCCAAGCCCGTGGCGGAAGGAACGGGCAAAGGCATTACCGCCCGCTCCAGAATCGACAACGCGGACAGCCTGCGCTCGGCGTGCTTGAACCTTCTGCAGACTTTCCGCCAGCCGGTGCTGGTGGAAACCTATCTGCCCGGGCGGGAATTTACCGTCGGCATCGTCGGAACGGGCAGGCAGGCCCGCGCCATCGGCGCCATGGAAGTGCTCCTCAATCCGGATGCCGAACCGCATGCCTATTCCTACGACAACAAGGAGCACTATGAAAAACTGGTGCGCTATGCCGCCGTTTCCGATTCGGAAGCCCTGCAGGCCATGGAGGTCTCCCTGGCGGCATGGCGAGGATTGGATCTGAAGGACGGAGGACGGGTGGACCTGCGCTCGGACGCTTCGGGCAGGCCTCATTTTATAGAAGTGAATTCCCTGGCCGGCCTGAATCCGGTTCGCTCCGACCTGCCGATTTTGTGCGGACTGGTGGGCGTATCCTATGACCGGCTCCTCTGCGATATCCTGAACTCAGCCCTGGACCGGGCGGGGCTTTGCGGCCAGCAGCTCCCCCATCCGCCTGCGCGGAAACGGTAAACGCCATATGAAAAAAATCCTGATTCTGCACAGCGAAGTTCCGGCGGACGCAGGCGAAGACGAACTCGATTGCCTGACGCAGGCGGCGGCCGTCGGCGAAGCAGTCCTCGCGCTGGGCTGCCGGCCGGAAACGCTCCCGTTCGGAATGGATCTGCGCGCCAACATCGACCGCATTCGCGAGCGGCAGCCGGACGTGGTCTTCAACCTGGTGGAGACGCTTGCCGGGCAAGGCAGTCTGAATTATGTCGCGACCGCGCTTCTGGACGTTTTGCGCATGCCCTACACGGGATGCCGGACCGAAGCCATGTTCATCACCTCCAACAAGCCGCTCGCCAAAAAAATCCTGCAGCAAAACGGCATTGCCACACCGCCCTGGATGACGGCGGACGTGGACGAACGAGGATCAGAGCCACATGGCACATATCTTCTCAAGCCCTGCTGGGAAGACGCCTCGGTCGGTCTCGACAGCGGGGCCATCGTGCAGATGCAAAATCCTCAAACCCTTCGGGACGCGCTGCGGAAGCGCCAGATCGCGCTCGGCCTGGACTGCTTTGCCGAAGCCTACATTGACGGGCGTGAGTTCAATATTGCGCTTTTGGCTTCCGCTCAGGAAGTTCTGGTGCTGCCGCCCGCGGAAATTCTTTTTGTGGACTATCCGCAGGATAAACCAAAAGTGCTTGATTACCGCGCCAAGTGGGTTGAGAATTCCTTTGAATACGACCACACCGTCCGCTCGCTCACCCTCGCGCCGCAGGATGGAAGCCTCGCTGAACGACTGCGGGACATCGCCCTTCGGTGCTGGCGCCTGTTCGGGCTTCGCGGGTATGCGCGCGTGGATTTCCGCGTGGATGAACAGGGCGTTCCCTGGGTGCTGGAAATCAACGCCAACCCCTGCCTCTCGCCGGATGCAGGCTTTGCCGCCGCGCTGGATTTTGCGGGCATGGAATACGCCGTCGCCATCGACGCCATCCTTCAAGACGCCTTTAAACCGTAAACAGGGGGGAACGATTTTTTGAAAACGACCGCCTACCGGCAGAACATTCGGCCGTCCGACCCGGACGCGATTTCAGAAATTGTGAAGGGAAGCGGCTTTTTTTCCGCAGCGGAAGAGGCGCTGGCCCGTGAACTGGCCGAGGAGAAGCTGGAGCAGGGTGAAAAGAGCTCCTATCAGTTTTTGTTTGCCGAAGAAGACGGACTGGTCGTCGGGTACACCTGCTGCGGACTGATCCCGGCCACCGCCGGCAGTTACGACCTTTACTGGATCGCCGTGGCGCAATCCCTGAGGGGCGGCGGAACCGGCTCACGTCTTTTGGAGAAAACCGAAGAGATGGTCCGGAATCAGGGAGGAAGGAAAATTTACGCGGAAACATCTTCCCGCCCGCAATACAAGCCAACCCGTCATTTTTATGAAAAATGCGGCTATGTTCCGGAAGCGTTTCTCAGGGATTTCTATTCCCCCGGCGACAGTAAAATTATTTACGCTAAAACCCTTATATAACAGGTCTTAACGCCTTTCCCGCCCCGCGTCCGTACGATAAAATCTTGCAATTTCCACGATAATTCGCTAGAGCACTTCTGGCTTTTGGATCACCCCAACCGCCCATCGCAGGAAAAAAGGGGAATTTGTTTATGCGCCTGTTTCCGAAGGAAGAAAATTTCTTTGAATATTTTGAAGAACTGGCCAATAAAATTGAAGAAGGCGGTCAGTTTTTCCTCGAAATGACCAAAAACCGGGACTATACCGAAGCCAAAGTCGCCCGGCTTAAGGAACTGGAGCATGAAGCGGATGTCATTACGCACAGAACATACGAAAGAATGCACAAAACCTTCCTGACGCCCATCGACCGTGAAGATATTTACGCGCTGGTAAACAAGATGGACAGCATTATGGACGTCATCGAGGCCACCGCCATCCGCATCCACATGTATAAAGTAAAGAAACCGGATGACGAAATCATCAAACAGGCGGAAATTCTCTTTCAGGCCATCAAAAAAATCAAAGAAATCGTTCATGGTCTGCGAGACATGAAAAACTCCAAAATGATTCTGGACGGCTGTGTGGAGATCAACACCCTTGAAAACGCCGGCGACGTCGTTTTAAGGACCATCATCACCAATCTCTTCATCAAAGAACAGGACGCCATTGAGCTGATTAAATGGAAGGAAATCTTTGAGCGCATTGAAGAAGCGCTTGATGTTTGTGAAGACGTCTCCAACACCGTGGAAGGGATCGTCCTGAAACATGCTTGATTCAATGGCATTTGTTATTTTTCTTGTTGCTGTTGCCCTTGTTTTCGATTTCATTAATGGTTTTCATGATTCCTCCAATTCCATTTCAACCATTGTTTCCACCAGAGTCCTTACCCCCAAACAGGCCGTCATATGGGCCGCATTTTTTAATTTTAGCGCCGCATTTTTCATAGGCACCGCAGTCGCTCACACGATTGGCAAGGGCATTATCAATATCAATGTTATTGACAATCTAATTATTCTTTCCGCGCTGGGCGGCGCCATTGCCTGGAATCTCATTACATGGTATTTTGGTTTGCCGAGCAGTTCTTCTCACGCTCTGATTGGCGGTCTCATCGGCGCAGGCATCGCCAAAGGCGGCATCGGCACACTGGTGTGGTCCGGTATCCTCAAAACAACCGCTTTCATTGTCTTATCACCTTCCATTGGTTTGATTCTTGGTTTTATCTTCATGGTTTTGTCCATGAATCTTAACCGGAATTCCAACATTGCCAAAACAGACAAGCTCTACCGAAAATTGCAGCTGGCCTCATCGGCAATTTATTCGCTGGGTCACGGCATGAATGATGCGCAAAAAACAATTGGTATCATTGCCATTGTTCTTTATAGCAAAGGTTTGATCAGTTCGAGTTTTAACATTCCCTACTGGATCATTATTATGTGCTACTCCGTCATCGCGCTGGGGACTATGTTCGGCGGTTGGCGGATTGTGAAAACCATGGGAACCAAAATTACGAAACTTCAGCCGATTGGCGGTTTCAGCGCAGAAGCCGCGGCTGCCTGCGCGATTATCGGTTCTTCCATTGCGGGTATTCCGGTCAGCACAACACACACGATCGCGGGAGCCATTGTCGGCGTCGGCGCCACGAAAAGACTTTCTGCCGTTCGTTGGGGTGTGGCTGGAAATATCATCTGGGCCTGGGTATTGACCATCCCCATTGCCGCTGCCATCTCCGCCACCTTGTATCTTTCTCTGCAATATTTCATTTTTCAATAATCAACCACCTCGCGGCAAGCTGCGCAGAATGAACGCCCGTTCCGCAACAAGGGATTCCCCTATCCTGGGTTATCCGCCCCCAGGGAAAATAGTATTGATAATTTTTGTTTTTTCCCGTAAATCTTCCACAATAATTTAAAAATGTTTTATTTTGGGAGAATCGCCGATGCCGGAAAAACAACTGCCTTTTACCCATAAACAACTGTCCGCCATTCTTGAAAAATATCCGACGCCCTTTCATCTTTACGACGAAAAGGCCATTCGGAACAACGCCCGCGCCTTTGCCAAAGCCTTTTCCTGGAACCGGGGCTTCAAGGAATTTTTTGCCGTCAAGGCCTGTCCCAATCCCTACATCATGAAAATCCTTCACGCCGAGGGATTCGGCGCGGACTGCAGCTCCATGGCGGAACTGCTGCTGGCGCAAAAAACCGGCATCACCGGTGAAGACATCATGTTTTCTTCCAACGACACGCCGGCCGCCGAATTTGTCCAGGCCCGGAAACTCAAGGCAACCATCAACCTGGACGACATCACACACATTGATTTTCTGGAAAAACACGCCGGACTTCCGGACCTGATCTGCTGCCGCTACAATCCGGGCCCCCTGAAGAGAGGGAACGTCATCATCGGCCATCCGGAAGAGGCCAAATACGGATTCACGCGCGAACAGCTTTTTGAAGGCTATCGCATCTGCAGGGACAAAGGCATCCGTCGCTTCGGCATTCATACCATGGTCGCCTCCAATGAGCTGGACCCGGATTACTTTGTCGAAACGGCGGAAATTCTTTTTCATTTGATCGTTGAATTATCCCACGCCCTGAACATCCGCTTTGAATTCGCCAACTTGAGCGGAGGATTCGGCATTCCTTACCGGCCCGAACAAAAAGCCATCGATCTGAAGGCCATGACCCGCGGCATTCGCGAAAAGTATGAAAAGATCATCGTGACCGGCGGGTTAGCCCCCCTGAAGATTTTTACGGAAAGCGGCCGCTTCATCACCGGCCCTCACGGCTACCTGGTATCAAAGGTCCTGCACATCAAGGACACGTACAAAAAATTCGCCGGCCTCGATGCCTGCATGGCCAATCTGATGCGGCCCGCGCTTTACGGCGCCTACCATCACATCACCGTCGTCGGCAAGGAAAGGCGGCCCCACGACGCCATGTATGACGTCACCGGCTCCCTTTGCGAAAACAACGACAAATTCGCCATCGACCGCATGCTCCCCCGCCTGGCCCCCGGAGACATCGTCGTGATTCATGACGCGGGCGCGCACGGCCATTCCATGGGCTTCAATTACAACGGCAAGCTCCGCTCCGCCGAACTGCTTCTTCGGGAAGACGGCTCCGTCGTCCAGATCCGGCGCGCCGAAACGGTGGAGGATTATTTCGCGACGCTGGACTTCAGGGGGTTGAAAAAGTTCGAAGGATAAAAACGGCAAGGGGTTCGGGGTCAGAGGTCAGGGGCTAAATACGCACTACCCCCTTCTTGCCTCTTACCCATTACCTCTGACCTGTCTTTCCCTTGCCTTTTCCCATCCACGTCATTATATTGACCGCATGGCAAAGGAAAAAATCCCATCAACGCCCGCGGTCCTGGCCCTGAAAAAATCGGCGGCAATCTTTACACTGCATACCTATGCCTACGAAGAGCACGGCGGCACCAGAGTCTCTTCGCAAAAGCTGGGCGTAGATGAGCATAGCGTGATTAAAACGCTGGTGATGGAAGACGAAAATGCGAACCCCTTCATTATCCTGATGCACGGGGACCGGGAGGTTTCCACCAAGGCCCTGGCCCGCGCGATGGGCGTAAAATCCGTCAAACCCTGCACGCCGGAGACCGCGCATCGGCACACCGGTTATTTTGTCGGCGGAACGTCCCCGTTCGGCATCAAAAAGCGTTTGAATCTTTACATGGAAAAAACGATTTCCGATCTTCCGGAAATTCTCATCAATGCCGGCTCGCGCGGACTGCTGGCCAGAATGCCGTCTGCGGAACTGGTCCGCATCCTGAGCCCTGTCGAGGTCAGCGTTGCGATATAATTTGCCATTTGAGCGGAAAAAAGAGATAATGCCTCAAAATTTCGGGAGATGATGTATGCCGGACAACGTGATCATCCGCTGCCTGAACTGCGGAACAAAAAACCGCATACCGCAGCAAAAATTTCAGCGCCGACCCACCTGCGGTCATTGCCACGCGCCGCTGGATGAACTGATTATCCGCTGCCTGAAATGCGGCACCAAAAATCGTCTGCCCGAAGAGCGCCTCGGCTCAAAACCCCTTTGCGGCAAATGCGGCGAAGCGCTGGTGATTGCCAGGCAAAACATCCAACCCGTCGAGGTCACCGATGACTCCTTTGCCCGCGAGGTTCTGTCCGCGGAAACCTCCGTGCTGGTGGACTGCTGGGCGCCCTGGTGCGGCCCCTGCAAAAGCCTTGCGCCGACCATTGACGAGCTGGCCACGGATTACGCCAACGGCGTCAAAGTCGCCAAATTGAACGTGGACGAAAATCCGGCAACGGCCACCCAATACGGCATCCGCAGCATTCCCACGCTGCTGCTTTTCCGGGACGGCCGGCTGGTCGAGCGCCTTGTCGGCGCACTGCCGAAACAGGAAATCGAACAGCATCTTCTCGCCATTATTAAAACCAACTGAAACGGAAACCGATACCCTTCATGGAAAAAAACAGGACCCTGACGTATGCATGTAAAATCTTCTCTGTCTGGGAAGAAGACCTGCTGCTGCAAAACGGGAAAAAAACCAGGCAAAGCTGGATTGAACACAAACCCACCGTGGCCGTTGTCCCCGTCAACGAGAAAAAAGAACTGCTGCTGATTCGGCAGTTCCGCATCCCCGCCGGGAAAAACCTGCTGGAAATTCCAGCCGGTTCCATGGACCACGGGGAAGAATCACCGGACGCCTGCGCGAGCCGGGAACTGGCCGAAGAAACAGGCTGGCGGGCTAAAAAGCTTACGCCCCTTTTCGCGGGCTACCTGCTTCCGGGATACTGCAATGAATTCATGTATTTTTTTCTGGCGCAGGACCTGGTTTTTGAACCGCTGCAGCCGGATGAAGACGAATGCATCGAAGTCATTCCCACAAGCTTCGAAAGGGCCGCCACCCTTTTGAAAAGCGGTGAATTGATCGACGCGAAAACGGCATTGGGAATCATGCTGGCTGAAAACTATTTAAAATAAGGTCAGCGCAGCTGCTTTTCTCTCTGCTCCAGCCGAATTTCCAGATTTTTCAACTGCCGGATGTCGTTTTTCAGCTGCTCGTTTTCCTGCTGCAGCCGGATCAGCTCGGCCGAATTCTTTTCCTCTGCCTGACGAACGCTGTTTTTCAAACCTTCGATTTCTTTTTTGAGCTTCGCCTGCTCCTGTTGGGCTTCGATCTTCTGATCCTTCAATTCAGCCTGCAACGCGGCAATCCTCTCCATGGTTGAAAGCAGGGCCTTCGCGCCCGGCGCCCATTTGCTCTCCGGAAATTGCGCAACCAGATTCCCCAGCCGGATTTTTGCCTCGCTGTAATCCGCCTCTTGCCCGCTTCCGGACAAAAAAGTCAGCGCTTCATCGAACAGTTCCCGGTCCGAAGGATCGCTGCTGAACAGGCCGTTTGCTTTTTTCACCTGGCCCATGGGTTCCTGAGCGCCGTCCCGGACGGCCTTTGTCGCGCAGCCGGTCAGGATCAAAGACAGAATGATCAAAAAAATAAGATCTTTCAAATACTTCAACACTTGAATTACTCCAGGGTGCTTTGCGAATTTTGCGGTGCAACCGCTTTTTGTCTTTCCACCTCTTCTTCCGTCACGTAATTGCTGCCGGGCATTTTTTTGGCGTACTCTTTGAGTTCCGCCACCAGCCTGGCCATCTCCAGCGGATTTTTAAAGCGCGAGCCGTCATCCGTAACAATCGCGGCGGTGATCGTAATCAAAGGAAATTTCTGGACGTTCCCCTGGCGGTTCCGGCCGATGAAGAATCCCTTTTGGGCATCTTCCGGCCGGTAGTAGCTCAGGATGCGCCCGGCAAAATCAACCACCAGCTTTTTGCAGATGCTCTCGACCTGCCCGGGGTCGCCGATGAGGACATAATCATCGCCTCCGATGTGGCCCAGAAACATGTCCTTCAGTTTCATTTCATCGATATAGCCCTGGAGAAGACCGGCCACTTCTTTAATGACCTCGCTTCCCCATGCATACCCGTACTGATCGGCAAACGGCTTGAAATTATCCAGGTCCACCTGGCACAGTGAAAAAGATTTCCCCTTCGCCAGCAATTGCTCAATCCGGTTTTCAATCGCCAGATTTCCCGGCAGACCGGTGAGCGGACTGGCATCCAGGTTGAGCGCTTCCAGCACTTTGAGCCTTTTGGTCATGTGGGCGAAAGAATTCGCCAGCGCTCCGATTTCATCGTTGCGTCTGGCCTCGATCCGGTGATCCAAATTCCCCTCGGCAATCAGGCGGGTGGCTGCCTGCAACTGTTTCAAAGGCTTGGAAATATTGCGCGTAATGACCAGTGCCAGCGTAATGCCCAGAACCAGACTGAGCAGGCTGAGCCCCAGCGTCATGTGCACGGCCCCCCGCCCCTGGCTGGCGATCCGGTTCATTTCATTATTGATGTCCTGGTTCACGTTTTTTTGAATGTCCCGAAGCTGCATCGCCATGGCATCGATCACAGCCCTTCCCGTCGTATCGGAAATCGCCTGGGCTTCCTGCAGCTTTCCGGTCTGCACCAGCAGGGCTTCCTCCGAAAACAAGTCCTTCAGGCGACGGTGTAAAACTGCCATTTCGGAAAGCGCGCCCTTCGAGCGACGGTCCAGCTTCAGCCGCCCCGTCTCGGCCAGTTTTTCCTGGAATTCAACGCTGCGCTTCCAGAAAATCTGCTCCAGCTCCGGATCCTTCAGAATCAGATATTTCTTTTCGGCGCTTTCCTGGGCCAGCAGAATGTCCATGAGCTGCTTGGAATTTTCCATCAGCACAAAGTGGTGATGGGTGATTTTGTACGCGCCGCCGCTCAGCTTCTGCAGATTGAACAACGCGAAGGCACTGGCCAGGACGGTCAGAAACGCCATAAACAGATAACCAAGCAACAATTTGCGGCTGATCGTGAGACTCATTTTACCAAAAACCCGAGAAGGACATTGGCCGCGCGGAATAAAGCATCCGGCAAAAACCAGTTTTCTGCAAGTAGCACAAACAACCGGTTTTCGTAAAGAATTATTTATTTTTCCGGGGCGTTTGTCTCTTTTTTTCCGCCCCCCGGACATGCCGAAAGCTCCTTGCCACGGGCGGAAAGTTTTGTTAAACTGCCGCCAAAACAGGCCGCCCTTTACGTCATCTCAGTACACCCGCGAAGGCAGGCTTCGGCCTGGCCTTGACCATCTGCAAGAAAGGAAAACGCCGCCATGATTTACAATGAGGAGTTTGAAACCCTGCCGCGCGAAGCCTTGAAGGCCCTGCAAGTCAAAAGGCTCCAGCAGGTTCTGCAGCGCGTGTATCACACGGTCGGATATTACAAAAAGTCGATGGACGCCGCTAAAATCGCGCCCGAGCATATCCGTTCCCTGGACGATTTGAAAAAGCTCCCCTTCATCACCCGCGCAGACCTTCGCAACAATTATCCCTTCGGCCTGTTTGCCGTCCCGATGAGCAACATCGTCCGCCTGCACGCATCCTCCGGCACCTCCGGCCGCTCCTCCGTATTCAGCTATACCCGGCGCGACATCGAAACCTGGACGGACCTGATCGCCCGATCGCTGGTTGCCGCCGGACTGAACAAGAACGACATCGTACATAACGCCTTGAGCTACGGCCTGCTTCCGGGCGGACTCGGCCTGCATTACGGCATTGAAAAAATCGGCGCCAGCGTCATTCCCATGTCCGACGGCAACACCAAGCGGCAAATCCTTCTCCTGCAGGATTTTGGACCGACCGTTCTGTGCGCCACGCCGTCCTATGCCCTGCATCTGGCCGAGGAGGGAAAGGCAATGGGCGTGGATATGAAATCGCTGCAGCTGCGCGTGGGGATCTTCGGAGCGGAAATCTGGAGCGACGCCACCCGCGACGCCATCGAAAACGCCTTCAACATCAAAGCCCTCAACATCTTCGGCCTGTCGGAAATGATGGGTCCCGGCATCGCCATGGAATGTCTTGAAGGCCGCCGCGGCATGCACATCTTTGAAGATCATTTTATCGTGGAAACCATCCATCCTGAAACCGGCGACGTCCTGCCCGAAGGGGAAGAAGGCGAGCTGGTCTTTACCAGCCTGACTAGGGAAGCGTTTCCGCTGGTCCGCTACCGTTCCGGCGACATCTCGCGCCTGATTCCCGAGCCCTGCCGCTGCGGCCGCACGCATATCCGCATGGATCGCGTGTTGAAAAGAAGCGACGACATGCTGACCATCCGCGGCATCAATATCTTCCCCGTTCAGGTGGAAGCGATTCTCAAGGAGATTGAGGGTGTCGAGCCGGATTACCAACTGATTATTGACAAAGTCGGAGCGCTGGACGCCGTCGAGTTGCGTGTGGAAGTCGGGGAAAAATTCTTCAGCGAATCGGGCGGCGTCAAAGAACTGCAAAAAATTGAGAAACGAATCGTCAAGGACATGAAGGATTACCTGAGCATCTCGCCGCGCGTCAAACTGGTGGCCCCGCAGACGCTGAAAGAAAGCGGTAAAAAGGTAATCGACAAGCGCACCATTTGATAAACACTTGGAGGAATCATACATGAAGGTAGAACAAATCTCGGTTTTTCTGGAAAACAAACCCGGCACACTGGAGCACGCCACACGCATCCTGAAGGAAAACAACATCAACATCCGCACCCTGTCACTGGCGGAAACAGCCGATTTCGGCATTTTGCGCCTGATCGTCAATGACGTGGAAAAAACCAACAAGGTTCTCAAAGAAGCCGGCTTCCGCGTCAGCAAAACCGTCGTCGTGGCCGTGGAAGTCCCCGATCAGCCGGGCGGGCTGCACAGCATCATGGACGTCTTGAACAAAGAAGCCATCAACGTGGAATATCTTTACGCCTTTGTGGAAAAAAGCGGCCAGAACGCCGTCATCATCTTCCGCTTCGACGCACCCGAAAAAGCCATTGAAGTGCTTCTGAAGCACAAATTCACGGTCGTGCCGGGAGCAAAGCTTTACGAGTTCTAGAATACAAAAGGCCGATGCGCAAACAATGGAACCGGTCTCTTGTATTATCAATCCGCTTAGCTTTCGTTCAACAAATATAAAGGAGAATAAATAATGGGTGTTCAAAAAAAGCTTCCGCGTTCTCGTGCACTAGCCGCCAAATTAATATATTCCGCCTTAACAATACTCCGAGACAATGGAAAAGAAATGCCCATGCGTGTACTTTTGAGCAAGGTTGAAAATGATGTCAAATTGGATGATTGGGATAAGGAAAGGTATGAAAAGTCGGGGTACATTAGATGGGAATCTATTTTACATTTTTTTAGTATAGATTGCATCAAAGCAGGTTATTTAATTAAGAAAAAAGGTATTTGGTATATTACACCTGAGGGTGAAGAGGTATTAAAGCTTGGACCGGAAAAATTACTTGATGAAGCAACAAAAGCTTACAGAAAATGGAAAGCAGAGCAACCTATTGTTTCCGTTGAAGACCACAACGAAGTCGAAGCAACTGAACAATCAGTGCCATTTGATGACATCGAACAGACTGCATTAGATGGTCTTGAAAAATTCTCAATTCAAAAAATCCATATGAGTTTCAAGATTTGGTGGCAGCCTTACTTAGAGGTATGGGCTATCATACACCATTCGTTGCACCTAAAGGTAAAGACGGTGGTGTTGATGTTGTTGCATACAGAGATCCACTGGGTACAGAATCACCACGTATTCAGGTTCAAATTAAGCATCGTGACTCATCTGCTACCGTTCAGGAAGTAAGGCAGCTTATGGGATTGCTACAGAAAGAAGGAAATGTTGGTATTTTTGTTTCTACTGGTGGTTTCTCACCAGATGCACGTTCAGCAGCAAGAAGTTCGCACGTCCATGTAGAGCTAATCGACCTTCATCGTTTTCTTGGATTATGGCAAGAATTTTACCCAAGGCTTTCTGATGCTGACAAAAGCATGCTTCCCTTACGTCCGGTATATTTTCTTGCAGTTGAAGATTGAAATATTTAACAAGCCGTTGCACCGGAGCGCGTGCTTTCGGCCCGCTCCCGATAAGCTTTTCGTTGGGCATATCACTGTCTAAAAGGAGAAAAAATGTGGAAATATCTGAATGTGTTGTTGGCCGCAACTTTTTTCTTAATGTCAGGATGCGCTATGACAAAACCAGCGCCAGTTGTTTCTCCTGAAGAGTTAACTCTCCAAGAGGTTCATGAAATTAATTTAAGTAAAGACGCGATATTTACGAAATCGCTCGAATGGATGGCACAAGCTTTCGCTTATTCTACGCAGGTAATTGAGTTACAAGATAAAGAAAATGGCAAAATTATAGGGAAGGGTATGACAGAATTCTATAATGGTGATATGCCTACCCCATGTCGTTTCACGATGACGATCGAAGCAAAAGACAAGAAATACCGGGTCACCTATAGCAATTTCACCGGTATGTGGGGTTATGACCGCACCCTACCCAGACCACTCTGGCACCCAACTCACCTTGAACAAGTTAAGGCGAAATTGAAAATATTAGACGCCAACCTTTATTCGCATCTTTCAAAGGGAAAAAATGGAAAGGATTGGTAGCAGGCATACTCCGATTTTCTAGGCTAGGCATTTCGCGAACAGAGAGATAGATAACAGATTGTTTCGAATACATGCGTAACATTTTTATAAGTAAGTGGTGACGGTTACATTTAACGGTTGCCCAATCAGCCGCTAGATCCTATAGCAGCCCACAGGGCTGTTCCAGGTGATTTCGTCGTTGGGGACAAAAGAAAGTACATACATGAAACAACAAGACGATTTGTTTATCAATAGTGTTCAAGCCGCCCTCTATTCATTTCAAATGCTTGAAGAAGGGTTGAAAATCATCGTTGGCCTTTCCTACGAAGTAATACAAGCAACTACACCAGAACCGGTGAAATTCAACTTTAATCCAGATGAAATATATAATGCGCCTTTGGGTAATTTGAGAAAAATGTATTCACGTGTTTCGGATAACACTGAATTGGGAAAAGAGATAGATCAAATCATTCCTTGGCGAAACTACTGTGCGCACCGGGCATTTCAAGTGGAGTATCTAAGTAGAAATAATGTAAATAAAGAGAACGAGAAAGCTATAGATGGTTTAATTACTGCAACTAAAGCCACGCTTCAAATTTTGTTAAAACTTAAAGAAGAATTGCAGCAGGTTCAGCAATTGCATCCCAGAGTTGTCAAGAAATTGCAAAGAGATACAGGTGATAATATTCTCCCCAACAAATGAAACATGGGAGCTGTTAACTTTTTAACTTCATTGCTGTTTCATTGTTGCAGAACGAATCGGTGATGATTTTCAAAAAAGGCATGGAATGGCTAATTTGGAACCTAAATCGGGAGAGCGTGTCCGGGATGTGCATATCAATGATGATACCATCAGTGTTGATCTTTTCGATGGGCGAACCATAACGGTGCCATTGGCATGGTTCCCCCGGCTGCTGCATGCCACTCCGTCGGAGCGGGCTGAATGGCGTGTTTCGGGCGCCGGATATGGAATTCACTGGCCACGCCTTGATGAGGATCTTACAACGCAGGGACTTTTACAGGGAG
>Ga0209201_1002786_pt1 | contig 16334 bp, 11 predicted proteins | sample AD_UKC055_MetaG_FD_184411 | JGI IMG/M metagenome (GOLD analysis project Ga0209201, IMG submission 184411) | Active sludge microbial communities of municipal wastewater-treating anaerobic digesters from USA - AD_UKC055_MetaG (SPAdes) (version 2) | ecosystem: Engineered > Bioreactor > Anaerobic >...
TTTTGTTAAAGAAAGATAGAAATTCTGGAATTCTATCAAAGAATCTATTATATTCTGAACTTTTAAGAATTATTAAAATATCTAAATCACTACCTAAACCAAATTTTTCTGTAAGAATTGAAACAAAAAGAATAATTTTTAAAATATTTTTATTAGTTTCGCCAGGTTCTTTTGAAGATTTTTCTATCTCTTCTAAAAAAATCTCTCTATTCTCGTATAAATTTTTTGATAAAAACAATGATCTCTCTTGCATTTTTTATTGCATTTTCTGCCTGGTTTAACCAATCTAAACTTCTTTTTATAAAATAATTTTATCATATATAACTTTACCCTGGTTATTGATTTTATTTTTTTCTTTGTTTTTTTGAGATAATTTCCACCAATCAGTTCTTCCCTTTTTATTCACATAAGGCTTATTGTCATAGAACAAGTAATAATTTTTTTATAATTTTTAATAAAAGTTTTAAGCAGTTCATTTGGTGTGTAAAGATTATATTTTTATCTTGTTTTATCTGGTAGCGCCAAGGGGAATCGAACCCCTATTTGAGGATTGAGAGCCCTCCGAACTAACCATTGTTCTATGGCGCCACAGAAAATATTATACCAATTCAAGTTTCTATTTCAATATTTACAATCTATGACTATCTAATTTAGTAGTGTACAAGGAGTCAGGCACCTTGTACACTATGATTTAACAGTCAAAATATCTTCCCACCTTGTAGTATAGTTTTTTGATCTTTTTAGTTGTCTCATCTTATATGGTTTATCAATTCCATTTGCCATAGGAAAGATTGAATCTCTTCCTAATTTTTTATTTATCAAATCAATGGCTTTCATTAAATTTTCCTCTTTACTATCTTTATAACTACTTAAAAAGAACGACAACTCCAATTCACTTTCATCGATAAGTCCAGAAATTATAACCCCAGCTTTCTTATACAATAATCCATTTTTATATATTTTTTTTAAAATTTCTACCCCTTTTTCTATTAACTCTGATGTTGAAGCAGTTGGTCTATCTAAATAGGCAGTTGACATTTTATAATATTTCTCACCCTCTTTAAAAGGATTTGTCATAACAAAAACTGATAAAATATTTGCCAATGATTTCTGCTTTCTTAATTTTTCACTCGAAATTGTGATAAAGGTTGAAATTGCCTCTTTCAAATCTTTAAAATCTTCAAGGTCTTTGCCAAATGATCTTGATGTACAGATTGTTTTTTTAGGTTTTTCATAAAATTCCATTTCAATACAGGGTGTTCCATTTAGTTCTAAAAGAATTCTTAAGCCAGGGGTTTTTAAATGTTTTTTTACCCAGTCAAATGGAAGATATTTATAGTCATAGACAGTAAAAACTTCATTTTTCTTTAAAAATTCCTCAAACCTTTCTCCAACTCCCCATATATCTCTTATCTCTATTTTTTTTAAAATTTCATCAACATCATCTCTACCAATTATGTTAAATATACCTTTCAACTCTTTTCTCTTTTTTGCAATTTTTGTTGCAATTTTAGCAAGAGTTTTTGTCTCTCCAACTCCAATTGAAATTGGAATTCCTGTCCATTTTAATACCTTTTCTCTTATATTTTTAATATAATCATCAATGTTATGGTAATTGTAATAATCAAAAGATAAAAAGGCCTCATCAATTGAATATATTTCAATGTCAGGGCACATAGATTCTAAAATTTCCATTACTCTTCTTGACATATCTCCATAAAGAGTAAAATTTGAAGATAAAACTTCGATTTTATATTTTTTCACATAATCTTCATATTTGAAAATTGGAGCACCCATTGGTATTCCAATCTCTTTTACCTCATTTGACCTTGATATTATACAACCATCATTATTTGAGAGGACAACAGTTGGTTTACCTCTTAGTTTTGGGTTAAAAACTCTTTCACAGGATACATAAAAATTGTCGCAATCAACAAGAGCAAAAACTCTTCTCTTCATATATTCTCCCAAAATGAGACTTTGGTGTCAGGCACCTTTGTCTCATTCTTGATAAATAAGTAACCTTTTTTCAATTTCATTATAAAATTTTGTAATTTCGGAATTCTTTTTAATCATTAATTCAATTTTTTGAAAGATTCTATAAGTTTGCGCTTTTGAAACATTAAAATATGAAATTATTTCTGCAAGAGGATAATTTCTGTTAATTAAATAATATATCATTAAATCTCTTAAAAGTTTTTTATCTGGAATTTTATCACTAAAATAGTGATCTATTAATTTATTATTTTTAGAAATAAAATTATCATTTGTAAAATCATTATCAGAGTAATATAAATTTATAAAATCATTAACATATTCAATATAATATTCTTTACCAATAGATAATAATTCATAAAATTCATTTTTATCTATTATATTATTTTTTAAATCATAAAAGTAGACATTATAACTGTTCCATTTATAATTTTCTGGTTTTTGTACTATATTTGCTTCTAATGGGTTTAAATGAATATACCTTGAAACATTCAATAAATATCCTTCTTTATCAATAAAAAAACTTTTAAATCTATCCATAAAAAGATGCCCTCTTCTAAAATTTTTATAATTATAAAATTGTGCGTATCTGTAATTTAAATTTTTAATAAAATCGGATAAGTTTGGTTCATTAGTTTTTATTAATAAATGATAATGATTACTCATTAAACAATAGGCATAAATATTTATTTTAAATTTATATTTTTCTTGTTCTAAAAAAGTCATAAAATATTTTTTTTCTTCATCATTGTTAAATAATTTTGTTTCTTCAACACTTTTTGAGACAATATGAAATATACCTTTTTCTATATTAATCCTTCTTGATCTTCCCATCTATATCCTTTTTATTTTATGAGACTTTGGTGTCAGGCACCTTTGTCTCATTTTATACAATAGTATGGATGACATAGGTTACTACTCCCCAGATTTCGCACTCCATTCCCTCTTTTATCTCAATTGGATTAAAATCTGAATTTTCTGGATAAAGGTATAACTTTCCACCCTTTTTTCTTATTCTCTTTAGAACAAACTCTCCATCAACATTTGCTATTACAATTTTCCCTTCAACTGGTTCAAGCGATTTATCAATAACTAAAATATCTCCATCTTTTATTCCTGCATTTATCATTGAGTTTCCTGAAACTCTAACAAAAAATGTTGCCTGTGGGTGTTTAATCACTAAATCATTTAAATCAAGAGTTTTATCAATAAAATCATCTGCAGGAGAAGGAAACCCTGCAGAAACCTTGCTTGAATATAAGGGTAACTTTAATTTCTTCTTTTTTCTTGCCATATTTTAATTATAATACAATCTTACTTCCCAAATTAGTGTACAGGGTGCCTGACCTCCTGTACACTATTGAATAAAAATTTTAGTAACATATAATTAATATAGGTGAGGTTAAAGGGAAAAGAGTGAGATACTCTTGCTGCCCCGCAACTGTGATTGGGTAAACTTTCATCCTATAAGCCACTGGGAAACTGGGAAGGCTTAAAGGTAAAAAAGTACCCATAAGCCAGGAGACCTGCCTTACCAAAAACCTTCCGCCTTCGCGGGAAGGAAAGGAGGATTCAATGAAAAAATTAATCACAATGTTTTTAATCATCTCTTTTATTTTTATCCTTTTTTTAAATCCAAAACCTTTATCTTCATTCAGTGTTAAATTTATTTACAACTTAGGTGAAAAAAACTTTATTTTTAATGGTAAAGAGTATCTTTTAACCAAAAATTCGGGTTTATTAAATGGAAGAGTTATTTTCCCTTTAAGAGATTTATCAAGAGTTTTTGAAATTGAGTTAAAGTGGATAGGTGAAGAAAAAAGTGTTGAATTTTATGTTGGTAAAAACAAAATCAAATTATTCATTGGCGAGGATTATTACGAAAAAAATGGAAAAAGAGAAAATCTTCTTGTCAAACCCTATATTTTTGAAAATTTAACCTATATAGGATTAAGAGATTTCAGTAAAATATTAAAATTAAAAATTGACTGGGATGATTCAAAAAAATCTCTTTTAATATCAGGAAGCTTTTATCCAATTGTTAAAGCAAAAGATGATTTAGGAAATGAGGTGACATTTTTTGAACCTCCAAAAAGGATTGTTTCACTTGCTCCATCAAATACAGAGATACTATTTGCCTTAGGTTTAAACAGTGAAATAATCGGAGTTACAGAATTCTGTGATTATCCAGAAGAAGCTAAAAAGAAAGAAAAAATTGGAGGATTTTCAAATCCTAATCTTGAGAAAATATATTCATTAAAACCAGATTTTGTTTTTGGAATAAGAGGGAATCCAAAAGATACATTAATAAATTTAACGAAATTAAATTTTAATGTTTTAGCATATGATCCTATAAATGTCGATGAACTTCTTAATTTAATTGAATTAATTGGTAAGATAGTTGATAAAAGAGAAGAGGCATACAATTTAATAAATAAAATGGAGGAAAAAAGAAACTCTTTGATTAATAAAGCTAAGTTACTGCCAAAAAAGAGAGTATATCTTGAGTTATGGAACAATCCATATATGTCTGTTGGAGAAAATAGTTACTTAGATAAAATAATTGAGGAGATGGGCGGAATAAACATCGCTAAAAAAGCAAAAGGTGATTGGCCTATTCTTTCTCAAGAGTTTATTATAAATGAGAATCCAGAGGTTATCATAATTGCTTATATGGGGCAGAATATTGATGAAGTTTTAAAGAGGCCTGGATGGGAAAATATAGATGCAGTAAAAAATAAAAGAGTTTATTATATTAATCCAGATTTGTTATTCAGGCTCGGACCAAGAATTGTTGATGGTATGGAGGAACTGTTTAATTCTATTCATTTAGTGAATATGGTTGATTCATTTAATTTACAAGGTGCTTGTCACCTTGTAAATTAGTAAGGAACGATGAAGAAAATTAAGGGACGATGAAGAAAAAAACTTTTGTTTTAATATTGATAATTTTGTCTGTTTTAATTTTTTTAATCTCTCTTTCTTATGGCTCAAAAAGATATTCAATGTTAGAGATAATAAAGTTTTTAATGAATCCTAAGAATGGCGATGAACTTCTTTTAAAAATAAGACTTCCAAGAGTTCTCTCGTCTTTTTTAGTTGGTGCTTCACTTTCAATCGCAGGGTTACTTTCTCAAACACTCTTTTTAAATCCTCTTGCTGATCCATTCCTTTTCGGAATTTCATCTGGTGCTAATTTTTTTGTAACACTATCACTATTTTTAGGTTTAGATATGATTTTTAAATTTTCCTTATCCTTTTTCTCATTTTTAGGTGCTCTTTTTACAACTTTTATAATATTACTTATAAGTAGAATCAAGGGGAAAATTACTCCATTGAATCTTCTACTTGCAGGAGTAGCACTTAACTATCTTTTATCTTCAATTTCATCATTTTTATCAATTTGGGGAAGAGATGTTTTGAATAAAAGTGTTTTTTGGTCATTAACTGGTTTTTCAACGATAAATTTTGAAAAGATAAATCTTCTTTTAATAATTTTTATTCCCTGTCTAATTTTTTCGATATTAATAAATATACAGCTTGATGCTTTTTCTCTTGGGGAGGATGAGGCTTATTCATTGGGAGTAAATACAAAACTATTAAAAACAGTTACTCTTTTTCTTATAGCTCTACTTACTGGAATAAGTGTTTATGTATCTGGAATAATTGGTTTTATAGGTCTTATGGTACCAAATATATTAAGAACAATTTTTGGATTAAAACATATTGAACTTATTCCACTATCGCTACTTCTTGGCGGATTACTTCTTATGATTTCAGATTTAATTGGAAGAATGATTCTTTTCCCTGCTGAGATACCCGTTTCAATAATAACATCATTTCTTGGTGCTCCATTTTTTTTATATCTTCTCTTTAAAAAGAAGGTTTATTAAAGGTTATGGATTACTTAATTTTAAACAAAATTTTTTTCTCATATGACAAAAAAGAGATAATAAAAAATATAAATCTTGTTATTAATAAGGGTGAATCAATTTCAATTTTTGGTCCAAATGGAAGCGGAAAAACAACTCTTTTGAAAATAATATTATCAATTTTAAAGCCACAAAAAGGTGAGATTTTTCTTGAAGGGAAAAATGTTTTTAAATTTAAAGAAAGAGAAAGAGCAAAAAAATTTTCATATGTACCTCAAAAAGTCTCCTCATTTTTTCCTATGTCAACTTTTGACTTTCTTGTACTTGGAAGAGTTCCATATATTAATGGTTTTATAAGAAAAGAGGAGAGGGAAATTGTCTTAAACTGGATGGAAAAAATGGGAGTTATACATCTCAAAGACCAAAATTTTCAACTTCTCTCTGAGGGCGAGAAGCAACTTATTACTTTAATAAGAACTTTTATTCAGGAAAGCGAAATAATAGTTCTTGATGAACCTTTGACACATCTTGATTTAAAATATAAATCAAAAATTTTGGAACTACTTAAAGAGATTAAAAAAATGGATAAAACAATAATCTCTATTTTCCATGATTTAGAATCAATAAAATATATTTCAGATAGGGTTGTTTTGTTAAAAAATGGTGAAATTTTAAAAGATGGAGAAGTTAATGATATCTTAACAAAAGATAATTTAACACAACTTTTCGAAGAAAATCTAATTCAGTTTTTTTAATTTTAAAAATAGTTTACAAAAGTAGGCTGTCTGTTTTTGTAAACTAACTGAGTGGTATAATTAGAAAAAACCAAAAAGAGGAGGTGGATTTATGGTTAATATTTGCGTTATAGGAGCAGGAAATGGAGGACAAGCCCTTGCTGCATACTTTGCAATGAAAGGCTTTGATACATCTCTTTTCAACAGAAGCAGTTGGAGAATTGCGCCAATTATAGAAAATAGAAGAATAAAACTTGAGGGAGAAGTAAAAGGAGTGTATGAGATATCTTTTGCAACAACAAACTTAGAAGAGGCGATGAAGGGTAGAAAATTATTGATGGTTGTTGTACCAGCTTTTGCTCATAAAGAAGTTGCTGAAAAAATGGCTCCTTTTGTTGAGGATGGTCAAATAATTTTACTTAACCCAGGAAGAACAGGAGGAGTGCTTGAATTTAAAAATGTTTTTAAAAGTAAGGGAGTAAAAAGGGATGTAATTATAGCTGAAGCACAAACCTTTATCTTTGCATCAAGAATGTCAAATCCTGGAGTTGTAAAGGTATTTAGAATCAAAAATGCTGTGCCAATTGCAGCACTACCTTCTAAAAGAAACGGTGAACTTAAAGAAATTATGAGAGAGGTTATGCCAGAATTTGAAATTGCAGATAATATAATTTATACAAGTTTTAATAATATTGGAGCAGTCTTTCATCCAGCAACTTTATTATTGAATGCAGCAAGAATTGAATCAACTGCAGGTAAATTCGAATTTTATCTTGAAGGAATATCGAGTTCTGTTGCAAAAGTTCTTGAAAAAGTTGACGAAGAAAGATGTAATGTTATGAAAATTTTTGGTGCTGAGCCTTTGACATCTGTAAACTGGTTAAAATATGCTTATGATGTAACAGGAAAAAATCTCTATGAAGCAATTCATAATAACAGTGGTTATCAAGGCATTCTTGCTCCACCAAGTATTGATAATAGATATATAACAGAAGATGTTCCAATGAGTCTTGTTCCAATTTCATCTTTTGGTAAAGAGTTTGGAGTTCAAACACCAATAATAGATTCAGTTGTCAATTTTGCTAATGTTATGATGGAAAAGGACTATTTTAAAGAAGGCAGAACTGTTGAATCTTTAGGTCTTAAAGGAAAAAAAGTTGATGAGATTTTAAAACTTTTGGAGGAGGTTGATGAGTAAAAAAATTGTTGGGGCATCTATAGGAAATGATATACATGTTGCAGGACTTCTAAATTTTTTAAATCTTGCAAAAAAAGAGGGGTATGAAACAATCTATCTCGGAGGAGCAGTTCCAATTGAAAAACTCATTGGAGCAATTATTGAAGTTAACCCTGATATTGTTGCAATTAGTTATAGATTGGGCGAAGAACCATTAAAAAATTTACTTGACGAATTTATAGAAAAATTGAAAAAAATTGAAAAAAAGGATTTAAAAATTGTCTTTGGAGGAACAATAGAGACTGGTAAGGTTGCAAAAAATTACAAAATTTTTGAAAAAGTTTTTGATGGCAGTGAAGAGGTAGAGGATGTTTTGAATTTTATAAAAGGAGGAGGCAGTAAAATTGAAGAGAAGGAATTCCCACAGAATCTTCCAGACAGAATCAAATTCAAAGAGCCATATGCTTTAATAAGGCACCACATTGGTCTTCAAACAATGGAAGAGACAATAGAAGAGGTTAAAAAATTATCAGAAAGTAAACTTCTTGATATTATTTCAATTGCTCCAGATCAAAACTGTCAGAGTTACTTTTTTGAAAAAGATAAAATGGATGAGAAATTATCAGGTGCTGGTGGTGCTCCAATAAGAAGTGAAGAAGATTTTAAAAAACTTTATGAAGCATCAAGAAGAGGTAATTTTCCTTTGATGAGATGTTATTCAGGAACAAGAGATATGGTTAAATTTTCAAAAGTGCTTAAAGAGACATTGAATAATGCATGGGCTGCAATTCCAATTTTTTGGTATTCAGATTTAGATAGAAGAAGCGATAGAGAACTTCTTTCTGCAATAAAAGAAAATATGGAGGGTATAAAGTGGAATGGAGAAAATGGTGTTCCGGTAGAGGTAAACGATTCTCATCAATGGGAGTTAAGAAATGCTCATGATACTCTTGCTGTTTTCGATTCATACCTTGTAGCATACATTGCAAAAAAATTAGGAGTAAAATATTATATACAGCAATATATGTTAAATACACCTCCAAATTTATCTCCAAAAATGGATATTGCAAAAAGTTTAGCAAGAATGGAACTTGTGGAAAGTTTAGAAGACGAGAATTTTAAAACATACAGAATGATAAGAACTGGCTTACTTTCATATCCATCTGATCCTTATCAAGCTATGGGGCAACTTGTTTCATCTATGTTTTATGGTTCATACCTTAAACCTCATATAATACATGTTGTGGCTTATACAGAAGCCATAAAAAGAGCAACAAGTAAGGAAATTTTAGAAAGTGTGAAGATGGTAAAAAAAGCATATCTTCTTGCTGAAACTGGTCTTCCAGATTTTATTCAGGATAAAGATATTAGAAATAGAGTTTATGAAATAAAAGACGAATCTTTATATTTAATTGAAAAAATAAAAGAAATTGGAAAAGATAAAAAAGATCCATTGATTGATCCAGAAACTCTTTATAATGCAGTAAAATTTGGTATTCTTGATGCTCCAGGTTTAACTGGATTTTCTGTTGCAAAAGGAGAAATTAGGTGCGAAGTTATAAATGGTGCAAATTATGCAGTAGATGAGAATGGAAAAATTTTAAAAGAAAAAGATAGATTAAAAATGTTAAATTAGGGACTGACCCTTTTTTATCATCTGAGGAAAATTTTATGGAGATAAAAAAAATTGGAGTGGTTCACGATAAAAATTTAGACAAAAATAAAAGTTTAATGGTTGATTCAGTATTTAATGCAATCAACAAAAAATATGAAGTAGTTAAAATTCCTTTTGATGAAAATTTTTTTGAAAATATTAAAAAGGTTGACTTTGTGTTTAATTTATCAACAAGTGGAGGAAAAGAGGGAAGGCAAATTCACATCCCAGCAATTCTTGATTTATTAAATATACCATATACGGGCTCTTCAGCTTTCACTCATACTATCTGTTTAGATAAATTTATAACAAAGCTTATCTTAACTTTTTATAATATTCCAACATCAAGATTTACGCATATTAAGGAGAACGAATATATAGAAAATGATTTGAATTTAAATTATCCTTTGATAGTAAAACCAGTAAGAGAAGGTAGCGCATTAGGTTTAACTAAAGATTCAGTTGTCTGGGATTTAGAGAGCTTGAAAAGGGAGGTTGAAAAAATACATAAAGATTTTAAAGAACCAGCATTAATTGAAGAATATATTGATGGAATTGAATTAAGTTGTGGTGTCATTGGTAATGATGAAGAACTTACAATTCTTCCTCTACTTGAAATAGATTTTTCATCTCTTCCGGAAGGAGTTGAAAGGTTCTATTCATATAGAGTAAAAAATGAAATAGGAGAAAACAAAATAAAATATTACTGTCCTGCAAGAATTAATAAAGAGGTTGAAGAAAAAATTAAAAGAGGAGCTAAAGCTTCTTGTAAGGCATTAGGGCTAAGAGATTATGCAAGAATTGATTTAAGAGTAAAAAATGATGAATTTTATGTTCTTGAAGTAAATTCACTACCCTTACTTGTACCAGGTTACTCTAATATTTTAAAGATGGGTGAAAAAATTGGCTTAAATTATGATGATTTTATCCTAAATCTCTTAGAGGTTGCCATTAAAAGATACTTTTGATATAGTTTACAAAAACAGACAGCCTACTTTTGTAAACAGAATAAATAAAAAGGGAGCCTTAGGGGGCCCCCTTAAGTTATTTTATAATTATCATTATGGAGCTGAGGTTCCAAAATTTTGAGCTAAGAGAAGAAGGTCATCTGCATCAACTTTACCATCACCATTTAAGTCGCATTTTTCATTATAATTTGAATCGCCAATTTGAGTTCCAAAGCTTAAAGCAAATATAATAAGATCTTCTGAATCTACCTTTCCATCATCATTTATATCACCCATAAGTAGAGTAATTTTTATGACCTTTTCAATTAATAGAAAATCAAGAGGTCTATTCTGCGAATCAAAACCAACAAAACTTGAAACAGCGATCCTTGTTCCACCATCTTTTATGGCTTTAAATTTGATTCTAAAAACAGTTCCTTCACCAGTTACTCCTTTTTCATTAACTCTTGTAACTTTAACTTTTATTTTCCCATATTCTTTATCAACTGTGTATTCAACGTTAACATCACTTTCTCCTTCTTTTAGAAAATCACCTAGTAAAACATCAATAACCTCTAAGTATTCTGGATCAAAAGTGAGTTCTGAATTTACAATTTTTAAATCTGGTGCAGCTTTAACCCCAACATCAAAAAGGAATTCAGTGTTTTTCGCAACTGAATCTCTTGTTTCAATTTTTGTACAAAGAAAAACATTTTCATCAACTATAAAGAATCCGGCTTCTGCTCCCTCTTCAACTAATTGTAATTGATCCCCAGATTCAATTATAATACAGTAGATTTTGTATTGATATCTTCCATCACATAAGAAGAATTTTCCTTCAAAATCTCTTCCGTCCCAGATAAAATCATAAACTCCATTCATCAAAACTTTTTTATAAATCGTCCCTATTTTTGTTGTCCCTTTTTCGTCAAGAATATCAATTATAACTCCGCCAATTCTGCTTCTATATGCTTGTTCATTAAAAAGCCCTTTTTCACCAAAATTCAATTTGAAATGAAATTTTATTGTATCTTCTATTCCATCGCTGTTTGGAGAAATTTTTCTGGGTTCAATTGATATATCATCCAAAATTTTTGTTGGAACTTTAGGAATTCCCTTTTTTATAACTATTGGGATATGTAAAGTTCTATCGTTTGTTCTGAAATAAATTACTGCATCATAGTATCCTTCTGGAGTTTTATCATCAACTATATAATTGAATGGAATAACTAATTCATCATTAGCTTTAACAGTGAAAACTTCTTCTTTGTCAAGAAAGTTTAATGTAATTCCAGTCACTTGAGATATTAAATTTGATGTAATTTTAACCTCTAAATCATTATCCAAAAAATTTTTTATTTTAATATCAACTTTTCCTTCCTTTTCCATTATAAAAATTGAATATGGTTTAATTAAAAGAGGAGTTGTAGCTGTAGCATATACATCAACCCTTCCTGATCCTTGATCTGTCCAAGTAAATGGAAGATTATTATTTGGATTAATCATAATAAAAGCATTATTCATTAAAGCTGTTTTCACATCTTCAGGAGTCCAATCAGGATTGAGTTGTTTTATTAATGCAGTTGAACCACAAACAAATGGTGTTGCACCAGAAGTACCTCCAAATCCAAATGTATATTTTCCTTCAGGAGCAGTTGTAAATGTGTTAGTCCCAGGTGCAGCAATCTCAGGTTTAAAATAGTTATCAGGTGTTGGTCCTTGAGATGAAAAATCAGCAACTAAATTTTCTTTCCTTAATTTTCTTGTGAAAGAAACTTTTAGTCCTCTTTCTATCAAAGATTTTAAAATATAACCATCCTCTTCCATAATAAAAACAGCTGGCTTTAGTTCAACTCCTGGATGATTTTCTATATTAAGAGCCATTGTTATAAGTGGACCTGGTGCAGTATCAAAAACAACAACTCCATCTGCTCCTTTTGCTAAAGCGTTGAAATATTTTGTTTCAAATGTAAGTGCATTCTCAGGTGCAAGAGGGCCTCTCTGAATCAATACAAGTTTTCCTTTCAAATCTTTCCCTTCAAAATCTTTATCCCTTCCGTAACCACAATAGACAAGTTGATATTCTTTTCCTTCGGGAAATTCAGGTACACCATCTCCATAAGTAAATGGAACAAATTTATCTTCAAATCCAGTTGGATAAACAATATTAACTGTTCCACCACCTTCATCACTTGCAGCAACTGAAATTGCATTTTTAGCAGTTGAAGGTTGGCTTATGGGCCAAGCAAGTTCTTTACTTCTCAAACCTTCATTTCCAGCAGCTGCACAAACAATCAAACCAGAATTTGCTGCATTATTCATTGAATCTAATTCTGGATCTCCTTCACTTTTTCCACCTGGTGAACCAAGAGAAAGATTAACTGATGTACAACCATCTTTTAATGCTTGATCAATAGCAGCAATAATATCTGTATCACTTGCTCCTTCACCTGCCTCTGAAAATATTTTATAAGCCATAAGATTTGCATCTGGTGCAACTCCTTTTACTTTACCATTTCCTGCTGCAATACCTGCAACTGCTGTTCCATGACCTTGCGTAGGTGGATCGATGGGATCGGGGTCATCATCTGCAAAATCATAGCCACCTTTTACTTTAAAATCTTTTCCAATTCCTCCTCCTAAATCTGGATGCTTATAATCAATTCCTGTATCGATTATTCCAATTAACATTCCTTTACCTGTAACAGATAAACCATTCTCATCATTCATCTCCCAAGCTTCTGGAGCATTGATTAAAGGAACGAATATATCTGTATCGAGATAGTGAGTTTGAGAGAGATATACATCTTTTACATAAGGAATTTTCTTAATTTTTTCAATGTCATCTTTTAAAACTTTACCTGAAACTCCATTATAGGATAAATAGTAATGCCATCTTTCTTTAAAATAGATTCTCTTACCTGATAGTGAAAATAGGAAATTGTTATGCTCTTTTTCAAGTAAATTTAAATAGGAATTCTTATTTGAATTTGTCATTAGAAGATCTTTATTTTCAGATAAAAATTCAGAATATGATGGGGATTTAAGTTGAACTATAACTAATACTTTTTCAGAATCTGCTTTGACTTTGAATAATGGTAAAAGAGTTATAAAAAGAGAGATAATTAAAAAGAGAGATAAAAATTTTTTTGTCATCTGATCTCCTTTTTAAAATAAAAACTTATGTTATAAAATTTTTACATAAAATTTAAACAATTCAACCTCTTTAAAATAAATTATTTTTGTCTTTTTTATATGGCAAAATCAATTCTTTAAAATTATTTTCAGGATTATTTACCAAATTTGAAACTTCAAAAATATCAAGTAAATCATCAGGAAAAGGAGTAAGAAAATTTATTAAATTATCATAACCTTTATATTCATAATCAAGCCATATCTTTTCTCTTTCCTTATCTAAGATAACAGGCATCCTATCATGAATTTTTTTTATTTTATTGTTGGGTTCAGTTGTTATTATCGCAAAACTCATAATCTCATTTTCTTCATCTTTATAAATATCAAATATCCCAGCAAAGGAAAAAATTTCCATATCTTTTAAAGTTATGAGATATGGAGTTTTTGTTTTTTCTCCTTTCTTCCATTCATAAAATCCATTTGAAGGTATAAGACATCTTCTATTTTTTAAATACCTATAAAAATGTGGTTTTGTTAAAAAAGATTCTTTTCTTATATTTATAAAAGGTTTGAATTCTTTTAAGTTTTTAACCCAAAAAGGAGTTAGGCCCCATCTCATCAACTTAACTTTGTTAAATTTTTCCTCTTTTATAATAATAGGCACATCTTGTCCAGGTGAGATATTATAATTTGGAGAAAAGTTGAAGGTTTTTTCTACTATTGCATCAAATCTATCTGGTATCTTATCAACTTCAAAAAATATAAATCTTCCACACATAGAAAAATTATATCAAAAATAGATAAGTATTGTGAAGTTTTTGAAAAAGTTATCCAAACCATCATTCCTGCGGAAGCAGGAATCAATATTATCAATAGAAATACTGGATTCCCGTTTTCACGGGAATGACAATAAAGAAGTGTTTACACGAGAATAACAAAGGGTGTCTACAAAAGTAGGCTGTCTGTTTTTGTAAACTATGGCTGGGGAGCAGGGATTCGAACCCCGATCAATGGATCCAGAGTCCATTGTCCTACCATTGGACGACTCCCCAAAAAATTTTTTAAATTATATAATAAAAATATAATAAAATCAATTAATACAAAAAGAGGGTTCATAAATATTATAAATTAATATATTTTAAATGTTTTATTTATAACAATAAAATTATCCTCTAAATAAAATGAATAGACAAGTTTTATTAAATTATATTTTTTTAAAAAATTCAAACTTTGTCTTTTAATGATACATTCTATTATAAAAAAATTTTTTTATTGTCGAAATTTAACAGATTTAATTAATTCAATCCTAATCTTTTTTAAATTTAAAAATATTTTTCAAAAAAAATTAAAAAAAATTAAAAAAAGAGTTAAAAGGTATTGACAAATTTTAAATTTGTTTTATAAATGAATTTGCTATTTATTAAAAGATAAGATTGAATAATATGTTTTTATTTTTATATATTCTATACACCTTAGAAGGGAGGTGAAATGGAGACAAAAGGCGTCCACTTTATTTTAGAATTATCTGGATGTGATCCAGATATAATTAATAATTTGGAAGAAGTTAGAAAAACATTGACTGAGGCAGCAATAAGAGCTAATGCTGAGATTCTTCAGGTAGTTTTTCATAAGTTTTCTCCACAAGGAGTAAGTGGAGTAGTTGTTATCTCAGAATCACACCTATCAGTGCATACTTGGCCTGAACACTCTTATGCTGCGTTGGATATATATACCTGTGGCTTAAATACAAAGCCACAAAAAGCTTGTGAATATATTATAAATAGTTTTAAAGCGAAAGATGTATTTATTACTACTCTTTCAAGGGGTGAGTTTGAAAATGGTTTATATAAACATAAATTGAGCCAAAAAGAGCTTCATAAAGGAGAAGATAAAATTGAGAAACTGGATGTGGTTTCAAGATAATTTTGAACCAACTGAAAAACATCTTCATGGATTTACAGAATATTTAGTTAGTAAGACAACAGATTTCCAGAGAATTGAGATATTGAAGTCACCATTTTATGGAAAAATGTTAATTATTGATGGAGATGTCCAATCTTCAGAAAAAGATGAATACATTTACCATGAATCATTAGTTCACCCTTCTTTAATAATTCACCCGAATCCAGAAAAGGTTTTAATAATTGGAGGGGGTGAAGGTGCAACCTTAAGGGAAGTTCTTAAACATAAAACAGTTAAAGAAGTTTTTATGGTTGATATAGATGAAAAGATGATAAATTTTGCAAAAGAGTATCTTTCTGAGTGGCATAAAGGAAGTTTTTTTTCTGATAAAGTTAAATTAATTATAAAAGATGCAAGAGAATTTATTAAAGATATTCAAGATGAAACCTTTGATGTTATAATAGAGGATGTTACTGAGCCATTCGAAGGAAGTAGTTCTTGTCTTTTATATACAAAAGAGTTCCTTTATGATTTGTATAAAAAATTGAAAATTGATGGAGTTTTTTCTATCCAAGCATCAATATTAAGATGTGTTACTTATGAAATGCATAGAAAAATTTTCTGGACATTAAAAGAAATTTTTGAAAAAGTTTTTTCTTATTACTCTTATGTCCCAAGTTTTGATACAACATGGAGTTATATTTTATGTTCAAATGAATTCAATCCTAAGGAATTTAGTAAAGAGGAAATTGATAAAAGAATAAATGAAAGAGTTGATGGTGAATTAAGATTCTATGATGGTGAAACACATATAAAACTTTTTCTTTTACCAAAAGATATAAGAGAGATATTAAAAATTAAAGTTGAACCAATTGAGATAAATAAACCATTTGTTTTACCAAAGAAAGATAGTCTCTA
>Ga0209201_1002787_pt1 | contig 16326 bp, 7 predicted proteins | sample AD_UKC055_MetaG_FD_184411 | JGI IMG/M metagenome (GOLD analysis project Ga0209201, IMG submission 184411) | Active sludge microbial communities of municipal wastewater-treating anaerobic digesters from USA - AD_UKC055_MetaG (SPAdes) (version 2) | ecosystem: Engineered > Bioreactor > Anaerobic >...
GGCGTACTGGCCGGGCACGATCAAGCCCGGCACGACCTGCGACACGCCCGTGCTCAACGTGGACTTCTACCCCACCGCGCTGGCCGCCGCCGGCGCCGCCCCCCCCGCCGACAAGACGCTCGACGGCGAGAGCCTCCTGCCGCTGATGAAGGGCGAGGGCAAGCTGCGGCGCGAGGCGATCTTCTGGCACTTCCCCGGCTACCTGAACAGCCCCGTGCCCCGCGGGCGCGACCCGGTCTTCCGCACGCGACCGGTCAGCGTCATCCACAAGGGCGACTGGAAGCTCCTGCTCTACCATGAGGAGTGGGTGCTCGACGGCGGGCGCGAGAAGATCGACGCCAACAACGCCGTCGAGCTGTACAACCTGGCCGACGACATCGGCGAGCGGACCAACCTGGCCGCCACGCGCAAGGGCAAGCGCGACGAGCTGCTGGACGACCTGCTGGCGTGGTTCAAGAGCACCAACGCCCTCATGCCCTCCAAGACCAACCCGGACTACAACCCCGCCGCCGGCGCGGGCGAGAAGGGCAAGGGTGCCGGAAAGAAGAATAAGAAGAACCACTGACCGCCGTCGCTCGGCCCACCTATGCGGGCCGCCGAACGCGCATCAGGACGTGTGGATGACGGCCCGGCGCTTGTCGGAATGGAACATCGCCTCTTTCAGGATTTCGTACACCTTCTTGGGCCGGCCGATGCCCCATATATGGGGCAGGTCCTGGACGGGGTCGTTGGTGATCACCAGGACCGTCCCGATCCCGAGGATTCGATCGAGGATCGACTGGCGGAGCTTGACGTCCTGCACGCGGAACATGTCGACGTTGTCCATGTTCCGGCTGATGATGCCCTTCTTGACCTCGATGCGGTCGGTGGTGACGGTGTAGAGGGTCTGCTTCAACTGGATCGTCCTCCAGCCCAGGCGGATCGCCAGGTAGACCAGCACGATGATCAGGACCAGGACCCGGTAGGCCAGGTAGAAGTCGATCAGTCCCGTTGCCCACGGCGCCCGGTCGTTCCAAGCCTCGCGCGAGACGGGATAGAGGCAGATCGTGCCCCACAGCAGCACCATCGCCGCCGTCCACAGGATGCGCTTCAGCAGCAGCAGGAAGGAAGGCCGGCCGCGCCACAGGACCCGGTAGTCGGGCACCGTCGCGTTGAACGTCTCGCCGCCGCCGGTGAAGACCGCCCGCCCCGGTCCGGGCCCCGCCATGCCGTGCGGGCCCTGCTGGGCGACGGCGCCGCTGGAGGCCCTCAGCAGGCCGGCGGCCTCGCGAACGACTTCGGCTGCCGCCTCCGCCAGGGCGGTCTCGCCCGTCCTGGCCAGGCCCCCGCCGGAAGGGCGGTCCACGGGGGTAACCAACACCCGCTGCACAACCGGGAGCGTTGAGGCGTCCGGCTCGTCCTCCGCACGAGGGGGCGGCAGCGATTTTTCCGCGGCGCGGGCGGCCTGCTTGGCCTGCTTGTGCTCGCGGCGCTTGCGGACCCACGCGGCGACAGCGGAGGCGACCGCGGCGGCCGCCACCTTCACCCACCGCCACGTCCGCCGAACCCTCATGCCCCAGACGCTCTGCGAGGCCGAGGGCACCGTCACCGCCGACCCGCAGGCCGGGCAGTGATGAGTCTGGCCGGCCAGGGCCGACGCCGACGTCAACGCCCGCCCGCACGAACCGCAGACGTAGCGAACCAGGCCGTCGTCACCTGGCTGCAGGGATACGCGGACGGCGGGCTGCGATGGCCCGGCTGGGGAGGGAACGACGAACTCCTGCCCGCACTTGGGACACTTCCCTTTTCCTCCGGCCTTCGTCTGGGATACGCGGAAAACGGACTGGCAACCCTGGCACGTGAACTCGATCATCGCCGTCGTCCTGTAAGCGGCCGTCTTGACCCGAAGTGCTGCCCGAACCCACAGCCCCCCGGCACGGACGGCTGAGGTAGACACAAGAGTACCAGCTTATGAGATTTACGTCAACAACGCGCGTTGCGACCCAAGAGCACCGTGCCGTTTCCGGCTCCTCCCTGCCCAGACAGGCCAACCCGGACTGCAGCGATCAGGCCTTCGGCATCTTCGCCGCCAGCGGGTCGCCGTCGGCCGTCATCACTTCGACCAGCCGGCCGTGCAGGCGGCGCAGGGTCGCGGCGTCGGAGGCCAGGTTGTGCTGCTCGTGCGGGTCGGCCCGCAGGTCGTACAGCGCCAGTTCCTGCCGCGGGCGCAGCGAGATCACGTACTTGTGCTCGGCGGTGCGGAGCATCCGCGAGTTGTCCGCCCTCATGCAGAAGGCATAATCGCGCCAGCCGTCGGGACGCCCCTCGATCAGCGGGCGCAGCGACCGCCCGTGCGTGGCCGCCGCGGCGCCCAGGCCCGCGTAGTCCAGAATCGTCGGCATGAGGTCGATCTGGCTGACCGGCTGCGAGACCACCGTGCCGGGGCGGATGCGACCCGGCAGCCGCATCAGCAGCGGGATCCGCACCAGGTCGTCGTAGAAACCCTGGATCGACTTGCCCACGCATCGGTGCGAGCCGACCATGTCGCCGTGGTCGGAGGTGAAGATCACCAGCGTTCGCTCGGCGAGTTTGAGTTCGTCCAGCCGGTCCAGGACCCGCCCGACCTGGTCGTCGATGTACTTGACCATGCCGTGGTAGATGGCCGCGTACTCGCGAAGGCCCGCCTCGCCCATCAACTCGCCCAGGCGCCGGCTGGGGCCGGTGCAGTCCCACCCAGCCGGGGCGCTGTAGGCGGGCAACTCGACCTTCGAGCGATCGACCAGGCTGTAGTACGGCTCGGGGATGACCCACAGGTCGTGCGGCGGCGACCACGAGGCCGTGATCATGAACGGCTTGTCGCCGGCACGTTCGATTTGGTCGATCGCGCCGTTTGTGATCTGCGTCTCGGGCAGCAGGTCGGGGGGGACGAGGCTGCGCCCGATGATGCCGATGTACGACAGGCGGTTGTTGGGCAGGGCTTTGAACGCCCGGTAGGCCTTCTCGACCTGCGACGTCATCTCGACGGGCCGTCCCAGGTACTTGCCCGGACTGGGGTGGTCCTTGAATCGCCCGGCGGGGAGTTTCTCAGCCAGCAGGCGGTTGTACGCCCCGTCGCCCGCGTCGGCGTAAGTGCGAGACGTGTAGCAGGCGAAGTCGCCCGTGTCGCCCAGGTGCCACTTGCCCCGGTGGGCTGTCCGCCAACCGGCCTTGTGGAGGAGCATCTCGGTGTTGGGGAAGGCGTCCGGTTTGAGCGGTGGCTGCTTGCCGTCCTTGGACACGTTGGTCAGGATGCGATGTCGGTGCGGGTACTGCCCCGTGATGAACGACGCCCGCGAGGGCGAGCAGTACGGCGTGACGCATGTGGCATTGCTGAAGCGGACGCCCTCCCGCCCGATGCGGTCCATGTGCGGCGTCCGGACCAGCGTGTTGCCCGTCAGCGACAGCGACCGCCAGTGCTGCTGGTCGGTCATCAGGAACAGCACGTTCAGGCCTTCCTTGCGTGCCTGCTCCGCCGCCGCCATCGCCGCCCGCGGCAACGCGTGCGGCAAGGCGCCCGGCAAGGCCGCCGCAGCCGCCGAGCCGGCCAGGAAGGACCGACGGGAAACGCTGTGAGCGGTATCCTTGCGCATGGCTGCATGATAATCTGCCCGCGCCCAGCCGTCCACAGCCGCGAAGCGGCGCCATGAAGAGCCCAGGGCGAGGCCCTGAGGGCCGGGCTCTGGGTATCGCGGGTGGGAACACCAAGCCGCGAAGCGGCGTCTTGCGAAGCCGCAAGCGGCACTCCGCTTCCGCCGCCGGCTGGGCTCGTTCCTTCCTCAGGGGCTTGTTCGTTTGCGCCCGACCCGCCGGGTCGGGCGCTTTACACATCGTCAGAAGGAAGGGATAATGGAGTCATGATTGACAAGGTAGTGACTATCCGCTCCCTTCACGACCGCTCCGCCCAGCGCGAAGACGTCGCCTACTGGCTAAGCCGCCCACCCGGCGAGCGCATGGACGCCATCGAGGAACTCCGAAGGCATTTCTATGGCGATCTACCAAGACTTCAAAGAGTTGCTCGAGTCATTCAACGCCCACAACGTTGAATACGTTGTGGTGGGTGCTCATGCCCTGGCTCACCACGGGGTGGTACGCGCCACTAAGGATATCGACGTCTATGTCCGTCCGAGTCCCGCCAACTCCGAGCGTATCCTGGCTGCTCTGGACGCCTTCGGATTCGGGGGGATCGGGTTGACCCGAGAAGACTTCCAGAAACCCAATCAGGTCATCCAGTTGGGGCATGCACCTATCCGGATCGACCTGATCACGTCGATCGCAGGCGTTGCCTGGGAGCAGGCTGCCGCCGGGCAATGCCAGGGGAACTACGGCGGGATGCCCATCCCCATCCTGGGAAGGGCTGACCTGATCGCCAGCAAGAAAGCCGCCGGACGGTTGCAGGACCTTGCAGACGTGGAGCGGCTTGAAGAACCACAAGAAGAGGGCGAACCGGACGATTCCTGACTACGCCTGAATCACCGTCGGGCCCTTCGCCAGATCAAAGCACACGACCATGCCGTTGTCTTGCCTGAGCCACGTTCCGCTCTGGAGGTCTCGCGGGGCGCGGACCTCGCGGAGGGGCAGCGGCTTGTTGTCGCGAAGAACCTTCGGCTCGCCCGGCCCGGCCGCCGGGATGCGGAGCGTGAACTGCGGGCAGGCGAACGGTGCGGTGAGCGTGATGGCGCCGCCTTTAGCGCCGGTGCCCGACGCGGCTTGGCCGCCGGGCGACATCTCGATCTTCGTCAGTTCCCGCGCCGCGGCGTAGCGGGCCAGCTCGCGGCAGGTCATCCACTGCGTGCGGTCGCGGTACTTCTGGTTCAGGGCGGTGGCCACTTGCTGGAAGGCCTTGAAGCCCGTCTTGGCCCCCTGGTTGAACAGACCGGGCCAGTGGCAGAGCATGACGGCAGGCTCGTCCCGCTCGATCAGCTCGACCATCCGCCCGGCCGAGGCGTCGGCGTTGCAGTACTTCTCGCCGTGGACCTCCGCGTCGCCGTCCCAACTGCCGAACCAGTCGCCCGTGCCCGCCCACGCGCTGGCGACCGCGCGCGGGTCGGCGGTGTCCAGGCCGGAAACGTGCTCCAGGCGCGGATGCGTCGTCTCCTTGCCGTCGGCGACGTACTTGAAGTAGTGCGGCAGCTCCGCCCCGTAGACCGCCCGCACGGCCTGGTGAACGGCCAGCGAGAACTCCGCCTTCACCGCGTTGCCGAATCCGCCCGGCGTGGTTACGCCCTCGCAGGGGATGTCGCAGTTCTTGATCGCTTGCAGCGCGCAGGCCAGGTAGGCGGCCAGCTCGTCCACGCTCTTCTTGGCGGAGGGGTAGGAATTCTCCATGGTCTGGTTGGAGATCTCGGCCAGGGGCTTGCCGGTTTTGAGGTCGATTACCCGCGTGTGGGTGATCATCTCGGGGTGGATGTCCCAGTTGGGCACCATGACCTCGCGGACGAGTTTGAGGCTGTCCAGCAGTTCCCTTCGCGACCAGCCGGGCAGCTCGCGGTCCAGCCAGCCCACGCAGCAGGGGAAGGGCACGAGGCTCCACTTGCCCTTTACGCCGTGCTCGCTACACCACGTGCCGAACTCGCGGAGGAAGGCGTCGGGGACCTCCCGCGGCCAGGTCTTCCAGGGCTTCTTGTAGATGTCGCGGTTGGGCCAGGCCTCGGCGAACTGGGGCATGCAGAAGTGGCCCATGTTGACCAGGCAGGTGGAGTCGTCGATGAAGAACGACAGCGGCACGCGCATGCGGGGGTTGAGTACGGTCGCGGGCGTCTGGCCCTGCCCGCCGGCAGGCAGGTCGCGCCTGGGGCGCTCGCCCGGCGGGGCCTGCGCGAGGGCGGACAGCGGGGCAAGGGCGACGGCGGCCGCCGACTGGACGACCTGACGACGAGACAGTCTCGACATGGCGCACCTCCTCGCCCCGCGGGCGAGAGCGCGGCCCCAAGGGGCGCCGCTAAACGATCATGCGCCCCGCGGGCGAAACCGCGGCGCAAGCGCCGCCGCTAAACTGACGACTGACGACTACTTGGCGAACGCCTTCTCGACCTCGTCCAGGCCCACGCCGAGCACCTTTCGTGCGATGGGGTCCAGGGCCTCTTTGGGGCCCTGGAAGTGGATCGTCCGGTGGACGTGGGTGATCGCCTCCTTGGGCTTCAGCGCCGCAGCCGGCGAGGAGGTCTCCAACTCGTAGAAGTTGGACTTGAAGCCCTGCGGGCCGTCGCTGTAGCTGTTGAGCACGTCGCCGGCGAAGGGCTCCTTCTGCATGGCCCAGACGGAGTTGACGTAGTCGGTGACGCCCTTGGGCTTGGTGTACTGGACGATGGTCAGCAGATTGTGCTCCGGGGCGTAGCTGCCGATCACGTCGCGGGCGCGGCGGGGGGAGAGCCCGATCTTGGTCCTCATGCCCGCATCGGCCTTGAAGAACACGGCCGTCGCCCCCACTTTCAGGCGGTCGGGCGGGACGGCGGGCTCGAAGTAGTGCGAGTTGACCACCGGACCGAGCTGGTCCTCCGGGCCCGGCACGTACGGGGCGATGACGGTGTTCTGGGGCGAGGCGATCATCATGCCGAGGATCCAGATCGAGAGCATCCCGCCCTGCTTGGTCCAGGGCTCCTTGCCCATGTTGACGAGCTGGTTGGTGCTCTCGACGGCTACCACCTTGACGCTTTCGTTGAGGATTGCGGCGCCGGGGGGCGGCCAGGCGGACTGGGCGGGCGCGACGGGCTTGGTGGCGGCGGGCGCCGGGCCGAAGTTCGGCTTGACCACGTCCACGGGCTTGTCGGCCGGCTTGGGCGCGGGCTTGTCGGCCGGTTTGGGTGCGGGCTTGGGTGCGGGCTTGTCAGCCGGTTTGGGTGCGGGCTTGGTCGCGGGACCGAAGGCGGGCTTGACCACGTCGTCGCTGGGCTTGGCGCCGGCTGCGGGCGCGGTGGCGGGCGTGGCGGTGGGCGGCGCCTTGGGCGGCTCGCCGGGCAGTTCCAGGCCCAGGAGACGGCAAACCTGCTTGCGGTCCAGCAGGCGGACGTCCCGCTTGATCTCCAGGTCGAAGGCCGTTCCCGAGTAGTTCTTGAGCTGGCAGCGTCGGGAGAACGACGCCTTGTCGCGCGAGGCCGCCGTGACGGTGAACGGCTCGGTGTCGATGGACGCGGGCACCTGCCAGTGGTCCAGATCGAACTTTTCGCCCTTGGCGAAGTAGATGGAGAACTGTCCGCCCTCGGGCCCGATCCACAGCCGGTCCTCGCCGCCGAACGGGTTGAACTGCGGCTTCATTCGCTGCTGGGCGATCAGGTCGCGGTTGATCCACCCGAAGCTCATCCCGCCGACCCCGCCGGCCGTGCTGGTCATCACCCGGCCCTGGTAGGCGGGCACGAGGACGGCCTGCGAATCGCCCCGCTCGTCGCTGAGCAGCACGATCTCGGTGTACTTGCGGAGGAAGTCCAGGTCGTCGCCGAACGTGATCGAGGGAGGAGGAGCGGGCTTCTGACATCCGCACAGGAGGGCACAGAACAGGCCGAACAGCGTCGTCCGTTTCATGTCATGTCCTTTCAGAGAGGCGTTACGCGTGTACGATACCGACCGGCCCGCCGGGACGCAAGCCCGCGCGAGGCGTTTGCGAACGTCTCTGCCCCGGAGGGCGAGGGGCTATTTCACCAGGATCGCCCGCAGCTCGAAGGGGTCCAGGTCCAGGCGGACGGCGGCGTCGCGGACCTCGAGGGCCGCGCCGCTGGCGGCGTCCGTCACGGCGCCCGCCGGCACGCGAAGGGCCAGGCCCGTCTTGGCCTCGAGCCCCGTGTTGACTACGGCCAGGTACGTGCCGTGAGCGTCGGTCTTGATGACCCGCACGACGACCTGCTTGTCATCGCACGCGCGGGCGTCCACCGTGCCGGGCAGAGCGGGCAGCGCCAGGAAGGCCGCGTTGAACCGCCGCACGTACCGGGGGAAGCCCCGGCCGAGATTCCCCCCGTACAGGTAGCCCAGCATCGTCGGGTCGCCGTTGGCCACCGCCATCGCCTCGGTCATCATGCAGTAGGGCCCGGCCCGCTCGAAGTCGCAGACGAAGTAACCCAGCAGGGGCTGGTCCGACGCGTCGAACATCATGTTCTCGTTGAGCGCGAGGTGACGGACGACGGCCAGGCCGGCCGGGCCGCGGAACGCGTCGAAGGTCCGCGGGGAGGCGGCTGAGTAGTAGCGGTGAATGCAGTGGGTCAGCAGGACGCCCGGCGTGTCGCGGTAGCGCTGGGGATCGGCGGGCGGGTTGGCGTGGTGGACCTCCCAGCCGCCCCAGTTCAGCGGGGCGGCCTGGAGGGCCTCCAGGTAGAGGCCTTTCTGGACCACGGTGTCGGGAGTGATGGCGACGACGGGCTTGTTGTCCTTCACGTGGACGGGATCAGCGAGGATCTTGCCCCAGGCCGGGACGTCGTCGGTGACGATGCGCTTTTCCCAGGTGGGGAAGGACGTGCCCGGCTCGCCCCCCTCCGCCGTGTAGAGCACGACCGCCTGCGGGATTCGCGCGCGGAGATGGTCGCGGACGGCGGCCAGGAACTCGCGGCGCTGGGCGAACCACCAGTCCTCGTATCGCTTGAGCAGGGCGGCGTCGGTGCGGAGCTGCTCGCGGGTGACCTCCTGTCCGCCGTTGGCCTGGCGGGCGAAGCGGGACCGCGTCGCGTCGGCGAAGCTCATGGGGAGCTGCCATCGCGGGCGGATCCACACGCCCTCGAAGCGGGCCTTGTCGGCCAGCTTCAGCACCGTCAGGTCGATCATCTTGCGGAAGTCGGCCAGGGTGTCCGGGTCGGTGACGTCGGCGTTGGCGGACTCGACCCACTTGATGTGGGTGTAGGCGTCGTCGCGGGTGAGCGGCTTGCAGCGGCGCTGGTAGCCCAGTCCCTTGTAGCCCTTGCTGCCGGCGTACTCGTAGTAAGGCAGGACGCTCATGCCCTCTCGTCCCATCAACTCGACGATCCGCCCCCAGAGATCCTTGGTGTCGCCGTTGAAGTGGACCCAGTTGTTGCCCCCGCCCTCGGTGGGGTCCCAGTGCTGGCAGGCGCCGAACTCCAGCAGGTCCTTGGTGAACGTGCGGATGCCCAGCAGCCGCATCTGGGCGAGCTTGAAGCGGTACCAGTCGAGGCGTTCCTTGAGGCCGCGCTCGGTTTCCTTCTTGCCGCCGATCACGCCGTCGGCCATCTCCTCGCGCCAGAAGACGTGGCGGCGAGGCAGGTCCGCGGGCGGCAGGCGGACCGGCTGGGCCACGTCCGCGCCGTCCGGGACCTCCAGCAGGCGGATGCGCGCGACGGCGGGCCCGGCGGACGTGGGGTCGTTGGGCGCGGAGAAATGGGCCATCGCCACGTCGAACCCGTCGTCGGGGGTGAGCTTCCGCTCGCCGTCGCCGCGGATGAAGGCCAGGTCCGGGAAGCGGTCGTGGAGGTGGAAGTACAGCGTCCAAGCCTCCCACTTGCGCGACAGGGGCACGCGGAGCGACTCGGGATTGTTGTTGACGTACTTGGGGTGCAGGGCGTCGCCCACGGTGGCGCCCGTGTGGAAGCCGCGCGAGGTCTCGCACCCGCCGCAGGTGACGATGAAGCTGCGCGGGCGGTCCTCGGGGTACTCCACGGCCAGCACGTAGGCCGCGCCCGGGCGCAGGAGCTTGTAGCGGCCCAGGCGAACGGCGAAGTAGCCGGCGCGGTCCGCCTGGGGGGCCAGCACGCGGCAGGGCCGATCCAGCACCGTCTCCACCCGGCTGGTGGAGCCGGGGCCCTGGCGGAAGAGGTGGCCCACCTGGGCCTGCGAGAGGTCCACCTCGTCGACCAGTCTTAGCCGCCCGAACGGGGGCAACTCGACCCAGGGCCGGTTGGCGGCCTCCTCGCGGGCCCGCTGGAGGGCGGCGTTCTTCTCGGCCTGCTCGGCCGCCTCGCGGGCCTTGCGGTCGAGCATGGCTTTGTGGGCGGAGTCGGAGTACTCATAGAGGACGATCTCGGCGAAGTTGGCGCCCGGCGACTTCAGCTCGATGCGCAGGTGGCGGGCGGTCACGTCCAGGCCCAGGCGGACCCAGCGCAGATAGGAGCCGCAGTCGTACGAGGCGACCTTCTTCCACTCCTGGCCCTGTTTGACGGAGAACTCCACGTCGCCCTTGGCGTTGGTGTCGAACAGCCACAGGGCGGAGAGGTTTCGCTCCCGCCCGAGGTCGATGGTGGCGGCGAAGGGGAATGTCTTCCAGTGCTGGCTGGGCACGCGCCAGCCCTTCTTGGCGTCTGCCGGTCGTGCCGGCGGGTCGCCGACGGCGTCCTGCTCGTCGGCCAGGCCGGAGAAGTCCGCCAGCGGCGAGTCGCTGCGGATCTGCGCAGGCTCGAGCGGGACGCGAAGCTCGCCGACGCGCAGCTCGCCTTCGGGCGGCTTGTCGGCCGCAGCGACGGGGACAGACAGCAGGATACAGACGAACGCGACACGAATGGCCATGGTACTCATGCCGCTACGGTAGCATGAGCGGAGGATGCAGGGAATAGGAATTCGGGAGAGGGCAACAGGGGCGCAAGAAACAAGAGGGACTCAAAGGACGTGCCTGTCCCTTGGGTCCCTGTTGTCGCTTCAGTCCGTCCGGTTCTTCGCTCAGGCCCTGCGCCGGCGGATATACCCGCCCAGACCGCCGGCCGCCAGCAGCACCAGCAGCGCGGAGGCAGGCTCGGGCACGGCGGTCAGGACCACGTCGAAGCCGTCCGCCCCGCCTGCATACGTGATGGCGAACTGGCTACCGTCGATTTCGAGGGTGGCGCCTTCGGGCAGGCCGTCGAACACGCCGCCGACCTGGCCTCGCGTGTCGATGATCGTGTACTGACCCCCGCCGACATGGCTGAAGGAGGCCTGCGGGTCCAGCCGCAGCGTCGCGCCGTTCAGCGCGACCAGGCCTTGCACGTCGAGCAGGTCCCAGTCGGCCGGGCTGATCTCCACGTCGAAGAACGACTCCGCCGCGAACGTCGTGTTGCCGCTGTGCAGAGTGCCGAAGCTCGAACCCGGTGCGACGTGCCCGCCGAGGAGGACGTTGACGGCCGGTACGTAGCCCGACCCGCCCAGCGTGGCGCCGTCCTCGACGGTGACGCCGCTGCTGGAGGCGATCGAGCCGTCGACGATCAGATGGCCTTCGTTGACGGTCGTGGCGCCGACATAGCCGCTCGTGCCAGAGAGAACCTGCGTGCCCGCGCCGGTCTTGATGAGGTTCAGCGTGCCCGAGGAGTCCTGGATGACGCCGCTGAAGTTCCCGTCGGCGTCGCCCGAGCCGATGGTCAGGTTGAAGGTGGAGTTGCCGGTGTAGACGTCGACCGTGCCGGCCCCGGACGCCTGGCTGTTCAGCGCGCCGATGGTCTCGTTATCGGCCCCGCCGGGGGCGAAGCGCAGGCGGCTGCCGGAGGCGAAATACACATCGCTGGCGTCGGGGATCGTGCGGTTGCCGATGGGGTTGGCCACGCCAAGCTGGAGGTCGGCGTTGTTGCGGAGGTAGATGTCGCCCACGAAGCTGTTGGCCGCCCCGCTGGAGCGGTCGAAGACGATGCGGCGGTTGTTGGCGAAGGGGCTGGTGATGGTGACGTCGCCCGTGCCGCCGATGACCCCGTAGAAGGTGGTGCGGTCGTTCGAGCCGGCCTGGAGGGTGACGCCCTTTTCCAGCGTCAGCGCGCCGTTGAACTGCATGTTGGCGCCGGAGGTGTAGTTGGTCGTGCCGATGGTGCTGGTCCCGCTGCCCTGATTGGCCACGGTGATGGCATTGGCGATCCCCATCGGGGTGGTCGCCAGCAGGGCCGTGTCGGCTGCGCCGGTGTTGGAGTCGTTCAGCGTGACCGCCCCGCCACCCAGGGCCGAGGCGTTGCTCACCAGCAGGGCGCCCTGGCTGATGACCGTCCCGCCGCCGTAGGTGTTGGCGCTGGCCAACCAGAGCGTGCCGGGACCGGTCTTGGTCAGGCCCCCGACGCCGATGATCGGCCCGGCGCCGGACGCGTCGGTCCACTGCACGGTGGTGGCGGGATCGGCGATGTCGATGGTCCCGCCGGGAGCGTTGAGGGTGAACGCGCGGTTGATGCCGTTGACGGTGGGCCCGGTGTACCGCAGCGTCCCGCCGTTGAAGACCAGGTTGCCGGGCGTGCCCAGGCTCGCGCCCAGGGCGCAGGGCGTGTTGCCGGCCGCCAGCGTGCTGACGCTCAGCACCCCGCCGTCGAGGCTCACCCCGCCGCTGAAGGTGTTGGTCCCGGTCAGGGCCAGCGTGCCTGTACCGACCTTGGTCAGGGCAACGATAGACCCGCCGCCGGAGTACGAGTTCAGGATCGCGCCGCTGAACGTGCTGTCCTCGTTGCGCCCGCCGATCGTCAGCGTCTTGGTTCCGTTGCGGGCAGCGACGTAGCCCGACCCAGCCAGCGTGCCGCTGCCCGAGAGGCTGCCCATGCTGACCGTCGTCGTGCCTGCTTCGTTGCTGCACAGGAAGACCGCGCCGGGGTTCATCACGAAGGCCGCCGCCGCGCTGCCGCCGTCCCCGCCGGCGTTGCACATCTGCAGGTTGCCGGTCAGCGTGGCCACGCCGGAATAACCGGACGTGCCGCCCATCAGCCCGGCCCAGACGGGGTTGCCCAACAGCGACAGCGGCCCGCTGCCGCTGATGGGACCGGACATGTTGAGGTACGCGGCCCGGCCGTCCAGAACGCCCCCGCCGGCGGCGATCGTCACCGGCGAGTCGATCAGGGCGGTGCCGGTCGACACGATCGTTCCGCCGTCCAGCGTGATGGGCCGGGTGATCAGGCCGGCCGTCTGGGCTGAGTCCACCGACAGCGTGCCGTTCCCCGCGCCGTCGCCGATGGTGATCATGCCCGTGCCCTGGATCCGCGAGCCGGTGGACCCGCCGCCGCCCTTGCTCAATATCAGCGAGCCGCCGGTGACCTTGATGTCCCCGTCACCGACGGTGGTGTTGACCAGATAGTAGCTGCCCGCCCCGGTCTTGGTCAGCGTGTATCCGTTGAGGGCCAGCGAGGTCTCGCCGTAGCCCGACCCGATCTGACCGAAGGGCGCCTCGAAGTTGAACAGCGTGTCGGCGGTGAGGCTGATGTTGTAGTTCTGCGCCCAGTTGCCGTTCCAGGCGTACCCCCCGCCGCCGGCGGAGTTGAGCAGGGCGCCCGCCCCGCCGACGCCGCTGCCGCCGATGGTCAAGGTGTTGAAGAACCCGGTGCCCCCGGTGGCCGAGTAGCCGTGCATGTCCAGGGCGGCGCCCGGCGCGACGGTAATCAGGGAAGAATTGCCCGACCCGCCCAGGGCGCGGAAGTTGCCCATCACGATCTTTCCGCCGCTGATCGTGGTCGCGCCGGTGTAGGTGTTGGGGCCGCTGAGCGTGAGCGAGCCCGCGCCGACCTTGGTCAGCGCCAGCTTGGTTTGCTTGTCGCTGATGACCCCGGAGAAGGTCGTGTCCGTATTGAGGCTTCCGACCGTGAGCGTCGCGTTGCCGCTGGCGGCGCTGCCGGTGATGTTGCCGTTGCCGGTCAGCGCCCCGACCTGCATGTTGACTCCCGGAGCGAAGAACCAGCCGTAGCCGGTCGTGGTCACGTTCACGGTGGCCTGCGAGGCGTCGGTGGCGTTGCGAACGGTGCCGTAGCCGTTGCCCGAGATGTTAAGCGTGCCGGTGAAGGCGCTCAGGCTGCCGTCCAGTTGGCTGTAGGCCGTCCCGCCGCTGGAGACCAGGTTGATCGTGCCGGCGCCGCTGTAGACGTAGTTGGCCCCCGTCCAGTTCGACACGACGTTGGTCAGCGTCAGCGTGCCGTTGCTTTCGACGACGACGTTCGAACCGGTCGCCCCCAGGGCGTTGATGGAGTTGCTGGCCGATCCGCCGGCGCCCGTGCCGGTGGCGGCGAGGGTTCCCTGGCTGATGGTCGTGCCGCCGTTGTAGGTGTTGGCCCCGCCCAGGGTGAGCGTTCCGGCGCCGACCTTGGTCAGCCTGCCGCCGCCGCTGATCGTGCCCGCATACGTCGTGGAGGCGGCGTTGCCCACCGTCAGGGTGTTGCCGCCCAGGTTCACGTCCCCGCCCGCCGCCCCGCCGCCGGCCAGCGAGCCGATCGTCAAGCCGTAGCTGCCCAGATTCAGGTTGGCCCCCGCAGTGTTGGCCAGCGTGAAGGCCACCGCCGAGGCGTCGTGGGCGCCGACATGCTGCGAGAAGGTGCCCTCGGCAATGTGGATCGTGCCGGAGGTCAGGGTGGCGTTGGCGATGGTGAAGGTGTTCGTGCCGGCTTTGGTCAGCGTGTGGCCGGCCAGGTCCAGCGTGGTCGCGCCGTAGCCGGAGGCCAGCAGGGCGAAGTTGCCCGTCCCGCCGATGGTGGCGTCGGCGGCCAGCGTGATGTTCGACGACTGCATGTAGTTGTTGCCGATGCCGGGACCGTTGTTGACCAGGGCCCCGGCCCCGCCGACGCCCGTGCCGGCGATGGTGTAGCCGTAGACGGCGTCGACCACGCCGTTGAGGTCCACGGTCCCGCCGGAGTTGACGATCACCTTGGCGACGGACGTGTCGGCAGCCCCAAGGGCCCTCGAGTTCCCGATCCGCAGGGTCCCCTGGTTGACGGTCACGCTGCCGGTGAAGTCGTTGGAAGCGCTGAGGGTGAGCGTGCCGGCGCCGACCTTGGTCAGCCTGCCGCCGCCCCCGGTGATCCGGCCCGCGAAGGTGGTGGAGTCGGCGTTGCCTACGGTGAGCGTGTGCCCGTTGAGGTTCACGTAGCCGCCGCTGCCCCCGCCGCCGGCCAGCGAGCCGATGGTCAGGTCGTAATCTCCCAGATGCAGGTTGGCCCCGGCGGTGTTGTCCAGCGTGAAGGCGACGGCGCCGGCGTCGTGGGCGCGCCGGTACTGCGAGAAAGTCCCGCCCGCGATGCGGATCGTGCCGGCGGTCAGGGTGGCGTTGGCGATGGTGAAGGTGTTCGTGCCGGCCTTGGTCAGCGTGTGGCCGGCCAGGTCCAGCGTGGTCGCGCCGTAGCCGGGCGCCAGCAGGGCCCAGTTGCCCGTCCCGCCGATGGTCGCGTCGTCGGCCAGGCGGATGTTGGACGTCTGGAGGTTTCCGTTGCCGATGTTGCCGCCGGAGTTGACGATGGCCCCGGTCCCGCCGACGCCGCTGCCGGCGATCGTGTAGCCGTAGCCGGCGTCGACGATGCCGTTCAGCTCGACCGCGGCGCCGGAGGCGATGATCACCTTGCCAAAGGCCGCGTTGCGGGCGCCGAAGGCGTACATGTTGCCGATCTTGACGACGCCCTCGTTGACGAGCACGCTGCCGGTGAAGCTGCTGGCACTGCTGAGGGTCAGCATGCCCGCGCCCGCCTTGGTCAGGCCGGTCGAGCCGCCGATGGCCCCGCCGGAAAAGACGTAGTCGCCCGCGGAGTTGACGTCGACCGCGCCGGGCGTGACCGTGCCGGAGATGATCACGCCGCCCAGGCCGGCGCCGTGAAACTCAGCCGTGTCGCCGCTTTGGTACGTCGCGCCGCTCCAGTCCGTGGAGTCCGGCTGATACCAGGTCATGTCCCCGCTGCCGTCCCAGGTCACATTGGCAGCCGTCGCCATCGATCCGGCGAGCACCATGGCCAGAACGGCAACCACAAGCGAGCATGACCGCGTCATTGCATTCTCCTTCGATAGGTGCATCGCCCGCGCCGGCGGAACCGACGCGGGCGGGTCAGACTGTCTCGGGCCAGGCCGATTGCGCCTGACCGCGTGTGGAGCTTAGTTTCGCGGGCAACGACGCCGGCGCACGTAGCCGCCGATGCCGGCCGACGCCAGCAGCAGCAGGCCCATGGTCGCGGGCTCGGGCACGGTGGCCGTCAGGGCCAGCACCTCGCCCTCGAGCGCGCCGTGGAGGTAGGCCACGCCCACCTCGAAGCCGTAGTCCACGCTGAAGTCGTTCAGGAGGTAGTAGTCCTTGCCTCCGAAGGGGTGCGTGCCCAGCCCGTCGCCGGTGATGTAGTACGTGAACGTCGCGCCGGCGACGTTGGCCAGCAGGTCGCCGCTGAACCCCTCGATGAAGAACCCACCGGTATAGACGTCGCCCGGGGCCAGCCAGGGCCGGTCGAAGTACAGGCTGATCTCGTTGGCCGACGTCAGGGGCGAGGCGAAGGCCCCGGCCCCGCCGGTGAGGCGCAGCACGTCGTTGTCGCTGTCGGAGGGCGAGCCGTACTCGGGGCTCAGGTCGGTGTACTCGAAGGCGAAATCGAGCCCGCCGGCGGGGTTCACGCTGGGGGAGGTCAGGATGCCCGGGCTGGCGCCGGGGCTGACGAGCCCGGCGCCGGAGATGCCGGGCACGGCCCCGTAGCCGCCCAGGGTCGCCCCGGCGGCCACGCT
>Ga0209201_1002793_pt1 | contig 16300 bp, 16 predicted proteins | sample AD_UKC055_MetaG_FD_184411 | JGI IMG/M metagenome (GOLD analysis project Ga0209201, IMG submission 184411) | Active sludge microbial communities of municipal wastewater-treating anaerobic digesters from USA - AD_UKC055_MetaG (SPAdes) (version 2) | ecosystem: Engineered > Bioreactor > Anaerobic >...
AATCACCAGTAAAAACAGACATCCTATCTTTTGCTAAAATATATTTTTCATAATTTTGTTCAACCAAAACATATGTCAATTCTTTATTAACAGCTAAAGCAACGTTACCAGGTAGTGTCCAAGGAGTAGTTGTCCAAACAAGCAAATATTCGTCCCTATCAACGATTTTAAATTTAACATAAATTGATTTATCTTTTACTTCCTTGTATCCTTGATTAACTTCAAAATTAGATAAGGTTGTTCCGCACCTAGGACAATAAGGCGAAACTCTATAACTTTTAGAAACTAAATCCTTATTCCACAATTGCTTTAAAACCCACCACACTGACTCAATATAATTATTCTCTAAAGTAGAATATGCTTTATCATAATCTGCCCACCTGCCTACTCTTTTTAAGGTCTCTTCGAAATCATCAACGCAAGCAAAAACAGAAGACCTGCAGGCATCATTAAATTTATCAATACCCATTTCTTCTATTTCTTTCTTGTTTCTAATACCCATTTCTTTCTCAATCAAATTTTCTATTGGAAGACCATGGCAATCCCAACCAACCCTCCTTGGAGCCTGGTATCCTCTCATTGTCCAATACCTTAAAACAGTATCTTTAATGGTTGTTGCTAAAATATGGCCGTAATGAGGCTTTCCTGTAGCAAAAGGAGGTCCGTCATAAAAGCTAAAATAAGGGCAATTTTCTCTGCCTTTAATTGATTTATGAAAGATATCTCTTTCTTCCCAATATTTTAATATTTTCTCTTCGTTTATCATAGTTCTATAATCTCCCCTGTTTTAGGAATACCTTTTCCCCTTTTGTGTTTCAATAATTCTTCCTTGGTTAAAGCTTTAACATAACCTTCTAAAAGCCACAAGGGGTCTCCATGAGAGACTATTATTATGTTCTTTCCTTGAAAATTGCTTTCTATTTCTTCTAATACGCTTTTCATTCTTGCTTGGCAATTCTTCCAGCTTTCTCCTTGAGGAGGAGAATTATCAAACATGTCATTTTCTTTATCAAAATCCCAGGCTTCTTGTTTATTTTTCCCACAAAAAATCCCCCAATTAATATCTCTTAGCCTTGTATCATATATTATATTGTTAATATCAATACCAATTATTTCAGCTACTATTTTTGCAGTTTGTCTTGTTCTTAAAATATCAGAAGAAAAAATCACATCAATCTTTTTTTCTTTTAACATTTCTCCTGCTTTTTTTGCTTGATTAATTCCTTCTTCTGTTAAAAAGCAAGGAGTATCATTGTCGGGATAACAATAAACAATATCAGGATTTTGTTCTTGATGATTGTTCTTCCCATGTCTCAATAAATAATATTTGTTTTTTAATTTCATTTGTTTAAAAATTCTTTTAATTTATCCAAAGCAATTCTTCTCATGCTTATTTTATTCTTTTTTTCTGTTCCCATTTGAGCAAAAGTTAAACTCTCTCCTTTGGGCACAAAAATTGGATCCCAACCAAAAAAAGATTCTCCTTTTTCTTTTACAATGTTTCCATGAATTTCTCCTTCAAAAAAATACATATTTTCTTTATTTTCTGCATAACCAATAATTGTTTTGGCTCGTGCTTTATTATTCCCCATTTTCTCTGTAATTTCAACTAATAAGTGTCTAGGAAACCATTTTACAAAAGGACCTGGTAATCCCTCTAAACAGTCTAAATACAGAGAAGTATCTTCTACTATTATTTCTTTTTCTGTATGCTCTAATGCCTCTAATAATTTCTTTTTAACTATTTCTTTAGCATCAATATCTTGGATCTCTGACAAGCTGATACTCAACTGCTCGACATCTTCAATCACAGATCTAACTTCTTTAAACTTATTAATATTAGTTGTTACGAAATATATCATACTAATTAATGAAATTTATAATTAAGTTTATTATTCCATCCTTGTCTTTTGAATTGCTTTGAGCAATAAGTAAAGCTAAAGCCACCAAACCATTATCGTTGATTTTTCTTTCTCCATTATTCTTATGAAAATACTTATTCTTTTTTAAAAAAAGAATAAAAAGAAAAGACGCTATCCTTTTGTTCCCATCAAAGAAAGGATGATCCTTTATTGTAAAATATAAAAGATGCGCCGCTCTTTCTTCTATGCTTGGATATAATTCTTTTCCATTAAAAGACTGCCGTATATTACCTAAGATGTCTTGCATCATTTGGTTTCTTTGTTTTCCAAAAAGACTGCTAGCTTCTTTCTTTTTTATTAAATCTAATTTTAATTTTTCGATAGATTTAATTGCAAAATCATAATCTATATCATATTTTACTTTTTCCTTTTTCTTAGGAATAGTCAAACTACCTTCATCGTATCTTTGCAAAAAAATCCACGAATTAGTATAATCAGTAATAACTTTTAAAACTCCTTCTGTTTCTTTTTCGTCTAATTGTTTTTCTGCAATAAGTTTCTTAGTTAAAACAAAAATTTGCTCTAATTCTTTTAAATCGCCCTCTTTTAATTTTTTCTGATTAACAACATATCCTTTAACTAAATAATTTCTTAATTTTTCGGTAGCCCAAATACGAAAATCTGTTGCTTTTTTTGAATTAACTCTATATCCGACAGAAATTATAGCGTCAAGATTATAAAAATTAACCGGTTTATCTGATAAAGGAATGTGCATTTTTTGCACATTGCTTTTTTCTTTTAATTCACCACTTTCAAATATGTTTCTTAAATGTTTTGTTATGACACTTCTTTCTGTCTCGAACAATTCAGCCATTTGTGCCTGACTAATCCAAATAGAGTCTTTTTTAATTTTAACATTAAAATTAACCTTATTGCTTTTGTCTTTATATATTATTATCTCTTCCTTGTTTTCTATTTTCTTTTTCATAATTTAATATTATCTATTTTGTTCATAATTTCTATTGTTTTTAAAATAGAAACGATTATTTTTTGATAATGCACCAATTCTTCTGAAGACAACTCTCTACCCTTTCTATCTTTTAACCATTTTTGAGCTGGTTGATATCCTCCGATATAAAATTCCCAAACATTTTTAGGAACACCTTTAAAATATTGATCTTTATTAATATAAACCATCCCATCTTTATATTCAACTTTTTCAACTTTATCATTTCCAGATACGGGGTAACTAGTAATAAAATTAGAAAGGTCTGGATGCTCCAATAGGTGCAAGCTAGTTAACTCTTTGCCCAATTTAGCAAGAATCATAAATTGTTCTTTATTTTTAGGATAAGGAACCCTGGGAAAGTCTATTTTAAGAAATTCCTTATATTTTTGTAGATACGATGGTGAATGCAATACAGCGTAGATATAATAAAAAATATCCTCCGACGATAATTTTTTATTAATTTTATAAATTTCAGCTATAATTCTTTGTTTAAAATTTAACGTTTTATTGTTTTGATCATATATATAGAGAGGGAAAACATAATCCGTGCCGAGAGATCCAGGATTCGAATATGATCTTAAGTCAGAAATATAATTTGAAACCAAACAAACATCATCAAAAGATTGATTTCTACAAGTAATTAAAACTAAATTATTTTTATTAAAAATATGTTTATTAATTTTTTCTCTAGGATATGCAATAAAACCTTTGGACCTACCACTATATACCGTATATCGAATATCAAATGGTCTATATAATATTTTTCCAATTTTAAAATCGTTCGCTAGATCATTCTTCGCAAAACAAATCTTCCAATCTCTTCCATCTTCTGGTAAATGATATTTAGTTCTTATTTCTGACTCAGTAAGAATCTGAAAGTCATTTATGACAGCCACTATTTCTTTCTCTGTAAAATGAATTGTTGTGTTATCTCTTTTTGTTTGAATTCCAGAATTATATTCATTAAATATGTCTTTAACAGAAAATCCTTTATTATATTCTTCTTCTAATGCAAAATTCTTAGGTACGAAAAAAAAATATGGTTCTTTATAATTTAATTTTTCCCATTTTGTTTTCTTAAAACTTCCTTTGTTTAATTCATTAAACTTATAGTCTCTCTTCCCATAAAGATCAGAATAATAAACGCTTCCTAATCCCTTTTTTGTCTTTGATTTTCTAATAAAAATGGCTATTGCAACCCCTTGTTGGATATTGAAAACATTTTCATCTCTCTCACCATCTGGAGCCACTTCTCTCTTCTTAGAATTTCCGTGAAGATTTAAAATATAAATACTGTCAAATGATTCTAATAATTTTTTCCTCATTTGACGGTGCGTAACACCGTCAAGATAAGAATTATTAGTAATCATTCCTATAACTCCTTCCCCATTTTTTTCTATTAGATACTCTGCAAAACGAATAAACTTAATATAATCATCATCAAGATTTATCTTTTTTTCCCCTAAATTTTTCTTGTAATCTCGTAAAAGGTTTTGGATCCACTCTCCTTTGTTCTGAGAGCTAACATTGTAAGGTGGGTTACCTAAAACAACCATGATTGGTAATTTATTCTTAACAGTATTAGCATTACGAGACTCTTCTGTAATAGCTTTAGCTAGGCCTATACTAAAAAGGTCTTTCTGTCCTTCATTTGTCTTTTCTAAAGAATTTGTTAAATAAACACCTAATCTTTCTTCTCCCAATTCTCCTTTCGACTCTTTAATAGTAGAAGAGAGCTTTAAGTGGGCAATCGTATAGGGAGCCATCATTAATTCAAAACCATGAATACGAGGGAGCAAATCATCTTTTATATATTTAGACCATCTTCCTTCTTGTCCTTCAAATGATTTCTTAATTTGCAAAATAATTTCATTTAAAAACGTGCCCGTTCCGGTAGCCGGATCAAGAACTTGAACTTTGTGAATTGATTTTTTTGTTTTCTGTCCTTGTATATCTATTGGCATTTCTATTTTAGAAGAATCTGCTAGTCCTTTAAGGTTAAATTCTTTGATTAAAATTTCGTCTATTGAGCGAACTATAAATCTTACTATCGGCAATGGGGTATAAAAAACTCCCATTTTTTTACGCTCGTTAGAATCGTACTCATTTAAAAAATCTTCATAAAAATGAATAATGGGGTCCTTACTATCATTTTTTTCAACCTTATAATAATCGTGGACTATCGCGTTAACATCAGCATTAGTAAATTCTTCGCAAAGTTCATCAATAACAATCTCTATCCTTTTATCAAAAGATGTTCCAGTAATATGATCGAAAAAATGACGTAAAAAGGGGTTAGAGACAGGAATTAAATCTCTAGCTTCTTGTCTCGAAAAATTTTCAGAGGTTCTATCGTGATATCTTGCAACAAACAAACCATATACTACGGTTTGCGCATACATATCTGCAAATTTTTCATAATCAAGATCTTCTAATAATAATTTTTTAATAATATTATATATCGATAAAAGATTTTCATTACTTTTTTCATCTCCCGAGGATAAAAATATTGATATATTGTCTCTTATTCTTCTGGCTTTGCCAGCCATCACTTTTGCTAGAATAATTCCTGACCTTATTGGTTCTTTTGACTCTTTAATAAAATCTCTAATAGTATCTTCTAATAAACTATAATTTTTTTCTAAAAAACGTATTTCTTTATTTCCCAATTCCCCTATTTTTATCGGTTCGCAATATTTCTGTCCATTTCTATAAAATCTAAATTCTAAAGAATTTGTAAGAATTAAATTTGAATAACCATAATAACGAATCATTTGTTCCCTTTTTTCCGTATCATTTAAAGAAACGCCTATATCTTTTGCCTCAGCATAAGCAACCGTTGTTTTCTTTTTTAAAAAAACAAAGTCAGGAGCCCCATACTCACTTCTTTTAGGATCGTTTAAAACGTTTAATCCTGTAATTTCTTTAAATAGACCTTCTAATATCGGCCTATAAGCATGTTCTCTTGCTTGGCCCGTTGAATATTTATTCACCACTTGATCTAAATATTTTTTTACATAGATGCCTTTTTCCATAAAAATAAGATTACATTTTCTCTGGAGAAGAAATTCCCATTAAATCTAAGACATTCTTTAGTGCAATCTGAGTTATTAACACTAAAGCTAATCTTTGATTCTTTAATTTTTCATCATCAACCAAAACCTGACAATCTTGATAAAACCCATGAAATGTTGTTGCTAAATCAATTGCATACTGAGGGATCCTTTGCAATTGGTAATCTTTAGTTGTGTCCTCTATAATTTCTCTAAATTTCAAAATTTGCTTCATTAAATCTAATTCTCTTTTATTGTTCAATAAAGAAAAATCTTTTGGCATTTTAAAATTTTGAGATTTATTTAAAATACTACAAATTCTAGCATAAGCATATTGAACATAAAAAACTGGATTCTTTTCTGATTCTTCTTTAGCTAAATTAAAATCAAAAGCTAAATGAGTATTGGCTGCTTTATTCAAAAAGAAAAACCTAATTACGTCTGGACTCAATTCTTCTAAAAGATCATCCATAGTAATTGCTGTTCCTAGTCTTTTAGACATTTTTACAGGAGCCCCATCCTTCATCACAGTGACAAACTGCAATAAAATAATATCTAATTTATCTTTGTACCCGATTGCCTCTACCCCTGCTTTTAAACCTATAACATCTCCGTAATGGTCTGCTCCGAAAACGTTGATTACTTTATCAAATTTCTTTTTCTCAAATTTATACTTATGATAAGCAATATCTCCAGCTAAATAGGTTTTGTCTCCATCTGACTTAATTAAAACTCTATCTCTTTCATCCTTAAAATTAGTTGATTTAAACCATAAAGCTCCGTCTTGTTCGTAAATTAATCCTTTTTTGTTTAATAACTCTATTACTTTGTCTACTTCTCCTTTTTTATGAAGCTCTGACTCGAAAAACCATTCATCATATTTTATTCCTAGCTTTTCAATGGTTTTCTTAATCATTTCATTTAAGATTATCTCTGCTCCTTTTCTGCCAATAATATATGGATCTTTGTCTTTTATTCTTTGATTTAAATTATCTATGTATTCTCCTTGATATTTTGATTCTTCATCTTTTAATATTGAATGTCCTAATGATAATATCTGTTTTCCAAAATCATTTACATAATATGCTTTTTCTACTTTATACCCTGCTTTTTTAAAAACATTCCCTAGAACATCTCCAAATGGTCCACCTCTTCCGTTGCCAACAGTTAAAGGTCCTGTTGGATTAGCTGATACAAATTCAATCTGAATATTTTGTCCTTTTCCAATAATTAGATTTCCAAACTTATCTTTTTCTTTTAAAACGCCTTCTATTTCTTTTCCAATTGTTTTAGGAGAAATAAAAAAATTAATAAAACCCGGATTAACAACTTCTATTTTTTGAAACAAATCGCTTTTTATCTCGTCTTTAATTTGTAGAGCTATATCAAAAGGATTATTGTTAATTTTTTTACTAATTTCTAAAGCTGCGCTAATAGCAAAATCCCCACGGTCTTTTTCTTTCGGCCTTAAAACTTGAACGTCAAAATCAATACCATAGGCTTTTTTAATGGCTTTTTCGACTAAGCTTTTGATTTCTTTTCTTGTGTCCATACTTTACTTTAAAGATTAAATATGCTTTTATTTTATCACAAAATCAGCTAAAATGGAATCATGATAATATCAGAAAACAAAAAGGCAAAATTTGATTATGAAATACTAGAAACCTTTGAAGCAGGAATAGTTTTGTTTGGCCAAGAAGTAAAATCCTTAAGAACAAGAGGGGTAAACATGCTCGGAACATATATAGTTATTAAAAAGAATAAAAAAGGCAATTCTGAAATTTTCTGGGTTGGAGCTAATATTTTCCCTTATCAACCCCTTAATATTGAAAAAACATACGATCCTCAAAGAGACAGAAAGCTTCTTTTAAGCAAAAAAGAGATAAATTATTTAATCGGTAAAGCAAATGAAAAGGGCTTGACTTTAGTGCCATTATTGGTTTATACTAAAAAACACAAAATTAAGCTCTCTTTTGCTATTGTTAAAGGCAAAAAGAAAGCTGATAAAAGAGAGTCGATTAAGAAAAAAGACATTGAAAGACAAATTAAAAGAGAATTAAAAACACGGGGGTGATTTGCTTCGACAGAAATTTGAAAATAATAAAGCAAGCCGAGGTCTCAATCCTCGTAAAACCTTGGGGAATCTTTAATAAGTGTAGACTTTTCTAAAGAACCCGCATTAGCTTACGCTTAATGCTGTCCTTGACTTCGATTCTCGCTAAATATCAAGGGCACAATATATGCGAGACAAGCACCTACTTTTTGGCTCAGAAGGTTGGTGACTGAAATTTATGAGCCCGCATTATTGTTATTCTTTCTGCCTTAAAAACAGTAATTGCGTAAAATTAAGACAGAATAAGCTTGTAGAATTATTATTGGATAACTTTTGGACGCGAGCTCACTACTCGCCACCTCCACAAATAAATTGAATAAACCTTTATACAACAACCAAATAAGAGCAGATGAAGTAAGAGTAATTGATGTTGATGGTCAACAAATAGGAATTTTGCCGATTATAAAAGCATTAGAAATGGCAAAAGAAAAAGGAATGGACTTAATTCAAGTAACTGAAAAAGTCTCCCCCCCTATATGCAGGATTGGAGAATATGGCAAATATCTTTACCAACTTCAAAAAAAAGAAAGGAAGACTGTTGCTGGAAGCAAAAAAAGCGAAGTCAAGACAATTAAATTGTCTTTTAATATTTCCGATAATGATATTAAAACTAGAGTATTAGCAGCAGAAAAACATTTAAAAAAAGGAGATAAAATAAGAATAGAGTTGAGATTAAAAGGAAGAGAAAAACAATTGTCAGAAGTAGGAATAGGAAAAATTAATAAATTTTTAGAACAATTAAAAGAATTAATAGAAATAAAAACAGAAAAGGAATTAAAAAAAGAACCAAAAGGATTATCAATGATTATTTTAAAGAAATAATATGAAAACAAGAAAATCATTAACTAAAAGATTCAAAGTAACAAAAAATGGAAAGGTCTTAAGAAGAGCTGTAGGACAAGATCATCTTTTATCAAAACAATCTTCTAATAAAAGAAGGGGTCTTCGCAAAATGGTAAAGATGTCCGAACCTGAAGCAAAGATAATAAGAAAATTATTAGGCAAATAATATGGCAAGAGTCAAAAGAGGGACAATAGCAAACAAAAGAAGGAAAAAAGTCCTCAAGCAAACTAAAGGTTTTAGATGGGGGAGAAAATCAAAATACAAAGAAGCCAAACAGGCTTTGATGAAAGCTTTAAGTTACGCAACTAGGGACAGAAAGGTGAAGAAAAGAGTTAAAAGAGCTTTATGGCAAGTTCAACTTAGCGCTTTCTTAAAAGAAAAAGGGTTGAGCTATAACAAATTTATTGCCGGAATGAAGAAAAAAGACATACAGATAGATAGAAAAATATTATCTATATTAGTTAAAGAAAAACCAGAAGCTGTTGAAAAGATTATAGAAATGATAAAATAGGATTATCGGGAATTTTTTTACTGAACTTAATTATCAAGTCAGAACCACAATTAATCATCTCTTCTTGGGATGATTTTTTGATTTTTCTAATTAAAATTGTCGGTCCTGGAAAATTATTAGGCTCAATAACAATGTCTCCTCTTTTTCTATTTTCTTTTAATTTTATGCCCTCTTTCTCATTCCTCGATACAACAATAAAAAACGTGTCATAAAAAAACGTTCTCCCTAATTTTAATAATTGAATATCGTCACCATTAAAATTTTTCTTCCTTTTAAATAATTCTTTCAACTTATAAGAAAAATTGGCATCTGTTAAAATACAGCCACCTCCTGGCGTAGGAATTTCTTTAATCTTAAATATTTTTGCTAACTCAATTTGTTTTTTTCTGTCTTTTCCAGATATATCATATAGTCCTTCTTGACCAAATTTTGTTTCTTTTAAAAGCTTGGCTGATAATGGCCTGATTATCACTCCTTGAAGCTTGGCCTTTTTTTCAATCAACTCTAAAGATTGTCTACTTTGAGAAAAAGGCCTTTGTCCTAAGACTTCTCCAGTGGCAATAAAATCATATTTTTCTTTTTCCATTATTTGCTTAGCTTTTTTAAGCATTAACAAATGACAGTCAATACAAGGATTCATGCCTCCCCCCCTTCCGTGTATTGGTTTTTTCACAATTTTTAGATGATCTTCCGATATGTTAACTATTTTTAATTTAAAACCTGTTTGCTTGATTATCTTTAAAGATTTTTCGCAATCAAAAAAATAACTAGAAAAACATACGGGAGTTACTTTTATTCCCTTATTTTCTAAAATCTTCAAACATAATAAAGAGTCTAATCCTCCGGAAAATAATAATAAAATTTTAGTTGATTTCATATATATCCTTTTTCTCTAATCCTGCTCTTCTCGCACTATAAACACCGAATCTAATATCGTTTAATTCTTTTATATTGTGAGCATCACTATTAATAACTAATTTTACTCCTATTGATTTTGTTATCTTAGCTAATTGACAATTTAAATCAAGCCTATAAGAATTAATTTCTAAAGCAATATTTTTTTCTTTAGCTTTTTTAATTATTTCTTCTACATCAACCTCATAAGAGTCTCTTTTGCCTAAAATCATTCCTGTTGGATGATTAAAAATTTTAACATGAGGATTATCCATTGCTTTTAATATTCTTTTTGTCATTTCTTCTTTTCCCATCTTAAAATTCGAATGAACGCTTATTGAAACATAATCAAGAGTTTTTAGGGTCTCATCATTAATATCTAGCTTTCCATCTTTTAAAATGTCTACTTCTGACCCTTGTAAAACTTTAAAATTAATCCCCTTGTTTACGAATTCCTGATTAATTTTATTTATTTCCTTTCTCTGTTCTAATAGCCTCTTTTCATCTAATCCGTTTTCTATTGCTAATGATTTTGTATGATCAGCGATGCCTAAATATTTGTACCCTAAACTAATTGCTTTTTCAGCCATTTCTTGAATTGAGTTTTCTCCTCCATTCCAATTAGTATGACAATGCAGATCTCCTTTAATATCTTCTCTGTCTATCAATTTGGGTAATTGATGCTTTTGAGCCAATTCTATTTCTTCTTCCCCCTCTCTTAGTTCTGGAGGAATCCAATCCATTCCAAGTCTTTCGTATATTTCTTCCTCTGTTTCTCCTTTTATTTTTCTCTCTCCTTTAAACAATCCGTATTCATTAAGCTTCAAGCCTTCTTTAATAGCAATTCTTCTTAAAGCAATATTATGTTCTTTTGATCCAGTAAAATATTGCAAAGCTGCTCCAAAAGAAGATAAAGGAACTAACCTTAAATCCATATCTAGTCCTTGTCTTGTTTTAATTGAAGATCTTGTTTCTCCTTTACTGACTATTTTAATAACCTCATCCATGCCCACGAAAGTATTCATTATTTTATTAATTAAATATGTGTCACTACCATCTTTAATTGAAACCAAAAAATCAATATCACCAACTGTTTCTTTTTTTCTTCTAACTGAACCGGCTACAGATATTTTCTCAACTCCCTTTATTTTTCCAAACATATTTTCAATTCTAGCAACATCATCTAAAACGTCTCTCAATAAAAATCTTCCTTTTGACTTTTTAAGGAAATCCATCCCCTCGAGAATATTTTTTTCCATTTTCTCTCCGAAACCAAATAAAGGGGCAATTCTATGCTCCTCTGCTGCTCTTTTTAAATCTTTTAAGGTTTTTATTCCTAATTCTTTGTATAGTCTTTTAATCCTTTTCCCTCCCAATCCTTCTATTTTAGTTAATTCATCAACATCAACTGGAGTTGTTTTTTTTAGTTCTTCAAAATATTTAATCTTTCCTGTTTTTAAATATTCCTCAATTTTTAAAGCAATACTTTCTCCTATTGCTGGTATTCTTTTTAATCCTTTAATTCCTTCTTTATTATAAATATTATTAATATCTTCTTCTAAATTATCAATAGAAACAGCTGCTTGCTGATAAGCTTGAGGTTTAAATGGAACTTCTTGAAGCTCTAGAAATTCTCCTATCTCAAAAAGTATTTGAGCAACTTCTTGATTTTTCATCTTTTATTATCGTTTATAATATCCTTAATGTTGGGATGTGTTTGCTTCTTTTTTCCATTATTAAAAAAATCCCAAATATTAGCATGAACCCCTCTTACAGAAATACTCATTTCTCTTCTTAAGCAAAATATGATCAAAACTCCTAACATGCCAAGCGTTCCAGCAAAAATAAATGAAAAAATGTATCCAAAATTAAAAACAAGGTATCCACTAATTATTCCCGCTATCCCAGTTCCAAATCCTAACAATGAATTATCTAAACTCCATTCCGATGCTTCTTTTCCCTTATCAATGTTTTTAGTAAATATTGCTCTCCATCCTGAAATAGCCATTGCCATGCCTAGTCCATAAAATAATTGCAACAAATAAATATGCCAAGGATACATTGCAAAAATATATCCAAAAGGAACAATTGAAGCAATAAAGAATCCTGCTATCAAAAATAGATAATCGTCTTTTTCTCCTGCATATTTATCAAGTATTGTCCCAACGGGAAATTCTAATATTGCCTTAACTATCCAATAGATAGCTGATGCAATACCAGCAACCAAAGCTGTACCACCATGAATCTTATCGATTATAAAAATAGGAAAAATAGGAGTAATAAGCCCCCAACCAGTAAAAAATGCTATATCAGACAATATCAAATATTTAACTATCTTGTTTATTTTCATAAATATTGTTTTTTAAATTAAATCCCATTCTTATAATATATACCAATCCGAACAAAGATATTACTATTTCTGCTGCTCTAATAATTAAAGTAAAAGCTGCTGCCATTGAAACTGGCAATCCAATTGATCTGAAAGCTCCAATTTGTATTGCTTCATGGGTTCCAAGTGATGTAGGAATAGGTATCATTGAAGATAAATAAGAAAAACCAAGAATTGAGAATGAATGCAAGAATCCAATATTTTCTCCTAAAAATAGTATTAAAATCCACACTCTTAATTGCATAACTAATGCTCTTAAAAACGAAAGAGCTAACCCTTTAATTAGATATCTTGATTTTAAATCAAAATAATTAAATACTTGATTTTCTACTTCGATTAATCCACTTTCTTGTTCTTCTTTGTATTTTTTAACAATTAAGTGGACTATACTTCTTTTTCTTAAAGCTACTGTATAAAAAAATATTATTGCAAACAAAAAAAAGCAAAAAGCTGCTCCGAAAAATAAAATAATCTTTTTTGAGAAAAAATTAATCTTAAATACAAAAAGAAATAATCCTAAAAATACTACTAATAAATTAGATGTCCACTCTAAAACTCTTTCAATAATTACTGACGGAGCTGTTCTTTTCCAGCTAAGCCCTCTTTCTTTTCCTAAACCATACATGCGAAAAAATTCTCCAGCAAGAAGAATTGAAGAAAAAAGATACATAATAGAGTAACCTCCTAAATATATTTTAAAAAGATTTAAAAAAGGAATATCGATGCCTTGATCTTTTAAAATTTCTCTCCATCTCCAGTTTCCCAATAAGGCTATTATTAGTGTAATAAAAAGAATGACCGCTCCTTGGATGCCAGTAAAAACACTAAAGGCCTTGCCTATTTCTTCCCAGCCAATCCATTTTCCAAGAAAAATAAAGGCAATAATTCCAATAATAAAAGAAAGTATAATAAGAATTAACTGATTTTTCATTATCTAAATTGTATTATAAAAAGACCTTATCTGCAAGCTATTTCAATTTGTTTTCAACAAAAATAGTTACATCGTCTTTTATGTTGTCCCAATAATAATGATGACCAGGAGCTTCTATTGCTTCAGCTAAAGATATTCTTTTATTTATAATCCTTGAATAAACCCACTTGAATGGAGCTTTGATAAAAGACAATATTATTTCTTTTTTATTACCAACTGTTAATGTATCTTTACCGTTATTGTCTAAGAATAGAATGTGATCGCTTGTATTTCTGTTTGTCCAAAAAGGAGCACCCAATTCTATTGCTAAAACATTATTGGGAACCTCTCCTAAATCATCTATGGTTGAAGAAACAAATGCTGCTCCGTTAGAAAGACCTGCCATTAATATCTTATCGTCAGGATTTTCTTTTAAGAATTCTTTAATTTGGTATGCCATGTTTTCTGAATGCTTAGGAAATTCAAAAAACATTTCTTTTAAATACCCTAATCTGCCAATTAATGTTTCTTTTGTTCTGTAATAAGGAACAACCGAAACAGTATAATTCATGTCTTTAATAGTCTGTTCTAAATTATCAATTATTGGCTTAAAATCATAAGCATATTGAGGATCAACAGTACCAAACCCTCCAGCATTAAAAATAATAATAACATCGCTAGATTCTCCTGCTTTTTTTAATTCTTCAGCAAATATGGCGCTATTATCTTTAAGGAAGACTAGATCAAACCAAAAAATTGAAACAACTGTTAGAATAATTAAGAAACAAATAACATATTTCTTATTAACCTTCCTCATAATTTATTTTAACAATCCTGTAACTATTATTGTTTCCAACAGAAACAATATCTCCAACTCTTTTTCCTAAAAGCGCCATGCCTATAGGAGATTCATTGCTGATTTTTCCTTCAAAAGGATTTGCCTCTAATGTTCCCACTATTTTAAATTCATTTTCTGAAGCTGAACCATCTTTAAAAATAACTTTTGCTCCAAGACAAACTTTATCTTTCTCTTGAGGGGCTTTTATTATTATATAATTTTTTAATACATTTTCCAACTCCTCAATCCTCATATCAAGCTCTTCTAGGCTATCCTGATAAAAAGCAAAATCTGGGTTAACGTCTTCACCTTCAAATACAGCTGGAGATCCTTTTTGGAACTCTTCCCTTTTGATTTTCTTGAGATTTTCTAATTCTTCCTCAAGTTCTCTTAATTTTTTCTTAGTTACATAATATTGATGCATATTTGTAAGAATATATATATAAGCAAACCTCCTTTGTTGAAAGGAGGCTGAATAGTATATAGATTCTATTATTGCTATTAATTTTACCCCCTTTCAGCTGTCATAAAGACATTAAACCATGCCAATGTATTTTTGGCAGAAACAATGGTATAAATTGTCTTTATGCAAGGGTTCATATGTATATAGTAATGATATAGAAATAAAAACTATTTGTCAATAAGGTCAGATTGACCAATTCTTTATTCTCTAATAGAATACTTATATATGAAAATATTAAAGATCTTATCAATTTTTGCAATCTTAAGTATGTTTTTATTATTGTTTTATCCTAAAAACCTAGAATATCAAGAAAAAACAATTTCAATATCTAAAGGAGAAACAGTTTTACAAATTGCTTCAAGTCTAGAAAACCAAGGAATAATTAAAAATCAATATATTTTTTTATTAACTGCTTTTATTAAAAATGACCTTAAAAGCATGCAAGCTGGAGAATATTTCCTTAATTCTAAAATGTCCAATAATGAAATTATTAATATCTTAGTTTCTGGAGAAACAATTAAAAACAAAATAACCATTCCTGAAGGATGGACTAACAAAGAAATTGCAGAATATTTTGAATCAAAACAAATATCCAGCAAAAACAATGTTCTTGATTTGTTAAGTTCAACCTCATATAATTATGATTTCCTAAAAGATAAACCTAAAAATTTAAGCTTAGAAGGCTATGTTTTCCCTGACACCTACCTTCTTGAAACAGACGAATCTTTAGAAAACATTATAAAAATAATCTTGGATAATTTTGATAAAAAACTAACACCTGAACTAAGACAAGAAATATCAAGGCAAAACAAAACAATCTTTGAAATCATAACCATGGCTTCTTTAATTGAAAAAGAGGTAATCACTTATGAAGATAAGCAAATAGTTTCTGGAATATTATGGAAAAGAATTGGTGCTAATATGCCTCTTCAGGTTGATGCAACAATCATTTACGCTCTAAATGAAAAGAAAGAAAGTATTTCAATTGAAGACACTAAAATTAATTCTCCATACAATACATATAAATACAAGGGTCTTCCCTTGGGCCCAATTTGCAATCCAGGAATAGAAAGTATTAAAGCAGCAATATATCCAAAAGAAAGCAATTACTGGTATTACCTTTCAAAACCAAATAAAGAAACCGTTTTCTCAAAAACACTAGAAGAGCACAACATTGCTAGAAATAAATATTTAAAATAATATTTTTTGAGAAACTTTTTTAGGAACTTCTTGTTTAGAAAAAATACTAACCTTTCCAAACTCTCCATCAAATCCAGGAGCAATACTAAGATCTCCTTCTCTCACTCTCTTAATTCCCTCTCTAATGATTTTATCTTCTATTTCTTCTAAAGGAACATCTAAAAGTATTTTAAATTCTGATTTAAACAAATCAATTAATTTGTCGTACTCTTTT
>Ga0209201_1002802_pt1 | contig 16254 bp, 9 predicted proteins | sample AD_UKC055_MetaG_FD_184411 | JGI IMG/M metagenome (GOLD analysis project Ga0209201, IMG submission 184411) | Active sludge microbial communities of municipal wastewater-treating anaerobic digesters from USA - AD_UKC055_MetaG (SPAdes) (version 2) | ecosystem: Engineered > Bioreactor > Anaerobic >...
CCCGGCCGGGTTTTACCCACAGGGCCGATCCAGGCGTCAATACGCCCGCTTGGACTGCCCGCTCAGCTGCGCTGCCGACCCGGCCACAATCCAAATCCGCCCAAATCACTTTCTCGAATCCGGCGTGTGGAGGGCTTGGTCTGGCTGGCGATGGCGTTGAACTTCTTCGCGCAGTTCGGCACACTGGGCTCGATTTTGCCCAAGAGCGCCGCCGGGGTTGATTCGTGGGGGCTGCTGTCCTTTGTCGGCATGGTCGTGATCCTGTTCTCTGGCGGTTTGCTGGCCTGGGCGGGTGCGCGGTTCTTTCAAGATGCCCGCCGTCAGCAGGATTTCGAGCTGTTGCTGACCACGCCCCTGGGCGGCCGCAACATCCTCGCCGGGCAATGGCAGATATTGCGGCGGGCGCTGGCGAAGCCGGTTGGGTTGATACTGCTCCTGGCACTCCCGGCGGGCCTTTCTCTGCTCTATGACTGTGTCAACGGCTACCGCACTGATTCGTCTCTCGTCCAACCGTTCCTGATCGCCGTAAACCTCGTCCTCGAGGCATTCGCGCTCTGTTGGGTCGGCATGTGGTTTGGATTGCATGGACGCAACCCTATGACGGCCGTAACGGGGACAGTGGGGCTGGTGCAGTTACTGCCGCTGGGGGCGGCAGTCGCGCTGATGTGGTCCTGGGTTTGGCTGCCTTACATCACCTCCCCCCAGGCCGTCGCGCGCGGCAGGATGCCACCCGTAATCCTCGCCCTGCTGTTGTTTGTGGGAAAGAATGCGGCGCTCATCCTCTGGGCGCGATACCGTCTGCGCCGCGAGTTGCGCCTCGGAGCCCGCTCTGCGCGAGCGGGCGCCTACGCGCCTCGCCTGGTTCCACAGCGCGCGTGAACTGTGTCAGGAGGATGGGAACTGCGCGGCCGCCTTCGGCGAATGCAAAGGGGTTTGCGAGGTCCCTTTGAGCCACAGGACATAGTCGCTGTAAAGGCGGGTCGAGTCGGGATGGCCTGCAAACGCCCGGCTGCCCGGCTTGTTCATCAGGCCCTGGTATTGATAGATCAGGACCGTGTCCACGAACGGCGACACCGCGGCCAGTTGCTCCCTTACCCGCGAGAACGGCGCGGGAATCAGCGGGCTGCTCTGCTGGTTCGGCGGGCCTTCCCAGGCGAAAGTTTCCACGTCGGCCCAAAGGGCGCGCTGGGGCACGCGGTCGTGCGCGCGACGCAGCTTTTCGAACGCGACCGCGCTCTGCGCCGCAGTCATCCGCAAGCACCCGACCTCGTCCTGGTAGGCAATCATGTCCACGTCCAGGCGTTCGAGTTGGCGCACGAACCGGTCATCGCACACCGCCCGGTTTGTCCCGTATGGGGCGATCAGCGTCTTCGCCCCGGGCAGCAGTTTGCGGCCCTCGGCGCTGCAAGCATTGACGTAGGCGATGAACTCGTCTGTGAAATACGGCCCCAGCGCCGCCTCGTTTGGCCAATACCAGCCGTGGAAACTCCGGTGGTGGCCGTATTGCCGGGCCACCTCGCCCATCATCTGGAACCGCGCCCGCACCCGCGCCGGGTCGCGCAGGCACTGATAGTCCCACGGCCCATACCAATCGCTGCTGATGAAGAATTTAACCCCGTATTTGTCTGCCGCCTTGAGCAGCGCCCCGATGGGGTCTGCACACGCCAGCTTGAGCTTCGGCAGCAGCGGCGTGTTGTAGAAGGCCTTGCTGTCCTTCGCGATAGCGAGCAGCACCAGATACTCCATCCCGATGTCCGCGACCTCCTTCACCGCCAGCTCCCATTGCTTGGCGCTGTAGTTCAGGCAGGCCTCATTCCAGTAGAAGTGCCTCCGGTCGTCCCACCAGATGCTGATCCAGCTCCCCTTGATCGGCTTGATTCGGCCCGCCTTGCGCCAACCGACAGGCCCGCCCCGCGCAATGCTCAGCGCAGCCGCCGCTACGCCTGCTCCGAGCACGCGCAGGAAGGCGCATCGCGAGAGTCTGTTCATCGGAGGCCTGATTGGCGTGTCACTTATCGCGGATGTATTCGTAGATGTTGAGGTAATGCCCGCCGGGGTGGTTCCATGAGAAGTCGTAGCGCATGCCGTTGGCCATCAGCTCCCGGAAATACTGCGGGTAGGAATACCACATGCCGATGGCCCGGTGCAGCGCCGATTCGATGCCCGCCTGGTTGTAATCGTTGAAGACATAGCCGTTGCGCTCGTGATATGGCCGGTCGGAGTAGTCGGCGTCGAACACGGTGTCCGCCAGGCCGCCCGTCGCCCGCACGATGGGCACGGTGCCGTATTTGAGCGCGAGCATCTGCGTCAGGCCACACGGTTCGAAGAGGCTCGGGACGATGATCATCTCGGCCCCGGCATAGAACAGGTGCGAGAGTTCCTCGTTGAAGCTCAGTTCGATGTGGCAGTCGGGATTGTCGTTGTATTGTTGTTTGAGGCGCCAGAAGTGGTGCCCGATGCCCCCGTTCGGGCTGGTACCCAACAGCACAAACTGTGTGCCGTGCTGGAGGCAGTAATGGATTGCGTGGGTAATGAGCGGGACGCCCTTCTGGTGATCCAGGCGGCCGATGTAGGCGACGATGGGTTTGTAAACGTCCTGGAGCCACAGCCGCTGCCGCAGCGCCCGCTTGTTCTCGTACTTTGCATCCAGGCAGTTGACGTTGTACTGGCGCGGAATGTGGCGGTCTATCTCCGGGTTCCAAACATCGTAGTCCACCCCGTTGAGGATCCCGCCCAATTTGCCCCGGTGCGCGTGCAGCGTATGGCCCAGGCCGAAATTATGAGAGGTGTTGAGGATTTCCCAGGCGTAATGAGGCGAGACGGTGGACACGAAATTGGAATAGACAATGCCGCCCTTCATCAGGTTGAGCGCTGCTTGATTGAAGTTGTCCTGCAGCCGGTCCCGGTGAAAGAAGTAGGCGTGGCGGTTGAGGCCGGTGGCACGGAGGACATGCTCGCCGGTGATGCCCTGGTGCTGGAGGTTGTGCAGCGTGTAGCAGACCCGCGGATGCGTCATCCCCGCCCACTTGTACATTTCGTAGAGCAGCACCGGCACCAGCCCCGTCTGCCAATCGTGGCAGTGGATGATGTCCGGGTGCTTGCCGCTCTTGAGCATGAACTCCAGCGCCGCCTTGCAGAAGAACGCGAACCGCTGGTCATCATCACGCTGCCCGTAAAACACATGGCGGTGGAAGAAGTTCTGGTCGGAGTGCGGCTCGATGAAGAAGCACTTGCGCCCGTGCACGAACCCGAAATACACGCTGCAATGCACCGTGTGGCCATACCACGGCACCCACAGGTCCTTGAACGAGAGCCGCAGGTCGTAGATCTGGTCATACCGCAGGCAGTCGTACTTGGGCAGGATGATTTCGACCGAGTTGCCGCGAATCTCCAGTTCCCGGCTCAGCCCGAACACAACATCGCCCAACCCCCCGACCTTCGCCACCGGCGCGCACTCGCTTGCTATCTGGATGATGTACATGATGCGGTTATACGGTTAGCTCGTTTGACAGGCTGCCTGAGCATCGCAGGCCGGCGCGCCAGGCAACGATGTAATTCCTGGAACCCATGCAACTCCCCGGCTCACGCCTTGCGCAGCGCGTTCATCGCCGCGTCCAGCAGGCAGTAGGCCTGCTCCAACCCGTCGAAGGACCGGTGCACCCAACGGCTGCCCCAGTAGAAGTTGCAGCTCGTCTCCGCGGCCAGCAGATGGTCGAACGCGCGCACAATCAGGTGCCGCACCTCGTCCGCATTGGCCAGTTTCCCCTGCTGCTGGTCGAAGCGCCGTTTCACCTGCCAGTAATACTCGCTGGCTCGCCGCACCTCGTCCCAGCCCTTCTTCTGCAAGAGCGAGCCGGTCCACTGCGTGAAGTCGCCGCCCCAGTGGTGCTCCGTGTTCCACGCCCCGGGATGCACCTCCACTTCCTCCGTTGGCGGATACTTTTCCAGGTATTGGCTGATGTGGATGGGCGTGAACCCGAGCGTGCCCGCCCGGAAACGGTCGAGGATCGGCCGGTAGAAGAAGCCCCAGAACCCGCTCTCGACCTTGGTAGTGCGGAACCAGCCGCCGTTCTCGCCGTCCGTCCACGTCGTCACCAGCGCCGGGAAATTGCAGTGCCTGGTCCGCTCATACACCTCGTGCTGGAACCACCCGGGGTCGGTGCCCGAAAGCTGCGCGTTGGACAGCTCCCGGTCCCGCGGCACGACGATGATCTCCGCTCCCCCGTGCCGGGCTCGGTAAGGCCGGTAGCGCAGCTCCTCCCATCGCATCTCCCGCTTCGGCTTGATGTAGATCGAATCCACCAGCACATACTTGTAGCCGTGCCGCGCCAGCAGCGGGATCATCTCCATGCAGAAGCCCATCTCCGGCGGCCAGAAGCCCGCGAACTTGTCCCGCCCCAGCAAATGCCGCCCCAGCCCCTGCCACCACTCCGTCTGCGCGTCCCAGTCCGCCGCTGGCGCCAGCGGGTAGACCGGGTGATACAACCCGCTGCCCAGGAACTCGATGTTCGACCGCTGAAACCGGCCCAGGAAGTCCTCCACGTTCACAATCTCCGCGAACGTCTGCCGCACCCCGGCGTCTTCAAGCTGCTTGAGCAGCGTGCCCGAGAAACTCACGTGCAGCCGCGCCACGTCCTCGTAGCCTTCCAGCATTCGCGTGGTCCGGTCGTAGCACCAGAGAATCTGCCGGGCCTCCCAGCTCTCGCCCGAGTTATGGAGCGCCACGAGGTTGCCCGGCGGCTGGTGCATGTGCAGTCCCAAGGCATGATAGACTTCCGCCATAAAGAGTGCTTATTATCGTCCAGCCCAACCTACAGGCTCAAGCCTGAACTTCAAGTGTTGGAGCATCGCGCCACAAGGCGAAGCCGCTTTGCCCTGAGTCGCCGAAGCGGAATTTGCCCTCTGGGCGATTTGTTACATGGCTCCCTTGGTGTGGGCTACCGCCAGCCCGCTTTGGCCCCTCCCAGCCCCCTTGGGAGCGAAGGGCGCCCCCTTCCCCGCACCTCGCCCACTCGGCCAACTGCAATGCTCGGCTTGGGTTTTGGTTCGCCGGCCGAGCGCAGCAACGGCGGCGGTTTGCTTGTTACTCGCCGCCCTGCGCCTTTTCTTCCCCCGCGCCGAGCAGCAGCACCTTCTCACGCCGATCGGCGAGCAAGACTTGACCGCCTTCTCCGCCGCCGGCCTGCGGCGTTCCCTCCCGACTGGCAGGGTTGGAAACAGGCTTGGCCTCGGGCCGCGCCACCGGCGCCTGCTCCGGCGCCGCCTGCGCGTCCGCCGCCGTAGTGTCCGCCACCCGTTCGGGACGGAAGACCAGGATGCTCAACGGCGGCAGGACGAAATCAGCGGAGCACGGCTGCCCGTGCCACGGCCTTTCTGCTGCCACGACCCCGCCCAGGTTCCCCATGTTGCTGCCGCCGTAGGCCGCGGCGTCGCTGTTGAGCAATTCCCGCCACTTGCCCGCCCGCGGCAGCCCCACACGGTATTGCTGGCGGGGGACGGGCGTCAGGTTCGCGATCACCACCAACTCGTGGAAATGCTCGGCGTCCTGGCGCAGGAACGACAGCACGCTGTTCATGTGGTCCGAGCAGTCAATCCAATGGAACCCGTCTTGTTCGTAGTCCGACTTCCACAGCGCCGGCTCTGCCAGGTAGAGCTTGTTGAGGTCCTCCATGAACTGCTGCAGTCCGCGGTGATACGGCCCCGCCTCCAGCAGCTTCCAGTCCACCTCCGCGTTGGCGTTCCACTCCGCCCGCTGCCCGATCTCGCCCCCCATGAACAGGAGTTTCTTGCCCGGGAATAGCCATTGATAGCCCAGGAGCGCCCTCAGGTTCGCGAACTTCCGCCAGTCGTCCCCCGGCATCCGCCCCAGCAACGACCCTTTTCCGTGCACCACCTCGTCGTGCGACAGCGGCAGGATGAAGTTCTCGTGGTGGTGGTAGAGCATCGCGAACGTCAGGTCGTTCTGGTGATACTTCCGGTGCACCGGGTCCCGGCTGAAGTAACCCAGCGTGTCGTGCATCCACCCCATGTTCCACTTGAAGGAGAACCCCAGCCCGCCCAGGTACGGCGGCCGCGTCACCTGCGGCCAAGCCGTGGACTCCTCCGCGATGGTCATCACCCCCGGGAACTCGGTATGCGTCAGGTGATTGAACCGCCGGATGAACTCGATCGCCTCCAGGTTTTCCCGCCCGCCGAACTGGTTTGGAATCCACTGGCCCGGCTTCCGCGAGTAATCCAAGTAGAGCATGGACGCCACCGCGTCCACCCGCAGCCCGTCCACGTGAAACCGGTCGCACCAGAACAGCGCATTAGCCAGGAGGAAGTTCACCACCTCGTGCCGCCCGTAGTTGAAGATCAGCGTGCCCCAATCCTGATGCGCTCCCTTGCGCGGGTCCTCGTGCTCGTAGAGCGCCGTGCCGTCGAACCAGGCCAGGGCCCAGTCGTCCCGCGGGAAGTGCGCCGGCACCCAGTCAATGATCACGCCCACCCCCGCCTCGTGCAGCGCGTTGATCAGATACTGCAGGTCCTCGGGCGTCCCGTAGCGGCTCGTCGGCGCGTAAAAGCCCGTCACCTGGTAGCCCCACGACGGGTAGTAGGCGTGCTCCGCCGCCGGCATGAACTCCACGTGCGTAAAGCCCATCTTCTTCACGTATTGAATCAGCGGCCCGGCCAGCCCGCGGTAACCCGGCGACTCCGCCGCCGACTTCTTCCGCCACGACCCCAGGTGCACCTCGTAAATGCTCAGCGGCGCGCGCAGCGGGTCGCGCAGCCGCCGTTGGGCCAGCCACGCTTTGTCCGTCCACTTGAACTTCCGGTTGTTCCACACGATCGCTGAGTTCTTGGGAGCCGCCTCGAAGAAGAATCCGTACGGGTCTGTCTTCAACACCACCTTCCCCTGCGCGTTGCGGAGCTCGAACTTGTAGTGCGCCCCCTCGGCCACCCCTGGCACGAAGATCTCCCATACACCCGACATCCCCAAGGGCCGCATCTGGTGGCAGCGCCCGTCCCACCCGTTGAAGTCCCCCACCACGCTCACCCGCTGGGCGCTGGGCGCCCAAACCGCAAAGCTGGTGCCCGCCGCCCCGTCAACCGCTCGCAATTGCGCCCCCAGCTTGTCATATATCCGGCGCTCGTCCCCCTTGCCAAACAGGAACAAGTCCACCTCGCCGATGGTGGGCAGGAAGGAATACGGATCGCGCAGGCGCCGAACCTTGCCCTGCTGATCGGTGATGACCAACTCGTAGGCATAGACCTCCTTGGCCGCCGCCGTCACGCCCTCGAACACGCCAGCCTTGTGCAGGCGCGTCAGTTTGATCGTCGGCTTGTCCTTCTCGCGCAGCGGTTGCGCCTCGATTTTAGCGGCGTTGGGCACCAGCGCCCGCACCACCAGGCCGGCGTCGCCGGTCAGCGGATGCATCCCCAACAACTGATGCGGCGCGCGCTGGTTGACTTCAACTAAACTCTGGAGTTCTGCCTGAGTCAGGAGCATGGTGCGTCCAATCTAGCAGAGACCCCCGGAATTGCACCGGGAAAAGCAGCTTTCACAAGGCGGGCGCCTGCCCGATACTCTGCTCCGATCCAAGTAGCCGGGCCACGCATGTATCACGTTACACAATTTGAGAATGGTCTGAAGGTCGCGACGGCGGAAATGCCGCACATGATGAGTGTGAGCGTCGGCTTGTGGGTGGGTGTGGGCTCGCGGTACGAGCCGGCGCCGCTCAACGGCGTGTGCCATTTCATCGAACACCTGCTGTTCAAAGGCACCAGGAAACGCTCCGCGCGGGAAATCGCTCAAGCCGTCGAAGGCATGGGCGGCTATCTGAACGCCTTCACCAGCGAGGAGACGACCTGTTTCCACGCCCGCGCCGGCCATGAGCACTTCGACGACCTGCTGGATGTGCTGATGGACATGGTGCTGGAGTCAAAGTTCGCGCCGGCAGAAATCGCGAAAGAACGCGAGGTCATCAAGGAGGAGATCGCGATGTACCTGGACGAACCGCAGCACCAGGTGCAGGAATTGCTCAATGCCACCCTCTGGCCCCGCCAGCCGCTTGGCCGGCCGGTCACCGGCACACGCAGAACGCTGGACGCGATGACGCGAGCACAGTTGCTTGCCTTTTGGCGGGAGAATTACGCGGCCCGGAACACTGTAATTGTCGCCGCAGGCAGAATCCGGCATGAACGGGTGGTGCGGACGGCAGCGCGCTACGCCGCGCGGTTTGGCGCCCCCACAAGCCCGCGCTTCAGCCCGGCCCGCGAAGACCAGCGGGAAGCGAGAGTCCGTCTTGTTACCAGGCAAACCGAGCAAACGCAGGTTGCGCTGGGAACTCGCACCTGCTCGCGGCGGGACGAACGGCGCCACGCTTTGCGCCTGCTCAACACTATCCTCGGGGAGAACACCTGCTCGCGGCTATTTCAACTCCTGCGTGAGGACCTCGGCCTGGCCTATTCCATTTACAGCACCCCAAGCTTCTTCGGCGACACCGGCGACCTGGTCATCTACGCCGGCCTGGACACTGTCAATGTAGCCAAAGCCCTGCGACTGATCTTGCGGGAGTTGCGAGTTCTGAGGAACTCCCGACCAGGCGCCGCCGAACTGCGCCGTGCCCGGGACTATGTCATCGGCCAAATCGAGCTTGGGCTGGAGAGCACTGAGAGCCAAATGAACTGGCTGGGAGAGCAACTGCTCGGCTACGGCAGAATCCTGCCGCCCGCTGAGGTCAAACGCCGCCTGAGCAAGGTTACGGCCGACGACATCCGCGCCGTCGCGCAGGATGTTTTCCAGCCCGAGCGCCTGAACCTGGCGCTGGTGAGCCCGCTCAAGATGGCGCCCCGGCTGGCGAGGCTGCTTCGCTAAACCACCGAGATCGCCTGCGCGGGCAGGATGCCTGGCGCCCCGGAAGCGACTGTTGCCCGCGCCTGGACGCGAGAGAATGGCAGCGCATCCCAGCTTTTTGAGCGGTGTTCTCCTGGCAAAGGCGCCAGCGCAGCGACTCAGCAATCCCGGTGTGGCATTATCCCCTCCCGACCCCATCTTCCAAGCACGGCCATCCCCCCGCCAAGGATGGGCAGGCCCGCCGTCCCCTCCCCATCCCAATACCGTAGTACCTCTAACCCCGGGTTAGAGGTACTACGGTATTGGGATGGGGAGGGGACGATGAGCGGAGGGTGGGGCGCCGGGGTGGAGAATTGGCGGAAGTGCCGTGCGGACAGGTGGTTACCTCGGTTCGGGGCGCGGGGGCGCGGATAGGTTCCCGGCGGGGCCTGGCTGGCTTGGGCTGGGGGAAGGCGTTTGGGGCCAGGAGTCCGGGCCGCAGTCCGCTTTCCAGGCGCCGGGAATCGTTGCGGCAGGCCCCCCAAGCCTTGGGAAGTTGCCAGAAACTGATATGCGCCCGCACGCCTCAAAACTCAAAAATACCGCTTGATTTGCCAGGGTGCGCCTCGTATATTGCGCGCTCTTTTCAAGAGAAAGCGAATTGATTTATGCGACGTCCAAAAGGCATCAAGACCAAGAAGTCGGTGGCCAAGCGTTTCAAGATAACGGCCAGCGGAAAAGTGTTGCGCACGAGCGCCGGCCGGCGGCACTTGTGTCAATCCAAGCCTCCCAAGCGCCGGCGCGCGCTGCGCGGCCTGGCTGTGGTTGACCCCACAGACGAATATCGCGTCAAGCAAAGCCTGCCGTTCAGCCACTAAGCCCCTTTTACAGAGAAACCATCAGCCAGTAACGATTCATGCGCGTAACTAACGCTCCCGCTTCCCGCAAACGCCGCACCCGGATGATCCGAGCCGCCAAAGGCTTCCGGATGCGCCGCTCCAAACTTTACCGCTACGCCTCGGACGCGGTTGACCACGGCCGAGTTTACGCCTACCGCGATCGGAGGACCAAGAAGCGCACCTTCCGCGCGCTGTGGCAAATCCGCATCAACGCCGCGGCCCGCGCTGCCGGCACGACCTACAGCCGCTTCATGGAGGGGCTGAAGGCTGCCAAGGTGGAGCTGGACCGCAAGATCCTGGCCGACCTGGCGGCGACGGACGCCGCAGCTTTCAGCGAGCTGGTCAAAGTCGCCCAGGACGGCCTGAAGGCCAAAGCCGCGAAGGCTTGACGTTTCAGACGGCCGATTCCCAATTGCCAAGAGGTGGACGGGCGACCCGAGCCGGCTCGCCCGTTTGCTTTTCGGGCCCCAGGCGTCGGACGTTGCATGGCGGAGAATGATTTATGGCTGGATTCCTGGACCAAATCGAACCTTTGAAACAGGCGGCGCTCGCGGAGTTGGGCGGCGCAGCGGACCTGGCGGCGCTCGAAGCGGCGCGCGTCAGTTACCTCGGCTCGAACGGCAAGTTCACCGCGCTGATGAAGCAATTGGGCGCGTTGCCCAGGGAAGAGAAACCCGCCGCCGGCAAGGCGGTTAACAGCGCGAAGGTCGAACTGGAGGCCGCGCTGGCCCGCCGTCGCGGCGAACTTGAACTCAAAGCGGCGCTGCCCCAGGAGCCGACCGACTTCACGCTGCCCGGCCGGCGGCGCATGCTGGGCAAGCTTCACCCCCTGACCCAGGTCACCGAGGACATCGTGCGCAGCTTCCGCAAGATTGGGTTCGTCGTGGCCGATGGGCCTGAGGTGGAAGACGACTATCATTGTTTCGACGCGCTCAATACGCCGGCAGATCATCCGGCGCGGGATATGCAGGACACATTCTACCTGGGGAACGCGGGAACCGGGTCCCCTGCTCCCCTGTTGCTCCGCACGCACACTTCCTCCGTCCAGGTCCGGGTGATGAAGAAGCAGCAACCGCCCGTGCGCGTCATTGTGCCGGGACGCTGCTACCGACGGGATAACGCCGACGCCACGCATAACCCCACATTCCACCAGGTCGAAGGGCTTTACGTGGACCGCAACGTCACCGTGGGCGATCTGAAGGGCACGGTCGAGTTTGTTTTCAAGGAGTTGATGGGCGAGGAGACGCAGATTCGCTTCCGGCCGCACTACTTCAGTTACACGGAGCCGAGTTTTGAAATAGACTTCAGCAACGCGGTGACGCGCAAGATGGGCAAGGAATGGCTGGAGATCGCCGGCTGCGGCATGGTGCATCCGCAGGTCCTGGAGAACGTCGGCTACGATCCGGAAATCTGGACCGGCTGGGCCTTTGGCTTTGGCATCGAGCGCATTGCCATGATCCGCTACGGCATCAACGACATCCGCCTCTTCTACGAGAACGATGTGCGGTTCCTGAAACAGTTTTGACCGCCATGAAAGTCACCTTTAACTGGCTCAAACAGTACGTCGAGTTCGATTGGTCGCCAGCCGAACTGGCCGAGCGGCTCACCATGCTCGGCCTTGAGGTCGAGGACATCAAGAAGCTGGGAGGCGAATTCGAGGGCGTCGTCGTCGCGCAGGTCGTCACCAGGGACAAGCACCCCAACGCCGACAAGCTGAGCGTTTGCCGCGTCAACGACGGCCAGGGCGAGCGCCAGATTGTCTGCGGGGCGCAGAACTTCAAAGCCGGCGACAAGGTGCCGCTCATCCTGCCGGGGTTCAGCCTGCCCGCCAAACCCGGCGAAGCGGCTTTCCCGATCAAGGTCGGCAAGATTCGCGGCGTCGAGTCGCATGGCATGATGTGCTCGCCGCAGGAACTCGGTTTGGGAGACGAAGTGCAAGGGCTGCTCATTCTGCGCGAGGACGCCAGAATCGGCCAGCCATTCTCCGAGCATCTCGGCCGGAGCGGCACCGATGTGGTTTACGACCTGGAGATCACGCCCAACCGGCCCGACCTCAATAGCGTCATCGGCATCGCGCGCGAAATCAGCGCCGTGACCGGCAACCCGCTGCGGTTGCCCGAGGTCAAGCTCAACGAGGCAGGCGAGGGGGTGGAGGAATCGGTGGCGGTGCGCATTGAAGACGCCGAACTGTGCCCGCGTTACACCGCCCGGGTGATTCGCGGTGTGAAGATTGCAGCGAGTCCGGACTGGCTGCGGAGCACGTTGGAGAAGGTGGGCGTCCGCAGCATCAGCAACGTCGTGGACGTGACCAACTACGTGATGCTGGAGACCGGCCAGCCGCTGCACGCGTTTGATTACCATTTGCTGGCCAAGTCCAGCGCGAACGGTCTTCCCACAATCGTCATCCGCCGCGCTGCCGAAGGCGAGAAGTTCATGACCCTCGACGGCCAGGAGCGCACCCTGGCCGAGCGGATGCTATTGATTGCCGACGAGACCAAGGCCATAGCCCTGGCGGGCGTCATGGGCGGTCAGAACAGCGAAATCAACCTAAACACGGTGGACGTGCTGATCGAAAGCGCCTGCTTCAAGCCGCAGAATATCCGCGCCACCTCCAAAAAGCTCGATCTGCGCACCGAGTCGTCCTACCGCTATGAGCGCGGTGCGGACATCGAGATTTGCGACTGGGCCAGCCAGCGGGCGGCGCAGTTGATCCTGGAAACCGCGGGCGGCAGGCTGGCCAAAGGGCTGGTGGATGCCTACCCGCAGCCGTTTGCGCCAAGACAGATCACCTTGCGCCACTCGCAATGCGACGCCGTGCTCGGTGTGACGGTTCCCGTCGAGCGGCAAATCGAATTCCTGCGGCGACTGGAGCTCAAAGTTGAGACGACGCCCGACGGCGCACCGCAGGCGACCGCCTTCCGCGTGCCATCGTTCCGCGTGGATCTGAAGCGTGAGATTGATCTCATCGAGGAAGTGGTCCGCCTTTACGGTGTGGACAAGATTCCCGCCACGCCCCCGCGCGGCGCGGTCGGCGCCAACCCCTACGATGCCGTGCACGACCTGCTCGCCGATGCCCGTCGTATTCTGACGGGCCTTGGCCTGTTCGAGGCGCAGGGGCAGACACTCATTGCAGACGCCGCGGCTAAGCTCACACATGGCAGCGCGATGGTCCCGTTGTCGAATCCGCTGAGCAGCGACATGAACGTGCTGCGGCCAAGCCTGCTGCCCGGGTTACTCGACGCGCTGCGCCATAACGTTAGTCACAAGACCTATGACATCGCCTTGTTCGAGGTTGGCCGTGTCTTTGCCGAGAGCGAAGGCCAGCGCCGCGAGGAGCGCCGCGTGGCTCTTGCCCTGACCGGCCAGCGCAACCCGCTCTTCTGGAGCGGCGAAGGACGCGAGGCGAAGTTTGACATCGGCGATCTCAAGGGCCTGCTGGAGGAATTCCTCGATCAGTTTGGCGTGCGCGGAATGAACTACTCGCGCCGCGCGGAGAGCACAGCACTCTTCCTGGAATCCGCCACCGTTCACCTCGGCCGATTCCAACTTGGCGAGTTCGGCCAGCTCTTGCCGCCACTGGCCCGGCAGTATGACTTGCGGGATGCCGTGCTGCTGGCCGAGTTGAACCTCGACCTGTTGCTGGCGCGCCGCAACCCGGCCAAGTCGTTCCGCCCGCTGCCAGCCTTTCCGGCTATCCGCCGCGACATGGCGATGATCCTGCCCGAGGCGGCCACCCATGAGGGCATCCTGCAGGTGATTAAGCAGGCCAAACCCGCGAACCTGGAGACGGTGGAGTTGTTCGACGTGTTTCGTGGCAAGAATGTCCCGGCCGGTCAAAAGAGCATGGCCTATGCCTTCACCTATCGCCACGCCGAGCGGACGCTCACCGACGCCGAAGTCAACGCCGCGCACGAGAAGCTGGTGGCCCAGTTGAAACAGAAGCTGCAGGCTGTCGTGCGGGAGTAGTTGGCGCAGGCGCCAGCCCGCAGAGCACTGCGCGCAACCTCGGTGCCGAGGCGGGTTCAAGGGCGGGCGCGCTTGCGCCCCGCCGCCCCCAGCCCAGGCCAGCGTTCCAATACACCCGCTGGCGCTCGATCTATCACTTCTGCCAGTTGGCCGCGTCAACCGGACGGGTGAAAACCGCCCCGTGAATCGGCGCGGGATAGGGGGCGTCCACGCCTTTGGCCACGGCCCACAGGATGCGGTTCAGCGCGTCCTCGGGCGCGCAGTCGTAGTCGCGGAAATTCATCCGGGCGGATTGCCTGGCGCCGGGCGACTTCCTGGTGTTCTTGGCGTGCAGATTCACCTGGGGCGTGAGCGGTTTGAAGGGCGTGGCCACGGGGATGTTGGTGAAGCAATTGAACATCGGGGTTGCTCCCGCATCGTACTGCGTCAGCGGCGGCAGCCCCAGGATAAGCTCCATGGTGCGTATCATGCTGGCCGTTGTATAAAGGGTGCTGTCCACGAACGCCCGTTTGCAGTACGGGCTGATCACGAGGCCGACCGTCCGATGCGCATCCACGTGGTCCGGGCCGTTCTGGGCGTCGTCCTCGATAACAAAGATGGCCATTTGGTTCCAGAACCTGCTGCGGGAGGCGGCTTCGACGATTCGAGCCAGGCCGATGTCGTTGCTGGCAACGCAGGCCTCGGGCGTGAACGCGCCGGGGGTGGTGCCTCGGGTGTGGTTCTCGCCAAGGGACATGATCATGAAACGGGGCAACTCCCCGGTCCGCTCAGCCTGGTGGAGGTCTTCGATCCACCCTTTCACGCGATCCATATCGCGCCCGGCCGGCCAGCGGCCGCGGTTGGCGGAAGGCACCAACCGCGCGCCTTCGCCGTAGCACTTGTAGCTGACCCCGTGCCGCCGGCACAGATCCCACAGATAGCCTGCTGAGGGCGTCTCCATTTCCGTGTTGCCCGGCAGCCGCCCGTGCCCGGAGTAGGACATGATCCAGGAGCGCTGCCTGTAATCAGTCGCAATGGCCGCATCGCACCAACTGTGGCCGTCGGCGCTGACCTCTCCGTTGCAGTAGAGGTTGTCGAGCAGCACATAGTCCCGCGCCAGTTGATGCTGGTTGGGGGTGACTTTCTCGCCGTAGATCGTGAGCGTCGGGTCGCCGTTACCGATGGGTTTGCCGGCGGCGTCTTTCATGTCGCCGAGGACCTGGTCGTAGGTGCGGTTTTCCTTGATCACGTAGAGCACGTACTTGATGGGGCACGGCTCGCCGACTTTTTGGGGAATCACGCTTCCGGCGGGAACGGGCGCCCGCTGCAGCGCCTCGGGCGTATAAGGCGAGTTGCGCCGGACCTGCTCGGTGTAAGCGGCCATCTGCGCCGCATCGGGCCGGCTGATGAACGACACCGAGCCCTGGAACAACCGCGCGATGTGGTCAAACGCTGGCGACTGGGACCGCCTGGGCCGCGTGTTGCCCCGGGCGGGGTAGTTTGGCTGGGAAGCCAGTCCCTTGCCGTTGCCGACAAACAGCGTTTGATTGTCCGGGCTGACGCATACCGCGCTGGGATACCATCCAACCGGGATGAAGCCATCTACCACGGAGACCGATTCGCGGTTGCGCCGGGCGCCTTCAGACAGCGCGTTCGAGATATCCACCACCATGACGCTGTTGTTATCCGCATTGGCGACGAAAAGTGTCTTGCCGTCCGGCGACATGGCCAAGCCGCCGGGCGTGCTGCCCTCGGGCGCCCCCGGATAGAGCGAAGTGGAGATGATCTCGCGCGCGGTCTCCGACACCCGGCGCTTCAGGTTCGCCTCCGGCGCCGGTTTCTCCACCGTCTGGGTCTGGATCACGTGCACGGTGTTGTCCCCGCTGCACGCGACAAACAACCGCCCATCCGGCGCCAGCACGAGGTCGTTGGGCCGGATGCCGACGGAGATGTTGCGCACCCGCCGCTTTTGCTGGGTATCCACCACGCTTACGCTCCGGCTGCCCCAGTTGCTGACGTAAAGATGCCGCCGGTCCGCCCCGAGGACGCACGAATGGGGAAACTCGCCGACGCTCACCGTGGTCTCCAGCGCAAGCGTCTGCGCGTTCAATACCCACACCTCATCATTGGCTTCATTGCAGACGTAAACCTTGCCTGTCACCGGGTGCACCGCCATGCCCGCCAGGAAGACCGCCCCGGCGTTCGGCGACGGCTTGACGAAGCCGGCGGGCTCAGCCTTTCCATCCGCGTATTTGAACACGTTGACCCGGCCGGAGTCGCCGCCCGAGACGAAAACACGGCGGCCATCCGAGCTGAAGGCCAGGCCGTTCCAGATCTTCGGCAGCGGCAGGAACTGCGTGACTTTGCGAGACCTGATATCCAGCAAGCTCAGGCCGGTGTCGTTGAAGCCCGCACTGGCCGCCAGCAGCATGTTCTTGTCGGGCGACACCACCAGCTTGAGGGGCAGGTCGGTAGAGTAGAGAGGCGTCCATGATGGAGTTGAACCGACCGCAGTTGTCAGTCTCCGATGGCTCGCCTCTCCCTCGTCGAACCGGACATGGAGATTTCCCCCATCCGGCTCTCGCCAAGGTCGTC
>Ga0209201_1002804_pt1 | contig 16253 bp, 11 predicted proteins | sample AD_UKC055_MetaG_FD_184411 | JGI IMG/M metagenome (GOLD analysis project Ga0209201, IMG submission 184411) | Active sludge microbial communities of municipal wastewater-treating anaerobic digesters from USA - AD_UKC055_MetaG (SPAdes) (version 2) | ecosystem: Engineered > Bioreactor > Anaerobic >...
CCCGGCCGGGTTTTACCCACAGGGCCGATCCAGGCGTCAATACGCCCGCTTGGACTGCCCGCTCAGCTGCGCTGCCGACCCGGCCACAATCCAAATCCGCCCAAATCACTTTCTCGAATCCGGCGTGCGATGCGCCCGAGGCCGCAATTCCCCTGCTTGACAGCCGGCCGGTCGCTGGTATTCTGGCGCGCCTCGTTGACGGAGTGTTTCCCGACGCGGCATCAATCGGGAGATTGGCTCGCGGGAAACGAACGGAATTGAAATATGAAAAGACAATATCAACCATCGAAAGTCCGGCGGAGACGCCAGCACGGTTTTCTGGCCCGCAAATCGAGCAAAAGCGGGCGCGGCATCCTCCGGAATCGCCGGCGCGTCGGGCGCAAGCGTTTGACTCCGGTATAGAAGAGCCCACGGCCCATGGCCGTTCCAACTCCACAGCGCCTGCGGTTCCGCCGCGCGGCGCACCTTAAGCGCGGGCGGGACTTTCGTCGCATCCGCCAGGCCGGGGAGCGCCGGGTAAGCGGCTGCCTGATTGCCAACTGGCAGCGCCTGCCCGCGGACACAGCCTCGCGCCTCGGCGTCATCAGCGCGAGCCGGATTGGCGGCGCGGTGGTGCGCAGCCGTGCCCGGCGGCTATTGCGCGAGGTCTTCCGCCTCCATCAGCGCGACTTGGCGGGGCCGGTGGATTTGGTGCTCGTCGCGCGGCCATCCATCACCGGCAGGAAATTTGCCGAGGTGGAGCGGGATTACCTCGCCGCCTTGCGGCATGCCGGGCTGCTGCATCCGGCCAGAAGCCAAGGCGCATGAACGTTCCCCAGCACATCCTCGTCTTGTGCGTGCGCCTCTATCGCTGGACGCTGTCCCCGATGAAGGTCTTCCTGTTTGGCCCGCTGGGGCGCTGCCGGTTTACGCCGACTTGCTCGGAATACGCCCTGGAAGCCCTGCTCCGCCACGGCGCGCTCGCCGGAAGCCGGCTGGCGGTGAAGCGTATCGCCCGCTGTCATCCCTGGGGCGGCTGCGGCCTTGACCCCGTCCCGGACAGGAAATTCGAAGCCCCAAGTATGAACCCCGCAGGAAATCTCCCGGCCGAAATCCCGTCCGTTCCGCCTTACCCTGGGCGGCAGCCCGCTCATTCTTAATCCCGTTACCCGGCATGGATCGCAAGTCAATCATCGCCCTGGTCTTCTGCTTCATCGTGCTGATGCTGTGGTACCCACTGGTCAACAAGCTCTACCCGCCCAAGCCTCTCCCCCCCGGCGCCACCAACGCTGCCCCCGGCGCCTTCGCCGCCACCAACCGGATCGCGCCCGAGGCTCCCGCGCCTCCGGCTGTCTCCGGGCAGCCCCCGCCCGCCGCCAGGCCTTTGGCAACCGCCGCGGGGCCGGAGGTGTTGCTGACCGTCACGAACAGCAACGCGCGCTACACCTTCACTTCGCACGGCGGCGGCTTGAAGCTGGTCGAACTCGTTCATTACCCGGAAACGGTGTCCGTCCGCCGCCCGAAGCAGGCACAAACTAATAAACTGGCTACCCTGAATGCCTTCACGCCTACGCCCGTGCTCGTGATCCTGGGCGATGAAGCAGTGCAGGGCGACGGCGCCTTTGAGCTGACCCAGACCGGCGACGGCGTGCGCGCCGAGAAGACTCTCACCAACGGCCTGAGCATTGTGAAGGAGTTTCAGCTCAGCACGAACTACCTTCTGACCGCGACCGTCCGGCTGGAGAACCGTTCGGCGCAACCGCTCGCCCTACCCCCGCAGGAATGGACCGTGGGAACGGCCACCCCCATGGAGGCCGGCGACAACGGCATGGGTGTTGGTGTGATTTGGTACAACGGCTCGAAGACCTTTGACCAGGCGAACGCCGGTTACTTTTCCTCCAAGAACTTCGCCTGCATGCCGCGCGTCCCGCCTGCCGAGTATCGCGCGGGCGCAAACGATGTGGTCTGGGCGGCCGCTCACAACCAGTTCTTTACGCTGGCGGCAATGCCCCAGCAGCCCGCGAGTCAGGTCGTCGTCCGCAAGGTCCTCCTGCCTCATCCGACGGCTGGGGAAGATCGGCCCGGCCCCACCAACGGCCCGCCCCCCGAGGCTTTCGAAGGCGCGCTGGTCTATCCGGGCCAAACCCTCGCGGCCGGCCAGGCGGTGACCAACCGGGTCTTTCTGTTCGCCGGCCCCAAGGAATACCAGACGCTCGCCCGCATTGGCGCCCGTTTTAACAATAACATAGACCTGGTGATGGGCTACGGCGGCTTCTTTGGCTTCTTCGCCAAAGGGCTGCTGCTGGCGATGAACGGGCTGCATAACGCGCTGGGGCTATCCTACGGCTGGGCCATCATCGCCATCACCGTCATCATCAAACTCCTGTTCTGGCCGCTGACCCAGGCCAGTACTCGCTCCATGAAGCGGATGCAGGCTCTGCAGCCGCAGATGAACGCCATCCGGCAGAAGTACAAGGATGACCCGGCCAAAATGAATAAGAAGACGATGGAGTTCATGAAGGAGCATAAGGTCAGCCCCCTCGGCGGCTGCCTGCCCATGCTCCTCCAGATCCCGGTCTTCTTCGGATTCTACAAGATGATCCTAAGCGCCATCGAGCTGCGCGGCGCGGGATTCCTCTGGGTCAAGGACTTGTCCAAGCCCGACACGCTCTTCCTCATCCCCGGCACCGCGTTACCCTTTAACCTGCTGCCCCTGATCATGGGGGCGACGATGCTTTGGCAGGCGCGCCTCACCCCGCCCTCGCCCGGGATGGACCCCATGCAGGCCAAGCTGATGCGTTACATGCCGCTCATGTTCCTGGTGTTTCTCTACAATTTCTCCGCCGGGCTGGCGCTCTACTGGACGGTGCAGAACCTCCTGACCATCGCCCAGACCAAGCTGACGCGGACCCTGCCGGAACCGGTCCCGGCCAAAGCTCCGGCCAAAGCTCCGGTCTTGACACCGCCGGCCAAAAAGAGGAAATAGACGCCTGATGGAACTGGCAACTTGCGGCTATCTACAATCAACGCACAACCACCCACTCCGTTATGCCTGCTGAACCTCAAGCCACACTGCAGAAGATTCTCGATCTCCTCGGCTTTGCCACCACGGTGGAGGAGCACCACATGGAAGATGGTTTGCTGCTGGACGTCAAAACCGAGGATTCAGGCCGCCTCATCGGGCGGCAAGGCCAGTGCCTGTCTGACCTCCAATACATCACCAACCGCCTGCTTTTCCAGCAAGACCCCTCCGTGCCCAAAGTGACGGTGGACATCTGCGGCTACCGCGCCCAGGCCCGCGAGGCGCTGGTCAAGAAGGCGCAGGAAGCTGCCGAAAAGGTCCGGCGATGGGGCGACGTGGTGGAACTCGAGCCGCTCAGCGCGTTCGATCGCCGCATCGTCCACCAGGCTCTCAAGAACGATCCCCGCGTCGAAACCCAAAGCGTCGAGGTCGAAGGCACGGACAAGAAGGCCATCCTGCTCCGGCCCAGGCACTGATCAGCCATCCGCTCCCCCCGCCGCCCGGGCGCCCAGCCATCAGGGCGCCGGCGCGATGCGGTAAAACCTCTGCGTATAGTTCGTTGCCGCGTCGTCCACGACCTCCACCCAAGCGCTCGTGTTCGTCACATAGTCGGCGAAGCTCCAGTTAAACAGGTTGGTCGAGGTGTAGAGCGCATAAACGCCCGGATCACCCGTGATGACGAGTTGCAGCCGGCCGTCCGGCAGGAGGCTTGGCACCGCAAACTGAGGCGGCGCGAGCGGGGTTAGCACCAGCACCGCATTCGAGCTGGTGGCGCTGCCCGCCACGTTGGTGATGATCACTGAATAACTGCCCGCATCGCCCATCGCGAGGTTCGACCGCGTATAACTGCTGTCCGTGGCCCCGCCGATCTCCCCGCCGTTCCAGCGCCACTGGTAGGCCAGCGGCGCTGTTCCGCTGGCAACCACGGTGAATGTCACGCTGGTTCCGACCTGGTTGGTTCGCGATTCAGGCTGCGCCGTGATCTCTGGCGGCACGTTGACGGTCAGAAGGGCCACCTCACTCGTGACACTGCCGGAGGCGCTGCTAACGACGACCGTGTAGCTGCCCGCGTCCGCCGGCTGGGCGCTGCCGCGCGTGTAGCCGCTGGCGGTGGCACCGGGGATGTTGGTCCCGTTCTGCTGCCATTGGTAGGCGAGTGGCGCCGTGCCGCCGGCCGTGACGCCAAAGGTGGCATTGCCGCCCTGCGCTACCGTCAGGCCCTGCGGCTGCGCTGTGAAATAGGGCGGGACATTGGTCACGAACCGCTCGACGCGCACGTTGTCGAACATGGCGAAGCTCAGGTTTGTGTTGTCGGAAAGCGAGTTAAAGGAGTCCCAGAGCCCGATGAAGATGTTGCTTGAGGCAAAGCTTGCGCCGGTGAGGGTGGCGATCTTCAGGCCGTCAATAGAGTATTCCACGGTGCTGCCGGTCTTGCTGATAATGACATCGCGCCAGGCGAACCCGATGGTGCCCACGGCCAGCGCGCCGCTTTGCGCCTGCACGGCGGGCGCGGTCTGGCCGCCCGGGAAGGTGGACGCATAATAGCTGTTCCCGTTGCCGCGCGCGTTGCTCGCCGTGCCGGCGGCATACACGCCCGAAGCCGCGCTGTGATAGGTCGTGCCGGTGAAGGCGCCGAAGTCGTTCAGCGTGGTCGTGGAGGTGTCGGACGCCTGGCCCTCGCCGTCCGCGGCGAACCAGAAGCCGTCCGCCGTTGTGCCGGTGCCGGTCCATTGCACCCGGTTGCCGGCGGTGCCGACGCCCGCGGTGCCGTGCTGCGACGAGCCGTTGCCGCCGGCGGGGAACGGCCCGTTCTGGTTCATCCACAGGTCAAAGCGCAACTGGTAATCGCCGCCGAAACTCTGGCCGACGGGCGAGATATTGATCGCGGCGGCGTTGGTCAGCGAAACGTTGGCCTCGAACTTCACCCCGCGCGTGGTGCCGCTGGTCGAGTTCGGCGCCGAGGGAATCCCATAGGTCGCGTAGTTGTAGTTGTAGGTGACGCGGCAATCCTCGGAGGAGCGGTTCATCGCCCAGTTGGCGGCGGTGTTCGCGTCAAAGTTGTCGAGGAAGAGCGTCTGCAGCGGCGGCAGCATGACCTGGAGCAACGCCACCTGGCTGGTTGCCATGCCGAACGCATTGGACACGACCACCTGGTAGTAGCCCGAGTTGGCCGGCTGCGCGTTGTTGCGGGCGAGGCTGCTCTGGGTGGCACCGGCGAGGTCCGCACCGTTGAACCGCCATTGGTAGGCCAGGGGCGCGGTGCCAGAGGCGATGACCAGGAGCGTCGCGTTGGCGCCCTGCGCAATGAACTGCCCCGCCGGCTGCGTCAGAATGGATGGCGGGAGGTTCGTTGCCGGCGGCGTGCTGAGGAAGGTCAACACATCGGCCATGTATTCGTTGCGCCGGGTGGCGCTGGTGATGGTCTCGAACGGGAACCCGAACAGCACCGTGCGCCCGCCCCCGGCCGAACCGTCGTATTGAATCGCCGCCGCGCCCCCCGCGGCGTAATTCATCGCCACCGAAGCCCCGGCGCCATACGGCCCGATCAGGTCCGGCGTTTGCACCCAATAGATGCCTTTCGAGCCGTCATCCACGGTCACGCTGGCGCGGCCCGCGAAGATTCCGCCGGCCGTGGCCGTCCCGGTGTAGCTGGCCGAGTTGTCGCTGGTGAATGCGGCGTGAAGCTGGTTGTGGAGAAACGCGCGGTCCGCCGACGTCGGGCCGGACGCACGATCGAGGTCGAACGCCACGTCGGCGCCGGAAACAAACAGGCTGCCATTCGCGGCCAGGAACAAGGCAATCCTGGTCTGCTCGGTGCTGCTGAAGGTTTCGCTGCCCGCGGTCTCGTTGCCGCAGGCCCAGATGACAATGGAATAGCCCGAGAGCACCACCTGGTTGTTGGCAACGGCTTCGTTCTGGCAGGAATCAAACGCCATGCCGTAGGCGCTGATGGCCTTGCCATGCGCCACAACATAGTCAAAGGCATTGATCCGCCGCGGCCAAACCCGCTCGATCGCTCCACTGCCGTCCGGGGGATTATAGTTCCGAGCCCCGACATCCATGCGCAGGTTGGCCGTGCGATCGAACCGGTCGAAGGCGTTCACGACCAGCACCCGAGGCGACTCCGCCGTCGCGGGCGTGCGGCACCCCACCACTTCGGAAGGCAGCGATTCGCCGCCGGCATTCGCGGCGCAGATTCTGAAGTAATGGTCCGTGCCTGCGGTCAGACCCGACACGGTGTAACTGGTGACATTGCCGACCGAGATGGGATTGCCGAATCCCAACCCGTTGGTGGAGCGGTAGATGACATAGTTGGTCGGGGCCTGGCTGCCGCCCACGCTCGGCGGGACGCCCCATTGCAGCAAGATGTTGCCGTTCGACCAGCCGAGCGCGCGCGGATTGGTCGGCGGCTCCGGCAGGAAGGCCAGCGGCCCGGAACCATACGTGTTCATGTACTTGACCACCGCGTGCATCGCCGCCTTGCCGATGGCCGCTCGCGCTTTTGAATCGCACAGCAGCGCGACATCCGTCGCGTCATCATGGAAGGCGACCTCGATGATCGTCGCCGGCATCTCGTAGTTGAACAGGCTGCCGTCTATCTCCGAGTAGCCGCCACTGTAGGTGAAGGAACTGCGGTTGTACCAGGCATACTCCAGCGGCGGAGACCCCAGTGCCACCAGATCGTCGTTAACCTCCTTGCCGCCGAGCAGCGCCAAAGCTGCCTGGTTGGTTGTGGGGTCGCCCGTGATCAAGCCTATGGATCCCCGACTGCCGCCCGCATTCGAATGAAAGCCGATGTGAATGCGGTCATGCACACTCCCGGACGCTTCCCGATTCATCTCCGCCGAAATCTGGGGCGGGGTGGACCAGCTATCCCTCTGATCATCGGAACCGGAATCGTAAATGGAAGTTGGCATTCCCACCCCTAGGCCCGACGCCACCCAGTATCGGCAGTTCTCGTCCTCCCGCGGGTAATCCGAAACGCCCCCGCCGCGGTCTATGTCACCCATTCCATTCCCAAACCGAATCGCATCGGCGATAACCACGCCGCCGCTGGCGGTGCCCCGCCGGTTGCTGACAATGACCGCCCCCACCGCCGGATTGGCGCCCGCGTTGAAGTAGTATTCGCCCAGGTAAACCCAGCCGTTGCCCACCCGATAATGCGGAATGCGCACCTGCGATTCACCCCCCGTATGCACGATCCGATACAACTGATCGCCCCGATTGGACCCGTGCGACGCCCAGCAATAGACCGGGTAGTAGCCCGCCACCGGGATGGTGGGCGTGTAGGTCGCCGTTGCGGTCTCAGTGTCCGCCAGGTTCGCATAGCGATAGGCCACGTCCCCCGACGTGCCATAGAAATAGCTGGTTGCCGTGCTGTTGAACCAGGTGCCGACATAACTCACGGCGGCGTCATCGTTGTCAATCACCACTTCATTCGTCTGGTATCCCAACGGCCGGCAGGGAATCACCACCGCGCCCGCGTTGAAACAGTAAGTGGCGAACATGTTCAACTGGTCAATGTTCCCGTAATCCTCGTTCATCTCGAGCAGCACCGGGCGCAGCAGGACCCAACTCGATAGATACGTCCACCCGTGCCCGGCGTTCATGAAGACCAGTTTGCCCGACAGCGCGCCCGACGGTTGGCCCGCCGCCGGCGCAATCGGGCCATAAGCCGGTGTCGCGGGCGACTTGCCCGCGTCGGCCCCCGGCACATCAATGCTCGACCAGTCCGGGGAGGGCGGCAGTTTGGGGATCAGCGATTCATCCACCAACCGGTCTTCCAGGCCGGCAAAAACAGTGGCTGCGATGAAAACACAACAAGCGGGAAGAACAGAGCGAAACATACGACGCGGCATTACCTGAATATGGCATTCCTCGGCATAAATACAAGCCTGAAACTCCCCTGGCCAACGCGCGGCTTCGTCGCGTCCGGGTCCGTGTGGGAGGGTTGCCGGGGGCTGGGCCCCAACCCGGGGCGGTCTAAACAACTGCCCCTCGCAACAAGTCCAGCGCCTGCTCGGCGGCAACCTGCTTGAATGTCTCGCGATCGTAGGGGTTCAGGTGGCGCTCCACCACCGTGCCGGACGAACCGGCCAATCCGATGAACACCGTGCCGACAGGCTTTTCCGGCGTGCCGCCGCCCGGGCCGGCAATCCCCGTCACCGACAAGGCGTAATCCGCCCCGGTTTGGCGGCGGGCGCCTTCGGCCATTTCGCGCGCCACCGGCTCGCTGACCGCGCCGTGACGGGCCAGCGTGTCCGCACCCACATCGAGGAATTTCTGCTTGGCGGCGTTGCTGTAAGTAACCAGGCCCGCCAGAAGGACCGCCGAAGCGCCAGGGACATTCGTCACCCGGTGCGCAACACAGCCCCCGGTGCAGGACTCCGCGAGCGCAAGGGTCGCTTTGCGCTCCGTGAGCAGCCGGACGATGACCGTTTCCAGGTCCTCGTCCTCGACGCCGTAGATACGCCGGCCGAGAAGCCCGCGAACAATTCCTTCGGCCTCAGCCACGCGCTGCTCCGCATCGCCTCCGCGCGCGGAGAGGCGCACATCCACCCGGCCCGGCCGGGCGCAATAGCCCAGGTCAAGGCCGACTTCGACCTGGCGTTGCAGCGGCTCGCCGATCCTCTCCTGAACCGCGGACTCGCCAATGCCGGTCGTTCTGAGGGTGCGACAGACGAACTTGTCCGCCGGCGGCAGCACGCGCTGAAGCAGCGGCATAACCGACCCGGTGAACATCGGCCGCAGCTCGCGCGGCGGACCGGGCAGCATGATCAGCCAGCTCAGCCGGCCCCCGGCGCGAAACGGATTGGGCTGGACTTCCATCGCCAGGCCCGGCGCGGTGCCATGCGGGTTGGGCAGGACCATCGCGCCTTCGGGCACCAGGGCCTGCACCCGCGTTCGGTCCGGCATCGCCCGCGACCGGCTTTCGAAGAAATGCCGGATGTCCCCGAGAACGGCTGCATCCTCCCGCAGCGCTCTCCCCAGCAACCGCGCCATCAGGTCCCTCGTCAGGTCATCCGAGGTCGGGCCCAGTCCGCCCGTGGTGATAACCAAGTCGGCGCGCGCCAGCGCTTCGCGAACGGCCTGGCAGATATCGTTGCCCGTATCCGCCACCGCAACCTGGCGGGCGACTGTGTATCCGATATCCGCCAGCCGGCCGCAGAGCCACTGTTGGTGGGTATTGAGCACCCGCCCCAGCATCAGCTCGCTGCCCGTGTTGATGAGTTCGACGATCACCCCCGGAATCTACCGCCAGGCACCGGCAGGCCAAGAGCCAATTGTGCTGTCAGGCGTGGACACGGCGTCGTTTGTGGTTACCTTGGCTTGCGGCACAATGCGGACACGGACCAAACCTCCGCCGCACTGGCCCCATTACGTATGTTGAGCCATTTCCTGAAGCGCCCCGCCGTGACCTTGATGCTTCTTGGCTCGATGCTGGGTGCCCGCCCGGGTGTTGCTCAAGGCAGCGCGGGTCATTACCCCGAGGCCAATCAGAGAAAAGCACTCATGATGGGGCGCAGTCCCTTTCCGGGCGAACCCAGCGACGGGCACGCCCCAAGAGCCAGGATGACTTTCCTGCGCCTGGTTGGCAACCTGGAGAACGACCCGGCTAAAGGCTGGACCTGCGATATGGAGTGGGACCTGAAGGTGCGCCTGGGAATGAACCCGACCAACACCCCCGCAGAAACGCTCTTTAATTATATCGGCCGGCACCGGCTCGGCTACCGCATTGCCATGAACTGCGGGCCCATGGGCCAGACCGCAGGCTATTGGCGCTGCGCCGTGGATAACGGGATCATGCCCTTCGCACCCCACTGCAATAACATGCGCGGCTACCGCTTCGACGACCCGATCGGGATCAGGGCGGCCGTGAGCGTGGCGGGCGGGCGCACGGTGAATGTTAGCACCTATGGGCAGAGCCTGGAGTTCTTCGACGCCGTGCCCGATTGGTCCAATCCACCCAAATACGAGGATACCGCCCAAAGCTGGGCCAACCAGGGTCTGGCCGCCAAGTTCGCCAGGATTCTGGACGCGCATCCCAACTATAATATCTGGGATGCCCGACAACACCTGCGCCAGGCCGCCAGCTTCTGGACCACCGGTTGGACCGAAACCAACGGCTACGGACGGGTCAACGAACACGCCGTCGTGGGCCGACTGCTGCCGGGGCCGCCCGTCGAGTTCGAGGCTGTCAAATCCCGCAACCGGCACAAGGTGGGCTTTGCCTGGCGCAACTTCCGGCAAAGCGATTTCGCGGCCACCGTCATTGCGCGCCGGGATGGCCGCATTATTTACGAAGGCCCCGGCACCAACTTCGTCTGGACCAGCGACGTGGATGGCGACGAGGTCTTCACCTATTGGTCGAAGAACCACGCGGGCGAGAAGTCGCGGATGGAATCGTACCAGACGCGCGCCATCACCGGACTCAATTGCCGGCTCAATCAAACCTGCCTGGTGCTGGGAGCGCCGCCCAACCAGGAGATGCTGGCCCGCAACCTGAGTGATCGGTTCCGGCAGGTCGCGACGAACTGGGTGTGCGACCTGGCAGTCCGTTCGGGAATCGCCGACTACGACCCGCGCACTCAAATGCCCGCCGGGCCGGTTGTCGCTGTCCTGCCTGACTTCTCCACCATGGTCAGCTACGCCCTCTCGAACCAATACCGCATTCTCATCGCGCCGGTGGCCCACCCCGACCGGGACCTTTACCGCTACAAGCGCGAATGGGACCGCGCCACGGCGGCTGGGGTGCTGGTCGTGCTGCCGCATCATGGCTCGATGTCGCCCTCGCGAAACCCGCAGGCGCGCCGGCTCTCCCCGCCGCGCCTCTTCTCCGCCTTAACCGTCGGGGAAGGCACAACCACCAACCGCCTGAGCTTCGGTCCGGGATTGGAATTCTTCGACACCCCGGCTGCGCCAAGGTCAGCGCCCATCGGACTGACCAACCAAATGGATGCGGCGGGAGTGGTCGCCGGCAAGCTGGCCCAAATTCTCGACGCGCACCCGCACTACAATCTCTGGGACGCCCGCCAGCATCTCCGCCAGAGCGCCAGCTACTATGCAACCGGCTGGGTCGAAGACGGCGGCTATGGCCGCCCGCCGTCTCAGCCGGCCCCGATCGCGCGATTAGATCCGGCGCCGCCGCTCGACCTCCAGGCGACTAGATCAGCCGGGGGCGACTCGGTCACATTCTCCTTGCAGAACTTCCGTCAAAGCAGCTTCGCGGAGACTGTCATCCAGCGAAAGGACGGCCGCACCATCTACCACGGCACCGGGACGAACTTCACCTGGCGCAGCGATGTGAGTGGAGAGGAAACCTTCCACTTCTTCACGAAAGACAAAGCGGGGAGGCTGTCCAGGTCCGAGGCTTATACGATCCTGCGAGTGGAGGGGCTGCGCCGCACCCAAGGCAACTGAGCCGTAGCTATCCAGCAAGATTGCCCGCGAAACACGCCAAATGACGCTAAAGCGGAAGAGGACCAAACGAGGCAATAGAAACGGCAGGTTCACCTGTTGGCGAGGTTCTGGGCCGGGCTACGTTGAGCCCAATGCCTCAGTCCTTTCGCGTCTTTACCGTGTTTAGCGGGGTCTGCTTCTGAATTCTGACGGCTGAGCAACTTGGCTGCAGCCTCCATCCTCCATTCCCATTCTTCCATTCTCGCGCTCTTATTTGGCCTCTTGGGTCTGTTCAGATAACCATTGTTCGTAACTGCGCTTGGGCAAGGACAGGCACGTCACGCTGAGCGCCGTGGCCGTCTTCTCCCTGGCCAGATAGAGCAGGAAACCGCCGGGGGTCTCAATCACGGCGCTGACGTCGCCCGGTTGGCGAAGCTGCACCCGCAGCACCCGCTGCAATTCGGCGGGCAAATCCTCGAAGTAATGGTCCCTCTCGGCCCTCTGCGGGGAGGAGAGCAACCGGGCGTTTGGGCCGAAGCGTTGCTTGATTTCCAGCTCGTCGGGGGCGGGAGCGTTAGTTTCGGCCGGGCGCGACCGCAGTTGCCAGGTGGTTTCGGAAACCTCGTTGCTGTGGCTGGCTTTCAGGATGGCGAGGAGCGTGGGCACGGCATCGTTCGTAGCAGCCGACGTGAGTAGTTTTTCTCGCACGCGTTCTGCCTCCCGGCGCTGGGGCGTGTGCAGCGCATCGTCGTTGTCGAACTTGTCCCGCAGCAGCCGCTCGACCAGAAACGGCTTGGCGAAGGCTTGAGCGAACCTCGCCGGGTCATTGCCCAACGCGGCCTTGATCTCGGCCAGCATGTCCGGCGCGCGGGTGGTGGTGTTGATGCGCTGCACCTCGGCTTCGAGCAGCGCGGGGGTAATGACGACGCCATAGACCTGCCGCAGCGCGGCTTCCTTGCGCCGATCTTCCTGCACCAACCGCTCGAGCAGCGACGGCGGCGTCGCCTGGTCGAAGGGCGGTTTCTGGCCCAGACGATGGTTGTAATACACGCGCTCGATGGCGGTCCGGTCCCGCACGAGCGCCGTCAGGTTATCGGCCTGCGCCGCGATGGTTTGCGCCGCGTAGCAAATGCCCGGCAGGAGGAATAGCCACACGTTCATGCGCATGTTTGCGGGAAAGGCCGGCCGTTGCCAGGCGGCCGGTCGAGGATTATTGCCATTTGTCCGCCGGAGGCTTGAGTGTCTTGCGAGCATCCTGCAGGTCCCGGTGCCATTTCTTGGCTTCGTCGGCCGGCAAGTTGGTCTTCGCCAGCGCCTCCGCCCGCCGGTTTTGGCGGCCGAGTTCACGCATCCCCTCGAGGTAACGATGCCGCTCCTTGATGGTCAGCTCGAAGTTGACGCGCGCCAGTTCTTCCCCGAAGGCCCGGACCTGGAAAGCGTGCTCGATCTCGCGCAGGCGGGCGAGTTTCTGCGGCGGCCAAGGGCGCCGGCGGTAAGTCAGAGGCGCGCGTTTCATCGGTTCAGCCACTCAAAATATATCGCCACGTCCGGCAGCCAGGTCAAGGCATCGGCGGGAATTAGCGCACCCTCCACCAACGCCGCTTTGGCTTCGCCCACGTAGCGCTGCAAGCCGTATTCCTTCAACGGGTTGGGCGGCAGATGCCGCGCGGCGCACTCGAGTCTGAGTGCATGGTCCTCGCGCAGCGACAGCGCCTGGCCGGCCCGGGCTTGGCGAACCGCGGCCACGTACGGGCGGAGGTGGCCCTCTAGCAGTTGAATGCGGCGGCGGTCCAATTCCTCCCAGAACCTGCGCTCGGCGTTGAGCGCCCCGGGGGCGCGGGGGTCGCGCGCCAAGGCCAGTTGCAGGGCGGGACGCGCCGCCGCCAGAGCGCTCGGGCAGGCCTGGGCCTGGAGCAACTCGGCGAGCGTGTCCGCGTTGAAGATGTGCAGCCAGCCCCGCTCGTCATCCGCCTCGATCATGCGCACCCCCAGCGCCGTGACCGCCGCCCAGTCTTTGTCGCGGCTCGTCCGCTTCATCTCCGCGACCGTATGCGGACCGGCGTAGAGCCCGATCAGGCCGTCCTCCCACGGCGTTGACTCCCGCAGCGCATGGCCAAACACATCCAGGGTCACGGCCTCCAGCCCGGCCCCCCACTCGAAGTGGCTGGTCCAGCCGCCGCGATGCCAGCGGGCGTCCAGCGGCGGGCTCAGGTTGCCCCGGTAATGGCAGTCCCTCCCTTCGGGACGCGTGACGCTCAACAAGTCCAGCAACTCCTCGAAGGATCGGGTATGGCAAAGCAGGTCGCAATCCTGCGTGGTCTCGGCAATCCCGTAGTGGACGCACGCCAGCCCGCTGGTTATCGCGCAAACCACGCCCCGCTCCCGAAGCCGCTGCACCAGCCTCTCGTAAAACAGGGGCAGTTCGGAGGCGTTCATGCCGGGGTGGAGTGGCGCAAGGACGGCATTGGCAGGAGCACGCTGGTTACAAGGGTACCAGGTTGCATGGTTACATGAGTGCAGTCACAGCGCACGTGGCAGTTATGTAACCTTGTAACCATGTCACGATGCAACTCCTGAATCAGGGATGCATCGCCCGGAAGAGCTGCCCGCCGCTCAGCGGCGAAACGGTGACGCGGTTCTCCGAGCCGACCTGGGTGGCTTCATTCGTGACGGTGGTCCATGGGCCTGCAGTCAGGTTGGTGGTCTGGCACAGGCGCAGGGTGGGGTGCCAAACGGGCCAGGCAACCTCGGCGCTGCTTGGGCTGGACGGGGAAATCCGCACCGCCGGCGCGTAGGGATAATAGGACCAGGTGTCGGAGAGATCACCGTTGCCATATCCTCCAAAGACGATCATTTCGCTGTCGGTCCACAGCGCGGTGTGCCCATAGCGCGCGGCGGGCCCGCCACTTCCCGGCATCCCCGTCCAACTGTTACCTGCCGGATTGAATCGCCCGCCGTTATTCAAAATGGGGCCGCGCCTCCCGCCCCAGACGATCATCTCCCTCCCCGTCCACAGTCCCGTGTGCTCCCCGCGCCCGACGGGCGCCCCGTTGGTGGTCACCACCGTCCAATGGTTAGCCACCGGATTGTAGCGTCCGCCGTCGGCGTAGTAGGTTGTGTTGCTGTATCCGCCCCAGACGACCATCTCGGTCCCGGTCCACACGGCAGTGTGGTACATCCGGGCGGCGGGTGCGCCATTGGTGGCCAGAGCTGCCCAAGCGTTGGCCGTCGGATTATAGCGTCCGCCATCGCTCCAGTAGTATGGGCTGACGCTAGGCCCTCCTCCCCAGACGATCATCTCGTTGTCCGTCCACACTGCCGTGTGCAAATAGCGTCCAGCAGGCGCACTGGCGGTGGGCATCGCCGTCCAGGCGTTAGCCACGGGGTCGTAGCGCCCGCCGGTGTTCAGGGCACCGCTGCCGCCTGCGCCGCCCCAGACGATCATCTCGCTGCCCGTCCACACCGCCGTGTGGAAGTGGCGCACAGTCGGCGCGCCGGTGGTCGGCACGACCGTCCAACTGTCGGCCGCTGGATTATAGCGCCCGCCGGTGTTCAAGCTGGTGGTGCTCTGTCCGCCCCAGATGATCATCTCACTGCCCGTCCACACTGCCGTATGAAACCTGCGCGCGGTCGGCGCGCCGGTGGTCGACAGGGTGGTCCAAGTGCTGGCCGCTGGATTGTAGCGCCCGCCGGTGGCCAAGCAACTGGTGCCGGCGTATCCGCCCCAGACGATCATCTCGCTGCCGGTCCACACCGCTGTGTGCCTGGCACGGGCGGTGGGCGGAATCCCCAAGGCGCCCTGCGCCCAGACCCCCAAGCCCAGTCTCACCAGGACAGCGCCGGCGTCAAACGTGTAGTCGGCGTAGGCGGTTTGGGTGAAGGGATTCCATCCCAGGGCGCCGGTGAGGTTGCCCGCGATGGCCTCAGTGGACCGGGAACCGTCAGTCCTGACGTAGGTGCCGAAGACCTGGATATTCGCCCGGACGCCGGGGATCATGCCGATGAGCGCTGCCGGGAGGCTGAAGGTGTAGGGGCCGGAGTTGTTAAGCGGTGTCAAGTTGACGCTGCCCATATACACCAGGCTGTTGTTGGTGCCGTTGGCCAACTGCCACAGGCCGCCCGTGCTCGCTGCTGTCGGAGCCAGGGCGATGGCGTAGTTGGGATGGAACCCGCTGGCGAAGGTCAGCAGGCTGCGGCCCGAGGCGGAGACGCCCGAAATGGCCTGGCGGCAGGCGTCGCCCTGGTCGTTGAAGCCGGAGGTGTCGGCAAAGCCGCCCGGGCCACTTTGGATATAGAGGACCAGCACGTCGTTCATGCTGCCGCCGACGGTAAGGGTGCCGGAGATGTTGGTCCCGTCGTCGGCCAGGGTGAGTGTGCCATTGCCGATAGCCCCACCGAAGCCGGTATCACCGTTGCCGTGGTAATGGACGGCCTGGGCAGTTAAATGAGTTAAAAGGGTTAAAAGATTTAAATGAGGCAGAAGGAGGAGCCTGAGAGACGTATTCATGTTTACGATTTACGAGGTGTGGAACCGTGTGCTTGACGGCAGGCCGAAGGGAAGGGAGCGGCCAGGGTAGGGGGTGAGTATCCTTGGTCTTGAACCTCGAAGGTGAGAGAACCCGTCTCAAACCACCGTTCTCATGTAAAGCGGCAGCACCCACGCTTAAACTATAAGCAGAGCTGGGGAGCGAAGGCAATTCCTGAAAGTGCTATAGCGGGTTTGGGGCACGCCGGATTCGAGAAAGTGATTTGGGCGGATTTGGATTGTGGCCGGGTCGGCAGCGCAGCTGAGCGGGCAGTCCAAGCGGGCGTATTGACGCCTGGATCGGCCCTGTGGGTAAAACCCGGCCGG
>Ga0209201_1002805_pt1 | contig 16251 bp, 12 predicted proteins | sample AD_UKC055_MetaG_FD_184411 | JGI IMG/M metagenome (GOLD analysis project Ga0209201, IMG submission 184411) | Active sludge microbial communities of municipal wastewater-treating anaerobic digesters from USA - AD_UKC055_MetaG (SPAdes) (version 2) | ecosystem: Engineered > Bioreactor > Anaerobic >...
TTAGTCGGACAGCTGCTTTTTTAGATGATTTTGCGCTTAGTTTTATGGCGGCTGACGAGGTAGGTATTTTACAGATTTATAGTTCAGCCAGAGAAAAACAGGGGACCGTTTCTGGTCAAAACTTAGCTGAAAAAATTTTTTTACGACGACAGGCGGCTGGTTTCAAGAATGAGGTGCCATATTTTTCAACTATGGAACAGCTTACTGAATTTTTAAGAAAGTCTGCTGACGAAGGTCAGATTATAGTTTTAATGGGGGCAGGAGATATATTTAGAGTAGGTCAAGCCCTCCTGTCGCCACAATAATAATATGAAATTACCTATTCAGCAAAATATTCCTTTAGCGCCGTATACAACTTATAAAATTGGCGGGCCAGCTCAATTTTTTATACGTCTTTCTGCTCTTGAGGAATTATCTCAGGCGGTGGACTGGGCTAAAGAGAGGGGGCTACCTCTAAGGATCTTGGGGGGTGGTAGTAACTTGCTTATTAGTGATAATGGGGTTAATGGTTTAGTTATCGCCTTAACAGCTCAGACGCCAGTTTTTGCAGAAGCTAGGGTTAAGGTCGGTGCTGGTTATGGCCTTAGTAAATTAGTTAGTGATGGTGTGATGCGAGGTCTGCAAGGACTAGAATGGGCAGCTGGTATTCCTGGTCAAGTTGGTGGCGCAGTGCGGGGTAATGCTGGTGCTTTTGGAGGATGGATAGCTGATAATATTCATATAGTTGAGGTTTATAATACTCAAACTAATAAACTGGAAATTTTTAATAAGGCAGATTGCCACTTTGGTTATCGTGATAGTCTTTTTAAAAGACGATCAGAATTATTAATTTGGTCGGCTAGTTTTAATTTAACTTCGGCGGACCGCACGTCTTTAGAAAGTATAGCCGAAGATCACCGCCGTTACCGACGAGAGCACCATCCTATTCTTCCTAGTGCTGGCTGTGTCTTTAAAAATGTGCCAGTTGATCAAGTAGTAGAACGGGCGCCAGAATTATGGTCGGCCGCTCAACTTGCTCGAGCAGTAAATGGCCAGGAGATAGCAGCTGGGTTTATTATTGCCCAAGCGGGTCTGGCTGGCTATGCAGTAGGACCAATACAGGTAAGTACCCAGCACTCTAATTTTTTAGTTAATCAAGGAGGAGCTACAGCCCAGGAAGTCCATCAATTAATTAGTTATATTCAGAAGACTATTCAACAACGGTACCATCTAGAGCTTGTTCCAGAATTGGCTTTTTGGGAGTAACAAAAAATTGATTTTTTAAGTGTATTTGCTATACTCAAAATAGGTCATTCGCCAGTTTTATTATTGTCTAAATTTTTATTAATGCTTATTAAACGTATTGCCATTGATCTAGGTACTACCTATACTTTAGTTCACCTGCCTAAAAGGGGGATTGTCGTAAATGAGCCTAGCGTAGTAGCAGTATCCATGACGGACAAGAAAATTTTAGCTGTAGGTAATGAAGCTAAGGACATGCTAGGTCGTACTCCTGATAGTATTATGGCCATAAGGCCATTAAAAGATGGAGTAATTGCCGATTATCATACTACAGAAATAATGCTTCGCTATTTTATCAATAAGGCCTTGGGTGGTATTCATTTATTTAGACCCGAGGTGATGGTAGCTGTGCCGGCCAGCATTACTTCTACTGAGAGACGGGCGGTGGTTGATGCTACTTTAGCGGCAGGCGCTCGGGCGGCTTATTTAATTAAAGAACCAGTCGCCGCGGCCATTGGTGCCGATATTCCAGTGGGGTCAGCGTCGGGACATATGATTATTGATGTTGGTGGTGGTACGGCGGAAATGGCAGTAATTTCTTTAGGAGGTATTGTGACGGCTACCTCAGTGCGAGTAGGTGGGAATAAAATTGATTTATCTATAATTGAATATGTACGTCGTAAATATAATTTAGCCATTGGCGAGAGGACGGCCGAAGAAATTAAGATTGGAGTCGGCAGTGCTCTTTATTTAACAGATAAATTATTTATGGAGATTAAAGGACGGGATATTTTGACTGGGCTACCTAAGATTATTACTATTTCTTCTGATGATGTTACTGAAGCTATTCAGCACGAACTAGAGGCTATTGTTGGGGCGGCTAAAAATATTTTACGGGAAACACCTCCCGAGTTGGCTGCTGATATTATGAGTAAGGGGGCAGTGTTAAGCGGGGGAACTGCTTTATTAAGAAATTTAGATCAATTAATATCTAGAACTACCGACGTGCCGGTTATTATAGCTGAAGATCCTTGGGCTTCGGTAGTCAGAGGTACAGGTATGGCTTTAGAGAATTTAGATAGCTATAAACGGTCTATTTTTGCTACTAGATAATATATGATTATTGGTATTGATGCTTCACGAGCTAATCGTGACCATAAAACTGGGGTAGAGTGGTATGCTTACTATATTATTAAAAATTTAGTAGAGATTGACCATGATGATGACTATATTTTATATAGTGATAAACCGCTTAAAAATGATTTAGCGCAGCTATGTAGAGAGCATGCTAATTGTCAAGAAATGGTGCTACATTGGCCAGTTAGACGTTTCTGGACACTAGGTCGATTAAGCTGGGAGATGGTTATGAGGCCACCTGATGTTTTATTTGTACCGGCCCACACTCTGCCTTTATTTTCCAAGACTAAAATGGTTAACACCATTCATGATGTTGCTTTCATGATTTATCCTCAATTTTATAGCCGTTGTGAGCGACTTCATCTTCGCTGGTCTACTAGGTTTGCGTTATCGCGAGCTGACCAAATTATTACGGTATCTAATTTTACTAAACGAGAGATATTCCGTTATTTTTTAATGGTTCAAGGAGACAAAATCTCGGTAGTTTATCATGGTTATGATAAGGCATTATATCATCCTGTTGTTGATCCAGCAGCTGATAACCAAGTATTAGATTATTATCATTTAGAGAAACCATATTTTATATATATTGGCCGGCTAGAAAGCAAAAAAAATATTGTTGGTCTTCTTAATGCTTTTCGTAATTTTTGCCAAGCCAGACCCAATGATGAGACTATGCTAGTATTGGCCGGTCAACGGAGCCGCGATTATGCCCCCATTAGTAATTTATTAGCCGACCCCGTCATTAAGGGACGAGCCAAAGAGCTAGGATGGGTGCCGGAGCAAGATTTACCGGCTTTATTACGGCAGTCTATGGCCTTTATCTATCCTTCGTGGTATGAGGGTTTTGGCTTACCAGTTATACAGGCTATGGCTTGCGGTGTGCCGGTTTTAACTACTCGAGTTAGTTCATTGCCGGAAATTGGAGCTAACGCCGCCCTTTATTTTGATCCAGCCGATCAAGATGAACTTTTAGACAAAATGAAGCAATTAGCTGATGATGCTGCTTTACGTCGTCAATTATCTCAAGCTGGGCTTAAGCGAGCCACTAAGTTTAGCTGGTCTCAAGCGGCAGCTCAAACTCTAGAGATATTAAAGAAAAGTCATGATTAGTTTTAAGTTAAGAAATATTCACCATAAAATATTGGGTGGCCTTATTGCTTTGGTCTTGGTTCTGCTTATTGGCAGTAAAGTCGAAGCTGATGAATTATATAAAATAGCCTTATCGCCCTCGGATAGTTATTATAATAATCAATGGTATCTTCAAAAAATTAAAGCATCAATTGCCTGGGAGGAACAAAGAGAAAGCCCAGATATCGTTATCGCTATTGTTGATTCGGGAGTGCAAATTGACCATCCTGATCTAAAGGATAATATTTGGGTTAATGTTCGTGAGATACCAAACAATCGAAAAGATGATGATGGTAATGGTTTTATCGATGATGTCAACGGCTGGGATTTTGTTAATAGTGTTCCTGACCCTAATCCTAAATTTCAGTCTGGCTTTACTGAAGAAGGTATTTTTCATGGAACGATTGTCGCCGGCGTGGTGGCTGCTATGGGTAATAATGCCGCTGGAGTAGCTGGGGTGACTTGGAGCGCTAAAATTATGCCCCTTAAAGCCTTAGATGATCGAGGGGTGGGAGATACTTTTAGAATTATTCAGGCCGTTGATTATGCCATTAATAATGGGGCTGATATTATTAATTTAAGTTTCGTTGGCTATAATTATAGTCAGAGTTTAGCCGAAGCGATAGACAGAGCATATAAAGCTGGTGTCATTGTAGTAGCCGCTGCTGGCAATGAAGAATCAGGGGGGTATGGTCATTCGTTAGATGAATTGCCAATATACCCTGCTTGTCTTGATGGGGGCAAAAATATGGTACTGGGTGTGGCCTCTACTGATGCCTTGGATCAGAAGACTAAATTTTCTAGTTATGGAACTCATTGTGTAGATATTGCTGCTCCAGGAATAAGTATTTTTAGCACCGTAGTTTATAGTCCCAATCATCAGATTGATGGTCGGTTGCTTAACAAATATTATGATGGCTATTGGTCTGGTACTTCAGTTTCGGTGCCTATGGTCAGCGGTGCTTTAGCTTTAATTATGGAGAAAAATCCTAGCTTAAAACGAGACCAGGTTATTCAAGTGTTATTAAATAATGCTGATGATATTACTCGGCTAAATATGGCTTATTTAGGTAAGCTGGGGCGAGGACGGCTTAATATTGCTTCAGCTATTAATGACGCTTCTTTACAATTATCTAATAAAGTAAATCGTTTTTTAGTCGCGCCGGCCAGTTCTAGCAGTCAGCCGGTTAAAATTCTTGATTTTGATAACCACGCCGTAGGAGAGTTTTATGCTTTTGGAATCAATTTTCCTTATGGTCTAAGAATAGCTAGCGGTGATTTGGATAATGATGGAGCTCCAGAAATAGTGGTTGTGCCTGACAAAAAAGGTCAGTCAGCGGTTAAAATCTTTAATTATAAAGGTAAATTAGTGGGACAGTTTATTGCTGTTAGTAAAGATTTTTCAGCTGGCCTTAGGGTAGCAGTTGGTAATGTAGATAGTGATCGAGCCGGGGAAATTATTGTTGGTACCGGCTATGGAGCTATTAATGAAGTAAGGGTCTTTACCGCCCAAGGTGTATTAAAATATAAATTTAGGCCTTATGATGCTAATTTTAAGGGTGGTGTTAGTGTGGCCACTGGAGATGTTAATGGTGATGGAATAATGGAAATTATTACTGGCGCTGGCAAAGGTGGCGGACCACATGTACGAATTTTTAATGGTAAAGGACAAGTTTTAGGACAGTTTATGGCCTATGAATCAAACTTCCACGGGGGTATTGAAGTTTCTGCTGGTAATTTTGATTATGGTGCCAAAGCTAATCGCGATGAAATTGTTGTTTCGCCTGGTGCTGGCCGTTTGCCCCAGGTGCGGGTTTTTAATAGTCGTGGTAAAATGATGTCTAGTTTTTTGGCCTATAATAATAATTTTCAAAAAGGTTTTGATGTAGCTTTAAGTGACATAGACGGTGATGGGCTTATGGAAATTATTACTGGGGCTGGCCCAGGTGGCGGACCACATGTACGAATTTTTGAAGCAGGCGGAGAGCTTCGTAAGTCATGGTATGTATATAATTTGCTGTCTAATAGTGGGGTTAATGTTGCCCCTCTTAACTTAAGCCGACAATTTATTAATTGATAATTATATGGCAGTTCAAAAAATTTTTGACAAAAAAAATGTTTTAGTCACTGGTGGCGCTGGCTTTATTGGCTCACATTTATGTGATGAGTTAATTAAAACTAGTAAAGTTATCTGTGTAGATAATTTTTTAGGTGGTAGTGAACGCAACATTGATCATCTTTTAGCTAATCCTGATTTTATTTTTATTCGCCACGATATGAGTGAACCTTTAGACTTATTAGCTATATCAGAATTAAATCGTTTTAAGATTAAATTTCAAGGTATTCAGGAGATATATAACTTGGCTTGCCCGATGTCGCCGGTGGATTTTATGCAAAATCGTGTTGCTAATTTATTAGCTAATTCAGTCGTGGTGATTAATACTTTAGAGATGGCTAGACAGTATCAGGCTAAATTTATGCATTTTTCTTCTTCAGTAGTGTATGGTACACGTGAAGTACATAATGGCAGTAAAGTTGCTGAAACGGATTTAGGGATAGTTGATCAGCTGTCTGAGCGAGCCTGTTATGATGAAGGTAAACGTTTTGCTGAAACCATAGTTAATACCTATCGAGATTATTATGGTCTGGATGCCAAGATGGTTCGACTATTTAGAATTTATGGTCCACGGATGTCCATTAATCAGGGTCACATGATTCCTGATTTTATAGTTAACGCTTTAGATAATAAGGATTTAGTTATTAATGGTGATATAAATTTTACTTCATCTTTTTGTTATGTGTCTGATGCTATTGACGGGGTTTTAAAGTTAATGCAAAGCGAACTGACTGGCCCAGTAAATATTGGATCTGAAGTTGATATTAAGCTTACCGAGGTGGCAGAAAAAATTATTCAAAAAACTCAGTCATCATCTAAAATCATCTATGAAGGTAGGTTACTATTTATGACGGAGCTTAATTTGCCAGACACTACCTTAGCTAGAGAGCAGCTTAGTTGGATGCCTATAGTTAACTTAGATCATGGGCTAGATAAAACTATAGCAGATTTAAGGTCTAGCAAGGCCTTAAAAAAATTACCAACTAATTGGTAAATTATGAAAGTAGTTTGCGTTATACCAGCCTGGAATGAAGCGAAAACTATTGTTAATGTCGTTCAGGAAGTGAAAAAATATGTTGATGAAGTTATTGTAGTTGATGATGGTTCAGAAGATGAGACTGGGCGTTTAGCAAGATCAGCTGGTGCTACCGTTTTAGTTCATACTATTAATCGGGGACAGGGTGCAGCCTTAAGGACAGGAACAGAGTATGCCTTAAATATTGGGGCTGATATTATTGTTCATTTTGATGCTGATGGTCAATTTGCCGCTCAGGATATTCCTAAGGTTATTAGTCCTGTAATTCAAGGAGAAGCAGAGGCCGTATTTGGTTCTAGATTTTTGGGGGAGAGGAACAATATTCCATTTTTAAAAAAGGCAATTGTTCTGCCACTGGCTCGCTTATTTAATTTAGTGTTTTTAGGAGTGCGGGTGCGTGATCCTCAGAATGGTTTTCGGGCTTTATCGGCCCAAGCAGCGCGTCAATTAAATTGGCGGCAAGATAAAATGGCTCATTGTTCAGAAATTTTATGGCTTGCTCGGCTGGCAAAAATTAACTATCAAGAAGTGGGAGTGACAGTCCATTATAATAATTTTGGACAAAGAATGTCCGGTGGCTGGAAGATTATTAGTGATTTATTTTTAGGGCGTTTTCTTAAATAATTTTATTATATGTTGCAAAAAGTTTTGGCTTTAATTGTTGTTGCTTTTTTTCTGGCTAAGCTATTATGGCAACAGCGCAAGCGGCGATTATCGTGGACAGAATTCTTTTTCTGGCTAATTTTTTGGCTACTCTCGGCTGTGGCTATTTTAATGTTAGACGATATTGACAAATTAGTAGCTAGGTTGGGCTTCTCTGGCAGTGGAATTGAGGTTCTGCTCTATATTGGCTTTGCTCTCTTACTGTATTTTGTTTTTCGTTTACGTTTAAGGTTAGAAAAAATAGACCGTCAATTAACTATTTTAGTGAGTTCAATGGCTCAGCAAAAGCCCTTAGAATCAATTCAGAATAATAAGATAGAAAATAAATAATAACCAATGAAGATTGTCCATTTAGTTTGTACTTTTCCCCCTTATTCAGGGGGGATGGGTAATAGCGTAAAAGAGATGGTGGAGAGGTTAGCTTTGGTTGACCCTTCGGCCGACATTACTATCGTTTGTCCTAACTATGGTTTGCAGGAAGTAACACCATTAAGTAAGCCATACTCAGTAAGACGTTGTTCTAGCTGGTTACGATTTGGTAACGCTGCAGTTATTAAAGGTTTAAAAAAGATATGGCAGTCAGCAGATATAATTCATTTACATTATCCATTTTATGGGACAGATGCCGTAGTATGGCATCTTAAAAAGAGACATCCTAATACTAAATTGGTTATTCATTACCACATGGATTCACAGGCTGATGGTTGGAAAGGATGGATATTTAAAATTTGGCAGAAATTATTTTTAAAAAAATTACTTACCCAGGCCGAAGCCATTACTTGTGCCTCCTTAGATTATTGGCATTATTCATCAGTGAGCCGTATTAATAAATTAAATGATAAATTATTTATCGTGCCGTTTACTGTAGATACTGATCTTTTTCAACCGCGCCCCAAGGATCAAAAACTGCTGGAGCAATATGGCCTTAAAAGCGGAGTACCCATTATTTTAATGGTAGGAGGTCTAGATAGGGCTCATTATTTTAAGGGGGTTCCAGTATTGTTATCAGCTTTAGCTAAAGTGAAAGCTACAGCTGGAGCGGGTTATTGCCAAGGTATTATTGTTGGAGAAGGTGATTTGCGAGATAAGTATTGTAAAATGGCCAAAACACTAGGTTTAGCTCAAGATGTGGTTTTTATTGGTAAGGTTGAACAGAACAAACTGCCAGCCGTTTATAATTTAGCTGATTTATTTGTTTTACCTTCGATTAATAGTTGTGAGGCTTTTGGTTTAGTGCTTTTAGAAGCAATGGCAAGCGGCCTACCATGTCTGGCGTCTAATTTACCAGGAGTTAGACAAGTTATTGATCCGCCGCATAATGGACTTTTAATTGAGCCCAATAATGTAGATGATTTAGCTAATAAAATTAGTCAATTACTGACGGATGATTTAAAATTAAAAAAAATGGCTCAAGCAAGTCGGCAAAGAGCGATTGAGTATTTCTCCAGTTCAGCCCCCAGTTCTCTGGTAGAAATTTATCATAAAATAATGGAGCAACGATAAAATAATTATGAAGATTTTATTGGTTAATAATGTTTTTTATCCTTATAAGCGGGGAGGAGCTGAAGAGATAGTGCATTATCTGGCTGAATCCTGGCCCGAGGAAGGTCATAAAGTTATGGTAGTGGCTTTGGCTCCTAGGGGTCATAAGCTAAATAAAGCAAAGGGCCAGGCTAATTTATACCAAACAGTTTATTGGTCTAGTAATTATTATGGTTTATCTAATTTACCCCAGTGGTTGAGGTTTATATGGCATTTACCTGATTGGTTAGGGTTCAGACACTATTTTAGGTGGCGGAAAGTTTTAAAAAAGTTTAGACCGGATATAGTGGTACTGAATAATTTAACTGGCCTAGGTTTTCAGGTTCATCATTTGTGCTGCCGCCTAGGCATCCCCAGTGTTCAGGTGATTCATGACGTTCAATATCTTCAGCCTAGTGGTTTATTACTGTTGGGAGAAGAGAAAGCGTTAACTAATAGTTGGCTGATGAAGGGTTATAAAAGTTTAACAGCATACTGGCTAAAACCAGCCAAGGTTTTAATCAGTCCCTCTCAGTGGCTTATGGATTTTTATCTGCATCATAATTGGTTAAAGAATAATTGCTGGTTAAAATTAGCTAATCCTTTAAAAATACATTTATCTTCAACCTATCGGTTGCCTGATCAATTGCGTCAGGCAATTTTTGTTGGTCAGCTTACACCAGCCAAGGGCATTGATTGGCTAGCAGGACAATGGTCGGATTTTAATAAAATATTATTAGCTGCCGGACTACCAGCAGCTAATTTAACTATTATTGGTGATGGGCCGTTGCTGGCTTCTTTAAGCCGCGATGCTAGTTTAGATAATCATTTACGTTTAATGGGTCGCCTAGAACATGACATGGTGCTTGATCAATTAAAAAAGGCCGATGTGCTAATAGTACCTTCTTTTTGTTACGAAAACTGGCCCACCATTCTTTTAGAGGCAGCATCTTCGGGTTGTTTAGCCATAGTGGTTAATCATGGAGGAGCCAGAGAATTAGCTGAGGCCTTGGGTTATTTAACCTTTGAAGCTGGTAATTTAAATAGTCTTTTTAATGCTTGGTCGCAATTATCCTTAGCCGCAGCTAAATTAACTTATTGGCCGGCCGGAGAGGGCGTTGAGTTGATGACGCCCTATAGTTATCTTGATAGAATTTTACAAAATATTAATTAGAGATTTTTATAGACAAAAATCATAATTGATCCATCAGCTATGGTGATTATTTCGTCAGCTTCAGCGGCTGCTTCCTTGGCTAATTTTTCAAATCCATACCAATAGTTATTAAGTACAAAATAAGCTTGATGGACACCGGCTAATTTAGCGGCTTCAGCGATAGTTTGTCGTGAGGGATAATCATTGACCATTTTTAAATAATAAGGGTAGAGAATACCCGAGGTGGGTATAGGGTAATAGAAAATGTTGTTTTGAAGATAACGTTGGTGTTTTCCAGGATAAAAACCATATTGAGCTAGGGCGGCAGCGCCAACCTGTTGATTGGCTAATACTATATAGTCATCACTAGCTTGATTTTCAATTATTTGTACTGCCAGAAAATCGGTTTGGCTAGTAGATAGACCCTGAGCATGAGAATAGCGGTCATCGCGAGGATAGGTGAGATATAGGCTAAACATTATTAAGGTAGGAAGGGCGATAATAATTGGCCAGACTATTTTTTTAGAATGAGCGTTTAACCATTTTTTAGCTAATAAGCTAAAGGCCATAAATGCTGCCGGTAAATTAATAATTATGACTAGCCACCAAAATCTAGTTAAATAATTATAACGTTCATAGTCAATTACAAAATTAAAGGGGATTAAACTCGTAAAAATTATAGCTATAATTAAAGACAGGTTGAGAGATTTAAGAATTGAGGTCCAAACAGTTTTATGGTTTTTTAATAAATACCAACCGGTTAGAATAAGTATTATGGCCACTATTGGTTGCCAGGCTTGCCATCCATAAATTAAGTTAAGGAGCCAGTGTTCCTGGTTAGGCCATAAATGAGAAAATTTAAAAAAATTGTTTAAGCCAGTAAGCCCAGGGTTAATTGGTGGTTTTGTTAATTGCCATTTTTTTGTGTGTTGCCAATTCGTTAGCCATAGGGAGAGGGGTAGAGCTAGCGCTGTTAGAGCTACTGCTAGCCACTTAATAATTTTTTGCCAACGTTGCCGGATTTGAGGCAGACTACTTAATATGGCAATGGTTATGGCTGGCAAACCAGCCAGAGGGTGGCAGGCCAAGCTAGCTAAAGCCGAAGACCAAATAAGGGGAGAGGATTTATTAGGCCAGGTGGCAGTTATGATAGTAATAATAAGCAAAAAATAAGCGCAATTTTGTGGAACAGTAACAATAAATATAGGCCAGCAAAATATTGGCCATAGCCAAGCAACTAAGCGGCCTAGTTGTTCTGAGCGCTGATTTTGTTTAAACCATTCAATAATAAACCAAGGCAGGAAACAAGCAATTAAGAGAGGTAAGAGCCAGCGCTCAATAGAGCTAATAGCTAGGCCAGTTAAATGATGAATAGTAATAACTAACGAATATTGACCTAAATAATACGGTGTTTTGGGACTAATTTGGCCTTGAGCAATAATAGTTTTTTCAGCGGCTTGGTGAATAAAGGGGTCAAAGCCATAAGCCGTACCATATAGGCAGCTAGCTATGCCATAAATTAATAACCACCAGGCAATAATTGTGAGACTAGATATTTTTTTATTAGCTTTAATAGTTATTAAACCAGCAGTAGCAATCAGCCAACCAATTAGCCAAAAATACCCATTAACCTGAGTCCATGGAGATAGGAGGGGCAAAGTAGCTCTTTGTTTTAACAGGTAGGTGAAGCTTATTATTATGGCTATAAGTATTAACCAGCTTATTTTAGAACTTGGGTGGCTGAGGGATATTTTTGTTTTGCTTTGTGGCTGTTTTCGGTATATAATAAACAGGGTTAGGGCTGTTAATACTAGAGTAGTTATTTGTCCTAACCAATTTAAGCCATAGACCCAATAGACAATTGTTCCCCAAAGACTGATTAAGTTAATAATCAATAAAATTGTCGGTGGTTGTTTGAAATATGTTAATATTTTCATGATGAAATTACCAAAATTCAATAAATCGTCTGTTATTATTAGTGCCTTTTTAATTATCCTTGGGGGGTTATTTTTTGTGGGCACTAGTGCTTATCCATATTGTATCCAGCGGCCTGGTTTTGTCAAATGGTCCTCGCCTGATGAAACTGCCAATTATTATTTTAGCAAATTATGGGCTGAAACCGGTAGTCTTATAGCAGAAAGCACAATTAATGTCCCCGAGGGGGTTATTGTTCGACCACGTAGTTTTAAGGTGATTGATGGCACTCTGCGTCCAGTAAGTTTTGTGGGCTTGCCCTTGCTTTATGGTTTTTTAGCGCGGCTTTTTTCTGTTGATATTTTACCATATTTAACTCCCTTTTTCGCCATGTTGGGTCTCTGGGCTTTTTTTAGTATAATGCGCCGACTTTTTAGCTTACCCACAGCTATTATTGGGACAACTCTCGCTGCTACCTTTCCAGTTTATTGGTATTTTAGTGCTAAAAGCATGTTTCATAATGTTTTGTTTGTGGCTTGTGGGCTTATAGCGTGGTATTGTGGCTTGCGGGCTTTAGATAAATTACGATTAGCGCGTCGCCGGTCAGTTAGTAGCCCCTTAGCTCTTATATGGTTAGCTATTTCAGGGTTGGCTTTTGGTTGGGCTATAGCGACGCGTACTTCTGAGTTATTATGGTTAGCGCCCATAGTATTAATTTTAATAATAGCTTATTTCAAAGAGATTGGCTGGTATCGTTGGCTCTGGTGGGTTAGTTGGTCCTGGATGGGAATGTTGCCAGCAGCTTGTTGGAATATTATCCTTTATAACCATTGGTATGGCGGTGGTTATCCGGCCATGATCCAATCTATTGGGACTTTTAGTCAAACCAGTTTATCTTTACTTAATTTTCATAATTTAGCAGACAAATTTACAGTTTTATGGCAAACTATTTTCCATTTTGGTTTTTGGCCCGAGCAATCACTGACAATGTTTCAACATTATGTAGTGGAGATGTTTCCTTGGCTAATACCTTTGGTGTTGGTTGGGGTGTTAGTATTTATTTTTAGTCGCCGACAGTGGAGTAAAGGCAAATGGCTTTATTTGTTACTGTGGATATTAGCTTCAATATTTTTAGTGCTATATTATGGTAGCTGGCAGTTTAATGATAACCCTGATGCTAGTAGATTTACTATTGGTAATTCTTATACTCGTTATTGGTTGCCACTTTATTTAGGAGCGTTACCTTGGGCGGCTGAGGGGTTGTGGCGATTGGCTACTTTTTTATTCCGACGTCGTTTGGTTAAACCCATCGTCGCCTTAGTTGTTGCGGGTTTATGTTATTGGTCGCTGCGCTTTACAGCTGTTGGATCAGAGGAAGGTCTAAAATTTACTGCTGAACGGCAGGTTAATGATTATTATTTATGGTCTGAAGTTTTATCCAGGACAGAAGATGACAGCATTATTATTACGCTTTACCATGATAAATTATTTTTTCCCGAACGTCAGGTTCTTGTAGGCCTTTTTGATGATAAAACTATGAATCGCTATTATGGCAATTTACTTAGAAAATGGCCAGTTTATTATTTTAGTTTTCGCTTTTCTGATGACGCTCTGGAATATCTTAATAATCGTCGCTTGCCGCCTCTTGGCTATAAATTAGAAAAAATTTTAGATTATAATGAATTTGCTCTATATCGTTTGCAACCCATTGAGGGGCAAACGATAAGTGGTAGATAATCATTCTATGAGGCAGAAAAAACAGCATCACGATTCTCCACTGACTATTGGTATCGACGCACGTTTGTATGGCCCCTTAGGTCGGGGACTAGGGCGTTATATTGAAGAAGTAATTAAGCGAGTAGTTGCCCTTGACTCAACAAATAAATATGTTCTTTTTTTGAGCCCTCGGAGTTTTAATGATTGTTATATTGAGCAAGCTAATGTTCAGAAGGTTATTATGTCTCAACGCTGGTATAGTTTGGCTGAACAATTAGCCTGGCCGCGGTTAATTCATCGTTATCATTTAGATATGTTGCATGTACCGCATTTTAATGCGCCGCTTATTTGCCCTTGTCCCTTAATAATTACTATCCATGATTTAATTTTAACCAAATTTCCTAGCCGCCGGGCTAGCACTTTAGCGCCACTGCTTTACTGGTTTAAGAATTTGGCCTATCGGGTAGTGATTTCCCGGGCAGTGAAACAAGCTAAAATGATTATTGCCGTGTCAGAATTTACCAAGCAAGATCTTGTTCAGCAATTAAATGTCTCACCTGAAAAAATTAAGGTTATCTATAATGGCCTTAGCACTCTTCCATTAAATTCTCCCTATGATTTTAAGGCTGACAGAGACATACTTTTGCGCTATAATATTAAGACCCCTTATTGGCTGTATGTAGGGAGCGCTTATCCTCATAAAAATTTAGAGTGGCTGGTTCAATTATTTATAAAATGGTCAGAGCAACACACTGGTTACCAATTAGTTTTAGTAGGGGAGCATGATTATTTTTATGAGCGTCTTATAAAGTTTATTGTCGATTTATCTGAGAGGCAAAGAGTGGGAGATATTATTTGTCCGGGATTTGTGCCTGATGAATCATTAGCCGCCCTGTATCGTCAGGCTGCCGTATATGTTTTTCCTTCGCGTTACGAGGGTTTTGGATTACCGCCGCTCGAGGCAATGAGTTACGGCTGTCCGGTTTTGGCTAGTGATAGTTCATGTTTACCGGAAATTTTAGGGCCAGCAGCTGTTTATTTTAAGGACAATGATATGGAATCAGCCTTGACAGCTATGGAAAAGATATTGCGTAATGAAAATTACCGTCAGAGATTTATTGTTTTAGGGTTTGAACAAATAAAAAAATATAATTGGGATAATTGTGCTCAAGAGACTCTAAAAATTTATCAACAAGTTTTATTTCATAATGTTTATAAATGACACAGAAGACTAAACAATATAATAATGACAATATTCCCCAATCTAATTTTTTATTAGATTTACGGCAGCAGATTGTTAATGAGCCGATAAATAAAAAACGCGCTAGACGGCAATGGAAATTTCATTGGCCTAAAATTTCCAAATTTACTTTATTGGGTAAAAGGGGAGTAAAGGTTAAAATTAAATGGCCTACCATAAAACGTCCTAGGTTGTCTATTAAAATTAGTCGGCCGGCCAGTTTGCGCCCCTTGTTGCATTTATTAATTATTTTTTTAATTATCGCTATACCCCTTAAATTAATAGTATATATTGAAGATTTACGGGGAATTCAGGCAAGGGTGGTTAATGCTTCAACTGAAGGGTTAGTTAATCTTGAGGCAGCTGGCCAATTAATGATGAGTGAAGATTTTACTTCAGCTAGTAATGAGTTTGCTCAAGCCTCAGCTAGTTTTGCTCAGGCTAAAGAGAGTATTTTGGGAGTTCAATCTTGGCTGTGGCAGTTAGCTGCCCTAATGCCCAATGAGCAAATTCGTCTGGGAGCCAAGGCTCCATATATTATTGAAGCTGGTGATTTAGCTAGCAAATTAGGGGAAGATTTAACTGTGCTGGTACAACATATTGTAGATAAGATAGGAGATGGCGATTCTTTATCATTAGCTCGGCAAATTAATATAGACAGTAGCCAAGCACTAGCAGACAGTGTAGCCTTGAACAATATTTTGAATAAATTAAAACCAGCGAGTTTACCAGAGAGTTATCGCGAGCCGTTAGAAAATTGGCAAAATAAATTGCAAACACTTAGCAGTGTATTAGAGCAAGTACAGTTTTGGTCTGCCGCCAGTTTAGATTTATTAGGAGAAACAATGGACCGCCGCTATTTATTGGTTTTTCAAAATAATACTGAAGCCCGGGCTACTGGAGGATTTATCGGTAGTTATGCTTTATTAGATTTTAGTCGTGGCCAAATTAAAAATTTAGAAATACCAGGCGGGGGTAGTTATGATACAAATGGCAATTTACGTCGATTTGTGAATCCGCCGGCTCCGTTAAGACTGGTAAGCACATATTGGAAATTTTGGGATGCTAATTGGTGGCCGGATTGGCCCACTTCAGCTCGCGAATTAGAATGGTTTTTGCTAGAAAGTAATGGTCCGAGCGTTGACGGAGTTATTGCTTTAACGCCCGATGTTTTAGAGAGCTTATTAACCATTACTGGCCCTATTGATTTAACCAAAGATTATGGCGTTGTTATTACTGCCGATAATTTTCGTCCTCTAGTCCAAGATTATATTGAAAATAAGGTAAGTGGGCCCAAAGAACCGAAAAAAATAATTGGTGATTTAGCAGTAGCTATTTTAGAAAAATTACCGCAAACTTTACAGAATAAAACTAATATTACTAAATTATTAGAACAAGCGAGT
>Ga0209201_1002818_pt1 | contig 16205 bp, 7 predicted proteins | sample AD_UKC055_MetaG_FD_184411 | JGI IMG/M metagenome (GOLD analysis project Ga0209201, IMG submission 184411) | Active sludge microbial communities of municipal wastewater-treating anaerobic digesters from USA - AD_UKC055_MetaG (SPAdes) (version 2) | ecosystem: Engineered > Bioreactor > Anaerobic >...
TCGCTGAGGCGGATGGCATCGGTGGCCTGGCGCAACAGGCAGGGCAGACAGTCGAGCGACGTTTTCATCGAGGAAGCGGTTGGGTTGCCATGAACTTGGCCTGCGCACGGGCGCACAGTGCTCCGTCCTGCCAGACCTCGGCTTCGAGGTAGTGGAGCGGATGCGCAGCCTGCCGGTGACGCCCGACAACCCTGACCTGGGCGCCGAGACGGACTGATTGCCGATAGCGCACCGTGAGTTCCCCGGTCCGCGCCACGATGCCGCGCGCAAAGAGGGCGTGGACCATCGCGCTGTCGAGCGCCGTGGCGAGCAGACCACCATGCACGATGCCGGCGAAACTTTCGCCTCCGGGCGGGCACGTCCACTCGGACGCGACCGCGCCATCCTCCTGCACGGTGAAGACGAGGCCGAGACCGCCCTGCCCCACTGGCCGGCACGCGAAACACGCCTGATGCTCCTGCGCACACAGCGCCTGCAGGCGCACATCGGACGGCACTTCGGCCTCCTCGGGCGGCATGGCCACGCGCGGCACGCTTTGCTGGCTGGTTTGAGAGGAGGGTTGCATTCCAGTTATGAGCTTATGCTCACAACGAAAGCGAAGGCAAGTTCTCTTTTGCGCCCGAGGCGCCGGCACACTCGCCCGCCGCGCAAACGCACAGAGCCGGCTGGAGTGCCCAGCCGGCTCTGTGCCGCAGGCAAAACCGTCCTCAGTACTTCACGGCCTGCTCGGTCCAGGTGGCTTTCTGGATGTAGAAGCGGCCGTCGCGGTACGTCACCGGCTCGATGCCGAGCTGCGGCGACTTCTCCCAGTCCAGCAACTCCGGGCTGTAGGGATGCGGACGCTTCGGATCCATCATGTAGTGGCACGAGCTCCAGAGCTGTCCGCCCGGCCCCTCGAAAAGCGCATTGTGGCCGGTTTCGCAGTATGGGTCCTCGGTGTCGGTGAAGTTCAGGTGGGAATAGCCGCCCTCGGCGGCGAGCTCCGGCCGGTAGCCCTTCTTGCGCGTGCCGAAGATCGGCTCGGGCGACACCAGCGCCCACGGACCAAGCGGCGACTTCGACTGCAAGAGGCCGACCTCGTAGCCACGGGTCCAGGTGGAGAAAAACATGAAGTAGGTGCCCTCGCGTTTGATGACGAACGGGCCCTCAATGCCGCCGATCATCCACTCGGGCCAGCCGGGCTGTTTCTTGTCCAGGAACTTCTCGATCGGCGCGGCGAGGTTGCCGGTCTCCAGATCGATTTCCGCCTGCCAGAGGCCGTTGCCGCTGGTGTAGAGGTAGGTGCGTCCGTCGTCGTCTTCGAAGAGCGTGGCGTCGTTGTTGTACTGCGGCGTGAGGGGACCCTTGACCAGTTTGTACGGCCCGGTGACCGCATCGGCGACGAAGAGCCAGACACTGTGCGTGCTCATGCCCTTCGGGTCTTCGGCGGTCACCTTGCCGCTGTTCACCGTCATCCAGAAGCGGCCCTTGATCTGGTGAATCTCGGGCGCCCAGAAGCGGCCATTGTACGGACAATCCGCCGGCAGCGTGCTCGCATCGATCAACCAGGAATGATGCCGCCAGTGGATCAAATCGTCGGAGACCAACAGGCGCACACCGGGATTGGGGCCGGTCCACACCGGGTTGGATGTGCCCGTGCAAAACCACTGCGGCCCGACCTTGATGATGCAGTGGTCGCGCAGGGACAGCGCCGCGTCGCGCGTGATCGGATTGGTGTAGCGAAAAACACGGGGAGCGGCCGGCGCACCCGGGACATCCGCTGCCTGCACGACGCCGAGCGTCGAGAGGGCCAGCAGACTCCATGCGAGGGTGTGTTTGATGAGCATAAGGTATGTCGCAGAGGGTTCAGGATCCCGGGACAGGAGACCGGCGCAGCCGCTCAGCGGCCGTCCCAGCGGAAGGTGTCGCCGGCGGCGAGCGAGACCTCGCGCACGGTCGGGCCGCAGCGCAGGCGGACGCTCCCAGCCTTCGCGGCGCGGACGGTGGCCTCGGTGAGTTCCCCGTCGCGCCAGGCGAGATCGACCTCGAAACCACCGCGGGCGCGCAGGCCCGTCACGCGGCCGGACGGCCAGACTGCGGGCAACGCGGGCAGCAGCTCGATCTCGCCCGCACGGCTCTGCATGAGCATCTCGACGATGCCGGCCGCACCGCCGAAATTGCCGTCGATCTGAAACGGCGGATGCGCGTCGAACATGTTCGGGTACGTTCGCTCCGGGCTGAGCAGGAAACGAAGAATCTCAAACGCGTGGTCGCCCTCGCCGAGGTGCGCCCACAGACACAGACGCCAGGCGGTGGCCCAGCCGGTCGCGCGGTCACCGCGGATTTCGAGCGACTTTTTCGCCGCGGCGGCGAGCGACGGATTGTCGAGCCGGTTGAAATCCCGACCTGGGAACAACCCGTAAAGATGCGAGACGTGGCGGTGGTTGATGTCGGCCGCCTGCATATCCCAATCCTCCATCCACTCCTGCAACTGGCCGGCGGAGCCGATCTGATTTGGGGCCAAGCGGGCGCGGGCGGCGGCGAGCTGCTCGCGCAGCGACTCGTCGACGCCGAGTTTCTCGGCCGCCTGGATCGTGTGGGCGAAAAGATCGCGCAGGATCTGCATGTCCATCGTCGGCCCGGCGCAGACCGAGGTGCCAAATGGGTGCGCGTTTTCCGGGGAGATCGAGGGGCTGGTGACGAGCCAGTCGTGCTTCGGATCGGTCTGGAGCGTATCGAGGAAGAACTCGGCGGCGCCCTTCATCAGCGGGTAAAAGCGGCGCAGCTCGGCCTCGTCGCCGCTGAACTCATAGCGGTCCCACAGGTGCAGGCAGAGCCAGGCGCCGCCCGTGGGCCACATGCCCCAGAATGGACCGTCGATCGGCGCGCTGGCGCGCCAGATGTCGGTGTTGTGGTGGGCCACCCAGCCGCGGGCGCCGTACTGCGACTGCGCGGTGCGCGCGCCGCTCGCGGCGAGCTCCTCGATCATCGAGACGAGCGGATCGACGCACTCGGCGAGGTTGCCCGACTCAGCGGGCCAGTAGTTCATCTCCGTGTTGATGTTGATCGTGTACTTGCTGCCCCACGGAGGATTCGTGCTGTCGTTCCAAAGTCCCTGAAGATTGGCCGCCTGCCCGCCGGGCCGTGAGCAACTGATGAGCAGGTAGCGCCCGTACTGGTAATAAAGCGCGGCGAGCTGCGGATCGTTGCCCTCGTGGAAACGCGCGATGCGCGCATCGGTCGGGAGCTTCATCGAGTCGCTCTGCCCAAGATCGAGCGCCACGCGGCGGAAGAGGCGCTGATGGTCGGCGAGCTGGGCGTCGCGCAACGCGGCAAACGGTTTCTGCACTGCGGCGGCGAGCGTCTCCGCCGTGAGCCGCGTGGGATCGCCGCTCACGTCGTCGAAGCGTTTGAAACTGGTGGCCGCCGTGATGAGCAGCGTGACTTCGTCCGCTCCGGCAACCGTCACGGCGTCGGCACCGGCGGAGACCTTGCCGCCGGTGGCGAGCACCTTCACGCGGGCCTCGTAATCGAGCCGGCCCTTGATGCCATCGGCGTCGCCGCCGCGCCCGCGCATGACGAGCGTGTCGCCCTCGGCGGTGGTGACGGTGGCGGCCATCGGCGTCTTCATCGACGCGACCAGGGAAATCCGGCCGGGCTTGTCGGCGGTGAGGCGGACGGCGATCACGTTGTCCGGCGCACTGGCAAACACCTCGCGAGTGAAGCGCACGCCCTCGTGCGTGTACGAGACGGAGGCCGTGGCGGTATCGAGATCGAGGTCGCGCCGGTAGTCGGCGGGCGCGCCGCCCTCTGGAAACGCGAGCAGCAGATCGCCGACCGTCTGGTAGGGCATCTGGTGAAGCGGACGCGCCATGACCTTCGCACTGAGCAGCGCATCGGCCTCCTTGTAGCGCCCCTCGGCGATCAGCCGGCGCGCATCCGGGAGGGCGGCGCGAGCCTCGGGACTAACGGGGTCGTACGGGCCGCCGGCCCAGAGTGTGCCCTCGTTGAGTTGCAGACGCTCCGTCGCGAGGCCGCCAAAGACCATCGCGCCGAGACGGCCATTGCCGACCGGCAGCGCCTCCTCCCATTTCTCAGCAGGCTTGTCGTACCAGAGCCGGTTCAGCTCAGGTGCGGGCACCGCCAGAGCGGACGCCGGCTGAAAGGCCACGACGAGCGTCGCCAGAAAAACCATGCGGGACAGGAGGGGAATCTTCATGGGCGTGCGAGGACGGAGAGGTTAAAGAAAGCGGGAAGCCCGTGTGGGCTTCCCGCAGAGATTTCAGGGCTCGATGCGCGTGAGCGGGCCGACGACCGCACCGGTGAAGTGCCCGCCAACGCCGCCGGCGGCGTTGGTCGTCACCGGCTTCAAGTCGGCGGCGGCAACGAGCGCCTTCCACTCGCCGCCCGCCACGCGGTACTCGAAGGCACCGGAGAGCTCGTTGGCGGCGATGCGCAGCTCCACCGACTCGGAGGCCGGGATGAGCGCGCGCGTGACCTCGGCGGGTTTTTCGCGATCCGCGAGTTCGAGGAAGACCGCGAGGCCCTCGGCCGTGCGGCGCACACCGAAATAGTAGAAGTGTTGCTCGTTTTGGAAGAGCGCGAGTCCGGCCGAGACGTCGCCGGCGACCGGCGGGACGACGGAGAGCGAGGCGTCGAACTTCGCGTGTTGCACGCGATGGCCGACGAAGGCCGGGTTGCCGAGGCCGTCGAGCGACTCGCCGCGCGGCGTGAGGCTGAGCATGCCCTTGGGATCGGTGAGGTTCCACCAGGTTTCCTTGGGCGTGCGGAGCATGAGCCAAAGCGGGGCGAGCTGCGCAGAGCCGGAGTCGAACTCGTCGCGCCAGGTGAAGTTGCCGGTGAGCGGCACGGGAGCGGGGCTCGGCGAGGCGACCTTCGGGGCGGCCGTGATGGACGGCACGCGCTCGCCCTGCGGCAGGATGCGCGGCCAGCCGTCCTCGGTCCAAGTCATGGGCAGCAGGAATGTCTCGCGGCCGGTGGTCTGGTAACCGTTCTGGAACGAACGGCAGGCGAGGAACACGGCCCACCAGTTGCCATCGGGGCCCTCGATCAGGTTGGCGTGACCGGTGGCGGTGACGGCCTCCGGGGCGTTTCCGTCGAGGTCGCGCTGGGTGAGGATCGGGTTCTTATCCCACGGCGCGAACGGGCCGGTGGGCGATTTGCTGCGGAGGATGACCTGCGAGTGATGGACGCTGGTGCCGCCCTCGGCACAGCAGAGGTAGTACCAGCCGTCTTTCTTGAAAAGGTGCGGGCCCTCAATCCAGACGGGCTTCTTGCTCAGATCGACGCCACCGTTGACGATGATCGAGCGCGGGCCGACGAGCTGGCGTTTCGCGACGTCGAACTCCTGGATCCAGATGGCGCGGTGGCCCTGGTAGAGCGGCTTGTTGTCGGGCGGATTGCCGTTGTTGACCATCCACGCGCGGCCGTCGTCGTCGAAGAACAGCGACGGATCGATGCCGTCGAAGGACAGCCACTGCGGGTCGGACCACGGGCCGGCGGGATTGGTGGCGGTGACGAGGAAATTACCGCCGCCATCGACGTGCGTGCAGACGACGTAGAAGGTGCCGTTGTGGTACTTGATCGTGGGCGCGAAGAGGCTGCGGGTGGTGCGCATCCCGGTGAAATCCAGCTGGGACGGACGGTCGATCACGTTGCCAATCTGGGTCCAGTTGACGAGGTCGCGGCTGTGGAAAATCGGGATGCCGGGGAAGTAGGAGAAGGTGGAATTGATGAGGTAATAATCCTCGCCGACGCGGCAGATGGCGGGGTCGGGATAGAAGCCGGCGAGGATGGGATTGCGGAACTGGCCCTTCGCGAGCGGGGCGGCGAAGAGATCGTCGCGGCCCGTGTACTCGAACCAGTCGAAGCGGACGGGGCTGGGGGTGGCGGAGAGGGCGCAGGCGGAGCCTGCGATCAACAGGGAGGTGAGGAGACGTTTCATTGGGATTAAAGGATTGGGGATATGAAGAGAAATGAGTGGCGCCCGGTGGATCGCAAGCGGGCGCCGCCGTGGATCATTCGGCGGCTTCCCGCCAGGTGAACACCGCGCCGTCCTTGCGGTCGGGGCGCGCGCCGGGCGATTCCGAGGAGTACGGCTCGCCGGTGTGCGGATCGATGGCGACGTAGCGGTGGTTTTTCAACGAGAGCAGCATGCACTGGCCGCGAAGCATGTCCTGCCACTGGAAGAGGCTGCCGTCCGTCTCCTGTTTGCAGAGACGCACGTCGCCCGAGAGACCGAGGCCCACGACGGTGATGAAGCCGCTGCCGTCCATCGCCTCAAGCGCCACCCTACCCTGGCCGCGGTCGTGCACGCGGAAACGGACGCCCGGACTCTGCGCTTCGGGCGAGCCGGAGCGCGCCGAGTGCAGCATGCCGTTGCGGTTGGACCAGACGCTAGTGCCGTTGCCGAGGTTGGTGAGCGTAATGATCTTTCCGAGCGGGAGATTCTGCGAACGGTCGGCCAGCGGCTCGTCGACGTGGAAATCGTCGAACTCGGCGCAGCCGCCCGCGCGTCCGTCGGAGTTGAAGGCGAAGAGCGCGTAGCGGGTGCCCTGAAAGGTTTTGAGCTGATAGGGCAGACGCAGCGCGGTGCCGAGCGGCGTGAAGGTCGCGCCGTCGGTGCTGTAGCTCAGTTGCGCGAGGTCGTTGTCGTAGTCGCCAGTCGCACGCAGGAAGACGCGGGGCGAGTCGAGCGGGCGGTCGAGCGTCTCGTCGAGGAGCTGGTTGTAGGCGCGCAGCACGAAGCCGGTCCCGGTGCGCACGAGGCCGATCCAGCCACTCGGCATGTTGAGCAGACCGAGACCGGCGATGTCGCCGGGTTGCAGGGCGGAGCCATCGAGCACGACGGTCGCAGTGGACTCGGGGCCGATGACGCGCTGTGTGAGCGTGTTTCTGGCGGCGAGGAAATGCGCTGCGGGCAGGGTGTGCAGGCGCAGCGTGCCGGGCGTCTCGGTCAGCGACCATTTGGCGGCGACCGGAGCGTGGTTCCACTGCCAGACGGGCAGGAGTTTCGAGCCGGAGAAATCGTCGCTGCGCTGATAGGTGGCCGTCGGCGCGACCTGTGCGGCGACCGCGGGCTTTACCCAAGTGCGCGGCGAGCGGCCGAGGTTGCCCGAGAGCCCGAAGTAAGGCCAGCCGCCCTGCCAGGTGACGGGAGAGAGAAACGTGGTCCGGCCGACGGACTTGAAATCCATCATCGAAAAGCCCCACCAATCGCCATTGGGCAGATCGACAATGCCGCCCTGGTGGAGCGGCGCGGCGCCAAACTCGTTGTCGCCCGGTTTGTGGATGTCGAACTTGGCACCATAGCCGGGGATCGGGTCGCGCTGGCCGACATTGTTGCACCACCACCCGCGCTGGGTGCCCATCGTCTCGCGGGCACTGATCGTAGCCGTCTCGTAAGGGCCCTCGACGCGGTCGGCGCGGGCGCACTGCATGCGGCCGGTGGGCGCATAGTCGGCGCTGACGATGTAGTACTTGCCGCCGATCTTATAGAAATGGTGCCCCTCGCCCATCGCGCTGCCGCGCGGGATGATGACGCGCTCACTGCCCTCGACGAAGCCGCTCAGGTCGGGCTTGAATTCGACCAGGCGCACTTCGCCGTAATTGTAGATCGCGTAGATGCGGCCGTCGTCGTCGAAGAGCACGGAAAGGTCGTGGATGCCGGGAGTGATGAGCCGCTGTTGCCACGGGCCGGCGGGATCCTTGCTCGTGAAGACGAGCAGGCCCTTCCGATTGACGTTGGAAAACACATAGAACGTGCCCTCGTGGTAGCGGATGCACGGCGCCCAGATGCCCTGGCCGTAGACGTCCTTCCCCTCTTCCAGCCGAAACTCGGGACCGAGATCGAGCTTCTCCGTCGCGTAGCTCAGAAACTCCCAGTTCACGAGGTCCTTCGAGTGGAGGATCACGAGGCTGGGCATCGCGTGCATGGTGGTGCCGGCGAGATAGAAATCCTCGCCGACACGGATCAGATCGGGGTCGGAAAACTCGTCGTAGAAGAGCGGATTCGTGTACGTGCCGTTGCCATTGTCCGGCATCCAGGTGGTGCGCGGCGCGGGCGTCGGCGCGGAGGTCTCAGCGGCCACGGCCGTGGTGGCAAAGGCCGCGAGCGCGAGGAGCGCGGCGGGGAGTCGGTGGATCATGGGCAGGAGGGACGAAAAATCGGAGCGGTTCATGGGGCGGAGCTCTCAGCGCAGACGGAGGATCGTGAGGGAGTTTGCCGGGAAAACGCGTTCGAAACACGCGCCGACTGCGGATTCTTCCGTCACAGGCTGCACGGCGGGAGGCTGGCCGTCCTCGTTGACGAGATCCGCATCGGCGCCGGCGAGCACGGTGGCGACCAGGCGACGCTGGCCCGCAGGCGCTCCAGCGAGGGCCACGGCGATAGTGCAGGCACGGTCCTCGCCGTTGACGACCTTGACGATCACGTCGCCGGAAACGGAGTCGCGCACGGCCGAGCAGGTCAGGCGCTGGCCGGGCGCGGTGCCGGAGAGTGCGGCCGGCAGCGCAGTGTCGCCGGCGTTGCAGCCGAAGAGGCGCTGCACGTGATAATTGATCGTCGGATAGACGGAGGTGGCGTCGAAGTAGATCAGGTCCGGGTGCCACTGCGTGTGCCCGCGGCGGGCGAGCAGCGGCGCGTACGAGGCGAAGCGGACGACATCGCCGTTGCGCTCGAAGCCGGTGAGCCCCGCAGCCTCCGCCAGCGCAGTGCGCAGCGTGCTGCGTTTCTTATCCTGATCGTGCGCGGCGTACTCGCCCACATAGACCTGGGCTCCTGCGCGGCCGTACGAATCGTAGCGCGAGAGGTTGTCCCAAAACCACTGCGGCGGCACGTAGTAGTGCTCGTCGTCCATGGGGACGCCCAGCTCGCGGACGAGTGCCCAACCATTGTCGAAATCCTCGCCGGAATGAAACGGCCCGGAGGTGCCCACGACGACGATCTCCGGGTGCTTCGCCTTGAGTGCATCAAAGATCATTTTGAAACGCTCGCGGAAGGCGGGCGTGATGGCGTCCTCGTTGCCCACGCCGAGGTATTTCAGGCCGAAAGGCTCGGGGTGGCCGGCAGCGGCGCGCACGGCGCCCCACTTCGAATCGGCGGGGCCGTTGGCCCACTCGATCAGATCGAGAACATCCTGAATGTAGGCGGGCATCTCGTCGAGCGGCAGGCCCTCCTGGCCGCGCCCCGGCGAGTCGCCTGCGTGCTGGCAGCAAACGCCCGCAGAGACGACCGGAAGCGGCTTGGCACCGATGTCTTCGCAGAACTGGAAGAACTCGAAGTAGCCCAGCCCGTGGGTCTGGTAGTAGCCCCAGAGATTGCGCTTGTCGCGTCGTTGCTCGAGCGGGCCGACGCTGTCCTTCCAGTTGTAGAAATCACGGGGCCCGGAGCCATGGACGAGGCAGCCACCTGGGAAGCGCATGAACTTCGGCTGGAGGTCGGCGATGGCCTGCGCGAGGTCGCGGCGCAAGCCGTTGGCGCGGCCCTTGAAGGTATCCTTCGGGAAGAGAGAAACCATGTCGAGGGCGACCCCGCCCGCCTCGTGGGCGAGCAGGACGAAGCGCGCCTCTGGCTCCGAAGCGCTCGGCGTCAGGGTGACGGTGTGCTTGGTCCAAGCGCGGCCGGCGATCTCAAGCCGGGCCTGGGCGAGTACGCGGCCATCGCGACCTTCGAGCCGCACGGTGAACGGCATGGGGGTGGCCTGATCAATGCGCGGGCCCGGCCCGCCCCATTTCGCCCCCATGAACGCCTGGTACGCCCAGAACGACACCTCGTACGCGGCGCCCTGCTTGACCGGGATCTGGTCAAAACCGCTGTTGGCGACGCCCACCCCCTCGCCGGCGGTCAGGACGTTGAGCATCAGGTAATGTGGATTGTTGGGATGCAGCGGGCGGTAGTCGCCGAGCCCGAGCTGGCCGACGCCGCCGCCGTTCTGAACGAGCTTCCACCCGGTGAACGGCCCCCAATCCGCCTGGGCGGAGGCGGTGTATTCGAACGAGCGGTTCTGGATCAGCTCGGCGTAGAGACCGCCGTCGGCGGCGTAGTTCAGATCTTCGAAAAAGACGCCGACAAGGTCGCGGCTGATGGCCTTGCCCGGTGCCGCGAGATCGATCTGGAGCGAAGGGCTGGCGACCGCTGCGGCGCCAGCACACAGGAGGGCGGTCGTAAACAAGAGAACGGCAGAAGAGGTTTTCATGGGGATGAAGCGGACAACCGGCTCCGGCTCATGCCGGAGAATGAAGCGTGGAGGGAACGAGGATGTGACGACGATACGAAGGCTACTTGACCGTGAGACAGGGCGGCGGAAACAGCGCAATCGGGGGGGGCTCTGACGCATGGCAAAGCCCCCGTGATTCCGCTTCGCCAACGCGTCAGTTTGCAGCGGCGCCCGGGGCGCGACGGCTGGCGGGCGGGCCGAGGTAGGTCGGCTTCTGGCCGCCGGCGTCGACCACGAACTTCTGAAGCACGATGCTGGAGTCGATCATCCAGACCTTCAGCGTGTGTTTTCCGGGCGCGAGCGCCTGGTGCGCGGAACGCCTGATCTTGATGTGATCGCCCACGGACTGGCTCCACCAGTCGGGGTACTTCCAGTCGGGCACGGACTCGCCCTCGTTGATGTTGACGATCTGCGGCGCGGCGTCGTCGACCGCGAGCGCGAAGCGCAAGCCACCGCCGTGGCGGAAATCCTGGGTGGGCGACACGTAGGCAGCGACCGCCACCGTGGCGCCATCGAGGAGCGTGAAGTCGTATTCGAGACACGGAGCTCCGGCGACGGCCGCGCGACGCGGCGCGTGGGCGGGCGAAATCGTCACCGCCGAATCGGTGCGGCCGAGGTTCGGCACGGTGATCCAGCGCGCGTCGGGAGCGGTCGAAGCGCGGTCGAACTGGGCGGCTTCGATAGAGACCACACCGCGGTCCTCGACCCAACCGGTGAGCGCCGGCTGCTCGTTGCGGATGGGCACCGTGACGATGTACTCGCTGCCAGCACCGGCGACGACGACCTCACCCGTGCTGGAGCCAGCCGGGGCCTTGGCCCAGTCGATGGAGACGTGGACCTTCTCGTCGAAGCGGATCGTGCCCTCGCGTTTGGTGAGGCGGATCCAGTCCTGCCGGGGCGTGAGTGTGTAGTGCAGCGGCGCGGTGCCACGGTTGACGATCTCAAGGTAGAACGACGGATCGTTGACGCGGTCGAAGCGTGGCAGAGCGGTGGCGAAATCCCAGTCGGCCTCGACATCGAGCCAGCCCCATTTCGGGCGCTCGCCCTGTTCGACGAAGAAGCCCAGCTCGGCTTTATCGCCCGGCTGGACGTAGGAGACTGCCGGCGAGCGGTTGAGCGGCGGGTGTTGCCAGTAGGTGTAGCCGAGATGCGTCTGCGACATCATGTGGTTCCATTTTCCGCCGGCCAGTTCCTCGTGGAAGCGGCGGGTGAGCTCGGCATCGCGCGCGAAAAGTTCCTTCACGCGGTCGGCGTGGACATTGGCCGAAGGCACGCCGCGCTCGGCGTAGAAAGCGTTTTTGCCCGCAGCCACGTACATCTCGGAGACGTTGGCACTCGCCTCGATGGGAAACTCGACGAGCTGGAAAAACGCATCGCGGTGGCTCGCGGGCAGCTTCGCCGCGAGGGCGCGGGTACGATCGGCAAGCGTGTTGTACTCGGCGACGACCCGGTCGGCCTCGCGATAGTTGGCAACGCTGAAGGTCTCGCCCGTGAGCATCTCGGGGGTGCGGCGGGCGTTGTACTTCGTATAAAGCGCGAGCAGCTCGGCGATCTCCGCGGCGTGCGCGGAGCCGAACTGTTGTGCGGCCCAGCCTGCATAATACGCGGGGAGGTCAGCCGCGCCGATTGCCTCGGGATTCCAGGCGAAGTCGAGGAAGAAGCTCATCGGCAGCTCCATCGGCTTGATGTCACCGACATTCAAGATCCACAGCCGGTCGACGCCGGCGGCGTAGGTGAGAGTCATCTGCTCCCAGATGCGCTCGATCTGGGAGACGTTGAGCCAGCGATAGGACGTCGGGCCACCGACATAATCGACATGGTAGTACATGCCGAAACCACCCGCGCGGCCACGGTCCTCGGGCTTCGGCAGGAAGCGAATGTTGCCCCAGTTGTCGTCGCTGAAGAGGACGGTGATGTCGTCGTCCACCCGCATGCCCTTGTCATAGTAGTCCTGCACCTCCTTGTAGAGCGCCCACACCTGGGGAATCTCGGAAGCGGGCTTGCCGGTGACCGAGGAGAGGATCTTGCGCTGGTCGGCGATGATCTGCTGGAGCAACGGCACGGCCGCCTCCTCGGACATCGCCTCGTCGCCGTCGCCACGCATGCCGACGGTGACCACGCTTTCGTAGTCGCGCACGCGGGAGAAGCCGCCGCGCCAGAACTCGCGCAGGGTTTCGGCATTGGTCTCGTAGTTCCAGGCGCCCTTGCCGTACCGCATCCACTCGTGGTGCGAGCGCATCATCGGTTCGTGGTGGCTGGTGGACATGACGATGCCGTATTCGTCGGCCAGTCGCGGGTTGTCCGGATAGTCATCGTTGAACGAAACCGGGAGCCACATGGCCGGCCACAGGTAGTTGGCGCGGTTGCGGAGGAGCAGTTCGAAAACATGGCCGTAAAATTCGGGATTCTGGCCGCCAAACTTTTCCTGCGCCCAGCGACGGAGGGCGGGCGCCTCGTCGTTGATGAAGATGCCGCGGTATTTGACCTTGGGCTCGCCAGAAGCGAAGACGCCTGGGCGGAGATGCAGCTCGTCGCGGTGTGCGACCGGGGCATCCGCCCACCAGTACCAGGGCGACACGCCGATCTGGCGCGAGATCTCGTAGATGCCATAGATGGTGCCGCGCTTGTCGCTGCCGGCGATGACGAGCGCCCGAGCCACGCCGGGGGCCGGATCGGCCACGGTGGCGATGACGAAGCTCTCCCATTTGCCGACAAGTTTGCTGCCGTCGAGCTTCCCGGCGGCGAGCAACGCATCGATCACCGCGCTCTTGCCCGCAGTGCCGATGATCACGGGCTGCGCTGAAGTGGGCGCCTGCGCGGAGGCGGCGGGCTTTAGCCCGGTGACGCGGGCAATGTCGGCCTGGAGGTCGCCGACGGCGCGGAGCACGCCCTTGTGGTCGGCGGCGTCGAACCAGAGCGGCGCCGCCGTGCCCGCCGCGACGAGCGGGAAGGTGTCAACCGACGGCTCGACGACGAGGGGCTCGAAGAGGTTTGGCGTGGGATTTCCCGCGCGAGTGGCGACCGGCACGAGAAGCGACGCGGCGAGCAGCGCAAGGCTGATCCAGCGAGCAAGCGCCTGGACGACGCGATGTGGGAATGCGATCAGGTTGTTCATCGGGAGAATGGAGTGGGCTTCGTGATTTTAGGAGAGCAGCAGGGCGTCAGGCAGCGGATGACTCCGATCGGACCGGGGTGCGGAGCCACCGAAGATGGGTAAGTGATTCTCGGGGCCTCGCAATGCCCCGATTGGGTTAATGCAGGGCAATCCGAGCACCGTCGAGCCGGGCAACACTCATGCGCTACGGGAGTACGGGCGTGGGGGGCGGGCCGAAATAGCTCTCCGGCATGCGCCGGTCGCTGATGATGATGGTCTGGACCACCACCGCGGGATCCACCATCGCGAGTTTGAACACATGGGGGCCGGGGGCGGCGACCTCGTGAGTCGAGCGCAGATAACGCGCATTGTCGCGGGTGGCCTGGTCCCACGTACGGCCGAGAAAGGTTCCATCGGCGCGGTCAGTGAAAATATCGAGCACCTGCGGCGAGGCGTCGTCAAACGACGCGGCGATGCGGATGCCGCGATCAGGCACAAAATCCATCACCGGGCCGAGCACGAGCGTGACCGTGTAACGGCCGGCGCGCGGCAGGTAGACCGGGTATTCGAGAGTCGGAGCCGGAGCGGGAGGCAACACGCTCGCCGCGGTGACAGGCAGAACGGTCATCGCCGCGTCGCCGCGACCATAGCCGGGCAGCGACACCCAGCGCACGCCGGCGACCTCCGTCTGCCGCGCCGGAGCGCAGGCGGGGATCGAAATCGGCCCGGTGAGGCTCGCGAAGCGCCCGCTGGCCGCCTCGCGTTGCGCATGGGTCGCCTTCGAGACGGGCACCTTCACACGCACGGTCCGCTTGCCGCGGACGACGATCATCCCAGTGGAATCGCCCTCCGGTGCGTTGGCCCAATCGATCTCGACCCAGTAACGCCAATCTCCGCCGACACGGAGCTCCTCGGTGAGAAGAATCCACGGCTGTTCGGCAGCGACCTCAAACTCGACGGGGCGCGTGCCCATCGCAAAGACGTCGACATACGAGCGACGCGGTTGAAACGAATCGAAGGCCGGCAGTGCGGGGCCCGCGTAATGGTCCGGCCACGTGAACGGGCTGCCCTCGATCGACACGCCCAGGCGCGCTTCATTGGCCGAAGCCACTTCGACGAGGGCGGGCATCGCATCGACCACCGGCGGCTCCCAGTCGAACTGGCCGAGGTGAGTCTGATCCATGAGGTGATTCCACTTCCCGCCGGCAAGCTGGTGGTTGTAGGCGTCGGTCAGCGCGCGATCCTGGCGGAACAACTCGCGCACCTCCGCGGCGAGCCGATTGGTGGTGGCGCGGCCCTGTTTGGCGAACAGGTGGTTGCGACCGGCGGCAATGTTCATTGTGGCGACGATCGACGAGGCCTTGGCCGGATGCAGGACGAGCTGGAAGAACGCATCGCGCTGCTCGGGGGGCAGCACCGCGTAAAGCTTCTCGGCGCGCTCGGCGACGTCGCGCCAGGCGGACTCCACGCGGTCGGCCTCGTTGTAGTGAAGAAGACTGAAGGTCTCCGGCTTGATCAGCTCGGGTTTCCGCCAGCCGTTGTATTTCGTGTAGAGCGTGACGATGTCGGCGATCTCGCCGGCATGCTCCGGACCGAAGTCGCGCTCGGCCCAGCGGCGCGTGTAGTCGGCGACCTGATCGCCGGTGTAGGCGGCGGGATTCCAGGCCATCCGCAGGAAAAACTCGATCGGGAGTTCGAGCGGCTTGAGATCGCCGACGTTGACGATCCAGATGCGGGTGGCCCCGTACTGGGCGGCCAGGTTCATCTGCTCGGAGATCTTCCAGAATGGATTGGTGTTGATCCACTGGTAGGCGTACGGGCCGCCGTGCATGTCGAAGTGGTAGTAGATGCCGGCGCCGCCGCTGCGGCCGCGCTCGTCGGGCGTGGGCAGTCGCCGGAGGTTGCCGGTGTTGTCGTCAGTCCAGAGCAAGGTGACATCGTCCGGCGGGCGGAGGCCGGCCTCGTAGAATTTTTGCACCTCGGTGAACAGAGCCCAAAGCTGCGGCACCGTGGCAGGATCGACCTTCATCTCTTCGGCGAGAATGCGCCGCTGATCGGTGAAAATTTTTCCCAGCTGTTTGATATCGGACTCGATGCTTCCGGTGCTGACCATGCTCTCGTCGCCATCGCCGCGCATGCCGACAGTGACGAGATTCTCGAAGTCCTTGTTGCGCGCGATGCCTTCGCGGAAGAAGCGCTGGAGCGCCTCGGCGTTCGTCGCATAATTCCACTGGCCGTTGCCGTACTGGGCGCGGCGCGTGGTCCACTCCTTGTGCGCACGCATCATGGGCTCGTGATGCGAGGTTCCCATGACGATGCCGTACTCGTCGGCCAAGCGGGGATTGAGCGGGTCGTCCTCGTTGAAGGCGTTGTCCCACATCGCCGGCCAGAGGTAGTTGGCGCGCAGACGCAACAGCAGCTCGAAGACCTTGGTGTAAAACTGCGAGTTGAGGCCGCCGAACTTCTCCGCGGCCCAACCGGTCAGGCACGGAGCCTCGTCGTTGAGGAAGATGCCGCGGTATTTCACGACCGGCTCGCCGGAGACGTAGCGGCCGGGGCGCACGTAGGCCTCGGTGCGTTTCTTCGGCGGCACGTCGGCCCACCAGTACCAGGGCGAGACGCCGAGCTGTTCGGAAAGTTCGTAGAGGCCGTAGATCGTGCCGCGCTTGTCGCTGCCCGCGATCACCAGTGCACGGGAGACGCCCGGCATGGGCGCTTCGACGGTGGAAATGACAAACGACTCCCACTTGCCCGCAAGGTCCGTGGTCGGGAATTTTCCGGCAAGGACGAGCTGGTCGATCAGCGCGCTGCGGCCCAAGGTCCCGGCAATCACCACGGTATCACCGCGGGGCTGGTCGCGGGTGTTTAGCGCCGGCTTTCCCCCTCCCACCCGT
>Ga0209201_1002819_pt1 | contig 16200 bp, 8 predicted proteins | sample AD_UKC055_MetaG_FD_184411 | JGI IMG/M metagenome (GOLD analysis project Ga0209201, IMG submission 184411) | Active sludge microbial communities of municipal wastewater-treating anaerobic digesters from USA - AD_UKC055_MetaG (SPAdes) (version 2) | ecosystem: Engineered > Bioreactor > Anaerobic >...
CCTCGCGGAACTGTGCCCAGACGGCGATCTCGCGCCCCTCGCGTTTCATGTACGGCAGCCGCGTGCCCCGGAGCGCAAAGTCCACGGTTCGCGCCACAATCAGCGGATTGATGCCAAATCGTTTTGCCAGCGTCTCATCGATGCTTATCTGCATTTCCTGGCGGTCGATCTCCGCATCGGTCTGCACTTCACTCACGTTGGGGATCATCGCCATAAGGGTGCTGAAATGCTTTGCCTTCTCGGCCAGGATTGCGGCGTTGTCGCCCCGCATGCGGACCCTGACCATGCGCGTAGCCCCCTCGGACTGCGCAATCGAGAATCCCAATTCGGTTCCGGGTAAACGGGTGCCGGTTTCCGGCGACGAGAACCGTTGCCACAGAATGTCCAGGACCTGTTCCGTGGTATAAGGGGGTTCCTTGCCGCCCGGGTATTGGTCTGCGTCGTAGAGAAAACAGCTTATCTCGCCGCCTTCGGGGCCGTAATTCACGAACACGTTTTCGACGCCCAGCTCATCGCGCTGCTGGTTGATGGATGCGAGCAGCTGGTCCATGACTCCTTTGGCCATTTCCATGTCGAAGTTCTGATCGAACTCTACGTCAATACGCACCTCGCGCGTGTCAATCTCGGGCATGCCCTGCATGCCCACGTACCTGAACGGAATCGCGAAGGTTAGGGCGCCGAAAGCCAGTATCAACAATACCGACGCCAGGCGCCAGCGCATCACCCAGTGAAGGGCGGCGACATAGCCGTTGATTGTGCTTTTCAGGGGGTGCAACCGTGCCACGCGTCGAACCAGCCGGATGAACCACTTCCCGAAAAGGCGTTCGGCCAGCGCAATAATCCGGTGGAGAAGGGGATGTTCCGACAGATTCGACAGCTCGTTCATATGGCTGGCCGCCAGCGGTATTATCGTCAAGGCAATCACGAGACTTGCCACAAGCGACACCGTGATGGGCAATGAGAACTGGCGCATGTGCTGTCCCATCTCGCCGCTTTCCATGAACAGGAGCGACACAAAGACGACGATGGTGGTCAGCGTGGACGCCGTAATAGCCATCCCCACCTCCGATGCTCCGCGCCGCGCACTCTCAACCGCCCCCAGTCCCAACTGCCGATACCGGTAAATGTTCTCGATCACCACGATCGCGTTGTCTACCAGCATCCCCAGGGCGATGATCAGCGAGCACATGGTTACGATGTTCAGCGTCATCCCGATGAAGTACATGACCACCAGACCCACCACTACTGACGAGGGGATAGCCAGTGCCACGACCAGCGTGGGACGGATGCGCAGAAGAAACAAAAACAGCACGACAACCGCTAAAAGACCGCCCGATTTCCCGGCCTTGATAAGGTTGTTCAAGGATTGCCGGATGAGTTCTCCTTGGTCGAAGAACACGTAAACGTCCAGATCTTTGAAATCCGGTTCCGTTCGTGCTTTTTCGAGGGCTTCATGCACGCGCTTGCATGTCGCGATGGCATTTGCCTCGGCTTCCTTGCGAATCATCAGGAACGCCCCGCCCTTGCCATCGATCGTGAACTCTCGCTGGAACTCCCGCGCCTCGAATCCCACATTCGCCACGTCTTTGACGCGCAGCCCTTCCGGGTTGATCATCACATCCGCGATTTCGTCCGGATGTGTGAATTCTCCCAACGCTCTCACGTAATACTTCGTCGGCCCTTCTTTCATTTCGCCGACCGCGAGATTCAGGCTGCTTCGTTGAAGATGGGCTACGACCTCGTATAGGGCCATCCGGTGCGCCCGAAGCGCCTCTTGGTCGAATTCGATCAGTACTTCCTGCTCGGGTTTGGTGAACACCTGCACTTCGGCGACGCCGTTCACGCGAAGAAGCCGCGGCTGGAGGACTGTCCGAACGCGGTGAGCCAACTCTTCATCGTTCTTCGCCCTTCCCAACCCTATCAGCAGGATAGGCAGGGATTGAGAGCTGAAGCGGAACAGATACATGTCATCGACGCCGGAGGGGAGCTTGAGGCGAAGGCGCTCCATGCGGTCCCGCACCTCCGCTGTTGCCAGCGACATCTGGGTGTCCGATTCGAACAACAGACGGATATTGCATCCTTCGCTGTCCGACGTGCTGGCGATGCGTTTAAGGTTTGAGACCGTGCGGAATTCTCCTTCCGCGGGAATGGCGATCTCCGCCTCGACCTGTTCCGGCGTCGAGTTGGGGTAGGGAATGCTGCAGCTCATCATGGGGAAGTCCATCCGATGGATGAATTCAAGCGGGATCTTCGTCCATGCAATCACGCCGAGACCAAGCACCGTAATCAGGATCATCGTTGCCGTAATCGGCTTCTGGAGAGCTATGCCGGTCAGGTCGGACTTCATGTTTTGTCCCGGCCGCCGAACAGGTAATACGCCATCGGAATGATCACGAGCGTGAGCAGCGTCGCGGAGGACAGCCCCGCCATCACCGTAATGGCCAGGGGCCGCCGCATCTCGGCGCCTTCGCCGCTAGACAATGCCATGGGGATCAAGCCTAGAACGGTCGTCAAGGTCGTCATTAGAATCGGACGCAGCCGAACTGTTCCTGCGTGCACAACGGCCTCGCGCTTCGTCATTCCCCGCGCGCGCAATTGGTTGACGTAATCGACGAGCACTATGGCGTTGTTGACCACGATGCCCGCCAGAATGATCCCGCCGATGAACACCATGATGCTGATGTTGATGTTCATAATGACGAGCGCGTATACGACGCCTATGAACGCCAGCGGCACAGAGAACAGGACCAGGAACGGGTGCAAGATGGACTCAAACTGGCAGGCCATCACCACGTATACGAGGAAGATGGCGAGCAACAAGGCGAATTGCAGGCTCTGGTAGGATGTCGCCAATTCGCGGTTCTGTCCACCGAGGGTCCAATCAAAATCCTCTGGCATCTGGATTTGCCCGACCCGGGCCTCGATATCCCGCGACACGGCGCCCAAGTCGCGGCCCTCAACATTCGCCGTGACCAGTGCAACGCGCCGTTGATCGATTCGCCGAATCTCGCTCGGCCCTTCTTTGACTTCGATGTTGGCGACGGTTTCGAGCGGAATCGGCGGCGTTCCCTCGATCACCGATACCTGCCGCAGGTCGCGCAGGCTGTTGAGGCGTTCCCGGTTTGTGCGCACCCGGATGTCGACCTTTTCGCCCGCGCGGTTGAACTCGGTGGGGGCGTCGCCCTGCACCTCGTTGCGCAGACGCAACGCTACCATGTCCGGCGTAAGACCCTTTGCCGCCAATAGCTCACGGTCCAACCCGATGATCACTTCCGGGTAACCCCGTTTCATGTTCAGTTCCGCATCCTTCAGTCCCGGTACGTCCTCGATACTGGCAAGGATGGTCTGTCCCACCTCGCGCAACTTGTCTATGTCATCCCCCTGAATCTGAAGCTCGACGGCATACTTGAAACTGAACAGCGCCGGCAATGTGAACGTGATATTGGCGCCCGTCCGCGCGACGAGCTCGCGCCGTATCTGCTCGATGATCGCGTCCTGGTACTGCGCGTTTTCTTCGGGGTCTTTGAGGGTTACCGTGAACTCGGCAACGTTCTCGCCGCGTTCGCTTTCCGCCTTTGTTTTTTCCGAGCCGACTTCCACGCCTACCGTGTCAACGATTGGAAAGCTCCGAACGATCTTTTCCAGCTCGATTGCCTGCCGCTCGGTCTGTTCGAGCCGGGTTCCTGGGGGGGCCTCCATGCGGATGCCGAACTCCCCCTGTTTCAGCGGCGGGATCAACTCCGTGCCCAGCTTCGGTATCAGCCACCCCGCATGCACGGACAATACGAGGGCCAGGATAAGCACCAGCGCGCTGAAACGCAGGCTTGACCGCAACATCACTCTGTATGTGTCTCTGAACGCGTTGAAGGCGATTTCAAAAAGCCAAAACGGGACCCACACAGCAATGCGAACAATCCGGCTCACTATCCAGTAGACAGCAACAAGCAGCACGGAGATCGGGAAGAGCACGGCGATAAAGGCGATAGAAATGCCCTTGAGCAACACGCGCACGGCAAACAGCACCGCCAGAAAAGGCGCAAACAATACCGTCCCGACGGCCGACGCCAGACCTTGTAAAACGCCCTTGCGGAAGCCCTTGTTCAACAAAGTGGCCAGCGGCTTGAAATCCTGGCGAAAAGCTCCCGTGAGCCATGTTCTCATGTAGCGGCCACTTCGCGGAACGGCCCCCAGAAAAGAGCCTACGACCCCGCGCCCGGACTCTCTGCCTTCGTGATACGCCCTCAGCAGCCATACGACATCGCGGTCGGCGAGGAGCGACATTGGCGGCCGCGAGGCGATCATAGGATTGAAGTACAATGCCACTGCCAACGATGCCAACAGCGAGAATGTCACCGTCAATGCCAAGTCTCCAAAGAGCTGGCCGGCGATCCCCTCGACGAAAGCGAGCGGAAAGAACACGGCGACCGTCGTCAGCGTGGAAGACGTGACGGCGCCGGCCACCTCATTGGTGCCCCGGTTCGCCGCTTCGGTCGCGCCGTCGCCTTCTTCCGTGCAACGGAAGATGCTCTCCAACACCACGATCGAGTTGTCGACCAGCATGCCCACGCCGAGGGCCAGGCCGCCCAGCGACATAATGTTGAGCGATACTTCCCGCATGTACATGGGTACGAACGTGGCGATAATCGAAATCGGGATCGAAATGCCTATGATGAGGGTGCTCTTCAGCTCTTTGAGGAAAAAGGCAAGGATGATAAGTGCCAGGATACCGCCCATGATGGCCGTGTCCTGGACTTCCTCAATCGAGGCCACGATGAACCGCGATTGATCGCTCACCATCACGAATTCGCTCTGCCCCGGGTCTGGAAGCCGCGATAGCAGCGTCTTGCGAAGATCCTGGCTGCGCCGCTTTTCCTCATCTTCGACGCCGGCGTTCCGCAGCTTCTGAACCCGGTCGGCGGCCATCTCCCAGAAGCTGAGTTTGCGCTCAAATCCGAAAAGGTCTTTGAGCTTATTGCACACTTGGACGGTGTTGGCGTCGCCCCACTTGTAGATCTCGAGTTCCACGGCCTCCCCGCCGTTCAGACGCACGACCGTATCACGGTCTTTCTGCCCCTGAACAACGTCGGCTACCTGCCACAACTGGATGGGGACGCCGGCGGGCGTCACGATCAGCGTTTCGCGGATCTCGGATACCGATTTGTACTCGTTGACCGTGCGGACCAGGTACTCTGTTTTGCCCTCTTTGAGTCTGCCGCCGGAGAGATTGATGTTTTGCTGCGCAAGGCCGCTGCTGACGGTGTCAAGGTTCAGGCCCAGGTTCTTGAGCTTCTGGGCATCTACCAGAACCTGGATCTCTTCCTCGCGGCCTCCTTTTACCAGCACCTGGGCGATCCCAAGTTCCCCTTCGAGGTCGCTCTTGATATGGCGTTCAGCGGATTCGCGAATCTGAGTGAGACGCTCCTGTTGTCTCGCCAGATCTTGCGACGTATCCACGATCGCCACCCGCATGACCGGGTCCAGCGTCGGGTCGTAGCGTAGAATCACCGGATTCTGGGTGACCTCCTCCGGGGGCTCGAACAGGTCCAGACGGTCTCGGACGTCCTGCTGAGCCGTGTTCATATCGGTGTCCCATGTGAATTCCAATATGATCTCGGACAGGCCCGGCGACGAGACGCTGCTGATCTGCACCATCCCCGGGACAATGGCGAGCGTCTCCTCGAGCGGCCGCGTCAAAAGCTTTTCCACGTCCTCGGGGGCGGCCCCCTCGTATTCCGTGCGCACGGTGAGCGTGGGATAGGAAATGTTCGGCATCAGGCTGATGGACAGCCCTTGATAGGATTTCCACCCGAATACCACCAGCGTCAGGAATACCATCGCGGTGGTGACGGGCCGGCGGATTGCCAAGCGGTACTGCTCTTTCGGGGAGGGCTGCGTTTCGCTCATACTTATGTTTGACGCTTCCTAAGGTGCCGGCGCACTTTCATGCGCACAATGGGTGCCGGCCAGCCGGGTTCGAGAATCTGGAGATGCGCCATTTACCTGAGGCGGTCTATGCCGTGGTGACCGCCCCGCTGGCCGCTCTCCTTGTTTATCTTGGCCTCCTCGGCTGCCTTCAGCGCTTCCTCAGCGCTCAAACCTGCGCTCTTTGCCAGTTCTTTCTCGGCTGTGGTGATGCTAATCCGGGTTCCGGGCTTCAGGGTCTGCTGGCCCAGGGTTATTACTAGATCGCTCTCACTCAGCCCCGCTACGATTTCCGATTCGTCGCTATCCTCGAGCCCGACCTCGACTTCCACGCGTTCCGCAATCCAGTGCTGTCCGCTTGTTGCATTCGGAGGTTCCGAGGTGCTGCCCTGGCCGTTGGCGGCGTTGTCCGCATCCGTGTTTTCTGGCGGGTCGTCTTGGCCGGCCTCTTGGAGGCCGTCTCCGGCCGGTGCGGGGCGCGCTTCTTCCGCCGACGCTTCTCCTGGCTCTTGACTGCGCGCCAGAAACACGTAGGTGCGCGCATTTTCCTCGATCACGGCGTCCTTGGGGACAAGCAGCACACTCTCGTGGGTCTCCATCACGAGGCGCACGCGAGCAAAGGCCGCTTCCCGGAGCCGTTCCTGGGTCGCCTTATCAAGACTCATCACGACCTTTATTGTGCCGCTCGTCGGGTCTACGCTCGGATTGATGCGGGCAATGCGCGCCTCGAACTCTTCACCAGCGATAGCGTCCACGGTGAATTTGGCGATCTGCCCTTCCCTCAGCTGCATGAGGTTTTTCTCAGGCGGACTGATCACAAGCTGATAGGAGGAGGGGTCCACCAGGGAAAACGCGGGCGTCCCGGCTGAAACCAACATGCCGGCCTGAATGTGCCGGTGCGTCACCACGCCGCTTATGGGCGCGCGGATAGTGAGATTTGCGAGCTGGAGCTCCTGGATGCGTCGCGTAGCCACGGCATTGTCGTATGCGAACTGAGCAGCGTCCCTGTCCTGTTCCGCCAGTATGCCGGCCTCAAAGGCCTGTTTCGCTCTTCCGCAAGCCGTTTTGCGCTCGCTTTCCGTCACCATCGCCTGGTTCAAGGCAGCCCGGGCTTCGTCCTTGTCGAGTTCCGCGAGCACATCGCCTTCGTTCACCTTGTCGCCTTCGTCGGCAAAAACGGCCACGCAATTTCCCATGCCTTCCGCGGTGACATCCACGCGATTCTCGGCCTCGATGCGCGTCGTGGTCTCGAAATAGGCGGAAATATCGCCCCGTGTGGGGGTTTTCACCTCGACAGGAATGACAATCTCCTCGACCGTAAATTGCGCCGCCGCCTGCGCGGCGCTGGCAGCCGCAGTCCCCGTGGCCGAGCCGCTACATCCGGCCGTCACGGCCAGTGCCGCGGCTAAACCCAAAATCGCCAAATATTTGTGCATTACACCTCCAGGCAAGCCGGGAATCTCCGGACGTAATACAAAACATGCTCGAAAACTGGCGCATGGTATAGGGTTTCGTTCGCAAGGTCAATTCTTCCTTGCCCTATATGCACTCCACCCACTTTGCTGGAATCACGTTGTTTAGACCTTGCCAGCCGGAAGAAGGTTTCATCGTCCGCGCGCGCCGCCGGGGCCCGGCGGCTTGTCAACGGGCAACGCGAAGGCAGGATGCGCTAACCAACGCTGCTGCAGTGTGTTGGCTCGCTTCTTCGCCTGGGGGTCAACTTGCCGCGCAGTGGGCACAGAGGAGGGGAAAATGCGGAAGGGTCCTGCCTGTTCGTGGTACCATAGCGTTGCCGCCCGCTTCCGGCGAATCCGGGGGGGCAATCACGGATACCCAAACCATGAGCAACGATTACCGGTACGTCTTTGGTCCCATCATATCCCGGCGCATCGGGCGCAGCCTTGGCGTCGATGTGCTGCCGCCCAAGACGTGCACCTATGACTGCATCTATTGCCAATTGGGACGCACGACTCACAAAACTGTTGAGCGCGGGGAATTCGTTTCTCTTGAAGAAGTCTTGGGCGAACTCCGGCGGAAACTAGATGAGGAGCCCCACGTCGATTACGTGACGCTCGTGGGCTCGGGAGAACCGACGCTTTACAGCCGTCTGGGCGATTTGATCGCTGGCGTAAAGGCCATGACCGGCGTGCCCGTTGCGGTCATCACCAACGGCTCGCTTTTCTGGCAACCCGCGGTTCGCGCCGAATTGCTTCGGGCTGACCTTGTGATCCCGTCCCTGGATGCCGGCGACGATGCCATGTTTCGGGAGGTGAACCGCCCGGACAGCGCGATCGGTTTCGAGCAGATGGTCGAGGGACTGGCCGCCTTCCGGAACGAGTTTGCCGGACAGCTCTGGCTCGAGGTGCTTCTTCTGGCCGGCGTGACCGATGACCAAGTCGCCCGGATCAAGGCGTTGGCAGACAGAATCCGGCCGGACCGCATTCAGCTGAATACCGCGGTGCGCCCGCCCACATTTTCGACGGCACGGCCCTTGACCGCGGAAGCGTTGGACCGCATCGCCGCCATGCTGGGCGAGGGCGCCGAGGTTGTGGCCGATGTCGGCCCTGCAGCTGACGCCGCGACGCGGACAGTCTCGTCTGAAGAGGTTTTGAACATGCTCCGGCGTCATCCTGCCTCCGTCAGTGAAACCGCGGTAAATCTTTCGATTACGGAGCAAAACGCCCGGGAGTGCATCGAAGCCCTGCTGGACTCGGGCGAAATCGAGGAACACCGGCTCGAGAAAGGAACGTACTATCGCGCGCGCAACGAATAAACCGTATGAGGAGCCGGATGTCGATGCCAGGTTAGCTTGCAGGGCCATCGTTGGGGATGGGGGACGCGCCGCGCGGGGCGCTAAAGACATGCGGGACCGGAGCATGGGCTCGTTGACCGCCGCCGAAACGTGTACAAGGAATGCACATGGACGATAAGGCCAGAGTCGTCTTTCAACCTTATGGGAAGAGCGTGCGGGTGCCCGTGGGCGCCACCGTGCGTGAGGCAGCCTCGCTTGCGGGAATTCCTCTCGAATACCCGTGCGGCGGACAGGGTACCTGCGGTAAGTGCCGGGTGAGGGTGGCAGGGGCAGACAGTAAGCCGGGTCCCGCCGACGAGACCTTTTTCTCGAAACAAGAACTGAGTGCAGGCTTCCGCCTGGCCTGCCAGACTCGTCTTCACGCGGATGTCAACATCGAGATTCCTGAATCCGGTCTGCCGTCAGGCAAGAACCAGATCCTGGCGGGGCGCGCGGCTTCTCCGTCTGCCGCTGCCGATCCGCCTGTACGCGCGGTGTTCGTGAATATGTCAATGCCCACATTGACGGACGATCGTCCCGATGCGGAACGCCTTCTCGACGCTGCTCATGCGGATTCCGTCGAACCGGCGCTTCTTTACGAACTGCCCTCGCTGGTGCGGGACCATGATTTTCGGGGTACGGCGATCGTGGCTTCCGGACGCCTGATAGATTTCGTTGGAGGACCGGAAGATGCTGCGTGCCTTGCTGCGGCATTCGATATCGGCACCACCACCCTGGTGGGCGAACTCCTCGATTTGCGGACCGGTGCGATACGGGGTTTCGCGTCGCGTATGAACCCTCAAACCGTTTTCGGGGACGATGTGCTGTCGCGTATCACGCATGCATCCCGAAGCCGCGAGGCCTTGCGCGAGGTGCACGACACTGTCTTGATTGCGGTCAATGAGATGGTGTCCGAAATGGCGGCGCAAGCCGGGCTTGGAACACAGAGCATCTACGAGGTCGCGGTTTCGGGCAATACGACCATGGAACATCTTTTTGCGGGGCTGAACCCGCATGCGCTGGGCGTGGTTCCCTTTGTGCCTGTGGCGCGGCGTGGCCTGACCCTCGAGCCCGGACAGGTTGGCATCGATATGAACCCCAATGGCCGCGTATATGTTCTGCCGGTTATCGGGGGGTTCGTCGGCGGAGACACGGTGGCGGGCATCGCCGCAACCGGTCTTGAAGAGGCCGAGCGCCCATCCCTTCTCATAGACATCGGCACCAATGGCGAACTCGCGCTTGTCCACAACGGCAAGCTGACCGCGACATCATGCGCAGCGGGCCCCGCGTTCGAGGGGGCCCGGATCTCGTGCGGCATGCGCGCGGCCGCGGGCGCCATCGAAGCCGTGGTCTTCAAGGAAGACGTCCGGGTCTCCACCATCGGCGGCGGAGCCCCTATGGGGCTATGCGGTTCCGGTCTCATCGACTTGGCGGCGGAACTCCTGCGCAAAGGCATTCTTCTTAGCCAGGGTTTGTTTGTGACGCCCGGCGCTCTGCCCGATAGCCTCCCGCCGGCCTTGCGGAAGCGCGTGGTCGAAGAAGAGGCTGGTACCGCCTTTCTGTTCGCCCGGGCCGAGGAAACGCTCTCGGGGCGGCCGCTTCTACTCACCCAGCGCGACGTGCGGGAATTGCAGCTTGCCACGGGTGCTATCCGCGCGGGTATTTCCATCCTGTTGAAGCGGGCGAACCTCGAACCTGCGCAGCTGGACCGCGTCTACGTTGCCGGGGGGTTTGGGAATTACATTCGACTTGTCAATGCGCAGCGCATTGGCTTGTTGCCGGAAACACTCGGCCAGGACCAATTCAGTTTCGTGGGCAACACATCGCTCGAAGGGGCCCGCGCCGCCGCCTTCTCTCTGGGCGCCCGCGCAAGAGCAGAGGCCATCTCGCGTGCGACCGCCCATTTCGATTTGTCGTGTGACGCGGAATTCCAAACCGAATTCGCGATGGCCATGTTCTTTCCGGAGGAGGCGGATGAAAACGCCGTTTGATACTACGAAGAGGTCCGGCCGCGGTGATTCGTGCGGCCACTTTGGCGACGGGCGTTAATATATGCGATTATTGGACATAGGGCACAGCGAGCGTGTTGTACGTCCGCGCGTTTCATGAAAGTCCAAATCCATGCATGGTCTGTTTAGCACATTGATGGAGAGTTCCTGCGACGCTGTACTTGTCGTGGATGCCGCGACGGGCACTGTTGTGGACTGCAACGCCTCCGCATGCCGCCTCCTGGACACCACGTCCGGCCAGCTCATCGGTGCACATCACACAACCTTTTATCCCCAGGAACTGCGGGCGGAGTACGCCTGGGACTTTGAGCAGGTCGCTTCCGGCGCAACCGCGTCCACCGTGGAAAGGCAGCTTCTGCTCCGCAACGGCGAAACGGTATGGGTCGAGGCCAGCGGCTGCGTTTCTGAGGCAGAGGGCCGCCGCCTTGTGCTTGGCATTCTTCGGGACATCAGAGGCCAGCGCAGCGCAAGAGATGAATTGCGGCGCCTGAACAAGATTCTCCTTGCGACAAGCGCTTGCGACGAAGCCATCATGCAGGCGGCAGATCAAACACAGCTCCACGCGCATGTTACGCAGTTGCTTGTGGAGGCGAACATCTGTCGTCTCGCTGCGCTGGTGTGTTTTCATAAGGGCGCCTCTGAGATCGTGGCTCAAAGCAGCGTGGACGGTCTTGCGCTGGAAGAGGCCGACCTGCCGGTTCTGGGGAAGGCGTTGGACTGGCCCGGGCCCGGGGCCCCCGTGGCACTGTCTGCCCGTATGGTGCGGTATCCCGGGGACGCTTTGCCTGCCTGGCCCTCCTGGACCCGCATTCACGGAGCGGAACCCGGGAGTCTGGTGTCGCTGCCCATCGAATGCACCAGTGGGGAACGAGGCACCCTGCTCTTGGTGACTTCCGGGTCCGAAGCATTTCAACCGGGAGAACTCGGGGTGTTGGGAAGGCTGGCCGAACATCTGCGGAATGGGTTGGACATGATTCGGGCGCGCCTTGAGCGCACCAAGGCTCTCGATACGATACGGTACCGCCTGTCATTCGAAGCCATTCTGACCTCGGCTATCCAGGAGTTCTTCCATATTGCCGGACATGATGTGGATGCGCTGGTTCAAGGAGTATGGGAGAAGATCAGCCGTTTCCTGGAGGTCGAGCACAGCTTCTGCATCCTCCTTTCGGGCGGGGGCTTGCCAGAAAGGCGCTTTGAATGGCACGGGGAGTCCGCTGCAACCATGACTGGCGCGGTAATTGATATGTTGACCTCCGCGTCGTTTTCCTGGAGCCAGAATAACCTGCGTAATGGCACGGCTGTTCTAGTAGGGCCCGATGATCCCGGTTTCGCGGGGCCGCGAAGCGAGTTGGAGCTTTGCCGCGGGTTGGGTATTCGAAGCATGCTTCTCGTTCCTATCGTTGATGAAGGCCAGCTTGCAGGTATGGAGGGATTTTACGCCAGGTCGCAGTCTTGTTCGTGGGCCGAGGAAGACGTGGACATGCTGAAACTGGCCGGTCAGATCATCTTGGGCACGGTACGGCGGGCAAACAGCGCCCGCTTGCTGGAGGAGAGCGAAAACCGCTTGCGCATGGTGCTTGATGCCGCATCGAACGGGGTGTTCGACCTGGATTTTTCGACGGACCGCATATTCTACGGTGAAAACTGGGCGCGCATGCTCGGCTATGAACCGCGTGAAATCGTTTCGACTCGCGAAGCTTCTCTTGCGCTTGTGCACCCGGACGACGTCGCGGGCATCGACCGGGCGTTCCAGGAACATCTTTCGGGAGGTAAGCCGCAGTTCGAGGCCGAATTCCGTCTGCGTAACAGGGAAGGCGAGTGGCAGTGGGTCCTGAGCAGGGGCAAGGTTGTCGAATGGGACAAAGCGGGCCAGCCGCTCCGCTTGTTGGGCATCCATATCGACATTGCCGATCGGAAACGGGCTGAGAGCGCGCTTCAATGGCGCGATGCCCGCCACCGCGCCCTGCTGGAGGCGATGCCAGACACGCTGTTGCGGGTCCGGCGAGACGGCGAGGTGCTTGATGCGCATGTGTCTGACCAAGCGCCTCTCGCGGACATGTTGCGCACAGCCCTTGGGCAGCGGCTCTTCGAAGTGTTCCCCGACGTGGTGGCGGAACAAGCCATGCACAATATTCGCCGTGCTCTGGACCAGAATCAGACCCAGGTCTTCGAGTTTCGTATGGATGTCGCGGGAAGAGAGGACGCATTTGAGGCGCGTACTGTGCTCACGGATCATTCCGAGGCAATATTGATTATTCGCGATGTCTCCGAGCGCCACCGCCTGGAACGGGAGATCCTGGAGGTGAGCGAGCGGGAGCGGGGCCGGATCGGTCAGGATCTGCACGATGGGTTGGGGCAGGAGTTGGTGGGTGTCGGTTTTCTGGTAAACGCGCTGAGCACCGAGCTGGAGCGCGGCAAGTCGCCCCTGGCGAACAGCGCACGAAGCATTGCGGGGCTGGTCGCCGAAGCGCTCGAGCACAGCCGGTTGCTGGCGCGGGGGTTGCATGTTGTTGGACTTGAAGATGACGGGCTGGGCGTTGCGCTGGAGGAATTGGTGAGCCGTACGCGCTCCGTTTACGAGGTTGACGGGAAGTTCTCCTCCCGAGGCGTTATTTGGTTGCCGGCCGAAGAAGCCAACCAGATGTATCGAATTGCTCAGGAAGCGGTGACCAACGCCGTGCGTCACGCGAACCCCAGCTGTATATTTGTGAGCTTGTTGCAGAATGAGCGCCGCGTTCGGTTGGCCATCGAAGATGACGGTGTCGGTTTTGACCATCGTGCAATCACGCACGAGGGGATGGGGCTTAACATCATGCGCTATCGCGCGCGGGTGGTCTCAGCGAGTCTTCAAATCGACTCGGAGCCCGGCCATGGAACGCGGGTCGTAGTGACGCTTCCGCTTTCGAGAAACGTGTGATGCCAGCGACCGGAATCTGGCACAGTATTGCGCGCCGCAGGGAATCCTCGAAGCCACGGTTTTGGGAAAGCAGGAGTGAGCGAGAGAAGCGGTGGGTAACGATGTGTCCGCGCGGCGTTTGAGCCGCCTGATGACGAGACAGGAACAATGAAGAAAGCCGCCGTAGTGATAGTCGACGATCATCCCATAGTCCGGCAGGGTCTCAAAATGCTTATCAACCAGGCCGATGACCTCGAGGTCCGGGGCGAAGCCGAAGACATGTCCGGCGCTCTCGCGGCGATAGGGGAGGTACATCCCGATATTGTCATCATTGACATCTCGCTCAAGGGGGCGAACGGAATAGAATTGTTGAAGGCGATGCGTCAACGGTACCCTGGGATTCCGGCGCTGGTATTGTCGATGCATGAGGAATGGCTCTATGCGCAACGCGCCTTGCGGGCGGGCGCACGGGGCTATGTCATGAAGCAAGAAGCGATCGAGCATGTGGTGATGGCCATTCACCGCGTGTTGCGGGGAGAGGTGTATATCAGCGAGAAGATTGCTAACAGGCTCTTGAGTTGCATGGTGACGGGCGGCAAGAGCGAGTCGGGATTCTCTGTAGACCAGCTGACGAACCGCGAACTGCAAACTCTGCAGATGATTGGGCAGGGGCTGAGTACGCGCGAGATTGCCGCGCAACTCAATTTGAGTGTCAAGACCATCGAATCGTACCGCGAGAATCTCAAGAGAAAACTTAATCTTAATAACAGCAATGAACTAGTTCGTTATGCCATTTACAGGTCTCAAGACACTTCTTCGCCGTGACCCGGCGGCCTCCGTCCCGGTCACCTCACGACAAAGCCAAAACCGGTTCAATATCGAGCAGAAATCTCTGTCAGTTATTCCACTACATTATTATCAGGAAGTCGCTGAAGGCAAAAATAGGGCCGTCCTGATTACAGACCCCATTGTAATGTGGTTTCATTATATTAGACTGAGTCGTGAGGCAGCTGTATAGCTAAAGCTCCAGACAGTCCGCGTGAGTATTGAGAGTTGAAGAGTTGATATCTGCCGCGCGCGAGTTCCTCATTCGCGATAGTCAGCGGCAGTCCTAAACGCCCCCGCAGCGTGGCGTCCGGGTAATGAGCAGTCTGCAGGCCCCTACCACTGGACATTGTCTCTGCCGGACGCCACGCCTCCCATATATCCGATATCTTTCCAGGAACCGTTTCTCGCTTCTTACCGTGGTTTCAGTCTCCATGCGAGCCGCATCTCTCCATGGCAGAACTCTTGACCATTCGATTCCGCCCAGCTTTCGCGGGTCTGGCTGAATGGTCTGACATGGCGTGGATTCTCTCTGCCGATATCTAGTGCCCTTGTTAAGAGATTTCCCTGTTTACATACAATATGTTGTGGTATCGATGCCGCAAAACCTCTAACGCCTTGATTTGAAAGGGGAAAAGTGGTTGAAAAGGGTTGACAATGGAGCAAATTGGTGGTAAATTCGGGTTGCTTGTGGTGGGGTATTGCGGAAGGCTCCGTAGTTGGGGAATGCGTTCATGTACTTCGGCGAATACGCGGTCAAGGTGGACGACAAGGGCCGCCTTACTGTACCCAGCCGTCTGCGTCAATGCATGGACGTGGAAGGGGACGCGGTGTGGTACCTGACGCGGGGCTTTGATGGGTGCATTTCCGTTTACCCGCGCGACGAGTGGCGCAGGATTCGTGCTCAAGTGAGCCGGTACTCCTCCATGAATGCCAAGGCGCTCGTTTTTCGGCGGTTATTCTTCAGCAGCATGGGAGAGGCGAGAATCGACGGCCAGGGACGCATGGCCATCCCCCCGCACCTTCGTGAGATGGGGAAGATCGGCACCGAGGAGGAGGCCGTGCTGATCGGTATCGCCGACCACCTCGAGATCTGGAACAGAGAACGCTGGCGCAGTTTTCAGAATACCAATGAAGCGGCATACAAGGAGATGGCGACCCTCATTTCCATGGCTGATGGAATGCAGGGCGTTGGGCAGGCAGTGACGATGCCTCCGAGACCCGGAGGAGGCGAAGCCACGATGGAGAAAGGTGGGACGACGGATGCGTATTGAACGCGTAGACCTCGGCGCAGTAACGGTCTTGCGGCTTTCTGGGGACCTGGATGAGCGGGGGGTGGATGCCCTGCGCACGGCCCTGTATGAATGTCTGACGGAAGGCCGGTTCAAAGTTGTGCTGAGCCTGGGGGAAGTTGGATTCATCAGTTACCTGGGCGTCGGCGTCATGGTGGAGCGTCTTCGCAAGCTGAGGGACTTGGGCGGCGACGTCAAGTTGGTGCGCATTAATCTCTATACCGAGCGCCTCTTCCGCATGTCCGGCGTCACGTCTTTGTTTGAGACGTACGACACCGAGACCCAGGCGATAGGGGTGTTTCAGGAAGCGGCGTGACTTGCACGAGCCGGTTCTCGCGGGCCCGGCGGTTGCGTGGCTCGATATTCGTGAAGACGGCTGCTACGTTGATTGCACTGCCGGTGCTGGCGGACACTCCGAGCGGATCGCGGCAAGACTTCGAGGCGGCCGGCTATTAGCGATTGACC
>Ga0209201_1002825_pt1 | contig 16164 bp, 16 predicted proteins | sample AD_UKC055_MetaG_FD_184411 | JGI IMG/M metagenome (GOLD analysis project Ga0209201, IMG submission 184411) | Active sludge microbial communities of municipal wastewater-treating anaerobic digesters from USA - AD_UKC055_MetaG (SPAdes) (version 2) | ecosystem: Engineered > Bioreactor > Anaerobic >...
CGATCCGCCAAAAATCCCAAAAGGAGCTTATCGCAGAGTACGAGCGTCATGAATCACGCATGAAAACACTTGAAAACGACACCGCCAATGTCCGCAAGGAAGTCGAGGCAATGAAGAAGGAGCGACTGAACATCGTCAACCAGATCACCACGGATATTAAGGATCTGCGCAGACTTCACGACAACGACATCGACACCGTGCACGCTGAAATCAAGGAATTGGTAGCAGAGGTACGCAGGCAGAACGAAGCGGACCACAAGGAGCTGAAATCCATCCTATTCTCCATGAATGACCGCCTGACCACCATCTGCACACAATTTGCAGACCACAAGGAGGAAATCAATGCCGGGCCCAGAACACGGCAGAAATGAGCGTTATAGAACGAATATGGAGGATGTACAAAATGCACCGGATAAGTGACGTATTCAAAATCGCCCTGACCCAGTATGGCGTACGTGAGTGGTCGGGCAGCAACCACAATCCCGAGGTCGTGAAATACTTCACCGAGTGCGGATTCGATGTTAAAAACGACGAGACCTCATGGTGCAGCGCCTTCGTATGCTGGTGCGTTCAAAAAGCGGGGCTTCAGCACACCAAAAGCCTGGCGGCACGGTCATGGCTCGGATGGGGAGATAAGATCATGGACCCGGAAGTGGGGGATATCGCCGTACTATGGCGCAATGACCCGCAGGGATGGCAGGGGCATGTGGGATTCTTCGTACGTCAGGACGGCTCCCGTATATGGCTGCTGGGCGGCAACCAGAGTAACGAGGTGAACATCCAGGACTACCAGGGCAGTCAGCTGCTGGGATACAGGAGGGCAACATCATGAGCATAGAGAGAGCCAAGACCATCACAAGGCAGGCAGCGCGTCCCACCAGCGTCGTGATCATGCTGCTGATCCTGCAGGCCGTAACCCTGGCGGCACCGCAGGCCATTCCGGAGCGGTGGGAGGACTTCGCCGTGAACGCCATCACCGTTATCGGTGGTACCGGCATCCTGGACAAGGCATGGCGGAACCGCAAAGAAATAAAAGAATGGGTCAGGAAAATATTCAAAAAGAAGGACCATGAGTGAAATTACCATATTATCCATCGCCGCCGCCGTAAACGTGATCGTTTGGACGGCATTCTTCCGCTGGGTGACCAAGCCGGAACGCGATCGCCGCCGCCGTGAGAAACACCTGAGACAAGCGGAATGAACGCCCCTGAAAGACATTAAGGATTACGTTAAAAATAATTTCAAACATGATATACCGTGAAAATATTTAGTGAAATGCTTTTATAATTCATTGATAATTAGTATATATGCACAATGAGACATAACGAATCTGCCCTTCAATGTTCATGTAAAAGATGGTTCGACTATCAATTCCCGAAGTTGAGACAGATTTGTTTTGCAGTACCAAATGGTTCACGCCGCGATAAAATAACTGGTGCTATATTGAAAAAAGAAGGTGTTGTCAGTGGGTGTCCTGATATGATATTACTTATTGCTAGAAATGGTTTTGGTTCTCTGTGTATTGAATTTAAGACTGAAATAGGAAAACAATCAGAAAATCAAAAAATGTGGCAGAGGTCTGCGGAGGATGCTGGCAACAAGTACGTGATATGCCGGTCCTTCGATGAGTTCCGTGACACCGTAAACGCCTATCTCCATGATTGAACTTCCCAGCGGGGTGAAGCCCACATTTGCAGAGCGTCAGATGATCCAGCGCCTTCTGGCTGCCAACCGCGAGGTAAATGCCATCTTCCGGCGTTACATCGCCAGGGTGTCGCCGCTACTGGAACGCTACCGCTTCGACCCGCGGGGAGTGCTGATCCGTGACCGCGCCACCGAGGCGCTGATGAAAAAGGAACTGGATCGCTTCGTAAGTGAATTTGAAGGGTACGTCAAGCAACAGCAGATCTCTTCATGGCAGGCGGCGGAAGATCGTACCGGAGGGATCATAGAGAGGTGGGCGCAGGCGGCAGGACTTGCGGATGTGGCAGCCACGGGGGCTTATGCCCGCAACCTGGATGCCATGAGCAAGTTCCTGGACCGCAAGGTAGCGGGGATGGGCCTGAGTGACCGCGTCTGGAGCCTTGCCGGTGGATTGCAGCAGCAGCTGGAGTTCTACCTTCAATCGGGGCTGTCATCCGGACGAAGCGCGGACCAGATAGGCAGGGATGTGCGCCAGGTGCTCAACGAGCCCGACAGGCGATTCCGCCGCGTCCGCGATCCGCTGACGGGGGTGCTCAAACCATCCAAGCCGATGGAGGACTACCATCCCGGGCGCGGGGTCTACCGGTCCAGCTACCAGAACGCCCGGCGCCTTGCCCGCACCGAGATCAACATGGCATACCATGCCGCCAACATGGAGATGTACCGCAGTTCACCGGTGATCCTCGGGTATGAGGTGCGCCTGAGCGCCGCACACTCCGCATTGATGCCAAATGGAGACATCTGCGACGCGCTGGCGGGGCGTTATCCCAAGGCATTCACATTCCACGGGTGGCACCCGGCCTGCATGTGCTTTGACGTACCGGTATTCATGACAGACGAGCAGATGGAGGCATGGGAGAACGGGCAGAAGATCCAGCAGGTCGGCGACGTTCCCGATAGCTTCAAGTCATACATGGCCCAGCACCGCGAGCAGTTCGACCGGTGGAAGCAGCAGCCCTACTTCGTGAACCAGAACCAGAATATCATCGACCGGGTGTATGCAGGGAAACCGGCACTTAGGGCAAAACCTTTCACACATCCCGAACCGTGACATAATATGAACTTCCGCGTCACGTAATCCCGTAATTATACCTTGATCTTTACCCAAACAAATTAAAATTCACTACCACGTGGAAGAACAAATTTTATCAGCGCTGAAAACCAAGTACCGCAACCTGGGGTTTGGCGACAGAGCATTGTCCGGGGTGGCCGCATTCCTTGCCCAAACCGTGACTGAAGAAAACGGCGTTGAACCGGCCGTAACAGGGGCAGAACCATTGTTGAAGGCATTTCAGAGCGACATCGACGCACGCGTCACCAGTGCAGTAGAGAAGACCAGAAAGGAACTCAAACCCGCCGATCCCAATCCCGCAGACCAAAAACCTGCGGACCCTCCGAAACCCGGAGATGATATCCCGGCATGGGCGAAGGGCCTGATGGATAAACTCGAGGCGCTGGAGAAACGGGAGGTCAAAACTTCACTCGTCGGCAAAGCCAAGGCTAAGCTGGCTGAAAAGAAGATCCCGGAATCCTTCCTTCGCGGGCGTTCGCTGGACATTGAATCCGAGGCAGACATCGACAACCTTGTGGCATCCCTGGAAGCGGACTACACCGCCTTTCGCCAGGATCTGGTCAACCAGGGGGTCATCGTGAATAACCCGCAGGAAGGCGGAGGGGAGAAGGCAGACGCGGCAATCGCCAAGATGATCGCCGAGAAACGCAACAACCCGACCGTGGCCAGCGGAGTAGTAGGTAAAAAATTAATCTGATTGTTTAACGAAATTCATTTGAAAGCATGAATCTTACATCCGAAACCATATCCGGACGCAAGGTAGTCTTCGATCAAGTGATTGAGGATTATCCCGGCGGTGCGAGCTTCGACCTATCCAACGTCCCTGCGGACACGGAGTACATCGCGGCAGGCACCCCCGTCTACATTGACAAGTCGGCCCGCGTGGCCTACCTTGTCAAGACGGCGACCATCGTGGACGCCTCCGATGCGGATAAAGTCTACATCGACACCCCGAACCTGTTCTCCGTCGGCGACCATGTGTATGACGGAGCCACGGCACAGACCATCACGGCCATCACCGCCTCCGGCGACATGGACTTACTCGCCCTCGACGGTGACCTGTCAATAACCGGAGAAGGCACCGTCCTGACCGTGGCCACCGATGCCACAACGGCCACCGCACTTTACACGCCCTACGCCCTGGTAAAAGACGACATCTACGTCGGTAACGGCGTGGCCCTTGTCGACAACGCCGAAGGGAGCTATGTCATCGGGGGATCCGTTCGCGAGAGCGCCCTTACCTACCCGCTGAGCACGACCCAGAAGACCGCGCTTGCAAAACTCACGTTTAACTATTAACACTGACGCAGCATGAAATCACCTATCATCAACGGAGTATCGCAGACAGGACTGGAGCAGTACCTGGCTGCCCGCCAGTATGAAGAATTGTACTGGGCGTCATTGTTCCCCATCAAGAACGTGAACACACTGGATGCCAAGACGATCATCGGAGCCAGCGGAAACCGCGTGGCCGCGAACATCATCAGCTACGACGCAACGACCCCGGAACTGGGACGGAAATCCCTTTCCGTGAAATATTTCGACATCCCCAAGGTGGCCATCGCCCGCCGGAAATCAGAGCGTGAGATCCTCGAACACCAGATCACCCGTTCGATCCAGGGCAACCTTGCCGTCATCGAAGATTACTTCAACGACCTCGACTTCTGCTGGGACGGCGTACAGGCCCGGATGGAATGGATGGCCCTTCAGGCGCTGTCCGCCACCACCATGAAGCTGTCCGTGACCAACAACCCGCTGGGCATCATCAACGAGACGACCATCGATTTCGGGATGCCGACAGCCAACAAGGAGGTCGTGGGCACAGTATGGTCTTCAACCAACGCTGCCACCATGAAGCCCTTAACGGACATCAAAAACGTGATGCTCGAAGGGCGCAAAATTGGCGTTAACCTTCGGTATATGCTGATGAACGCCACCACCTTCGACCTTCTGACCGCATCTACCGAGTACCAGAGCGCCGCCAAGCAGTTCCTGGTGGGTGAACCCACCGTACTGGGATACCAGAGCCTTCAGATCGCCAACACCGTGATGAATGCCCTGCGCCTGCCGCAGATTGTTCTGATCGACACCTATGTGGGCATCGAGAATGCCGCAGGTACCGTAGCGGCCACCGACCCGTGGAGTGCAAACCACGTCACCTTCCTTCCCGACCTGGTGTGCGGTAATTTCTACGCCGGACCCATCGCCGAGGAACTGGAGCGCCCGCTGGATGTGATCCAGAGCAAGCGCGGCCCGGTCCTTCTCTCCGTCCGCAAGGAGTTCAACCCGTCGGCAGTCCTGACCAAGGGCGAAGCCAACGTCTTCCCCAGCTGGGCCAACGTGGACCAGTGTTTCAGTCTGTACACGGCGGATGCAGCCACCTGGGCGTAATTGATAAAAGCGGAAAGCGATGACAAACCTTGAAGCGATAAAAGCAACCACAGCAGGCTATCCCATAGCGGACAATACCTTCACAAAGGTACTGACCGACCGGGGCATCACCAGTACGGGGATATACGCTGGCAACTCGTCAGCCATGGAACTCGCGCAGGCCGATGTGTACGTGATTCTGGCAACGGCGGCGAACATCAGCGAAGGGCAGTTCTCGGTGTCGGTCAATGACCGCGCCAACCTGCTCAAGCTGGCCAATTCGCTGTACCAGAAATGGGGATACCCGATCGTGGGGGCCACAGCGCCGAAAGTCAAAGCCGTCAATCCATGGTAACCCAATATCCCGATACCGCAGTCTTTGCGATCCCCGGAACCCCGGCGCAGGATCTCGATGGAAACTGGTACGTACCCGATCCGACAACGCTGACCACCACCTGCCGTGCAGAATACAACAGCAAGCAGGGCACGGTGACCACGCGTGACGGACAGGTCGTCCAGTACGACTACACCGTCTACCAGCCGGTGCACACCACCGAGATTCTGCCGGGGACTCCGGTCACGATCACGACACATGCGGGAAGGGAATACACGGGAACCGTGAAGCGACACGAAAATAACCAGCTCAACTCAAAGTCATGGGTATAACGCTGCGCACATCACCGAAGGCAATAATGGCGGAAACGGCACGTCAGCTGCAGACCATCGAAAACGGCATCGTCAACAGACTGGATCTGACCGGTGCCGAGTTCATGGACCAGGCAAAACGTGACCTCAACATCGACCGCAGCGCCTTCCCCGCAGTGCGCAAGGGCAAGAAGGGGGATACGCCCCGGGGCCCTGGCGAATACCTCGACGACACGACCAACCTTCGCAACTCCATCGGCTATTATGTCCTCCAGAACGGGGCCATCATCCGCGGGAGGGTCGAGGGTCCGGCCGAGGCCACCAGCGCGGCCATGACCGTCCTTCAGCAGGTACCAAAGGTCAACATCGGATACCAGCTGATCGGAGTCGCGGGAATGGAATACGCCAGCTACCTCGAAAGCCGGGGATTCAACGTGATCACCAGCCAGGGCATGGTCGCCCTTACAAACGTGGAGCAGCGCCTGCGCCGCTTCGCAGCAGCCAAGGGAACGGCCATTGACGTAGACATGACGGGGGTTCAAACAGCAATGCGATGAAGACACAGGACACGGTCATCAACTACATATATGCCATCCTCACAGCCGCGGACGGCGTCCAGGTGCCGGTGTACAAATACACCAAGCCTACCAATGTGACGCCTGACGAATACGTTGTGATGAACGCCCTGCCGATTTCGGCGGGGGTCATGCAGACGGTGATCGTCAATGTGAACTACTACTGCGCGGACATCGACAAGGCCAATGCCCTGCCGGACACAGAAACGCTGGAGTGCCGCAACGCAACGCTGATGACCCTTCTGCAGGAGGTCACCGACGTGGATGCCGACGGGATCGGTTACCACATCGACTTTGAGAGCCAGGAATACCATCGTGAACCGCTTATCAGTTGCCATTACAGCAACATCCGCTTAAAAGTAAAAATCTTTAATACGTAAGATATGGCTTCATACTTATACGGAATAAAATCCGTCAAACACGGCGCAGTCGTCGCTACCGGCAGCGGCTTCGCGATGCCCGCCTCCGGCGATCTCACCCCCTGGGCATACACCGTCCAGGGTTCGCTGACGATCTCCGAGGATGAGAGCACCACCACAGAGTTCTACGTGGAGGAGGTCACCACCCCCGTACACTCGATCGTTACCGACCCCGGAAAGCTCACCATGACCTGGAGGGCCTACGACATGACTCCTGACCTGATCGCCGTGATGAAGGGCGGCACCGCCGCCACCGGAACAGGCGTAGACTACTACTACGGTCCCGAAAGCGTCGAGCCTATCGAAAGGTCGCTGGAGATCACCACCACCAATGACATCGTCTTCGAGATCCCCCGCGCTTCGTGCCTTGCCCGTTTCGACTCGGTACTGGGTCGTGAGAACCTGCTCGAAATGGAGGTCAAAGCCACCGCCCTGGCTCCGGAAACCACCGGAGCAGGCGCCACGGACCAGGCCCCCTACCGCTTCCGCATCCCCACCACCTGATGCAATACTTTCTCATAATTGGTTTAATTGGTTGATTGAAGGGCCGCCCGAAGCGATGACGGCGGCCTTTTTTATAAATGCGACACATGACAAAGGAAACGGACAAGGATAAGCAACTGCAGCAAGAGGCAGGGGCGGCACTACTTGACCAGTCTGCAAAATTCAAGGTGCGCTGGCTCTTTGGCATAATGATCCCGATGGGCATCCGTCCTCTTCGACCCGGGACGATCGTACGCCTATCGCAGGAAAGCACACGGCTGAAGGACGTCAGCGACAGTGAAAACATGATCCACGAGATGCTGCGAACCGGCGGCAATCTTCGGGTGATAGCACGCATGGCGGCCGTGGCCATACTGAACCGTCCTGGGCGTTTCTGGCTGACGGGGATGCTCTCGCGATTGCTGCTGAAAAGGGTGGAAAGCACGGCGGAACTGTTCACGCTGATGGCTCTGGTGTACCGGCAAATGGGTGCTGAACACTTTTTTTTTATTATGCAACTAACATCGGGGATGAACTTCCTACGGAAAAGGACGCCGACGGAGAACACCGCGGCGGTGACACCTTCTGGGGTACCCTCGCCCTGATACAAAAGACATTCATGCTCAACCACCGGCAAATCATGTGGGAGGAGAGCTGGATCAACCTGATGATGAAGATGCGCGACATGCCATATTACCACTACAAGGCCAAAGCCGACCGCAAGGTAAGCCCGCAGGAGCGCGACGCCATACCGGGAGATGCAGACACACTGATCAGAAAGTTCGGAAAATACGCAAGCAAATAACAGATGGCAGGGATATATTTCGACGCACGGATAAACGGCGAGCAGCTACAACGCGACATCGCCGACATCAACAAGCAGTTAAAAAACCTCACGGGTGACGTGGAGAAGGCGGGCAAGGGAATAGACAGCACCTTTCGCAACCTCGGCGGATTGCTGGCGGGATACTTCACCTTCAACTTCGCGGGCAACATGGTCAAGCAGATCGCCCAGGTGCGCGGGGAGTTCCAGCAGCTGGAGGTGGCCTTCGAGACCATGCTCGGGAATAAGGAGCGCTCGGATGCGCTGATGGCGGAGGTGGTGCAACTGGCATCCACAACGCCGTTCGAACTCCAGGAGGTGGCCTCAGGGGCCAAGTCGCTTCTGGCCTTCGGCATCGAAGCCGAGGAGATCATCCCCACGCTGAAATCCCTGGGTGACGTATCTGCCGGTCTGTCGGTACCCATAGAACGGCTGATTCTGAACTTCGGGCAGATCAAGACGCAGGCGAAGCTGACAGGCAAGGAACTCCGCGACTTCAATGTTGCCGGGGTGCCTATCATCGCAGAACTGGCCAAGAACCTGGGTAAGTCCGAGCAGGCCATCCAGGACATGGTCAGCGCCGGTAACATCGGATTCCAGGAAGTCGCCGACGCCTTCAAGTCCATGAGTTCTGAGGGCGGGCGCTTCGCCAACCTGATGGACAAGCAGGCCAAGACGATCATCGGGCTTCAGAGCAACCTTCGGGACGCCATCGACCAGATGTTCAACTCGATCGGAGAGTCGCAGGAAGGGGCTATCAGCAGCGTTCTGAAGACAGCCATCAGCCTTGTCGAGAATTACGAAAAGGTCATCGACATTCTCAAGGTTCTGGTGGTCACCTACGGAACATACAAGGCGGCGCTGATGACCGTGGCGGCATGGCAGGCTATCAGCACCAAGTACGCCGTGATGGACATCGCCACCAAGAAACTGCAAATCGGGGCCACATTGAAGGCTGCGGCGGCACAGATGGGACTGAATACGGCCATGAAACTGAACCCATACGTTCTGGCAGCCGCAGGAATCGCCGCATTCGTCACTATCCTGACCACGTCAATCAAGAAAAAGCGCGAAGCGGCACAGGCGGCGGCGGAGTTCTCCGATTCACTGGAAACGGAAACGTACAACGTTAATAAGGCGTTTGAGGCCATCAAGAAGACCACGGAAGGTACTCAGGAACGCGCAGATGCCATTAAAGCGGTAAATCAGCAATATGGTACATACCTACCTGCCATGCTCACAGAAGCATCAACGTTGGATCAGGTGGCTAAGGCGCAGCGCGGAGTGACGGCTGCCATCATCGAAACGATCAGCACCCGAAACAAGGAGGCAATGCTGAAACCAGCACAGGACAAGGTTACAGATGCTATCGAAGACTATAAGAAGAAGGTCGCCAACCTGATGGATGACATGGTCAGCGGCATTCAGAGAGGTCAGTTTGAAGGCCAGCTTGACAATTTACTGGGAAACATTACCGAAAAGGCAAAGAGCGGGGCTACGGTAACCATACAGGAGATATCGCGCGCAGTATCTACGATATATAAAAACATCACTGACGATAAAATTACCGCGGATACTGCCAATAAACTGGCGATGCGTATCAATGAAGCAGCATACGCACAAGTGAACCTTGAACAAAAGACAAAATCGTTAGACGAGCAGACCAAAGCATACCTGCGCACCCTCGGACTCACCGATGAACAGATCGGGGAAACCAGCGAACAAATCAGCCGCACCGTAAGCCAGCAGATAGCCGACACCACAAAGGCAATAACCGACGCACAGGCGGAACTTAACCGACTACGCCAACCCAACAGCGTGGCCACGGAAGACCAGATTAAGGCGCAGGAAGACATCATCAAAGACCTGCGCGGCAAACTGGAAACGCTCACCGGCATATCACGAAAGGCGGCAAACGAACAAATCAAGATCGAAGAGGAGAAACTCAAGGCCCAGAAGGAACTTGCCGACAAGCTCATCGAACTGGAGAACCAGACGCAAGCGGCACGTATCGCCATCATGGAGGACGGTACCCGCAAACAGATTGCCGAGATTAACCTGCAGCTCAAACAGCAGATTGCCGACATAGAACGCCAGCGCGCAGAACTTCTCAAAGCCGCGGAAGGATCCACGGACTACAGCGCCCAGGCGACAATCATCAATGCCAACAGCGACCAGCTGATCACCGCAGCCCAGCGCGCGGCATCGGAAAAGCGCATTCAGATCGAACGCGAAGCCGCCGCCAAAGTATCGGAACTGTGGAAGGTGGTCACCGATGAGTTCGCAACCGACCGTGAACGCGACCTTCAGGATGTGCGCGACTACTACCGCCAGCGCATAGAAGAAGCCAGGGCGGCAGCCAACCAGGAGTTGGCCGTGAACCTCGAAGCGGCGCAGAAATATGCCGAGCAGAAGGTGAACGACAAGTACTACCGCGAGACGATCGAAGCGGAAGCCCAGCTGGTGCGTGAGAAGATGAAACTGCGTGAAAAGGACTTCGCAGACAGTGAAAGCTACCGCAAGGCAGAATACAGCGCCGTGGTCAAGTGGGCGCAGAAACAGATCGCCTTCTACACGAAGCTGGGGAGCAAGGAGTACGAAGGACCGATCAAGTCGCTGGTCGAATTCCTGAAGGGGCTCGATGTTTCACGTTCGGACAGTGCGGGATCCATAATGAAAATCGAAAGCGCCTTCCGGTCGGTTACCGGGGTCGTGGGGGAGCTTAACGAGTCGCTGGGAGAAACCCTCGACGACATGGGGGATATCCTGGTGAACGCGACATTATTCGCAAAAGCGCTGACCGGTGACAATAAGGACATAATGGGTGCCATCACCGCGGGGGCGGGCATGCTGGCCGGATTCCTCGACATGCTCTCCGGCGGACTTAACGACACGAAAAAGGTAACTGAAGAGTTGCGTGATGTGCTGGATCTGATCAACAGCATCAATGACGCCAAGGTGAACATGGACTCAAAAAACTGGTTCCTGGTTACCCAGTTCCAACTCGATGAACTCGATAAAAAAATAACGGACTTCACCAAGGCAAGGGATCCCCTGGGACTATCCGGAGTATTTGGGATCACAGACCTTTCTGTTGTCGTGGCCTACTATCAGAAGTTATCGGAGATGCAGGGGGGGCTCACGGCAAGCCAGCAGGAGGCGTTCGACGGATTTATCGAATGGTATAACCAGTATTCAGAACTGATGAACCAGCGGGCGGAGAAGCTGCTCGGATTCTCGAAGGACGACATCGCCAACACGATCATCCAGGGATTTGAGGAAGGCAAGACCGCCACTGAGATCTTCGCCGACAATTTTGAGGACGTACTCAAGACGGCAGTGCGCAAGGCGTTGATGACGTCATTTTTGGAAGGAGAGTCCATGAAGGCGTTCTACGACATGTTCTACAACGCCATGCAGGACGGCACCCTGACTGACGAAGAGCGCAAGACGCTGAAGGAGTCATACCAGAGCCTGATATGGTCGGCACAATCCGCAGCGGAGTTCTTCCGGCAGGCCACCGGCGTGGACATATTCGAGCAGACACCCACGGAAGGGGACACGAACAAGCTCACAGGTGCCGTCAAGGGCATCACCGAGGAAACCGCCGGGATCATCGCCGGGCAGTTCTACGCCATGCGCGAAAACCTGCTCTCGATAAAGGAATACGTGAAAAACCTGGCCGAGAACCTGCCGCCATCGCTTGATGACGCCCTTACCATGAACGACGCCATCGTAGCCCTGACGGTTGAGACAAAGGGCATCCGCGAGCTGATCCCCCTGGACCTGGAATACTCGTTCACGACCATCCGGGATAACGCCGTACGCATGAGCGACACGCTGACCATCATGAACACCACGCAGCACCAGATGGCAGAGACTGGGCTTAACCAGCTGGCGGCCATCAACGACACCGTGACGCACCTGGCGCTGATCGAAAAGAACACCCGCAACAACGAGAAATTGAACAGCATCGACGCGCGGTTGGAGGAGTTGAACCGTAACATCAAGAATTTATGAACTGGAACGCCGTAGACATGTCAGCGACGCACGGATGGAAGGTCTCATCCGTAACGGGACACATGAGCCATCCCGCCCGCAAAAAGATACTCAAGGTACAGGGATACCAGGCAAAAGACCTGGTCTACGAGCCGCGCGTGATCACGGTGACGCTCATTCAGAAATTCGCGACCGAGGCAGAGATATTCCCGGCAGTGGACATCATCCATGACCAGATCAGCGACAATGACATCCACGAGGTCAATATCAGCGGGCATGACATATCATTCTACGCCGTGGCGCGTGACGGCGCAAGGGTGAACATAAACAAAAGGACGGTGACGGTAACCATAGCATTCACGGAGGTAACGGTATGACACAGGCATGGAAATTAGGAGACACCCTATTTAGCGACTACGGCGTATATGTGCAGCAATCCAGTGGAGTTCTGGACTTCCCGGCTCTGACGGACGAGGGCCACGACTGGCTTGACCAGACCGGAAAAGGGTACTGGCTACCGGCTGCGAGCCTTCTCAAGGGAGACCGCGACATAACGCTGACGTGCTGGATAACGGCATCGACATACGAATCCTTCATGAGCACGGCCCAGGCATTTTTTGCCGCCATCAGCGCCGAGGGCCTGGAATCGCTGACGACGCCATGGTGCATTATCGACAACGTATCCCTTCATGATGCCGTTCCGGTGATCCGCCGCTCCAGCTACGTGATGAGCCGCCAGGGGGGCGTCTTCACCATGCGGCTGAAGGTGGTGGGCGACAGCGTATATGCCATCACCATGGCCGTCTACCGACCTGCAACACCGGAGCACCCGTCAGGGAGCTATGCCGGGTATATCAGTGCAGGGAGCGACCTTAAAGTGGTGAAGCGCATGCACGGGGAGTCATACGCGACATGCCAGGTGGAACTGAACAGCAAGCCGTCATTCCAGCGCGAAGATTATATCCTGGTATATTCGTCATCGTTCACGCTTCCGGAAAAGTATTACCTGGACAAAGACCCGGAGGTTCGCAAGCTGTCATCCAATAAATACGTGGTGAATTACCGCTTCGAGCATGAGCCCTACCGCCTTCGCAGTATCGCCTTTCTGAGTGAAAGCCTTGAGGGCGACTTCTACTGGTTCGCTACACTGGAGGAGATCATCGACCGGCTGATAGCAAACACGGCCAGATACAGCGCCGGGGTGTTCGTTTCCGACGGAGCCGTACCATCGACAGTCCGCAAGACGCACAAGTTCTCGGCGCAGTCATGCTGGGACGTTCTGGTGGCCATCTGCGAGGACTACGAAATGGAGTTCATCTGGCGATATGACGGATCGGCAGTGTGGACCCTGACCATTGCCGAGCGCATCGAAAAGGAGTGGCCATGGACGATGGAATACGGCAAGGGCGAGGGCTTCTGGGAGATCCAGCGCGACGCCATGGACCGGGAGGAGCTGTGCACGGTACTGTACGCCTTCGGGGCCAATAAGAACCTGAAATACGACTACGGCAGTGAGCGCCTTGTGTGCCCCGGAAACCCGCTGGAGCAGAACACGGCCACCTACGGGCGCATCGAGCAGATCGTCTATTTCGACGAGATATACCCCGCCTTCACCGGGACCGTGAGCGCATACGACCAGGTTCTTCCGGTCACCGGTGACGCATCCTATGAAGCCATCAAGGAGGTATGGCCTGCGGGCATGTACCGCGTGACGGCCACCCTTGGATTCAACCTTGCGGAGACTGACGCATCAGGATATTCCACCTACCTGCTTGGGATCCCAGCCAAGCTGGCCATGCAGGACGGTGACCTGGCGGGTATGGAGTTCGAGATCTCGAAATATGATCCCGTGACCAGTGCGGACCCCTCCGGACCGGGGTATATCTTTCTGGCGCCCATCGTGGACGAGCATGCCGGGACCTTCCCCAGTGAAGACTTCCAGATCTCCGTCGGGGACACCTTCAAGTTGTACGACATCAACCAGCCATCGTCATACGTGTCATCCGCAGAGGCAGATCTGCTAGAGGAGGCGACCGAGTGGCTTGAAGACCACTCCACGCCAAAGATGACCTACCGCGCCGTGGTGGACCCGGCCATCATCCAGACGCTTATTAACAGCGGAATGGGGGCCACGGGTATCAATATCGGCGACAGCATGGAGATCATCGACGCCGACCTGGGCATGACGGGGCGATACCGCGTTATGGAGCTGACCATGGACTACGAGACCAGGCGCTACGACCTTACGCTGAGTGAACGCCGACCGCTGACCAACCGCGAGAAGTATAACCAGCGACTGGATCGCGTGGAGAAGATCGTGGATGCCACCAAGGCTAACACCGAGGTGGGAACGCAAAAGAGCGACGAGACCACCGCCGAGGTGATCAACCGGGTATTTGACCGCGGGGACATGAAATTCCGCCCCGACAATGTGCGCACCGAAAGCGCCGACCCGCGCACCCTTGCCTACGATGCCGGGGTTCCGCAGTTCCAGGTGATCGGCATGATCGTGGAGACATCCTACCAGGGCGACGACAATAAGGTGAAGGTGGGCGCCGGGAGCGTCGAGGTGCTGAACTGGGCGCCGCTGACAAAGACCCGATACGAGATCGACAAGATGATCACCGAGGGCGATGTGTACGACCCGCGCCGCACGTGGACATTCCCGGAGACCATCATCACCCTGCCCGATAACGACCCCTACTACCTGATCGCCAAACTACCGCGTAACCCGTTGCTGAACGAGGGCGTTCTGGTAGCTACCGACACGTGGATCCGCGTGAAGGCGGATGCCGACTACCTCCAGTATAACCTTGGCATGCTGAACTCCCCGGGATCTCCCCGCGTTGCTTCGATGCTATGGGGTAACGTGCGACCATCGGCAGCGGACATCACCAGCGCCATGGATCCGCGACTGCTTGGCGGCGGGCGTGTACTGTACCTGCACGCTGACGAAAGCGATCTGACGGGATACGGGCAAGCTCTGTACACCGATCCCGACGACCCCTACTTCACCTATACCGCCAGCGGAGCGGACACCAGGGTGATGCTTCACCAGTTCGTCTCAGCCACCGGCGTGGGTACGATACCGGCAGGGGCATGGGTGTTCACCACTTACGGCGCCGTGACCATGGACGATCAGGTGAGCCTTGGTGTGGAGGTCTACCGCCTTGACGCCACCGGCGGGGAAACGGAGCTGATGACCTTCGATCAGGACTTCGACGGCGTAGTGGTGGCCCCCTTCTATCATGCAGAGCCGCTGGACCAGCTGGTTTTGTCCGATGATGAACGTCTGGCCTTCCGGTATTATGCCGACTTCGGTAGTGATACAGGACACACGGCGTACCTGATGGCCGAGGGTGATGCCGAGGGCTATTACTGGTGGTCTAACGTGCGCATCCCGGGTGACGGCAACGACGTGGCCACCGGCGTCCAAGGAATTCAAGGCAGACAAGGAATTCAGGGATTGCAGGGAAGGCAGGGTCTTACAGGAACAGGAACCCAAGGGACGACAGGTGCCCAAGGGACAACCGGGGCGGGAACCCAAGGCGTCCAAGGTATCCAAGGCGCTTTAGGAATTCAGGGAATTGTCGGCTCCCAAGGGGCGACCGGAGCGGGGACTCAGGGAACAACCGGATCGCAAGGGCTTACCGGAACCGGCATTCAGGGTGTCACAGGGGCACAGGGGACATCCGGAGCGCAGGGGAGCACCGGCTTGCAGGGACTTCAGGGGATACAAGGCCGTCAGGGGACAACCGGCATTCAGGGCACTATTGGATCACAGGGATTAACCGGCACTGGTGTGCAGGGTACTATCGGCATACAGGGAGTTCAAGGAATACAAGGCCGTCAAGGAACTTATGGCATACAGGGCACCACGGGAGCTCAGGGCATTACCGGCCTGCAGGGAACAACCGGATCGCAAGGATTCTCCGGCGCTCAAGGCGTTCAAGGTTTAATAGGACTTCAAGGAATACAGGGTAGCCAAGGAACAACAGGAAGTCAAGGTACGATAGGTAGCCAAGGAACAACAGGAACTCAGGGGACGACTGGGGTAGGGACTCAGGGAGTCCA
>Ga0209201_1002828_pt1 | contig 16155 bp, 11 predicted proteins | sample AD_UKC055_MetaG_FD_184411 | JGI IMG/M metagenome (GOLD analysis project Ga0209201, IMG submission 184411) | Active sludge microbial communities of municipal wastewater-treating anaerobic digesters from USA - AD_UKC055_MetaG (SPAdes) (version 2) | ecosystem: Engineered > Bioreactor > Anaerobic >...
GGACGTGGAGTCGGGTCTTGCGCTTCGTATATACCGGCATACCTCTACATCACCATGTTGGTGACCTTGTGTCAATACCTTCCTCACCAATTGATGCCTTTCCTGTTCACAAGGCTAAGGTTTGGGGGAGGGCGAAAGCGCCGTGCCGGAAGGGACGGGCGCCCCGGGACGCTTGCCAGTTTGGTGCCGCGGGTTACGATGTTCCGGTATGGCAGCAAGTGTTCCCATCCGCCTGGTCGCGCTCGACCTGGACCAAACGGTGTTCGGCATTGACCTGGTCGTTCGCCCCCGGGTCCAAGCCGTGATTTCTCAGATCAGGCAGTTGGACACGACGGTGACGATCGCCACCGGCCGCGACACGAAGCTGGCGACGAGGTTTGCGCGCGAGTTGGGGGTGACGGCGCCGATTATCTGCGTCCAGGGCGGGTGCATCTACGATCACCAGCGGGACCAGGTGCTCTACGACGCGCGCCTGCGGCGGGAGCTGGTGCCGCGCATCCTGGCCGAGGCGGAGCGGCACGGCTGGAATGTCCACTTTGAAGTGTTCGATCAGAACTACCTGCCCGCCCGGTCCAATCACCCGCCGGTGCTCTTCGAGTTGATGCGCTATTCCCGCTGGGTTCGGGTCGGGAACCTCGTCGAGGACATGCCCGAGCCGCCGCACAAGTTCATCGTCACCCTCGCCCAAACGGAAGACCGCGGGCGCGTCGTGGCGGAAATGAAGGCCGCGCTCGGCGGCGAGGCGACGATTGTCCCGTCGCACCCGCACCTGGTCGAGGGCCTGCCGCCGGGCGTGGACAAGGGGCACGGCCTGGCCTGGTTGGCAAAGCACCTCGGGGTCGCGCAAGACGCGGTGCTGGCCATTGGCGACAGTGAGGCTGATGTGCCCATGCTCGAATGGGCGGGCATAGGTGTCGCGATGGGCAATGGCTCTTCGGCTGCCAAAGCTGCCGCCGATTGGGTGGCGCCCACGTTGGAGGAGGACGGCGCCGCCGTTGCTCTCGAGAAGTTCTGTCTCGGCGCGTAATCCCGGCGGGCATGACCGTTCGCCGCCGCCGGCTCACGGCACGGCGCAACGCCCCGGGTCGTTCAATCAGTTGCGTGCCCAGCTCCGCCCCGCCGCCCAGGCCGGGGGCGGCAGCGGCGGAATCGCCTGTCTATTCGGCGCGCCACTTGCTAGCCTGAAGGTGAATGGACTGGCGACTGGTCATTGAAGGCTTGATCCTGTATTTGGGCCTGCTCGTGCTGCTTACGTTTCACGAGTTCGGCCACGCGTGGATGGCCTGGAAATGCGGGGATGACACGGCCCGGTCGCAGGGCCGCGTTTCGCTTAATCCGCTGGTGCACATTGACCCGTTCGGGACGGTCGCCCTGCCGTTGCTGCTGGTTTTCATGGCCCCGGGCGGGTTTCTCATCGGCTGGGCTAAGCCGGTGCCGGTTAATTCCGACAACTTCCGCAACCCGCGCTCGGATGACATCATGGTGACGCTGGCCGGGCCGTGGATGAACCTGCTGCTGGCCGTCGGGATTATGGCATTGGCGCGGGTGGACTACGCGGTTCACTCGCCGAGTCTGACGGAGGTGTCGAAGTTGTGTTTAAGTTTGGCCCACCTGAGCCTGCTGCTGTGTTTCTTCAACCTGCTGCCGATCCCGCCCCTGGACGGCTCGCAGGTGGTGCGCAGCCTTGTCGGCATGAGCCACGAAACCTACTACCAGATCGCGCGCTACGGCATCTTCATCCTGATCGTCGTGCTGCAAGTTCCGCTTGTCCAGCGCCTGCTGAACACAACAACGACCAACTCCTGGCTGGCCATCGCCGGATGGTTTGGCATGCCCGTGGGCGCGTGATCCGGGCCATTGTTCATCGGCTGCTATTGTCCATCAGGCGCGCGATCTTCCAGGCCCCGCCCGGCTGACGCTTCCCAACAAAGAGCGACTTCCCCTCGCTTTCGGTCCTCTCTCCGCCCGCTTTCGGCGTGGCCGTCAACCTATAAGTGGACCAAAAACACCCCCAGTCGCCCGACACTTCGACTTCCATCAAGGCGTCCTCGCTCGCAATGGCAACCTCTTTGAACACCGCCTGTTAGAGCGGGCGAATGGCCGCTTTCCCGCGTACCGCTGGTTGACCTTGAGGCATCAATACGGGGTCATCTGCATAAAGGGAAAGCAGCGCCTCCGCGTCGCCGGCAAGCCATCCCGAACGCCAATCCGCCGCAAGTTGCTTATTGGCCTGTATATCCTGATCCCGGCTATTCATTGTCAGATCGCTTGAAACGTAACGCTCGCCGGTACGGGCCGCAGACGCAAGTGCGGCCGTCGCGGCGGCAAGGCGGTTGCGGGGCGTCAGTGTGGTTAACAATGCGGCTCCGCAGCGGCGGGCGCCCCCCCGCCATCTTGGGCGAGGGGTGAAGCGCACCGCCACTCGGTGAGACTCTGCACGCACCACGGCACCTGGCAAGGGTCCCGGCCGACCTCCAGCACCTGTCCGAGGTGCACTCCCCTACGTGCGGAAACTGGAGCCTGGACCGGAAAAGTAATGGCCTCGCGTTCTTGAGAAGAACCTTTCCCGAAGGGGTAATCAACAATAGCCGAAGTCGAGGTCCTGTAAGGAATAGCCCTACAATAGAATCAGCATTTTGCCCTATGGACAGGCACTCTTCTATTGGCTATTTATGAAGCCCTGATAGCAGACGGCTACATTCGCTGCCCGAGTTGTCATTCCGTCACCGGGCGCAGCGAGGTCCCTTTTGGAAGAGCATGAATGGTTCCTGTCAAGAAGCTGGTGAGGGTAAGATAAGGCCACCCAAGGGCGCCCAGGCAACCCAATGCTGGAAGAATCATTGTCGAACGATGGAGAGCATTGCTGCAGTTGCCGCACCATTTCTTAGCCTGAAGCGCTTGGTGCAGCCAGGCCTCAGGGCGGAGTCTGTGAAGGGAATGCGGGGCAATAGGTGTCCTAGCCTTGACCTCAACAGAAGTGACAACCGATTTGCGACGAGCCTGGGGATTGGCGGGCTGATCTTCTTCCTGCTGGGGGTGTCATTTGGACAGGACCGTGCGTCGATTCTCGAAGCCGACGGCATAGTGGCCAGCCTTTATCCCGATGGCATCAACCAAGCTGGACTTGTTTTGCGCATTGGCAAGGTGCGACGGGGTTTCGAGCGGCGGGGGTTCTTTCGCATCGGGGTTTTGCCGACGCTTCTGCTTCAAGATGTCCGGATGGAGTTCCAGAATCCGCAGGATCCGCGCGCCACACTCGATTTGGTGTTCCGCCATATGGCAGAACTTGGCAGCAAGGAAAGGCTGAGGCTCAGCCTGGAAAACGTCGCCGTGCAGTTCCCCGGGGAGCCCCATCCGCGATTGCGGGCGGACTCTGTCAAGCTTGCATCGCGCGGATGCTGGGAATTCGCCGGCAACGTTCACCTCGTGTTCGCTGGCGAGTCGGTTCGCGCCCGGAAAGCGCAGCTCAAAGTCGCCGGCGAGGAGGCCGGCAAGCTGATCCTACATCAGCGCGGCCAAGCCATTATTACAGATCTTTTTGAACCCGTTCTCCCAGTCAAGGTACAACATTACTATCCAGATACACCATGAAAACGAGACTGTTCACGTTTGCACTCGCCACCCTGCTTTCGGCGGGCCTATTGGCCGACACCGATGCTGACAGATTGATTCGCCAAGGTCGCGGCTTGCTGGTGCAACAAGACTTGTGGGGCGCCAAGGCGCGGTTTGAGGAGGCCTTGAACTCGACAAACCACCCGGACGCCAACGCGCTGCTGGCCGTGACGCGCTTGCTGACACTGGAGAAGACCCCGGCAGGCGAGGCGATACTGGACAAGCTCGGCTTCAGTGCCGGCGGGCGGACGATCTACAATTGGCAAAGCGAGCCGCCGAGGGATACCAACGGCATTCCCTTCGCGCCGGCGAGTCTCTCGGCGGCTGAGTTGAGCGCCTTCTGGCGTGCGAGTGTATTGCCGGCCATGGGGGCCTCAGAAACTGACCTCTCGAAGATAACCAACACGAACTACACCTTAATGCTCAGTTCCGCAGAAACGGCGAGTGAGGGCATCGAGGTAGATTACGGGGATATTCTGCTGGCGCGAGCGATGCTCTGGTTTGCCCAGTACGCGAGCTACACCGTTTGCTCCTGGGACCTGGATTTCTTGTTGTCGGAGTTGTCCGCCGCGTTCCGCGAGAGATCGGCGACGGTTGAAAGCATGCTTGCGGCGCATCCCAATATCCTGATGATCGCCAACACGAATGATCTGGCTGCCGCACGCCAAGCGTTCGTGAAAGCCGTTGAGCTTTATCTGCAGGCGTCGGACTTCATACGCACCCGCACTCAAAACACGGTTCGCTTCTTCAACTATGATTTGGAGATGGCCGATGGTGAGGCGATGTTCCGGCAAACTCTTATTGACCTGACCAATTCGCTGACCGCCCCCGTGGTGCTTGCCGCCGACACGAATCTCACGGTCTATTTGGCGCCCCACTTTGCCGGCCAGACCCCTTCGCGCAGTTTTGTGCCTCGATTCCACGAGAATCAGCTTGTTTTGGGGTCGCTGCCGGACAAGACGTTTGGGGGTGTTGTCGAGGGATTGGCACAAGGGGAAATTGAGGAGTGGCTGGCCGACATTTTCGGGGCGGTCATTCCGTTGAGCGGGACGATCCAGGCCAACCCCAGGCGGTTCGAAATCAGATTTCCGACCTTGCCCCAGCACGGTTATGTGCTGCAATGCTCCGCCGATTTGCTCAATTGGACGGATTTGGCTGAGTTTGTCGCCCTGGGCGAATCGTACACGAACACGGATTTCGCCGTGAACAACTCCGCGGAGCGATTTTATCGGCTGGCAGAGTTATCGGACCTGATCATTGTGTCTGGACAAGCGGTAAGTCGGTGCTCCGGTCAAGCGTTGGCCGGAGCAGTCATTTCGACGAGCCTGGACGGAAGAACCGCTGTCACTGACGCTCAGGGACTTTTTTCTCTGCAAACCCGGTTAGGGACCAATGGTTATCTATTTGAGGTGTACGCCCAAGCGGCGAACCACCTGCCATACGCCACAACGATCTACTGGGATGGACAACTGGCCAGTCTGGTAATGGGACTAATGCCTGCCGGAATGTCCGTGCCTCCCAATGATCAATTCGCCAGCCGCATCATTCTACCTGGCTTCCCGGCGCCGACCCCGGGCACCACCTGCGGCGCCACCTGGCAAACCTGTGAACCCGAGTATAGCGGGGGAGTTGTCTGGTGGACGTGGACATCTCCTTACAACGCCACAGTCTGGGTTCGGGCTTTGCCCGCCAACGGATCGTCATATGAACCTGTCGAGGTTTTCACCGGCAGCAGCCTCTGTTCTCTGACCAACAGGGGCAGTTGGTTCAACGCGGTAGCCGGCGAAGAATATCAAATTGCAGTGGGCTCGTGGTCGGCTGAAGCCCAAGGTTCATTTACCCTTGAAATCATCGCCGAACCTGTGCTTTCTCTGACCTGGCCGACCGATGGCTCGGAGTGGACGGCACCTGCGAACATTCAAATACAAGCCGACTTCCAGTCATTCAACGGCCCGTTGAAAGAGGTAGAGATATACGCCAACTCGGAGTTGATCTACGCGGCGACAAATGGCCCCGCATCATTTCTTTGGGGTAACGTGCCGCCCGGTGGTTACTGGGTGGAGGTAGAGGCCGAAGACAGTATAGGTCAATGGACTTACGATTGGGCGTACATCTGGGTTCGCCCGCAGAACGACGACTTCGCAAGCCGCATCGTGCTGACGGGAACAAGTGTGATTGCTGCGGGCGACAACACGGCAGCCACCCGTGAAACGGGCGAACCTTACCACGCCAATACTGCTTCTGGCAGCAGTTCGGTGTGGTGGGCGTGGAGCGCGCCAACCAACGGGCCGGTCACAGTCTCCGCCTTTGGCGACGAGCACAATTCGGGGAACGCGGATTTCCTCGGGATTTACACTGGGAACAGCGTTTCAAGTCTGACGCTGGTAGCGAGCAATGCGTTCGGGATTCCAGGTTACGGCAGCCAAACGACCTTCGCCGCCAATATGGGCACCACTTATTATATTGCTGTGGACGGCACAGAGCCTGAAGGCGGGCCGCTGCAACTCAGGCTGCAAATGTCGCCCATGCCTCACCTGATGCTTCTGTCGCCGACCAATGGTCAAGTCATTGAAGCCGGCGCGGCTATGGCCTTGATCGCTGCTGTTGCGAACTCAAACAGCCTCATTCACAACGTCGCATTTATGGATGAGACGGGAGTCTTGGGGTATGACTCGACAGCGCCCTACTCGCTGGAATCTCTCGCTCCTTTAGCTCCCGGCTTGCATACGCTGCAAGCGAGCGCATTGGATGTTTTGGGGTTAATCAGCTACTCTGAAATAGTGACAGTTGAGGTTGTGCCGACGATTGCGACCAACCTCATCCTGCGGATCACGCGCGACGCCAGCCTGCCGGTTATTGGCATTGCCGGGCAGATTGGCTCCCAGGTGGTCCTGGAATATGTCACTGAGGTTCCTGCCGGCACCAACTGGCAGACGCTGACAAGCCTGTCGCTCACCAACAGCCCGCAGTTCTATACCGACGCTAGCGCTGGTAGTGCCAGCCAACGCTTCTATCGCGCGCGGCTTCTGCCCTGAACTGTTCCACAGCGAAGGCTGTTTGACTTGGCCGTGCTTTTACGCGGGGCGGTGCGGGCCGCAAACCCAAGCGTTGCGGTCGCGGCGGCGTATTACTTCGTTAGTCAAGCCGTAGTTATCCGGCACCCCCTGGCCGATGGAGTCGTGTTTCCGCCAGAGCGCGACGACCGGGGGCGACCGGTCTGCCGCCCCGCATGTCGGCATGGGTTAGCGTCCGGTCTAACCCTGCAGCTTTCGCCGCTTCGCCGTGCTAAAGAGCCGGGCGTATCAGCCCCAGCCGTTCTTAAGGACATCTACACGCCCGCCGTGCTCGCGTTCCAGGCGCTCGCGCAAGGCCCGGCGTTCGGCCGCACTTGCGGGAGGTGTGATTTTCATAGGATTCCCCGGGCGGTAGTCGAAGACCCGGGCAAGCGTTAATCAACTCCCATACCTCTCCGGAACTGTTGCCAACCGCTACAGAGTATGGTCCACTGTTCCCGGTAGCTATGACTGCGAGCACTCATCCTCTGTGGGCGGCATTCTTCGCTGCGACACTCTTCACTTGCCTGGGTAACGGGACTGCCGTTTCGGCGGCTTCGCCGGAGCCCCAACCGGTAACTGTCTGGCTCGATGCCCTGGATCTCTCGCACATGAACCAGGGCTGGGGCCGGCCGGAGGTTAACCGCTCGATACGCCGCCAACCGCTCTCGCTGGGGGGCAGGAAGTTTGCGCGCGGCGTGGGCACTCACGCTTACAGCATTTACCGGCTCAACCTCGCCGGGGGCACGGAGAAATTTGAGGCTACGGTCGGCCTCGATGATGCCGCCGGCGGGCCGGGGTCGGTGGTCTTCCAAATCCTCGCCGATGGGAAGAAAGTCTTCGACTCGGGAGCCATGCGCCCGGGCACGGCGGCCAAAAGCGTCTCCGTAAACCTCCGGGGCGTGAAAACCCTGGCGCTGGTTGTCACGGACGCCGGCGATGGTGTGAACCACGATCATGCGGACTGGGCCGAGGCCCGGTTCACGGTAACGGGGGCGAAACCGACTCCATGGCAGGCGCCCAAAGAGGCCCCCTATCTGCTCACCCCCAAACCCGGTCCCGCGCCGAGGGTTAATGGCCCCACGGTGTACGGCGTGCGCCCGGGGCGTCCGTTCCTTTACCGGATTCCCGCGCAGGGCGAGCGTCCGATGACCTTTGCCGCCGACAATCTGCCCGCCGGCTTGAGCCTGGATGCGCACACAGGCATCATCACCGGCACAAACCCGGAGCGGGGCGAATACAAGGCGACCCTCACGGCGCGCAACAAGCATGGCCGCAGCAGCCGCCCTTTCAAGATCGTGAGCGGCGACACGCTTTCTCTGACTCCGTCCATGGGATGGAATCATTGGTATGCGCATTACCGGCGGATCACCGATGCCATGATGCGCGAGGCGGCCGACCTGATGGTCAGCAGCGGCATGGCCGACGTGGGCTACCAATACGCGAACATTGACGATTGCTGGATGAACACAGACGGGGGCAATGATCCGGGTCGCATCGGGCCCTTCCGCGACAGCGCGGGGAACCTGCTCCCCAACCGGCACTTTCCGGACATGAAAGCGCTGGCCGATTACATCCACAGCAAAGGGTTGAAGGCCGGGTTGTACACCTCGCCCGGACCGAAGACCTGCGCCGGTTTTGCCGGCTCCTATGAGCACGAGGCGCAGGATGCCAGGCAATTTGCCGATTGGGGGTATGACTTCCTGAAATACGACTGGTGCAGCTACCGCAGCGTCGCCGGCACGCCGCCCACCCTCGAGGACTACAAGAAGCCTTATATCCTGATGGGGAGCCTGTTGAAGCAGCAGCCGCGCGACATGCTCTTCAATCTCTGCCAATACGGCATGGGCGAAGTCTGGAAATGGGGCGCCGAAGTCGGCGGCCAATCCTGGCGCACGGCGGGCGACCTTGGCGTGGAACTGAACCGCCTGTTCGAGGTGGCCCTCAAGAACTGCGAGCACCGGGATTGCCAGAAGCCCGGCGCATGGAACGACCCGGACTACATCCAGATCGGCTGGATCGGCAACGCTCGCGGCGGCGGGATGCCGGCCCCCTGCGCCATGAGCCCGACCGAGCAGTATTCCTTCATGTCCATGTGGGCCCTGATGGCCAGCCCGCTCTTCTACAGCGGCGACATGACCCGCCTCGATGAATTCACGCTCAATGTCCTCTGCAACCCGGAAGTGATCGAAGTGGACCAGGACCCGCTGGGGCAATGCGCGCGTGTGGTGACTCTCAGCGACGATACGTTCTTTATGGTCAAGGACCTCGAAGACGGTTCCAAAGCCGTGGGGCTGGGCAACCGCGGCCACGAAACTGCCACCGTGGCCGCCTCCTGGAAAGACCTGGGACTCAAAGGCTCCTGCCAGGTGCGCGACCTGTGGCGGCACAAGGACCTTGGCCGCTTCTCTGACCAGTTCAAGTCCGAGGTGCGCGCCCGCGGAGTGGTGCTCGTCCGGATTCGTCAAGGCAGCTAGAAGACGGGGAAACAGGCAGGAATCCTATGTGGACACCCCGGCTGCCCTTTGCCAGCATTCTCGCCATGCCCGGTGAGTTCGCGCGCCAATTTTCGCTTGCCCGCAACGTGTCCTCCGGCGGCCCGCCGGGAGCCAGCCGCCGCCGTCGGGGAATCGTCCCCGGCAAGTCCGAACAACACAGACCTCAAGCAATGAACTCAACTCCTCACCCGGACGACTCAAGACTCTCACGCCGCCAGTTTCTGCAAACCGGTTCCTCCGCCCTGGCGGGCGCGGCTCTGCTGGGCACCCTGCCCGCGGGGCAGGCGGTTCACGCCGCCGGCAGCGATGTGCTGAAGATCGCTCTCGTGGGCTGCGGCGGCCGCGGCAGCGGCGCGGCAGACCAGGCGCTCAAGACTGCGGGCAGCACTAGGTTGGTGGCCCTGGCCGATGTGCTGCCGGAGAAACTGGAGAATGGTCTGGCGAGCCTTCAGGCGCGGCACCCGGCCAAAGTGGAAGTCCCGCCTGAGCGCCGGTTCACCGACTTCGATGGATACAAAAAGGCCATCGCCCTGGCCGATGTGGTCATCCTGGCGACCTCGCCCGGCTTCCGGCCGATGCACTTCGCCGAAGCGGTGCGCCAGGGCAAACATGTCTTCATGGAGAAACCGGTCGCGACCGACGCGCCGGGCATTCGGCAAGTCCTGGCCGCGGCGGAGGAGGCCGGGAAGAAAAATCTCAGAGTGGGCGTGGGCTTCCAGCGCCGGCACCAGGCCAGCTACCTCGAGACGATTAAACGCATCCACGACGGCGCCGTCGGAGAAATACAGGAGTTGCGCGTCTATTGGAACGGCGGCTCCCGCGACGGCCTCGAGCGCCTGCCGGGCGAAACCGAGATGCATTACCAGATCCGCAACTGGTATTACTTCACCTGGCTCTCCGGCGATCACATCGTCGAGCAGCATTGCCACAACATTGATGTCGGCAACTGGATTAAGGGCGCGCATCCGGTCCGCGCGCAGGGCATGGGCGGCCGCCAGGTCCGCAACGCTAAACGCCACGGCCAGATCTTCGACCACCACTTCGTCGAGTTCGAGTATGCCGACGGCTCACGGATGTTCAGCCAATGCCGCCAAATCCCCGGCTGCTGGCCGACGGTGTCCGAGCATGTCCTCGGCACCAAAGGCACGGCCGATTTGCTCGGGCGCGGCCATGCCATCAAAGGCGCCAACCCCTGGCGGTTCGAAGCGAAGCAGGGAAGGAAGGATGCCTACCAGCAGGAGCACGACGACCTGTTCAATGCCATCCGCAACGACCAGCCCTATAACGAAGCGGAATTCGCCGCCATCAGCACCATGACCGCTATCCTGGGGCGGACGTGCACTTATTCAGGCCAGCAAATCGAATGGGATGACGCCCTCAACTCGAAGCTCGAGTTGCTGCCCAAGACCTTCGGCTGGGACGCTCCCACGCCGGTCTTGCCTGACGCCAACGGCTTCTACCCGGTCGCCATGCCGGGGCAGACGGTTAGCGTTTAGCCCGAATATTGTGAGGTGGCGGCGGACGTTGTGTCCTGCGGCCGGGACGTCCGGGATGGGGGCGGTTACTGGATGGGCAGTAATCGGCGGGCGCGCAGCAGCGTGCGGATGCGGTGCTCGTCGCGGAGCGGAGACTGGGGGTCGAGGCTGCTGATATGCACGCGTCCGGAGGAATGGATGAAGAGCTTGTCGCCGAGGTAGATGCCCACGTGCGCCACCCGCTCCGGCTGGCCGCCGCGGGCCGGATGGCCGAAAAACAACAGGTCGCCCTTCCTGAGATGGCTCAAATCCGGGTCCAGCGGCACAGCCGCGCCTTGCCCCGCCTGCTTGCTGGAATCGCGCAGCAGGTCAATCCCGTTCAGGAAGAACACCATCTTGGTCAGGCCGGAACAGTCAAGTCCTTTGGGCGAGTTGCCGCCCCAGAAGTAGGGTCGGCCCATGAACATCCGCGCGGTGCGCTCGATGTTCTCGGCGGTGGGGCGCCGGGCTTGCTTCCACGCGGCATAGTCCTGCGCCGCGTGCTTGGGTAGGAAACCCGCGCGCTGGTCAGGCAGCTCCACCTGATACCAGTCGCCGGCTTCGCCGGTCTTGCGGACCAGATTGCACATGACCACGTCGGAGACAGGTTGCGCGCCGGCCCGGGGCTGCTCGCGGATGAGCTCCTCCATCGCCGTGACAATCAGAAGGGGGGCGCGGCGCCACGCGTCGGCTTGTTCCTGCGTGCAACGGACGATAGTGCCTGTTTGCATCCAGGCGAGGTAGCCGTCGGCGGTCTGGACGAGATACCAGGGGTAGAGCGGGTTGGGCGAGCATTTCCAGAGGCGGACGACTTCGCCCATCAGGATCTGGGTGCCCATCTCCGCCTTGTGCTCGGGCCCGAGGCGAGCGCCGACGACGCTCAGAACTCCGATGCCCCACACCGCGTCGCCCAACCGCTCCTCCGGCAGCACCTTGATGCGGTCAGTGACTTTGGCCCCCGTGCGCTCGACCGCGCGGATGGTTTCGAGCCTGGCCTCGGCCCGGTCCACTTCGCCGGTCAGGACCAGTTCGCGACCCAGGCGCTCGACGCCGACGTTGAAGATTGCCAGGCGGCTGTCAGGGGCGTAGTTCTGCTTTACGCTCTGAATGGCGCGGGCGGCCTCGCGAGGGCTGTCGGGAGCGGGTTTGACACTATTGCCCGCCGGATGCGAGCAGGCGCAGAACATGCAGGCCAACACTGCGGCTGGAACCCAGGCAAACCAGTTTGGTTTTAGCGCGTTCACAAATTCAGACACTCGGTTACAGGCAAGCGGGAAGCCGGCCCAAAAGCCAGCATAATAAGAAACCGCGCAGCCGCGTGTGCCAATCGCCCGCACCCTCAGCCGTGGTGCTATGCCTGGCTCTGCTCGCGCAGGCAGCGGGTAGGCGCGCCCCAGGCTGCTTCCGCAGCCCCAGACATCCTGACCCGTTGGAAACGACGTGAGTCCAATTCCCCCCTCACCACACCCCATTCCCTGGCCGTGGCTCCTCCGTCCCTCCTCCGTTCCACCTCCGTTCCACCTCCGATCGCCGGTCGGAGGTGGAACGGAGGAGGGACGGAGGTACTACGGAGGAAGCACGGCTGGTCGGGCTGCCCGGCCGCATTGGGTTCCGCCACACATTGAATCGGCCAGCGCAGCGTCTCGGCCTGGCTACCCAAAGCGGTCGTTTGTGATGGACGCCGCCCTGTTGCGTGAGGGATGCTTTGGAGAAGCGCTATGAATTATGGCTGCCGCACGATAGACCACGCGAAGAAGTCCTTTGGCAGGGGCTGGGCGGACGCGGCCGGGAGTCGGGGGGGGCGTCTCCTGTGGAAGTTGGGCTGCGTGCTGGTTTTGGGGTGGGCTGCCGCAATCCAGGCGGGCGCGGCGGCGGTCAGCCCGGCGGCGGTCAAAGCGGCTCCGGAGGGGTTTGCCGGGTCGCGCAGTTGCCGTGAATGCCACGAGAAGTTCTATGAGTTGTGGTCCACGTCGTTTCACGGCCTGGCCATGCAGCCCTACACGGCGGAACTGGCCAAGAGCAAGCTGACGGAGCAGAAGGAGGAGATTGCGGCGGGCAAGCACCGGTTCCGGGCGGACCTTAAGAAGGGCGTGGTGATCGAGCGCGGGCCGGCGGGCGAGCAGAGCTTTCCGATGGTGCAAACGATGGGGGGCAAGAACGTGTTCTACTTCCTGACGCCGCTGGAGCGGGGCATGCTGCAGGTGCTGCCGGTGGCCTACGATGTCCGCCGCCGGGAATGGCTCGACACCACCGCCAGCGCGATTCGCCACTTCGGCGACCGCCGCGACGAGGCGCTCTACTGGAAGGAACGGCCGCTGACCTTCAACACCGCCTGCTTCAGTTGCCACGTCAGCCAGCTTTCCAAGAACTACGACCTCGTCTCCGACAGCTACCACACCACCTGGGCCGAGCCGGGCATCAATTGCGAGACCTGCCACGGCCCATCGGCGGCGCATGTCGAACTGTTCCAAGGGCTGCCCACCAACCAGCCCGCCCCGGCCGACGTCAAGCTCGTCGTCACCAGCAAGCTGACCACCGAGCAGCGCAACGACACCTGCGCGCCTTGCCATGCCAAGATGTCGCCCCTGACCATCAGCTTCGCCCCCGGCGACCGCTACTTCGATCACTTTGACCTGGTCACCCTCGAGCACCCGGATTTCTACCCCGACGGGCGGGACCTGGGGGAGAACTACACTTTCACCAGTTGGCGGCTCAGCCCGTGCGTGAAATCCGGCAAGCTGGACTGCATCCACTGCCACACCTCCAGCGGCCGCTACCGGTTCGCGGACCCGGCCAAAGCCAACGACGCCTGTCTGCCCTGCCACGCCGCCCGGGTCGCGAATGCGCCCGCCCACACCCATCACAAATCCGACGTCGCCGGCAACCACTGCATCTCGTGTCACATGCCGATGACCGAATTCGCCCGGATGCGGCGCTCGGATCACTCGATGCGCCCGCCAACGCCGGCGACGACGCTCCAGTACCAGTCCCCCAATGCCTGCAACCTTTGCCACACCAACAAGGACGCCGGCTGGGCCGACCGGCGCGTGCGCAAATGGCGCGAGCGCGATTACCAGCAGCCGGTGCTCGAACGCGCCGCGCTGATTGCCGCGGCGCGCAAACATGATTGGAGGAACCTGCCCGACATCCTGGCCTGGCTCAACCGCCCCGACCGGGAGGAAATCCAGACCGTCTCGCTGGTCCGCCTGCTGGCCGACTGCCCCTCGGAAGACAAATGGACGACCCTGCGGAACCTCCTGCCGGATCCCTCGCCCCTAGTCCGCGCCAGCGTGGCCGAAGCGCTGGGCCAGCGCCTGGACCAGCCCAACCTGGCCGCGCTGATCAAGGCGGCCGGCGACGACTACCGCCTCGTGCGCGTCCGCGCCGCCGCCGCCCTGGCTGGCATCCCGGAGGAAAGTCTGCCCGAGCAACAACGGCAACCGGTCAACCGCGCTATGAACGAACTGATCGCCTCGATGCGCGCGCGTCCGGACGACATGGCGTCGCACTACAACCTCGGCAACTTCTACATGGCCCGCGGCCAGATGCGCGAAGCGGTGCTCGAGTTCGAGATTGCCACCCGCCTGCAGCCCGACGCCCTGCCGCCGCAGGTCAATGCCGCCCTGGTCTACAACGCCCTGGGCCAGAACGACAAAGCCGAGGCCAGCCTGCGTCAGGCGCTCCGCCTCGATCCCACCAACTCCGCCGCCAACCTCAACCTCGGCATGTTGCTGGCCGAGGTCGGCAAGATGTCCGAGGCCGAGCAGGCTTTCCGCGCCGCGTTCAAGGCCGACCCCAAATCGGGCCAGGCCGCCTACAACCTCGGCGTGCTGCTGGCGAAGGAGCATCCCGAGGAAGGCCTCGACTGGTGCCGCCGTGCCGCCGAACTTCGTCCCGACAACCCGCAGTATGGCTACACCCATGCGTTCTACCTCTATCGTGCCGGCCGGCTCGACGACGCGCTCGCGGTCCTGCGCGCCGTGCGCCAGCGGCATCCCGACCACCAGGACAGCCGGCTGCTCGAAGACCAACTGCTGCGGGAGCAGGACCAGAAACGCGCCGGCGGCCCGGGCCGCTGACCGGAGCCCCGGGGTGCCTGACCAGTGTTGACTGTTGGATCCGGAGAGACCGCCCGCTCGGTGTAATGTTCACGAGCCGGGCGCGGCACGGCGAGCGAGCCCTACCCGGCAAGGATTTCCCGCACAAAAGGATTGGTGGCCTGCTCCTGGCTCAGCGTGGTGGGGGGGCCGTGGCCGCCGAGCAGGCGCGTTGCTCCCGGCAGGTCCATGACCCGGCGGATGGAGGCCTGCATCTGGCGCGGGTCCGAATCCGGCAGATCGGTTCGGCCGATCGAGCCGCCGATGATCAGGTCGCCGCCGACCAGCAGTTGTTCCCGGGGGAAGTGGTACACCACGTGGCCCGGCGAATGACCGGGGGTGTGGATTACGATAACCTCCAGCGATCCGATCTTGAGCTGCTGGTTGTCGGCGAGGCCTGCGTCCGCCTTGAGGGGCGGGATGACAAACGGGAGCCCAAACAGCCGGGTCTGCACGTCCGGATGCTGCGCCTTGGGCTGGTCCAGCGCGTGGAGCAGGATTTGGGCGCTCGGGAACTTCCGCCGCACGACCGCATGATCGGCGAAGTGATCGAAATGCCCGTGCGTCAGCCATAAACCCGTCAACTCCCATCCGCGCGCGGCCGTCTCTTCGAGGAGCGGGGCGGTGGTGTGGTCGGGCGCGTCAAAAAGCACCGCCTGCCGGGCCGCTTCATCCGCGATGAGGAAGCAATTGGTCATCGCGACCCCGCCGGTGTTCGTCAGTAAGATCATGCCCGGAGTGTAGCCGTCTGATTTGGAGGCGGCCAGCCGCAAAGGCTGCCGCAAAGGCTGGTTGACTTCCTGGCGTATTCCCGGTTAACTGTGGCCCGGTAATTTGAGTGCGTGTGCGTGCGTCCATTAACGAATAGCGGAAACGAACATGGGAAAGCCCATTAAAGATGAGTTCGCGGCCCTGCGGGTTTCCCGGCAGTGGCGGTATCAATTGCGGATGAGACGGGACAAACGCTGCATTATCTGCGGCGAACCGGTCGTCCGGGGTCTGATGTGCCTGGAGCACATGGTCAAGGCGCGGGAACGCCAGCGGAAACGGCTAGGGCTCAAGCGCCGCCACCGCAATGCCCTGAGCTATCGCTTGCAGCGGGAGAAGACCTGAGCTTTTCACACGGTTATTCGGCGATGCGCTCGGGCGTGCCCTTGCGGTTGTTGACGCCGAGCTGGTCGAACCGCTGGAACTGGACCGGGAGACGCCGCAGGAAGTGCTCCCAGTTGCGCACGCCGGGCGGCGACCAGGCGACCTCGGCCAGCGCGCAGAGGCGGGGGAAGAGCATGTATTGCGCGTGTTTGAAGTTGGGGATGTATTCGGTCCACAGGTTGCCCTGCGCGCCGAGAATGTGCCGTTGGTGCGCCGGGGCCAGGTTCGG
>Ga0209201_1002843_pt1 | contig 16097 bp, 19 predicted proteins | sample AD_UKC055_MetaG_FD_184411 | JGI IMG/M metagenome (GOLD analysis project Ga0209201, IMG submission 184411) | Active sludge microbial communities of municipal wastewater-treating anaerobic digesters from USA - AD_UKC055_MetaG (SPAdes) (version 2) | ecosystem: Engineered > Bioreactor > Anaerobic >...
TGGGAGGTGTTCCTATGGGAAAGTATTTATATGTGAAGTTTAAGCCATTCGGCTAATGCCTGACGGCATTCTTCTAAAGTGGGGTTAACAGTACGGAAAAGTTCGTTGTCGTGAGGTGAACGATAACTATATTGGCAGAGGGAGTGAGTGTTGTGTTCAAAAAATACGTATCGTTCTTGACCAGGCTCAGCCTTTTCGAAAATCATTAAGCTTTGATTGGGGAGTTGCACGGATTCACGGATGTAATCAGAAATTATAATCATAGTATTCATTCCTTCCTACTATTATGGGTTTATCAAACCAATACTCTCCGTTCTTTTTGGAGTAGACGTCGTTGGAATCGGGAGTGATTTCATATTCGATGTTGATGCATACGCAGGGATAAATTCAGGTTGAGTTAATCTTACTGCTTTGTCCCGTTGAAGGGTTACTTTACTCTTGTTCTCACTAATTTTAACTACCGTGTATGAGTGTCTATCCGAATAACCTAAAACAGTTACTCCTAGACCTAATTCGACATTGTCCTTATTCATTCTCATCGAAATCATACTCCACATTATATACTGTTGCTGTCCATTCTCCCCGACCTTCGACTTTGTAGATTAGCTTTTCGATGTCGTCGTTCTTATCCCTTATAACTTCTGCTATCTTGAATGGTCCATAGACTCTTTCATCCCTGTTTACAATTGAAAAGGCTAAGGGATACTGATTGATGTCGTCGATGTGGAAGGCATCGAATCCCATTATAATATCATTGCTTTCGAGAGACGTGATATAGTCTCTGTAACCTATTTTTGCATAATCCATTTCTAAACCTCAAACATTTTGTTGTGACTTTTAATTGATTCAGCATACCAATCTTCCTCGATAGAGGTATTGGACATTCTAAATATTTCAAATGCTTCATCGGTTGATAAAGCCCAAATCGTTTCAATCCGTTCATCATCTTTTGAATAGTAGATACCGTAGTCTTGGTATGCTGGCATTATGCTTTACTCCAATTTTTAATAGTTTCCTTGCTTGGGTAGGCTTCATCGAACACAGAACCAAGATTAAGAATCATCTCGGCAGGTGTCATGTATTCTTTATAGTTTAGATAGTCGGGGTGGTCGGTAATAGAAAGAAGCTTGCCATCTCTGTACTCATACACTTGATGGGCAAGATAGTAGTCCAGTGCTTGGATATTGTTGGTGACAATGATCTTGTCTTGATGGTCGTTGACATAATCTGCAAGATCCTCATGATAAATCATCGAAGGCAGACAATCAACAACAGCGTTAAACTTATGCTGCGAGAGCAACGACTCGACTCCCCTGCCAAAAATAGCAGCTGGGGCTTTGATCTCTTCAAATTCGTAGTACTTCATAATAACCTCATATTGTTTATTATACTATTAATATAACTGCCTTAGTAAAAAACTGGTGGACAAAAATTTGAGCTATTAGCCTATGCGTAAAAATAGAATGGTGCTAAAATCACTTACACCAAGTAGACTATAATGTATGAGAGTCGTTTGAACTACTAACATACGTAATGCTCTTTGTAATCAATTCGCCTAGCCCCTATCAGAGCTCATTCATATCTAATACCATACTTCCTTAATAGCTATCTGTTGAATCCATATGATTGATCGACCTTTACCATCTAATCTATCAATGCTTTAACGCCATTATTACCCTTCTCTACTAGTTCGCTTATCTAGCTCTAGGAGAGCCTGTAATTGAGTTTCTTTATGTCAACGGGTAGTAGCCTGTACGCTTTGGGAAACAATAAACGGAGTTCCCGGCTTGTGATCTAATACTATTTAGTTACCTTGTCATATGAGAAATAGGTTCTTACGTCTATTGAGGTCTAATTTAGATATGAATCTATATAAGAGTGTTTATGTGTTGACATAGTAGTACCACAAATTAGACAGTGCTAGAATCTATTGTCGGGGAAGTTCCATCCTGAATAATAGGAGCCGCAATTCTAACAGAGGGCAAATTTTCCATACATATGAGTGTTGTTTAAAGTGTAAAAGGGCATCTACCTTACAAGATAATATCTCTATTCGAATTCGCTTAGTTTCCACTATGAGGGGGAATTTCCATCAAAGCATGCAGGTTTTGAATTGTGTAATCCCATACTTCCGACAAGATTATTGAAGGTAGTTTTGGTCATGTTAGCTACGAGATTCATGTTCATATCCGTCAGGGTGTACTTTACATTTACGATATTGTTTCTAATTCATCGGTTCTCCTATTCTTTTAAAATTCTATTCTTTTCGGGACAAGATTTAATATGCTTTCTCATCTCCTATTTCATCTGTTTAATATGATGTTTCCTCTAACCGCACTATTCATCCCAATTACCACAATAAGGGCAGGCAACCCAGACCATATGTTTTATAATCATTCTATTACTAGCCATTAATAGTGTACCTAGATCCCCTTTTTACAGATATTAATGGAAGTAAGGTTTTGATCACTGATACTGTTCCGTTTCTATTGATCCTGACTATATCATCGCCATGTCTAACCACTGCTCCATTCTCACTTTTCACAGACTCATTATATGCTTCTTTTGTTGCCATTGCTGCCAGAATAGATATATCCTCATTCATACTTAGCCTACCAATCTAAGTGGAGTTTAACAACCTACGTTACAAACTTCTGCATGTTATCCGTCTTCATCTAATACTACCTTACGTACTTATTACTAGCGATATCCAATATCTTGTATTGATAAACATTATCTTCTGCCTTTATATAAATGTAGTATCTACAAGGTCTTGGAGTATCACTCCATCCATGCTCACCCTAATAGGGCTTTATGAATACGGTCATAGTATTCTAGCTATGCACATCAACCCATGGCTAGCCTATAGCTAGAATTATCTACATTAGTACCTTATGAAATTTATTAGAATTTAACACCTATATCATTGGGAACATCTAAGGTAATAGTTCTTCATAATGAGTCATAAAGAACTGTCTAGGCTTGGATGCTACTCCAACTATGCCAGTGTTCCAATCCTTATACCAATCACCCTAATAAATGAAAACGGGATGACCCTATTTACCACTCGTAACCATTCCCCACTACACCTGTAAATGCTATGCTTTATCCCAAATAATGTTGTTATCTTGAGCATATTTCATTACATAGACAAATCCAAGGGAATCTATTCTAATGTTGTTTCTTTCAGGGGTAATTGAAAATCTCTAGTTGGTTTTCTTGTTGTATATTCTAAATATTACTGACATATCTCTTCCTTGTTTGGGATATCATATGTCCATGGAAAGCGATCCACCTACTACTCTATATATGTTGCATGAGTATCCTTACAATACTGCTTTACAAAGTTCTACCCTACTACCTCATTATTTGCTAAAACCACATACACTGTCATTGTTATTCTCCATTGTAGCTATTATACTACTAATCCAATAGTTTAAATAAGTCTATAGTCTAAAGCGGATCCTTCTAAAAATCCTACTCATTATAAAAATCTTTCTAGGTAATGTCGTTATTCAAATTATATCTAATAAAGCTCTACATTAGTGAAGTTAGATTATCAACTTTCTGCGATAGCCTATTAATTGCCTTTACTATTTGTTCGTTACTCATAGCTCTAATCTCCTTTTTCTGGTCAATCTATATAATATAAACTGCCTCGGAATAATCTTGTTCCCCATTTTTGGGATTAAGTTATTCCGAGGCAGGATAATTTTTATCGATTAAAGCGTTGGGATTTGAGCATTACATTTCGTCGATAATGACGATTCCACCATTAATTATTGTGCGTTTTCCGTTGAGATCGAATAGGATTTCACCACTACGTTCAGGGGATCCACCTATATCCATCTTGCCTTCGTAGGTCTTGATTAACTTGCCATTATAGTCATAAACGGAGACTATTCGATTGAGTCCACCATTCATGTTGGAATTGATTGATTTCATTTGTCGACTACAGCTTTCGTAATTAGTCAAAAGGATTGAACTTAAAATAATTGCGACCACCATTAGTATTAAATAGATTCTTTTCATTGTATTACTCCTTTATTATATGTGACAATCGTATAGATACACCATAGTATCATCGGGGAGAGAATTAAATGTATCCCAGAAGGATTTGAGGTATTCATCGTAATTCATTTCGTCTAATGATACTCCGAACCATCCCATCTCACCCTTTCCAAACCATTCTCCATCTTTCACGTAAGCATAAGGAACCATGCAGTGCTTAACGGATTCATCAAGATAGTCGTCTTTAGTCTTGGACCAGAAATCCTCAATGGGGTCTTCGTCCCAAAAGTGATATCCTGCTACATCTAGGTCTAGTTTGTAGGTTTCTTTCTTTCTGTACATGTCTCTTGCTTCATCAAGAGTTATTGCTTTGTTTTCAACTAGTCCTTTGTAGTAACTCCAAGGTTTTGGCTCGGGTTTGACTCCATCCTTTGTGTTATCTTCGATCCACTTATCAATTATACTTGTAATTTCATCATATTTTGCACCATGTTCATTGATCCAATCAGACTTCATACCTTCAAGATCGATGTTACCCTTTTCCATGGCATCTCCGTAACCATTTGCTGGAACATTATTAAAGACACCAGGTGTACCTAGAAATATCTTCTTAATGTCCTTAGCCTTGAAATATCCACTCCAACGACCACCTAATGAATACCAATCCCATTTAGGGTCTTCGCATTCCTCTCCCAAATTTTCATCGTATGGTGCAAGTTGCCCTTCAGGATCTTCACCAAAAACCATTACTGTAAAATGTGACATAATATATCTCCTTGTTGATTGTTTACTTAATCTTGATTTCTCATATATCTAATAACTTCCTTAATTCGACTATAATCACTATCAATTATCCATCCAGCAGATAAAAGATAATGTATTTCTTCAGATAGAGTTTCCCATTCGTATCTCGATAGATTTTCGTGCTTTTCTATATAGAATCCTTCTTCAAGATTATATGAAATACTAGTATTATTTTCATCTATAGTAAACTCTAAATCGCCATCTTTATACGAAATTATTGTAAGCCCAAAGTAAGGAACAAATGGTAGTTCTATCGATCTTGTTAGGACAATAGCTGAACCGCAATGACTGTAAACTATTGCTAGATTAACTTTGTAGTTTATCATTTAAAATTCCTCTTATACTTAATGAGTAATTGATTCCCATCCGTAGTAATTGGTAAATCCCAACGAGAAACAAACTTTGTATAATACATATCACCATTAAATATTGTTATGGTATATCCAGAAATGTAGCCTCTACCAGCTGGAATTTCTGAAACACTCAATACAGTTTCATTTGGTTCAATATACACTGTAAGTGTGTCAATGTAGGTTCGTCCATGGGGGTTATTAAGTTGCGATATAGCATTTTTGCAGCCAACTAGTAATATGCTAGCTGCAAAAACGACAATTATTAATAATCTTTTCATTTTATTCTCTTCCAGCCTTGAAATTATATATAGGCTTGATAATGTTAACGATGTCAACGGTATCGCCAATGTTGTCGATTATTTCCTGCATAGGCTTGTAGGACATAGGACTTTCATCCAAAGTGTCCTTGCTTACGCAAGTGGTGAATACATCTTTCATAGCGTTACGGAACTCATCCATACCGAAAGTCTCCTTAGCCTTTTTACGGGACATTAAGCGACCACACCCATGAGGTGCCGAGTTATTATAGTCTTCGTTTCCCTTACCAACGCAAATCATAGAACCATCTCTCATATTTGCAGGTATTATCAGTATTTCACCCTTCTCAGCACGTACAGCACCCTTACGAAGAATCTTGGTGTCCATATCGATGTAGTTGTGGATAGTCTCGAACTCGCCCTCTACCTTCCAACGCATACCACATTGAATAATGTCAGCAATCGCCTTACGGTTCAAGCTAGCATATTCCTGTGCGATAGCCATGTCGTGGAGATAGTCCTGCATAAGTTCTCCCTCACAGTAAGCCATAGCCTTATCGGGTTCAGGGTTATTACTATGGAAATATTTTATTGCTGCATCAATCTCATCTACTCTACCATTCTTTTTAAGATTGTCAAGTATTTCTGCCAAATCTGAAGCTCTTTTTGACTTCATAGCATCATAGGCTTTCTGCTGATAGTAGTCAGCTATCTGCTTACCTAAGTTACGGCTACCAGTGTGAATAACTAAGAATAACTGTCCAGTTTCATCCTTATTGACTTCTATAAAGTGATTCCCTCCGCCGAGCGTACCAATGGCTAGATGAAATTTGGGCATATTAGGAAGTTCAGCTTTGCAACGAAGTTCTTGTATACGAGTATCGTCTGCCCAACGATGAGCTTTCTTATGAATACTAAATCCAGCAGGTACATTAGCGTGTATGACTTTATCAAGCTTGCCCAGTTCTATATGAGAATCTTTAAGCGTTTGAACAAGCATGCCGCAGCCGATGTCGACAGATACACCATTAGGGATTACTTTGTCAGTGATTTTCATAGTAGTTCCAATAGGAAAGGACATACCTTTATGAACGTCTGGCATTATTCTCATATTAGCATTTATTGCTACAGGAGAATTTAATATCTTGTATATGTCGGTAATTGCTTCTGGTTCTATGTTATCGGTAAATATCTTAGCTTCACCAAACTTACCTTGAATCGTTATCATATAACTAACCTTCTTTATTTAACTTTATTAATTTCCAATCTTTATGTCTTGTTGAATACCTGACACCATTTATAATTTTAGAAAATGAAAAATCAGGTGGGAACGAGGTTACGTGCCCCCACCTGATGTTGAGGTTACATTCATTTGCGACCCAGAGGGGGTCTGAAGATATATGTTTGTTAACCCTATGCGGAATGCCCTCTCCCGATTGTTATTTATTTATTGTCTATATTCTCTTGGCACACTTCAACATCTTCATCCCCTTTAGTCGTTGAAGATCTTGGCAGTAAATTCGCCAAGGTTCGATTTAGATATGTAATTCACACTCTGCAATTCATATTCATTATTGCGAGTAGTATCGCTAGATACGAACAATGCACGATTACCAGTTTCGGTGTTTTCGATAAAGAACATGTAGGGGAATTTGTCGCCAGCTTTGATACACAAGCTACTTGCCTCAGTCACGAAGCACTTAGCTTCTTTGACGTAAGTGAACCTTTTAATGTCATAATTATCAACATAGTCTTTCATGTTTGTAACCTCTTATTGTTTTTTAGTATAATACTATTATAACTGTCTGCGTAAAAAAGTGGTGAACAAATTTTGCCAAAGTGTCTTAGCAAGCATGATTATAATCATTATAAATCATTATAAGAATTATAACGTGATCAAACATCCTGAACAACTACAAGTAATTTTAACATTACCTTTATCTTCAGCCATTGTATACCTTCTCTTCAAAGTGTTCGTGTCCAGGCATACACTCTTCACACATATTAGTACAAAATTTACATCTTTTACAGGGACTATTATCGTCCGCTTCAACAGGTTCAATCCCTGCTTGCAATAGAGCAAATTCCTCAAGGGACATTGTCTGTAAACTTCTAATTAATGCTTCAATAGCAGGCATAGCACTAAGTATCTCGTGATTATAGTGCCCATCAAAACGCTTAGAGTTATCCATCTTCGTAATTATATCAGTGAGCTTCATTGTAATCCTCTTATAGTGTGTTAAATTTAACTCTTTGTTGATATGATTGTAAAAATCTCTTATAAAGCAAGTGATAACCATTCAAAATAAATGCATATATGTTGCCTAAAGCAGGAGAAATGTCATCCTTATTGGCGTAATATTGCAATTCATTCATGATACTTGATCTTCCCTTGGTCTTATAAAAGTCTTCCACTCTATCATGACAGGGACGGCATAAAAACACTAATTTCTGTTCAGGCATAATGTCTGGTAAGACATTTCCCAATGTTCTAATATGGTGTTGTGGAATTACATGATGCACAGTCATATGCTCCCTCTTAAATTGTTGACCGCAACATTGGCAGGGCATTTTCTTTTTACCCTTATAATAGTTGGATTTAGCTATTTGGTTTGGAGTCCTTTTACCCTTATAATAGTTGGATTTAGCTATTTGGTTTGCACTCGCCATTTTTGTCAGTAACCTCTTATTGACCATTATATTCTTATTATAACTGCTCCTATAATAAAACCAAGATCAATTTTTCATCAAAAAAACATGTTATTTTCAACAAAAAATCACCAAAAAGAGGCAAAGTTTAAACCATATTTTTCCTCTATTGCACAGAAAGCAATCGAGGGTAAAGATTTTTGCTTTTTAACTGGGTCTTATTAAGGGAATACTGAGATACGACTTCCTACGACACTTTTTAGACACTTTAATGGCAGTTTTAGTGTAGTTTTTGATCATTTATTGATCCATTCTGACTCATATAGGACATCATTTTCTACGTACGTGAGGATTTTGAGGGCTAAAAAGCTAGTAATAAACACACGCTAGCGACCTGAAAACGAGTTTGGTGGAGTCAACTTCAAAAATGAGCGTCTTACGCACCGATGATAAAAATTTGCCGTCTAATCAACCACTCCGATACACTCTTACTATTGAGATGATACTTTTTCCCTCCCAATCAACCACTCATTGCGATGATAAAAATTTGGCTAGTCTAATCAACCCTTCTTGAGTCTCTTAACCCCTCTATCTAATTATAACTTCCTTATTTATATTTGATGTTAGTGTGAGAATATGAAAGAGGTGATTTTGCAATCATAACATTAGGATGGGATTTTAAAGTGTCATCAACAGCAAGAATTATTAGATTATCTCGATATCTATCATCCTCTTCAATTCGAACTGAGGTGATAGTGTAGTCCTCAGGTATTTGCTTAAGAGTCTGTTTAATTGCTTCTTTGAAATCTTTCTTAGTCATGGTAACCTCTTATTTCTATCCTTTAATAAACAATTTCTTTCATTATGTCAGAAATAAATCTTTCGGTTTTGGCGTTAACAACATTATCAAAATCTTCATTACTAATTCTTTTGGTGATTGAGAAAGGATCATAATCAGGTCTCTTTCTAACAGGTTTCCAAAGCACTTCAGTATAAACGGAAAATCGTTTGACAAAGAAGGGTTGGCAGGTAATATTTCTATCGTATCTGCTCTTGCTAAAATCTTGATAACCAAAGTATTCCAAAATGTCTTGACCGAATTCAAAGGTTACTGGATTGTTTTGGATCATTGTAGTTATTGAATTTCTAATATTATCTTTAAGAATGTTGTCTTGAATGTCGATAAGAATAATTTCTTTCATGGCATCCATATAAACTCTTTGCATTCTGTTAATCATTTCTTCATAAAGGTCAAGATTGTTCAACAGTTGAAGAAATTCACCCAAAAATATGGAAATGGTATTCAGAGTAGCCTTATCATTTTCAAAGTCTTTGGAATCCTTGTAATGAATTGACCAATTACTTCCAAACTTAACATTGGTTACTAATTTAAATGCATCGTTGATAGGAATTATAAAGTTAGGATCATTTTGAAGTTGTTCTTCATACGACTTCCAATCAGAATATTCTACTCCAAAAGAACTCCAAGTGTCAAAGAATTCAATAAGACTTGAACCGAAGTTTCTCGTGTTTTTCGCTCTAATGCCATTAGATTCAATTGTAAGGGTGGGGTCAGAAGCACACAGAGGAAAATATTCGCTTATAATTTCAATCAATTCCGAATCTCTTTTGGATTCCAACTTAAGTATTGCGTTCGAAAGATCGTTGTGGGCTTCAATATCCGTCTTGTGCATTTCTATAATAGCAGATTTAATAGTGTCTTTGTTCATGAGTAACCTCTTATTCTCATTATAATATTATTATAGCCTACTTTTTAGAAAAACAGTACGACAATTTTGATGTAAAAAAACATGCACCTTTGATGCTATCGCAGGTGCAATTAATGATTATTTATATTAACTTCTGTAACGGTTGTAGAAGTCTTCACTTCCCATTACAAGTTTCAGTGCCTCACGCTTAGATAGTTTGCAACCAAAATCTCTAACACTTTCAGCGGAGTTACGAGCTTTGTCGGCATAAACTGCCCAGTCGTCAACACCACCTCTAACGGCAACCCAGCGGAGCAATTCCCCCGTATTACATAAGTGAATTCCATCGTTTCCATCAAAATCGATGCCAGATGCAAAGATCGTTCCTGAATCTAATTTGTCAAGTTTGTCTCTAGTAAACATAATAACCTCTTTTATTCTTATAATTCTATTATAGACTGCTAATATAAAAAAATGGTGACGCAGACGTTTGCCATCAGGAGTCCACGCTAAGCGTCATCTCATCGGGGTACTAGGTCGCATCACCTAAAAGTTTATCGTCTGCCAGTCTACGCTGAACATCTCCCAATACCTCTCTACTGTGGGAGCAATAGAGAAACAGATAACATTTGAAATATATGTATATAGTGATACTGAGTAGTATTAAGCTACTCCCTAAATGAGTTGAACTTAACAGTCAGCAATTCATTAGATCTGACACTACGGCTTTTACGTTACCATCCCTTTAGGATTTATTTAGGTTCGCATGCTTGACATTGATGATAACAACTACAACTGCCTGCAAGAATTCTATATTTGGAACCATGATTAATTGATTAATAGATTCCAAGAATACTCAGTATCACTCTATACACATACATTTGAAATAAAAAAGCGAACAAGTAATCTGCAAGTCCCAATCCTACCTTTGCAGAACCCTTCCATATCTTTCAGTCTATCCCGTAAAGGGATTTACACTACCTTGCATCGAGAGCAGTTTAACTGAGATTATCTCCCCAGCATTCCACAATTTACAAGGTTTGTGCACCAGCGGAGACGTCTTTATGGTTCCCTCTTTCTCCACTTTACCTGTTCGCTAAAAGAACAAATCGCCGATCTCCCATCCACTCAGGCTCTTGCGACGCAGACTAGTCAGGGGTTGATGTTAATACTAATCCGACTGAAATCTAATATTCATATTATAATCCCAACTAGCACCTCTAGCATGGATACTCTAGAGGGTGATGTCCTAATGGTTCTGGTACTGTAATCTGAGCATCATCTCAGCGTAAAATCCCAAGTGCTATTGCTACTCTGACCAAGACTCAAAACCTTGAAATCATTTCACCTAGTTCGGCTGACATCCTGATTTGCACTTTACATAGGTTTCGATCCCATCTTGCTCCCCCTACGTTGCGGAGGTAAAGTGTAGTGTCAAGATATCCTTGGGCATAATTAGTAGTGGAACCTGCGGGACTCCCATCGAGCAAATCCACTAAACTTGGTACCGATGGCTGAACTCGAACTGCCAGCCTCTGCCATATGCTAGCATTGCTCCAACCGATTGAGCTATCTCGGCATAAAGACAGGTGATTTCTGCCTGTCGTTTTAAAATGTTGACATTGTTTTACTGCTAGTTTATCACTAAGATCGAATTTCGGTTCACGGAGAGCGACTCCAACCTAGTATCGATACATTTCTCAAGCGTACCAATATGTATTGACTCGTGAGTATACATATAAGATGCATCCTTTAATACGCTGTCTTGATAGCAAGATCCCACACTGAAGTGGAATGAGACAATGTCAAATATTAGTTTAAAGAATGTTAACAGGCGGGATTCGAACCTACTCTAACGGCATCGCACCTCCGTTACCCACCACACTGGCCTCTATGCCTTACCACTTGGATATACTGATTACTCAGCAGAGGGGAATTGAACCCAAGTATAATTCCGTGCCGAACCATACTTCAGAAACTTTTCGGTAGTCCTTCTCCACGATTGGATACAATTAACATTCTCTAAACTAATACCTGCTTTAAGCAAGATTAGCCCCCAAAGGGGAAGTTTTTTAAGAGTCCTCATCACTATTGGATAATCAGTCCGTCATGTGAGACAAAATTGCATTAGGATTTGAACCTAAATTTCCCACGAGTTCTCCGTAGGCGTCCTTCCATTAGACGATGCAAACCTCTAAGGGTAACTTCAAACTAATAGGGTGATTAGTCCTACACCTTTTGAAAACCCTTTATTAATGAGACGGTGTGTTGCTCGCAGTGTTGCAAGGCATCTGCTGCTAATTTTAAAAACCTTTTATTAATGTCAATCTGCATAGACTGTTCGCGATTCTACGCAAGCGTGTGGACTTTCTCTCGATGAGCCTTCCAGACTCTACTCGCCCATGCATACGACTTTGACCCTCACGTAGCAGCATACCATACTAGATCGAGTTCTAAATATGCGTACCCATACGGCATAAGTCATTGACATTAATAAAAGATTCAATAAAATTAAGTAGTGCCAGGGAGTAAATTGCGTCCCTGTCTTCCCAAGACTCCCGCTACCCTATTGCTAGGACGTTCACAGTCTTTTCGAATCTGTCACCCTTAGTATCGTCATCCGCTCTCCCCAATATGGGAGTTAAGAGACTGGGATTCTCTCGTTCTAGGCACTGCTTCCGATCCAGACTTATTGTCGTATCCCGTTAATAGCAGGGATACTGTCCAAGATCAGAAACACCACTTTAAATTAATTAAGTAACCATCTTATTATAGATGTAAGGAGGGGACAACGAAATGCTACCCCATTAAGCTTCGAGCCTTTACCCAACATAGTTGGGATATACACGAATGCGTGTACGAGCACCTTATCAACACGATGTTAGTTTTGCTAAAGGAAGTAGTTCCCTGTCGAGAACTGAAGTACCCGTATTTTTCCATGCTTTACGCAATCCTTGTTTCCAATTAGTTGTGTCATCGCAAGATTATCCGATAGGTTATCTTAGCGGAGTTACTTGCCGTAGCTTTCTACATCCTCTAACCTTCTGGTCGTTTCGTTTAAGTACACTTCTTTAGTCTTATCACTGTTACTTACACACTATATACTTGAAAGATCGTTAACTTTATTATATATTTATTATAACTCATTTTTAAAAAAACGGCAAATTATTTTTTGCTATACATATTTGCAATTCCGCTGGCAATTACTGATTGAGGCTTAAATTCTGGATGGAATCCCATAGCTAACATCCAACCTCTAATTCCTGCGATGTGCTCTCCAGACTTTCCGTTTTCGGATAAATCGTGGTGAGTTATCTTCTCTTTGCAGTCTACTCCGTTCTCAATTAATTGTAATACCATTTCAGATATGTATCCTGCTTCCTAATACACTTTCCATGCTATCATGGATTTTATACTTCCAAAGTTACGATGGGGTCTCTTGTAATCCTTCTTAATGTAGAATATACCACCATGACCAGGATCCCATACAGCGACACAGGTGGCAAAACAAAACTTATTCTTAGTTCTTTGAGAATCAGAACCTACAATAATCTTTGCATCAGGCTTGTTCTTTAAGTACTCTTTGATTTCGTCGACCATGGTATCGAAGTCAATCTTTCCACGATCGGGAGCGATGATTTCCATTTTCATTTTACACCTTCTGTATTATTTTGGTACCTCAGGTGGGATTTGAACCCTCGGAACGTATCACTACGCCCAGACGCTTTCCAGACGCCTCTGATCGACCACTCCAGCACCTCTCCAAAATTATTCATCTAAGTGGCGTTATTAGCACTATTCCGTTCTAATCGTATAACTCAAACGGAGAAATGTAAACGTAGCCAATTCTGTAATCAGCATAATCAACTAAGTTACATTGAAAGTATGCCTTTACATTATCTTTAATTGATCTCCACTCTATATAATACTTATGAGGGGTCTAACTTTCATTGAATGCAACGGGATTAATGTGTTGTATATCATGTTCCACATAAGGTCCACGATCACCTAGAACTACTCTTGTATACCCTGTTGCTAACAACTATCCTGATTTAGAATAAAATTTAGTCTAGTCATTTCCCGTTAAGGGAATGTTTAACCTCTATTTATAATTACATCTATCCATAGTTTTTCTTCCATTTTAACAAATATGGGACTATCCAACTATATTCTATCCAATCCTGTTCTATTTGATAAGTTCCCCACCATTCTCCATTATAATACATCTTTCTGTATTCTTCAACTAGGAAGTCTAATTTATGTTTCCCTTCCACTAATGTGTTATAATAGCTATCTGGTACTTCTGGCTTATTTCCCGTAGTTTGCTGAATAAAGAACTGTAATCTTCCTAAGTCTGTAGGCTCTACTGTTTCAACCGATCTGGATAATCTGGAACCTTCACTATTTTCTTCAGTAGTTCCTACTCTGGTGCTCCCAGCGAGGATAATGTCCTGTACACATCTTCTAAGGGTATTGTCTTGTACTTCAATTCTTTACGTCGTTTTCTGCTACCCATGTTAATTTTCCTTCTTAGAATTATAAAATCGATCATACTAATCCATTGAACGACGGGAACAATTATGCATGCAGTGTTTACATTCTAAATTACAATTAAGTGCAGGATACAAATTAATCAACATTATAATAACTCCTTTAAAATGTATTAAGTTAGTCTCGTAGCCAGGATTCTGTTTCTAATCCACAATCCGTCTATGCCTCTACCCGATCATTATAGCATTGCTCACCTGCTAGATCCGTTTGAGTTGCATCCTCGCAGGTTCAAACGAGATATCTCTCCCTGTTTAAGCAACGATGTCCTGAGCTTCCTCAATTAGTAATATTTATCCTAACAGCTGAACTTATCGAGTTTTTCGGGCATTCTGGTTTGATAAATATAATATAATGCCTTTTTATTGGATTACTAACTGCTGTGGATCGGACTAGTTAAAAATTTGGTTCCTCCCACCTGAGTTGAACAGGCATTTAGGGATTAGGAATCCCTTGTTCTATCCCTTGAACTAGGGAGGAATATTGGTCCTGGAAGAAGGACTTGAACCTCCACATCTTTGGTATATAAGACCACTGCATTATCCAATTATGCTATTCCAGGATATTATATTTAAATATTTTATACTAATATGGTACCGCTAATCAGACTTGAATCTACGACTTCTGGTTTTGGAGACCATCGTGTTACTGTCAGTAATATTTTGGTAGCGGGAGAAAGAGTTGAACTCCTGTACATTACTTTAACTTGTTTTCCTTTAACGACCTACTTATCTTTTGTTTTGTATTCAAAGAGTGAGACTTTCCAATAAAGGTCGCACCACCGTCTCCACCAATTGTGAGATTATACCCTATATGATTATTATTTGAATTATATTCTTTAATCCAAAAAATCTATCTTTCGTTTAAGTCTCCATTATCGATGACCTATAATATAGTCTTTGTAAAATTAGACTTACCATATTTTTTAATTGCGGCAGTAATAATCTTTCCTGATCCAAAATAACTTTTTGAATCCTATGGATATCCACAATGTTTGCCGATATAAATTTTTTCATTAATCAAGTTTTTAATACAATATATATATCCTGTTCTAATATCTTTAGATTTTCTACGATGTAAATCTTTTTTTGTTTTAAATGACTATGAGGCACACTTATGTGAGCAATATTTCTTTTTACTAGACGGGGAAACTAAAAACTATGTATCACAAATAAGACATTTCACAGCAATCTTGTTACTACATCTGTTCTTGTATTTTTCGCTGGTTTTAATTCCTCTACTGATATTAGATCTATCTTCATCATTCCAATTTCTACTATTTGAGCATTTCATAGAACAGTGTTTTTTATATTGTCCAGTGTTATATTTATGGTTTGTCAAAAACAAACCATACTATTTACCACACTTACTACAGTTAAAAATATATTGTCGTTTTAAACAATCTTTACTCTAAGTTATCTTATCTATGATTAATTGTTTATTTGGATTATATTTGCAATTTCTAACATGAGCTCCAATTTGTTGTTTCTTCTAAAATTCAAAATCCTAGTTGCAATATGAACACTTATATACGTATGACATACTATATCTCCTATGTTTTATCTTTAATGACTCGTTCAAGTCAAATCTAATTATTAAAAAGTTAGAAATATTAGGAAATTATTTCAATAGGTGAACGCCTACTGTCCTCTTTAATAATTAGTTGTCTCGGGGGCAGGAATTGAACCTGCATATGACATAGCTTATGAGGCTACCGAGTTACCAATACTCTACCCCGAACTTAAAGACCAGTGACTGACCGTTAG
>Ga0209201_1002848_pt1 | contig 16076 bp, 22 predicted proteins | sample AD_UKC055_MetaG_FD_184411 | JGI IMG/M metagenome (GOLD analysis project Ga0209201, IMG submission 184411) | Active sludge microbial communities of municipal wastewater-treating anaerobic digesters from USA - AD_UKC055_MetaG (SPAdes) (version 2) | ecosystem: Engineered > Bioreactor > Anaerobic >...
TATCTCCGATGTCCGCCTTTTGTGCGCTCTGCTTTCAACGCGCCAGAATCATCCCATGCTCGGAGCGTAGAAATTCCAACGCCAAGAAGTTCAGCGGCCCTCCTGGGTGATGTAGTTTTCCCTGTCCTGGGTGTCCGCGTAGTTTTCGCGGTCCTGGCCTTCGGTGCCGTTGAGCTTCTTCTTCCTGACCGGGTTCCGGCTCAGGTGGTATCCCTGGAGAAATTGCCCGATGAGCCAGAGGACCAGGGCCATTGCGATCCGTTCTTTCATCTGCGCCTCCTTTCCTTGTCTTGATGTTTTTCGACGAACCGGTAAATGTAGTCGATCTCGTCCGCGATGACCTGGGCCTTCTTGAGACCGAGGGTGAGGTATTCGTCCTCGTCCGACTGATACTTCTTGCCGATGTGGATCTTCAGGACGGGGTATCCTTTAAACGTGGTTTCTTCGGGTGTTTTTGTCCGGCTCATGGATTGTCCCCCTTTTCCAGGTCCAGGGTGATGTGCGCTGTCATGCTTTCCCCGGGCTTGAGGAGCCTCTGCAATTCCTTCAGGGTCATTTCCCCGAACAGGCCCCATACGCAGTCCTCAAAAAGACGGGCGCCTTCGGTGATCCTTTCCGGGACGCTTTTGCATTCGGGCCGGTCGCACCACCGGTATCCGAAGGAGAACATGGTCGGGTCCGTCTTGTCTCTCCAGATGATGATCTTCATGCTGTCATCCTCCTTAAAACGGGACGTCGTCTTCCGGGCCGGCAGGCCCGTTGTCCTGGGCGCCGTCGCCGTTGCGGGGCCTGAGTTTCGTAAGGCCTTTGAGGGACGTGAGGATGATTTCCGTCGTGTTCCTCTTTTCGCCTTCCCTTGTCTCCCACGTCCGGGTCTGGATCCGGCCCTCGAGGTAAATGAGGGAGCCTTTCATCAGCCGGTCGGAGCAGACGTCGGCGAGCTTTCCGTAGGCGACGCACTTGTGCCATTCGGTGTATTCCTGGCCGTTGTGCCACTTCGATGTCGCCATCGAGAAGCTCGTCACGGGCTGGCCTCCCGGCATGTAGCGGAGCTCGGGGTCTCCCCCGAGCCTCCCGATCAGTATGGCTTTATTGAGCACTTTTTGCCTCCTTTCCCGATTCTCCTTTTTCGATGATCCATTTCACGGCGTCCATGTGGATGCCGTTTGCCAGGTCCTCGATCTTCTTGATGCCGAAGGCCGTGAGGAAATTCTTTTCGGGGATCCCGTGATGGGCGAGCGTTCCCCGGATCGCCTTCGCCTTGACCGAGTTGATCTTCCCGCCCTTGTCGCCCTGGGAGGCCGGCGGGGGTGTAGCAGGCTCGGTCTTTTCTTCGAACTCCGGGTATTCCGGATCCTGGACGTCCTCCTCCGATGCTGCCGGAGGCGCAGGGGGATCCGGGGGCGCGGCCTGGGCCGGGGCCTGGGCCTTCTCCTCGTCGTCGACGATGATGTCGACGGCGTCGGCCTCCGGGTTTGTCTCGACGGGGGCCGGGAGCTGATACCTGGGATGTTCGAGGACCCTCTGGGTGTCGAGCCTCAGGTTGTTCAGCGTGTGGACGTCGCCGTCGAAGATGATCTGGAGGGTGTAATGGGTCTGCTTCTTCTCGTCGTGATGGGTCTCGATGGGGACCCTCCGGAGCTTCAGGGGGATGAGGGCGAACCTTCCGGCCAGGGCCGCGACATACTCGAGCCCGGAGTTGATGTCGACGATGGAATTGTATGAGGTCGTCCGGATCTGGTAGACCCCGCCGACGGAGACCTTCGGGAGCATCACCATCAGGGTCCCGGACTGTTTGCACTTGCCTTCCTCAAGCAGGGAGCAGGGGCAGGAGACCCTTTCCATCTCTTTCGTCTCCTCATTGACCCTGGTCGCCGTCTCGCCGTCGCCTTCGCACTTGAGACCCCGGGACGATCCGTAATACTTGTAAGAGCAGGGGAACACCGACTCGAGGTCGTTGAGGGGGAGCATCACGTCGAGCTCCTTCGGCTGCGGGCCGTAGATCTTCTCGACCCCGGGGGCGTTTGTGAGGACGAAATAGTCCGTCTCCATGGGATATTCCCTGCCGGATGATTTCGATTTCGCCTTGAGGCCAAGGCGGATTGAGCCGAGACGGGGAAGCCGTCTGCGGTCACTCAGGCCTTTTATTTTTGTGACTCTTTTCGCGAATCCGTTGCTCATGCTGCCTCCTTTTTCTTCGCTGTCTTTTTGGGTTGGGTTACCGATAGCCTTTCGTAAAAACTCTTGACCGTCGCTTTTTCGATTTCTCCGGGGGAGAGGAGTGCCTTGTCGAGCTTTTCGGATTCGACCAGCGCGACCTTGCAGATGTATTCGCCGGCGCGTCCTTCCCTTGCGTCGATGTCCTTCATGAGGGTTTTGATTATCCCGGACAGATCCTTGTATTCCTTTTCGATGTCCGACTTCTGAGCGCCGAGCTCCTTGTAATAGCGGAGTATGTCCGCGACTTCGTCCGGGAGGAGGGCGTCCGTCTTGAGCTCCTGGAATTCCTTCTCGTAGCCTTCCCAGCAGGCCGAGGCCCATCCGCAATACTGGCAGCGCCATTCGTCGATGAAGTATTGACGCTTCGGAAGGGTTTTTTTGTCGATGTATCTCTGGACGGCCTCGAACTTATTGAAGGATTCCCCGACGATGTTTTCGAGGATGACGCCGACTTCCTTCTTCTCTCCCGCGCTGTTTGTGAGCTCCAGGATCCGGAGGTCGTCGAACACATACTCGTAAAGGAACTCGATATATGCCGAGGTGTTCTTGTTCTTGATGAGCAGGATCCCGCGCTTGATCTCCGGGTTTACGTCCTGGAGACCTTTCATGTAGTCCGCGCACTGCGCGAAGTAGTCGAGGGGAAGCTCTCCGTCCCAAAACCTCTGAAACGTGAAATGGTTGAGCGCCTTGTGCTCGAGGTGGTAATCCTGGCCCATGATGTCGGTGAGGATGCCGTCGATCCGGCCTTTCCTCGTCCACTTGAAATCCGGGTGACGAACGACGACCTCCATCTGCTCGGAGTGGAGCTGGAAGGCCGACTTGCGGATCCAGTCCGCGGTGAGCTCCTCGTGCCATGAGGAGTCATCGAACACGAGGATGGACCGCCCGGGCAGGGGCTGCCTTTCGATCCCGAGGCCCCAATAAACCATCTGCCGGATGCACCTCTCGGGTCCGGCCAGGGATGGGCGGGCGTAATACTTCGACTCGTCGTTCCCGAATTGTCCTGCGATTTTCGGGATGATTTCTGCTATCATTGCACTGCTCCTTTCGTTTTTCTGAATTCATCGAAGCTGTAAACTTTGCAGCACTCTAATGTCATGGAAAGCTCATACAGAAATTCGCCTTTGACGATTTCCCGGACGGTCTTTCGCGTCTCGGCCTTTCTCATGAAGGACGAATAATCAAAAGGCCGGATGTATCCGTAAAACGGTTTGATGTCCGACGGGATCTTCGCGTGGGGTTCGTAAATCCCGCTGAGAATGACCGCCGGACTGTTGTGGACTTTCTCGGAGGAGATCCGGAGGATGAAAAACCATCCGAACAGCGTCGCCCGATTTTTGAATTCTGAAAAAAGGTAAACGGTATCTCCGATCTTGATCCGGTTGAAATGTTTGTTCGTTATCCTGATTGAGACTTCCGGCGTTGCGATTTCTTTCGCAAAATAAAGCCACTCCAACGTTCCCCCTCCTTTCCCCCGGGGAGCCATCCCACCCAGCCGTTTCGGCCCCCCGGGAGATGTTCAAAATGTTAGGCTGCCAATACCTTGAATTCCGTCGGGGTCAGATCGACGATCTTCCCGCCGATCCTTTCGAGCTCGACGACACGGTCGTAATCCTCGGCCTCGTTCGCGAGGGACGTCACGGCGTTCGCGAGGCCCCACTTGCTCAGGTCTCCTCCGGTGATGAAGTTTCCGAGGACCTTCTGCATCTCGGACGAGTTGAGGCTGAACCTTTTGGTCACGTCCTCGACGGCGTCGTTGATTTTCGCCGGGGCGATCAGCTGCTCGGCTGCCGCGCGGAGCCGCTCGACCTGGGCCTTGAAATTCTCCTCCTCGAAGTGGTAAAGAAGGGTGTCCCTCAGTTTGAGCATGAAGGCCTTATTGTCGGCCTCGATCGTTTCCGTCTGGTAGAAATCCGCGACGACTGTGTCATCCGACCCGATGCGCTTGCCGACGTGGTTTCTCCGGATCCCCTGGGACGCGATCATTCCGTTGAGGCACTGGAGACGGTAGATCAGCGTCTCGATGGAGACGGCCCCGAGGCCGACTTCCGAATTGCTGATGATGATCCCGGCCTGGACCACGTCTCCGCGTTTCACTTCCGCGGTGAGGCGGGGGGTGATGGCCTGGATGTAAAGCCTCCGGTCCGTGAGCTGTGTCGAGACGATATTGAGGTTCGCCTCGTTCGCGAGGATGGGGAGGCAGGCGCCGGCGATGAGGTCGTTGTCCAGGGGCCGGTAACGGTCGCTCAGGAAAGCCCGGACGCGATTGTCAAGGGTTCTGACAAGGCGCTTCTCCGGGTTTTTCTTGAACCAGGTGTTCACGTTCTGGCAGAGGAGGGTGGGGGATTCTTTCTGCATCCTCCGGTAATAGGGCCTCGGGATTCCGAGCCTCTCGGCGAGCTGGTCGTGGGCGACGTCGTTGACGTCATACCATCCGTTCCCTTCGACCTTGATGTTCGGCTCCCGGGGATCGTCGTCGTGGTTCGGATCGCCGACGAGCACCATTTCGAGTTTTGTCGTGGGGGCGATGAAGTCTTTCTTCGCCTCCTGGACCCTTTGGATCTCCCTTGCGAGATCCACGATGTTCAAACCTTTCTGCATAAAGCACCACCTTTGGATCTCCCTTGCGAGATCCACGATGTTCAAACCTTTCTGCATAAAGCACCTCCGGTATTTATTCCGTCCCGCCGTGTCCGACTGGATCACGCGCCGGGATCGGCTTTCTTGCGGAGCCTTTTTTCGGCCACCCTGAAGAACCGGTCCACCTTTCTCCTCCAGACCGGGTCCTTGTCGCCGTCCTTGATCTCGATGAAGCAGATCGGGCAGAAGCAGTATGCCTTCGCGCCGAACAGCTGGAGCTTCGCGAGGTTCTCGAAGTGGTTGTCGTTGAGAATGAGGTGACCGCACATGCACTCGAGGGCGAGGGTCTGTCTCAGGGCGTAGGCCTGTTTTTGAGCTGTCATCATGGATTTATTTCCTCACTTGAGAAGCAGCGATAGGTTGTGCGTCAGTATTGCCATGGTCTTTGTGATGAACTGATAGACCGTCCATCCGACCAGGACCGTGACCGACAATGTGATCGCAACGTAGATCTTGAATGCCGTGTCCATCCTTTGCCTCCTGTATTAAAAGAGTTTCCCCGTAGCTTTTGCCTTTGCACCTGGGGCATCGGCTTTCGCCCCTTTCGATTGCCTCCACTTTCGAAAAGGGGACGCCCCAGTAAATCCGGCACCTGTCGCATTTCCAATAGGACCCTTGTGTCATCCGTAGATCACCCCGTAGAGGGCTCTCATGCCGAAATACAGGGTTGCGATGAAAAGAAGGAGGGCAACGATGAGATGCTGCTCGTGGGCCTCGATCCATTCGTCCCACGGGGATGTCTCAACCCAGTGCTTGAATTTCCGTATCACCCTCGTCCTCCTTTGCGCCGTTTGTCATTTCGTTCTGGATCCGGACCGTGCCCTCGGGGCTTATGAGGCCGTTGAGGAAGGTGTTATAGAGTTTCTTCTGGCCGTTGAGCACTTTGGTCACGATGATCAGGGTCCTGGGATGTGCTTCCGAGGCTTCGACGGCCTCGACGATGCACCGGTGAAGCCCGTGGTCTGTCCCCTCGTAGGTCTTGCCCCGGACTTCGTTCTCTTTCCGCCAGTTGAAAAGGAGTTGATTTTTACCCATGCTGTCATTTTCCTTTCATTCATTATTTAACTATTTTCAGTGTATATATACACCATGCTGGACAGTTTGTCCAGTTATATTTTGACTATTTCTAATTTTAATATAACATCGGGGGGAAAATAAGCAATTTTTACGCCAACAGATATGACTATGAATATTCTCAAACATATCGGCTATATGGGGAGGCAAAAAAAACCGGACCTCATGGGAAGGTCCGGGAAAAGACGGGAATCTGGCGGGGTTTTAGATCACTTTTTTGACGCTTTCGAGCTCCGAGGTTGTGCCGTTTTGTTTTCCCGCGATTGCTTTCCGGAGGGCGACGATCTCCTCGTGGAGGCGTTCGACCTCTTTCTCCATCTCGACGATTTTATTTTCAGTGCATCGATGTGTTCTCGATTGAATATTTTTTTTCTGTATTTTGTCACAAAGACCAAGTGAACATGAAGATTGAATACGCATTTTCTACCGTGACGAATTTCACTTGACATTATCATAGACCAAGTATATCATGGGGGCATGGTCATTCGCAAGGCTTTTAAATTCCGTTTGAAACCCAACGGACAAGCCTTGAAATTTTTCTCTCAAAGTGCCGGGTGTTGTCGGTTCGTTTGGAACAAAGCCCTGGCCATCCAGAAAGAAAGAATCGACAACCACGAATTTTGTTTGAAGTACACCGAGATGGCTGGGAAACTGACATCCTGGAAAAAACAACCCGAGACCACTTTCTTAAACGAATCTCCGTCTCAGTCTCTCCAGCAAACATTGAAAGATCTCGATCGCGCTCTCAAAGATGCGTTCTCGAAGTCGTCCCCGAAACAGTTTCCAGTTTTCAAAAAGAAGGGTCTCCACAACAGTTTTCGAATCCCCCAGGGGTTCAAGTTCGAAGACGACAAAATCTTTCTCCCTAAAATTGGTTGGGTTCGATTTTTCAAGAGCCGTGAGATCACAGGAACACCGAAAAACGTCACCGTTTCGAAACGTGGAGGACATTGGTTTTTCTCTGTGCAAACTGAAATGGAAGTCTCAGACCCCGTTCACCCATCGACATCGACGATCGGGATCGACGTGGGCGTGAAACGGTTCGCAACTCTCTCAGACGGGTCTTTCATTGAACCGCTGTCGAGTTTCAAAAAACTCGAATCGAAGTTGACAAAAGAGCAACGACGTCTCTCTCGAAAAGTCAAATTCTCGAACAATTGGAAGAAACAGAAGCATAAAGTCTCGAAAGTCCACATCAAAATCGCAGACGCCAGAAACGATTTCTTGCACAAGACCAGCACGACAATTTGCAAAAACCACGCTGTTGTCATGTTGGAAGACCTCAAGATCTCGAACATGGTTCGCTCCGCGAAAGGAACTCTCGAATCACCAGGCCAGAACGTGAAAGCAAAATCCGGACTCAACAAATCGATTTTGGATCAGGGATGGTTTGAGTTTCGAAGACAGATCGAATACAAACAGACTTGGAGTGGTGGTCAGGTTGTCGTTGTCCCACCGAACTACACCTCCCAGACCTGTCCTGTCTGTGGGAATGTTTCTCGAGAAAACCGACTCTCTCAATCGAATTTTCGGTGTGTGGAGTGCGGTTTTCAACTGAATGCCGATCACAATGCGGCATGCAATATTTTAGCGGTCGGGCAGACCGTGTTAGCCCGTGGAGAGACTGGGGCCGTTAGGCCCCTGGCCCGGGAATCTCACCGCCTTTAGGCGGGAGAGGATGTCAACCTCCTTTGATTGGGGTATTTCCCCGCCCGAAATTAGTTACCATACCTATTTCCGGCGCCGGAAATAGGTCGCAGAGGGTATTTCCTCCGTCCTGCAGTGCCGGAAATAGATAAAGTAAAGTAAAGTAAAGTAAAGTAAAGTAAAGAAAAGATCATAGTCATTGCGCCCTCCTTTTTGCCGGTTTTGAATGTGATGTATCCGCTGATTCCTTCTTCAACGCGGCAAGCTCGGACCTGATTCGTTTATCTAGCCAAGCCGTGAAGACCCCTTCCTTCAGGTAGGGGATGAAAGGCGTTCCTTTTCTTCAATCTGGAGTCTCTTGCTGCTCGATGTACTGGCGAATAATTGAAATTGGAGCACCGCCACAAGACGCGGCGAAATAACTCGGAGACCACAAAACTCCTTTCCAATAAAAATTTCGGATCTCTGGGTATTTTTTTCGTAACATCCTCGACGACACCCCCTTCAAACTATTGACCAAAGTGGAGATTGAATGTTTTGGTGGATAATTGATCAAGAGATGCACATGATCCCTTTCGCCGTCCACTTCAATCAATTCTGACTCGAAGTCGCCGCACACCTTTTCAAAAATAATTTTCAGTGCATCGATGTGTTCTCGATTGAATATTTTTTTTCTGTATTTTGTCACAAAGACCAAGTGAACATGAAGATTGAATACGCATTTTCTACCGTGACGAATTTCACTTGACATTATCATAGACCAAGTATATCATGGGGGCATGGTCATTCGCAAGGCTTTTAAATTCCGTTTGAAACCCAACGGACAAGCCTTGAAATTTTTCTCTCAAAGTGCCGGGTGTTGTCGGTTCGTTTGGAACAAAGCCCTGGCCATCCAGAAAGAAAGAATCGACAACCACGAATTTTGTTTGAAGTACACCGAGATGGCTGGGAAACTGACATCCTGGAAAAAACAACCCGAGACCACTTTCTTAAACGAATCTCCGTCTCAGTCTCTCCAGCAAACATTGAAAGATCTCGATCGCGCTCTCAAAGATGCGTTCTCGAAGTCGTCCCCGAAACAGTTTCCAGTTTTCAAAAAGAAGGGTCTCCACAACAGTTTTCGAATCCCCCAGGGGTTCAAGTTCGAAGACGACAAAATCTTTCTCCCTAAAATTGGTTGGGTTCGATTTTTCAAGAGCCGTGAGATCACAGGAACACCGAAAAACGTCACCGTTTCGAAACGTGGAGGACATTGGTTTTTCTCTGTGCAAACTGAAATGGAAGTCTCAGACCCCGTTCACCCATCGACATCGACGATCGGGATCGACGTGGGCGTGAAACGGTTCGCAACTCTCTCAGACGGGTCTTTCATTGAACCGCTGTCGAGTTTCAAAAAACTCGAATCGAAGTTGACAAAAGAGCAACGACGTCTCTCTCGAAAAGTCAAATTCTCGAACAATTGGAAGAAACAGAAGCATAAAGTCTCGAAAGTCCACATCAAAATCGCAGACGCCAGAAACGATTTCTTGCACAAGACCAGCACGACAATTTGCAAAAACCACGCTGTTGTCATGTTGGAAGACCTCAAGATCTCGAACATGGTTCGCTCCGCGAAAGGAACTCTCGAATCACCAGGCCAGAACGTGAAAGCAAAATCCGGACTCAACAAATCGATTTTGGATCAGGGATGGTTTGAGTTTCGAAGACAGATCGAATACAAACAGACTTGGAGTGGTGGTCAGGTTGTCGTTGTCCCACCGAACTACACCTCCCAGACCTGTCCTGTCTGTGGGAATGTTTCTCGAGAAAACCGACTCTCTCAATCGAATTTTCGGTGTGTGGAGTGCGGTTTTCAACTGAATGCCGATCACAATGCGGCATGCAATATTTTAGCGGTCGGGCAGACCGTGTTAGCCCGTGGAGAGACTGGGGCCGTTAGGCCCCTGGCCCGGGAATCTCACCGCCTTTAGGCGGGAGAGGATGTCAACCTCCTTTGATTGGGGTATTTCCCCGCCCGAAATTAGTTACCATACCTATTTCCGGCGCCGGAAATAGGTCGCAGAGGGTATTTCCTCCGTCCTGCAGTGCCGGAAATAGATAAAGTAAAGTAAAGTAAAGTAAAGTAAAGTAAAGAAAAGATCATAGTCATTGCGCCCTCCTTTTTGCCGGTTTTGAATGTGATGTATCCGCTGATTCCTTCTTCAACGCGGCAAGCTCGGACCTGATTCGTTTATCTAGCCAAGCCGTGAAGACCCCTTCCTTCAGGTAGGGGATGAAAGGCGTTCCTTTTCTTCAATCTGGAGTCTCTTGCTGCTCGATGTACTGGCGAATAATTGAAATTGGAGCACCGCCACAACTTGCAGCAAAATAACTCGGAGACCATAGGACGTCCTTCCAATACCAGGGACATAAATGCGGATGATGTTTTTTTAGTAATCTCGCTGAGACACCCTTGAGGCTGTTGACGAGTTTAGATACCGATACTTTAGGTGGGTATGAGATTAATAAATGGACATGGTCAGATTCGCCGTCCACCTCGATCAATTCGGCATCAAAATCTTTGCAGACTTTTTTGAAAATCGTTTCCATCGTCACGTAGTGGTCTTTCTCGAAAACCCGTTTCCGGTATTTTGTCACAAAGACCAAATGCACATGGAGATTGAAAACACAATGTCTACCTGATCTTATTTCGCTTGACTTTCCCATAGACCAAGAGTATCATAGGCTCATGCAAAAGGCAAGGCGCATAATTCATAGGGCATATAAATTCCGGTTAAAAGCCACGCCGGAACAAACCCGGCAATTCTCCCAAATCGCCGGGGTGTGCCGTCTTGTCTGGAATTTGTGCCTTGAACAGCGGCACCTTGCCTACACCGTTGCCCGCAAATCCTTAAGTTCATTCTCCCAGTTGCCGGAAGTCACTGCCTTGAGAAAAGACTACGACTGGATTGAATCCGTTCCGTCCCAGGTGCTTCAGCAGAAGGTTCGCGATCTGGACGCCGCCTACAAAAACTTCTTCGAGAGGCGGTCCGATTTTCCCGAACGGAAGAAAAAAGGCAAATCTGTTGATTCCTTCCGGTTCCCCCAAGGTTTTAAGATCGACAACAGGCGGGTGTTTATGCCGAAAATTGGCTGGGTCGGATTTTTCAAGAGTCAGGAGATTGCCGGAACGCCGAAGCACATGACCGTTTCCCGCAATGGCAAGCACTGGTTTGTCTCCATCTGTTGCGAAGTCGAGCAGGGAATCCCTACTCCCAAAAGCAAGGCTGTCGGGATTGACATGGGGATCGCCAAACTGTGCGCCATGTCTGATGGGACGGTCATTGAAAACCCGAAGATTCTACTAAAATATCAGAAGAAACTGACCAAGCTGCAACGGCGACTGGCCAAGAAGGTTAAATTCTCGAAGAACTTCTATAAAGCGAAAGCGAAAATCACCGCGCTGCACACGAAGATTGCCAATACCCGCAGGGATTACACCCACAAGACGACAACCGAGATTGCCAAAAACCACGGCCTGGTTGTCATCGAGGATTTGCGAGTTAAAAATATGTCGGCATCGGCAAAGGGCAGCATTCACAACCCCGGCAAGAACGTCCGGCAGAAGTCCGGGTTGAACCGGAGTATCCTGGATGCCGCATGGGGAGAGTTCCGCCGGCAACTTGAATACAAGCTGGACTGGGCCGGTGGGATACTGATTGCTGTCGATCCGAAGAACACATCCCGGAAATGCCCGGTATGCGGCCATACGGCAAAAGAAAACAGGCGCACACAGTCTGATTTCGTCTGTGTGGCCTGCGGTTTTGCCGATGATGCGGATGTCAATGCGGCGGGAAATATTTTAAGGGCGGGGCACGCCCGGTTAGCCTGTGAAGTGAGCGGCGCAGTAATACCGCCAGCAGCAGGAACCCTCAAAGCAGCTTAGCTGTTTTGGGAATCCCCGTCCTTCAGGGCGGGGAGGATGTCAAGACGAGGTCAGAAGGAAGGGCGCGCAGATCAAAAATTTATCGTTGACAAATAGTCGTTCCTGTTATAATATCCGTCCATGACCCTTAAAGAATGGAAGTTGAAGCGCGGTTTCAGGACCCTCGATATTGCAGTTTTGCTCGGCATAACAGACAGCGGCGTCGCCCGTATTGTGGCGGGGAACAGATACCCCAGTCCCACCCTGGCCAGGAAGATCATCGCCGTCTCCAAAGGCGAGATCACCTGGGAGGACCTCTACGGCAAGGAGCTCCTCGTCGTCAAGCCGGCCGGGGGCAAAGTCAAGAAGAAAAAGAGAAGGGCCGTCCGGTGAAACTGTGCAAATAACTGTAAAAGCTAAGTTAATTCCAACATCAGAGCAACGAGAGCATATAAAAACAGCAACAGTCGAATATATTCGTTTGATAAACACCATTGTCTCTGAATGTATTGAAGCCGAAGAACACATTAAACACACAAGTGGCACAGTTTCGGCTACACTTCCGAGTGCATTGAAGAATCAAGCAATACAAGATGCAAAAACAGTCTACGCAAAGTACCGAAAAACAAAGACCAAAAGCATTCTGAAGAAGCCTGTTTGCATATGGAATAATCAAAACTGGACATTGAAAGATGGTATTTTGCGTTTTCCAGTACTTGTTAATGGCAAAAGTACACGCATTAATGTGCCTGTGTTGCTATCAACCTACCAATTAGAAAAACTAAATGGCAAGCTTGGAACGCTTAGAATCACAGAGAAATCAGGCAAATGGATTGCTCAAATAGCTGTAACTATAGAGGATACAGAAAGCACAGATGCAGGTGTGTTAGGTGTTGATTTAGGACTTAAATGTCCAGCAGTTGCAGTAACAGAAACAGGCAGAACCAAGTTTTTTGGTAATGGTCGAGAAAACAAGTACATGAAACGCAAGTTTAGAAGCAAACGCAAGAAACTTGGCAAAGCAAAGAAACCGCAAGCAATCAAGAAATTGGATGATAAAGAACAACGATGGATGAAAGATAAAGACCACAAAACAAGTCGTCAAATCGTTGATTTTGCCATTCAAGAAGGCGTTGGAACAATACGCCTAGAGCAACTATCTGGTATACGCCAGACGGCAAGGACAAGCCGTAAAAACGAAAAGAATTTGCACACATGGTCATTCTATCGCTTAGCCCAGTATATCGAGTATAAAGCAGGTATTTTAGGCATAAAAGTAGAGTACGTAGACCCCAAATATACCAGTCAAACCTGCCCAGAGTGTGCAGAAAGAAACAAGGCAAGGGATAGAAAATATAAATGCTCATGTGGATTCAAAACACATCGAGACCGAGTTGGTGCAATGAATATCATCAAAGCACCTGTGATAGATGGTAACAGCCTATCAGCCTAGAGTGCTATATGCACTGCTCTAGGAGGGGCAATGGCATGCCCTTAGCTTGGGGTCGTACTCGTCTACTGGAAACAGACTGGCGTTTAATCACCCAAGAATCCCATTGCTTTAGCTGTGGGAGTGTCAACTTCTTTCATTTACGTCATGGAGAGGCGCGATGAGGCCCATCCACTTCAAGAAGGGGGTCATGAACAGGACCGAGGCTCAATACGAGAGTTTCCTCGAGGGCCTGAAGATGCAGGGGGCTGTCGTGGATTACCGGTTCGAGGCCGTGAAGCTGAGGCTTGCCGACAAGACTTTCTACACGCCCGATTTCCTGGTTGTCCATGATGACCGCTTCGAGTTTCACGAAGTCAAAGGTTTCTGGCGGGAGGATGCGCGGATCAAGACAAAGGTCGCGGCGGCGACATATCCCTGGTTCAAATTCATCGCGGTCACCCGGAAAAACAAACAGTGGTCATTCGAATATTTTTAAAGGGGGCAGGACTATGGCGGGCAGATACCAGAAGCAGACGGTCGATTATTTCCCTCACTACGTGGATCACGGGAGGGTCCTTTTTATCATGGAGAGCACGTGGGGGGCCCTGGGATACGCGGCCTTTTACAAGCTCCTCGAGGTCCTGGGCAGATCGGAGGGCCATTACTTCTTTGCCGGTAATTACGAGGGGCGCGAATACCTGGCGGCGAGAATGGGTGTCACCGACGAGGTCTGCCAGGAGATGATGTGCAAACTCGCGAAGCTGGATGTCCTGGATCGCGAGCTGTGGCAGAAGGCGAAGGTCATCTGGATGCAGAGTTTTGTGGACAGCCTCGATGCGCTTTACCGAAAAAGGGTAATCCCGGCGCCGGAAATGCCGTCTATTGACCTATTTCTTCCGCCGGAAATAGGTAAGGAAGCCCCCGATAGCGGCAATTCCGGCACCGGAAACAAACAGAGGAAAGTCAAGGAAAGTAAAGAAAAGAAAGATCCCGCAAGCCTGTTCGACCGGTTCTGGTCGGCATACCCCAAAAAGAAATCGAGAGGCGACGCCCTGAAGGCTTTTCAGAAGATCAATCCGGACGAGGAGCTCCTGGTGATCATGGTCGCGAAGGTTGAGGCGGAGAAGGCGACCAAACAGTGGAAAGAGGACAACGGGCGTTTCATCCCCCATCCCGCGACCTGGCTCAACGGCAGACGGTGGGAGGACGAGGGGGTCGAGGTGCAGCCGGCGGGCGGGAACAACGGCTCGGGGCCGGCGCCCCTTCCGGTGAAATCGGTTGTCTGCCCGAATTGCGGGAAGGACACGGACGAGATCGTCGACGGGAAATGTATCTATTGCATCGAAAGGAAATCGGTCAAGCACTTCATCGGCGGGATAGGGAAACCGGTATGACCCTGATGACGGAAATTCTCCAGACGATCAAGGCGATGCCGAGTCATGAGGTTCTGTTCATCATGATTCTTTTTGCCATCACGGCATACGCGATCACTTTCAGGAGATAGGATGACAGCGGTTTACTGCCTTGCGGCGTTCATCGCCCTCGCGTTGGTCTGTCTCGTTGTCCGGGTTGCGCGCCGGATCTCCCGGGAGGGCTGAATGGCGAGGATATACTGGACCGACGAGGAGCTCATGATCCTGAGGGACGCCGCGGAGAAGGGGGTCACGGCGGAACAGCTCGCGCAGATCCTGAAATCCAGGACGAAGGCCTCGATCGACAACAAGGCGCGGGAGCTCGGTGTTTCGCTTGCGGGCGGGAAACCGGAAATAGACCGGAAGGCTTACAGGCGGATCATGAAGGAGCTGGGTGAGAGCTGATGGAAGTCACCGGATGCAGGATCGTGAAATACGGGAAACGGGACGCTGAATTTTCTCTCTATGACATGGCCGACCTTCACCTGGGGACGAGGGGATGCGCGAAGGATCACATCCGGCGGGACATCGAACGGATCAGGCAGGATACCTATTCGATGTTTTTCGTCGGTGGCGATTATGCCGACTGGATCATGCCCGGGGATCCGCGCTTCGACCCGGAGGCCTACTCCGTGGACATCACGGTCAACGACCTTTCGAAGATCGCGGCGATTCTCACGGACGAGATCGTCGGCCTCTTTTCCCCCGTCAGGCAGAAGTGCCTCGGTTTTCTCCTGGGAAATCACGAGCTGAAACACATGAGCAGGAACTCCGAGATGTTTGTCCATGAGGACATCTGCAAGAGGCTCCGGGTCCCGAATATGCGCTATTCCGGATGGTGCGACGTCTATTTCGTCCATGAGCCGGGATTCCGCGGGTGCCGGATCTCTTACTCTGCCGTCCCTCCGGAGGATTACATGTCGAGGCTCCGGGTCCTGGTCCATCACGGTGTCGGCGCGGCGAACACGGCCGGCGGGAAATTGAACAAATTGAAAAACCTGGTCGATTCCGTCGAGGCCGACCTGGTCATGATGGGCCACGTCCATGAGCAATTCGCGAAGTCCTTCACCCGGGTGTTCCCGAACGAGGACTGCAGCAAGATCAAATCGAAGGTCACCATGGGGCTCATCACCGGGTCCTACTTGCGGATCTATGGTCCCGGCTACACTTCCTACGGGGAGCAGAGGGGATACTTCCCCACGAGTCTCGGGGCGACCAGGGCGCGTTTCTGTCCGAGGACCCGGGCTCTCATCGTCGAGAACCGGGCCGACAATATTGGTCTCGCGGGACCGCAACTCAAACGAACCGAAAACGAAAGGAAGGCAGTCAATGAGTGATCCACAGGCGCAAAGGAATCTTGTGGCGGCGATTATCCTCCAGGCCGTCGAGGACATCGAGGGGAAGAACAATGCCACGTGGCGCGATATTGTTTCCGCTGTCTATTTCATCAGGAACGAGGATCCCTTCGAGTATTACTGCGTCGAGCTCGGCCTTGATCCGGATGCGGTCAGGGAGAAGGTGAGGGACAAGATCCCCCTTGCCATTGAGAGGGCCGACCGGCTCCATGCGGCGGCGAGGGAAAAGGCGGAGAAGGAACGTCTCGCGCGAATCGAGGAAAGGAGGTTCATCCCTCCTGAAATTCACTCGAAGTTGCAAGAGTTTTTACCTGAACCAAAAGCCCAGAAAGACTAGGAAATGAATATAGCCAACATCGAATTGGCAGTCCGTCGAATATGCCAGGAGATTT
>Ga0209201_1002849_pt1 | contig 16068 bp, 18 predicted proteins | sample AD_UKC055_MetaG_FD_184411 | JGI IMG/M metagenome (GOLD analysis project Ga0209201, IMG submission 184411) | Active sludge microbial communities of municipal wastewater-treating anaerobic digesters from USA - AD_UKC055_MetaG (SPAdes) (version 2) | ecosystem: Engineered > Bioreactor > Anaerobic >...
CTGCACTCGGCAGCTTCCCAAAGCCACAGATCTGCCGTAGGTTCACATCACTTAAGAGCCGTAGCCGTAGGTCACTTGTGGCGACTATCTTGAAATACCGCTTCGCAAGCGCGGCACGGAGAAAGGGAAGCACACTATAGGAAGGCCTTCCTATGTGCTGGTTTCCTTCAGGAAAGCTTTCCACACATGGTTCAATCACCCGCAAGAGAGAAAGAAAACCTTTGTGTTCTGTAGTAAGATAGCTCTCAAACACCTCTTGAAGATCAAAATCTAAGGGGAACAGCAATTGTAAAGAGCCAAGCACTTCTGATATACTTTTCATCGCGGGGACTCCTTCCTTCTATCTTTGGTTTCCTAATTGATTCCATTATACAAGGTTCGTCCCCGCTTTGCATGAGAAAAATACTTCACTTAGAGAGTTTTGAAAGAGCCTCATAAATACAATGAAATTTGTATTGTAAGAGGAGAATGAGAGGCTTACCCAAAGCTTCAGCTAGAGGAGCAGAAGATGGAGAGCGAGAAATTGAGTAAAGGTGGCGAGACGTTTAGCGTTTTGCCTTGTGCTGAGAAATTGAAACTCAGGGTAAATGGAAAATGGTATGATTTTCAAGTGGGGAAGGATATTGAACCGCAGGCTACCCTTGCCTTTGTGCTGAGGGAAAAGTTGGGTCTAACAGGGACGAAGATATCCTGCGATTTTGGTGAGTGCGGTGCTTGCACAGTTCTTGTTGACGGCAAAGCTACTCTCTCTTGTATGACGATAGCACTTGCGGTTGATGGCCATGAGGTCACTACTATAGAAGGGCTTGCAAAGAATGACCCGATTATAAAGGCCTTTGCCAATCAGTGTGAGCCGGGCTATGGTACGGCGATGCAATGCGGTTACTGCACTCCAGGTTTCATAATGTCTGCCAAAGGCTTGCTAAATGAGAACCCTAACCCGACGGTAGAGGATGTCAAACACGCCCTTTCTGGCAATCTGTGCCGCTGTGGGACCTACTCTGCGGTTTTGCAGGCGGTTATGCATGCTGCTAAGGAAATGAGAAACAAGAGGAAGGCTTGAGTATATGGCAAAGTACAGATTCACCCCCAGAGTACCACGCAAGTATATTGGTGTCTATAGGCCGCGTTCAGACAGTTACGAAAAGGCAAGCGGAATGGCAAAATACGCTGATGATATAGCTTTGAAGCGCCAGCACCCAGAAATGGTATATATGAAGATACTTAAGAGTCCGTATCCGCATGCAGTGATCAAAAGCATTGATACACGCAGAGCGGAAGCTTACCCAGGAGTGGTGGGTGTCATTAAATACTCTGACCCAGAGGTTGCGAGTCTTAAAACTACCTCATCCTCTTGGACTGATGCTACAAACACTATAGACCGCAGACGCAGTTGGAGCATACTGGATAGGAAAGTTCTAGGAGATACTGCTCGCTGGGTTGGTGATGAAGTGGGCGTAGCAATAGCTGCAGAAACACAGGAGATAGTAGAAGAGGCTCTCAAACTAGTTGACATCCAATGGGAAGTGCTTCCTTTTGTCGTGAGGCTGGAAGATGCCATAAAGCCCGGTGCTCCACTTGTTCACCCAGAGATAAATCCAGAAAGCAATTACACGCCATATCGTGAATTCTCTGGACCAGATACTTATGTTGACCGCGGAGATGTTGACAAGGCTTTCGCAGAAGCGGATGTGGTTGTTGATACAGAGTGTACCTACTCAAATCCACAGCAGTGCTCATTGGATTACTGGGACTGTCTTGCAGATTGGGCAAGAGACGGGCAGATAACTGTTTGGTCAAATTCGTATGCGGTAGATCAGTCTCGTATGCACCTTCATGATATGTTGGATGCGCCTCTAAACCAGATTAGAGTGATCAGCCCTTATGTGGGGGGCAGTTTTGGCCGTGGTGATAGTGGCGATCAGCCTTTCTTTGTACTTTCTGCCTTGATGTCAAAAAAGACAGGTAGACCTGTGAAATATCGCCAGACCCGTAATTTCCACGATACGCGTTTGAGTATGATAGGTAAAGTTAAGATCGGTGCAAAGAAGGATGGCACTATCACTGCGGTTCAGATAGAGGAAACAGGCAACATAGGAGCCTATGACGATTGGTCTGTTGCGGTGACAAAGATAGTGCCAAAGGAGTGGTCAGAGAATATGCTCGGCAGTATACCAAATCTTCGTATGGCAAGCAGGACGGTTTACACGAACATGATCCCGAGCGGTGTTATGCGTTCTGTGGGTAACATACAAGTGAACTATTTCTTTGGTCTTGCCTTGGATGAGCTGGCTGAGAAGCTGGGTATGGACCCGATAGAGCTGGCGATAAAGAACATAACATGTAATAACGTCCCTACTCCCAACCATTGCCTGGAAGAGGTCCTACGTGCTGGAGCCAGAGAGTTTGGCTGGGATCGACGCCATGCTCCTGGTAGAGGAGAAGTTTTCGAAGGAAGCAAGAAGCGTGGCATAGGCTTCTCTGTTAACAATACATGGCATACTGAGAACCAGGAGTATCGCCGTGGGCCTACGCAGGTCCTTATCAAGCTCAACCCAGATGGTACTGTGATTCTTAACGCACCTACCGTTGAGACCGGAACAAGCACCAATTCTTGCGCAGTTCAGGCCTGTGCCGATACGCTGGGCGTTAGCCCCGAAAAAGTGAAGTGGATCTCGGTACAGGATACTGAGACTGGGCTCAAGGACCAGGTACAGACGGACAGTGCTGCTTCCTATCTCCTATCTGAGGCTATATACCAATGTGCCTTAGAAGTTAAGGGCAAGCTGCTAGAAGCTGTAGCGCGCAAATTGAAGAGGAAACCGGAAGAGCTGGACGTGCATGAGGGCAGAGTATTCGTTAAATCCTCACCCGAGATCGGCATGACGATACCTGAGTATTACGCTTCAGTAGACCTTCTAACAGAAGATACCCTAACACCGATAGCATGCTATTATTGCAGGCCTCTCTCTTTGGATGACCTAGGCCAAGCGTACAGAGCGACATTTGCCGAAGTGGAAGTCGATACAGAGACCGGAGAGGTGAAGGTGTTGAGGATGCTTGTCTGTTGTGATGGGGGGACTGTTTTGTATCCCTCCGGTGCAGAAGGACAGCTGATAGGTGGGCAGGTCCAAGGTCTAGGAGAGGCAATATATGAGGGAATGATATACGATGAAACTACCGGGGCTCCGCTCAATTTCAATTTTATAGACTATCATTTTCCGACAATGGAAGACTTTCCTGACAATGTAGATCCAATGCTGATGGAGGTCTATAAAGGCTATGGTATCTATGGATGCACAGGAATGGGGGAGGGATCACCGTGCTGTACTCCTAGGGCTATCGCCAATGCGATCTATAATGCGATAGGTGTGAGGGTAGATGCCTTGCCTATAACGCCAATCAAGATCCTTGAGGCTTTGGGAAAGGAAGGTGAACAAGAATGAGCTTACCACGTTTCAAATTTGTAAATGCGAGATCAATGGGTGAGGCTGTAGAGCTATTGAGAAAGGGTAATGGAAAGGTATCTGTGATCTCGGGAGGTACTGATCTGTTACACGGTTTCAAAGATCACATTTACAGCAGGTACCCAGAGCTTGTTGTTAACCTTCGTTCCGCGACAGAGGGTGAATACATAAAAGAGGAGAATAACTGGGTAAGCATTGGGGCTCTAACCACCTTGCACAACATAGAGAGAAGCGAGTTGCTCAAGAGTCAGTATCGAGTATTGGCTCAGGCAGCTTCCGTGGTGGCTTCACCGCAGATAAGAAACAACGCTACAGTGGGTGGAAATATTTGTCAACAACCTCGGTGTTGGTACTATCGCAACGCAGATGATCTCTTTACCTGTCTGCGTAAGGGAGGGACCTTCTGCAGCGCCATGACAGGCCACAACGAGATTCATTCTATCTTCGGCTCGGTTGATGTAGGCACTACTCCCTGTAGATCTGGATGCCCTGCTGGTAGTGCCATACCAAGCTACTTTGCAAGGATAAGGGAAGGAGACTATATGGAAGCAGCAAAGATGCTTCTTCGGACAAACCCTCTAGCAGCCGTAACTGGTAGAGTATGTCCGGCTACGTGCGAAGAACAATGCAACCGCGGCAACATCGATGATGCTCTGTCCATAAGATCTATAGAACGGGCTGTTGGAGATTTTATACTGGGACACCAGTCAGAACTGATCTCTGTCGGTCCTTCCACAGGCAAAAAGGTAGCGATTGTAGGCTCTGGCCCAGCAGGTCTTGCTGCTGCTTTCTATCTGAGAGAACAGGGCCACAGCGTACGCGTCTTTGATAAGATGCCAAAAGCCGGCGGAATGCTAAGATACGGGATCCCTTCCTATCGCTTGCCAAAGAGCGTGGTTGACGCCCAGATAGGTCTATTAGAGAACATGGGAGTTGAATTCTATTGCAACACTGAGGTCGGGAAGCAGGTGAAGTTATCCGACCTTAGAAAAGAATACGACGCTGTGTTTCTAGCCTCTGGTGCCTGGAGTCCTGTTTCCATTCATATTGAGAATGAGGATAAGACACTGCCGGCCATGGAGTTCTTGGCAGACGTAGCCTCTGGTAGAAGAGAAAAACCTGGCGACAAGGTCATAGTTGTGGGCGGCGGTAATGTTGCGATGGATGCTGCTATAACCTCGCGCAGACTGGGGGCAAAAGAAGTTGTCATAGTATGCCTAGAAGATTGGGGAGAGATGCCTGCTTTCAAGGACGAAGTACAGGAGGCATTAGATGAAGGAATAAATATAGAGCCCAGATGGGGACCAAACCGTGTGCTCTTAAAGGATGGCAAGGTTGTAGGTTTGGAGACTATAAAGTGCACCAGCGTCTTTGACGAGAATGGGTGCTTCTCTCCAAAGTATGACAACTCAATAAAAGAGGTGCTTGATTCGGACAGCGTGATATTGGCGGTGGGACAGCGTTGTGATCTTAGCTATATAGAGCTTGAGCTTGGTATCAGCGATAGGGTCATAACGGCTGATCCTGAGACCCAGGTGACTAGTGCCTCTGGTCTGTTCGCAGGTGGAGACGCTGTGAGCGGCCCTGCAAGCGTTGTTAAGGCGCTTGCTGCGGGACGCAGAGCGGTATTTACTATAGACGAGTACTTGGGCGGTGCGCATAAGGAAAGCATCGTTTCATCCAGTGAGCTAAAACGTTTTGATTCCTATAGCCTTAGCCCGTCGCACAGAGCAGAGATGGCAGAGCTGTCTAAGGAAGAGAGAGGAATTGATAAAGAGGACGCGCTTGGGTTTAGCCTTGAACAGGTAAAGACAGAGGTAAAGAGATGCTATAACTGCGGTTGTGTGGCAGCGTGCCCCTCTGATACTGCTACAGCACTTGTAGCGCTTGGAGCTAAAATAAAGACCACAAAAAGAGTCATTGATGCTGAGAAGTTCTTTGCCGCCGGTGTACTTTCTTCAACAGTCCTTGAACCTGACGAGTTGGTAACAGAGATAAGGCTACCTAAGGCGCAGAATAATACCAAGAGCGTGTACATGAAATTCCGTCATAGACAAGCGATAGATTTTCCTTTAGTGTCTGTGGCTTCAGTTATAAGAAATGAGAATGGCAAAATAGCTGAGGCAAGCATCGTTCTCGGGGCAGTAGCGCCTATACCTGTGAGGGCGAAGGAGGCCGAGCACTTCCTTAAAGGAAAAGAAGTTAATGAGGAAGTAGCTGCAAAAGCGGCCGATCTAGCGGTGAACAGAGCATTACCACTTGGCAAGAATCATTACAAGGTACAGGTGGCTAAAACACTGGTAAAGAGGAGTATCCTAGCATGCTGCTAGTTTCAGAGTATCTTGGAGGGGTATGATAAAATGGACATGAAGTTAAGAGAAAAAAGGAAGCGTTCATGTCCAGAAGGAAGTTCAACAAGGAGTTTAAGGTAGCAGCCGTGAAGCTTGTGCTCGATGATGAGGTGCCGGTATCGCAAGTAGCGCAACAACTTTCAGTGCATCCGAATAGTCTCTACCGTTGGGTGAGCGAGTATGAGAAGTACGGTGAGAGTGCATGTGCTGGCAATGGAAGCACAATCTATGACTACCAGGCAACACTACATCGTCTTGAACGACGGAAGTGAGGAACTTGAAGAAGAGGTTGAGCTCTTAAAAAAATTCAAGGTCTTCCTGCGCACCAAAAGAGCGTGAGATTTCAGTATGTGGTGGAACAGCACCACCGATACTCAATCAGGAAGGCCTGTCAAACATTGGGAATCTCACGCAGTGGATTCTATGCATACCGTGAACGGAAACCATCTGACCGGCAGCTCGAGAATGAAGTCCTTTCACAAAAGATACGCGAGGTATTCGAACAGCATTCAGGACGATATGGCGCGAAACGGATTGCACACTCCTTACAGGATGAAGGGATCAAGGTCAATAGAAAACGAATCGTAAAGCTTATGCGTACGATGGGTCTGTATGCGAAAGGTGCACGAAGAGCCTATAAAAATTACAACAGGAAACATTCGAATCGAGCCTGGACAAACGTGCTCCAGCAGGATTTCACTCAAGAGCATTGGAATAAAGTATGGCTTGGAGATATCACCTACATTCCCACGCACGAAGGGTATCTGTATCTTGCGGCATTCCTGGACCTGTCTACACGCAAGATTGTTGGGTGGTCGATATCGTCCACGATGACTGAACGACTTGCAATGGATGCATTCCTCCAGGGCTTTGGCAAGGAAACTAAGCTGGGCCCATTTGTCAAGACCACTTTTCTGAAAAGTTAAAGTGGATCTTCCCCCTTTATGAAACCTTCTCTAGCTCCCCGACGGAGAACTTACTTCCATACCTATCATCGGGCGTTTCATAGTCTAATGATTCATGAAATCGCTCAGCATTATAAAAGTGCATATACCGAGCAACCCCTTCCTTGAGCTCTCCCATACTCTGATAGTCTTTTATATAAATGTCTTCATACTTAAGGCTTCTCCAGAATCGCTCAACATAGATATTGTCCAATGCCCAATCCTTTCCATCCATACTGATCTGGATACCATGCTCTTGCAGTACAGAAAGGAATGCCTCTGAAGTAAATTGGCTACCTTGGTCAGCATTGAAAATACTCGGTACTCCATACTTCAGAATCGCTTCTTCCAAGGCTGCAATGCAAAAATATGTATCCATCGTATTCGACAGCTGCCATGAGAGTACCTTCCTGGAATAGACATCAATGATGCTCACTAGGTACACCGTCCCACTAAAAAGTCGTATATATGTAATATCCGATGCCCATACCTGGTTCGGTAGCCATATCGTTTTGTCTTTGAGCAAATACGGATACTTTGTTGCTCCCCTTCTTGATTTTGAAAGATTCCTTCCTGGGTAGATCGCTCGTAAACCTGCCATATGCATGATCCTTCGCACTTGCTTTCGGCTCACTTGCATATGCGCTAGTGAGCGCGTTACCTTCCGGTAGCCATAGAACGGTGTCTTCTGCAGTACCTCAAGGATATGCTCAAGAATACATGCTTCGTTTTCCTCCTTTGCTCTTCTTGCGTTCGGAGTATAATAATAGCTCCCTTTGGAGATACCCAAGAGTGCACATTGCCGACGAATCGAAAGCTGCGGATGCTTCGGCTCTACCATTGCGGTTCGGTCCCGTACAACTGTCTGTACTTTTTTTTTAAAAACTCATTCTCTACTTGAAGCTGGCCAATCTCCTTGTATAACTCTTCTTCTTTGTGCTCTGCTGCTTCTTTCTCTTTATCCTTCTGAGATCGTTCAAAGAGCTCCGCTGCATTCTCCTGTAGCTGCTTTTTCCACATCGCTACCAGATTCGGATGTACACTGTAGAGTGTTGCCAGCTGCTGAATCGTCTGCTCTCCCTTGATTGCTTCAAGAGCAACCTTCGCCTTGAATTCCTTGTCGTAGTGTTTGCGCATAGTGAACTCTATGCCTCCTTCTTCATTCTTTGCAAGAAGCTTCGGTCCACTCTATTTTTCATCCACAATGGTCTAAAGCCTAGGGCTCATTATACACGATTTTCTACTTGTTGAATATTAAAAACCAATGTATAATTGCCTTTGCATTTTGAAGCGCAGACCGCACACTCCGCTAGTGGAGCGCGCACAACGTTCGGTTCTCAGGAGGTCATATGAAACGACTTACCACAGTTCTCGTAGTGTTGCTCATGGCAGTGGGAGCGATTTTTGCCCAAAGCACATCCACCAAAGACATGAATGCCCTTATCGCGGCAGCAAAGGAGGAAGGCCAGCTTACCGTCATTGCGCTTCCCCGCGACTGGGTCAACTATGGCGAGCTTATTGACACTTTCTCCAAAAAATACGGTATCAAAGTGAATGAGCTCAACCCGGAAGGTTCCTCTGGAGAAGAAATCGAGGCTATCCGCGCTAACAAGAACAACAAAGGCCCTCAGGCCCCCGACGTCATCGATGTTGGCCTTTCCTTTGGGCCGCTCGCCAAGGACGAAAAACTCATAACACCGTACAAAGTCCAGACGTGGAGCACTATTCCTAACGAAATTAAAGACCCCGATGGTTACTGGTACGGCGATTACTACGGTGTCCTCGCCTTTGAAGTCAATGCAGACATCGTGAAGAATCCGCCCAAGGACTGGCCGGATCTGCTCAAACCAGAATACAAAGGCAAATTTGCACTCTCCGGCGATCCGCGCACATCCAACCAGGCTATCATGACCGTCATGGCAGCTGCGCTTTCTCAGGGCGGGAACCTGGACAACATGGACCCCGGCCTCAAGTTCTTCGACAAACTCAACAAGGCCGGCAACTTTGTACCACTCATTGCGGTGCCCGGTACCGTGGCTTCCGGTGAAACCCCTATCACGGTTCGCTGGGACTATAACGCGCTTTCCAACCGCGATAAGAGCAATGGCAACCCCAACATCGCCGTTGTGATTCCGGAAACCGGCGTTCTCGCGGGAGTTTATGTGCAGGCTATTAGCGCCTATGCACCGCACCCCAATGCCGCACGCCTCTGGATGGAGTTCCTTTATTCGGATGAAGGCCAGATCATGTGGCTGAAAGGCTATGGTCACCCTGCACGCTTCAACGATCTTGTGAAGCGCAATGTGATCCCCGCCGACCTCCTTGCCAAGATGCCGCCCGCCTCCGCATACGCCAAAGCAGTGTTCCCAACCCTGGACCAGCAGAACAAGGCTAACACCTACATTGCTGCAAACTGGGACAAGGTGGTTAACGTCGAGGTTATGAAGCGCTAGTTTCAAGAGTAATTGTGGAAATTGTAGATGGAAATTGTAGAATTGTAGAATAGAGGCACTGCCGCCGACTTATCGAGGCGGCAGTGCTTTTTTACGCATTTTCGGTAAGTCCGTAGACTGGTTGGCAAAACCCCTCAACTGACCCATGGGGTTACAAAAGGGTTACAAAAAAGGAAGACCAGAGAAGTGAAAAAGACTTCAACAGCATGGCTTGGTGTAATTCCTTTCTTTGCATTCATACTCCTCTTTATGGTTATACCCGCGGGCTCTTTACTCGTCGGTGCATTTGAGGATACCCAAGGCCGATTTTCGCTTGTCAACTTTGGCAAGCTTTTTCAACCCAACATCATTAGCTCCTACACTGTCACTATCAGACTGAGCCTGATAACGGCGCTTGGTGGAGGCATTCTGGGCTTTTTTATCGCATACGGGATTTGCCTTGGCGGCCTCCCTAAGGGCATCCGCTCCTTTATGTCGACCTTCTCAGGCGTAGCGTCCAACTTTGCCGGTGTGCCGCTCGCCTTTGCCTTTATTTCGACTTTGGGCCGAATGGGCATGGTGACGATATTTTTGCGGACCTTTTTGGGAATTGACCTATACGACTCCGGCTTTAACCTCTACAGTTTTTGGGGTTTGGCCCTGACCTACATGTACTTCCAGATTCCCCTCATGATCCTGATTATTCAACCCGCCCTGGACAATATGAAAAAAGAGTGGCGAGAGGCATCCCAGAACCTGGGCGCCTCCACGTTCCAATATTGGCTACGCATCGGGATTCCTGTACTCCTGCCTTCGCTGCTTGCTTCGTTTATTCTGCTTTTCGGCAATGCCTTTGGAGCCTACGCCACCGCGTTCTCCCTCACCGGCGGGCTTATCAACCTGGTGCCCATTCTGATCGGCGCCCAAATTCGAGGCGACGTACTCCACGACCCAAACCTGGGCTACGCGCTCGCTTTGGGCATGGTTGCAATTATGGCGCTCGCGATCTTTGCCTATTCGTGGCTACAAAGATTCGCATCCAAATGGGTAAAGTGAGGCAGTGACATGAAAAATCGAAAAATTGCAGGTAAAGCCCTTTCGTGGTTCTGGCTTGTAATTGGACTTTTGTACTTTTTCGTGCCGCTTATCTCCACCTTCATTTTCTCCCTGCGCGGCAAGAAGGGAGTTTTGAGTTTTGTAGCCTACGAGCACGTTTTTGCAGACCCTAAGTTCATTCAGTCCTTCCTGTTTTCGCTGCAGATGTCTGTGTATACGATTCTGGTCGGGCTCGTGCTCATCGTGCCCACCACCATTCTTATCAATCTCAAACTGCCAAAAATTAAGCCCGTAATTGAGCTTTTTTCTCTCCTACCCATGGTAATTCCGCCGGTAATCCTTGCTTTTGGACTCATCCGCTTCTATGCCAATCCACCGCTCATGCTCGTGGCGAGCCCTGCCCTGCTTGTGGCTGGTTATGTCGTCATCTCATTCCCTTATATTTATCGTTCCATCGATACCGGCCTGACATCGATGGATCTCAAAGTGCTCACCGAAGCCGCGCAGAGCCTGGGCGCCGGTTGGCTGAGTATATTGTTCCGAGTGATCTTGCCGAACCTGATGACGGCGCTACTTTCCGCCACGTTCCTGACCTTTGCAACCGTAATTGGTGAGCTCACCATGGCCGTACTCCTGGCGTGGCCTGCGTTTGGGCCGTATATGGCGCACGTTGGTCGCGATTTGGCGTACGAACCAGCCGCGCTCGCTATCTTGAGCTTCCTGATGACGTGGGGTTCGATCGGTCTTATTCAGCTTTTCACGCGCGGTATTTCGGGCTCTGGCCCAGGGTCCAAGTCCGAACTCGGCGGCATACACTGAGCGCCATCATAGTTTGACGTGGGCATTGTCTTAATCATCGAATTGGAGAGGAGTTTGCGATGGGTTTTATCGATCTTAAAGATATAACGAAACGATTTGGCAACAACACCGTAGTACAGGGCCTTAATCTTTCTGTGGAGAAGGGCAGCTTTATGTCGTTCCTGGGCGGATCTGGTTGCGGCAAGACCACGACCTTACGCATGATTGCCGGTTTCGAAATTCCAACGCAGGGAACCATTTTGATAGATGGCAAGGATGTCTCCAACGTGCCGCCTGCACGCCGCAACCTTGGCATGGTCTTTCAGAATTATGCACTCTTCCCCAACATGACCGTGTGGAAAAACATCGCTTTTGGCCTGAAAATGGCGCACCTTTCCAAAGCCGACACCAAGAAACGCGTGGATGAAATGCTCAAGCTCATTCACATGGAGGACTTTGCCGAGCGCTACCCCCACCAGCTTTCTGGCGGGCAGCAACAGCGTGTGGCCCTTGCCCGCGCGCTCGCCGTGCATCCCAAGGCGCTTTTGCTGGACGAGCCACTTTCTGCCCTCGATGCCAAGATCCGCGTACAGTTGCGCGACGATATTCGCGCCATACAGCAGGAATTGGGCATCACCACCATCTACGTTACGCACGACCAGGAAGAGGCCATGTCCATCTCCGACAAAATCGCCGTCATGCGCAATGGAAAGATCGAACAGGTGGGCACACCTTTTGAGATTTATAATAACCCCGCGACGAGCTATGTGGCTTCATTCATCGGCACGCTCAACCTCTTGGAAGGCACTGTTGTGGACGCTTTGCACGGCATTGTGAACGTCAGTGGCACGATGATCCGCACGGCGAGCGCGCTCAAGGCAGAAAATGGCGCGAAGGTCAAGCTTACGGTCAGACCAGAGGCACTTTCCGTGGTCCAGTCTGCAGTCGCAAAGTCTGCAGCCGAAGCGCCGGCCTCATCGGCGCAGGCCGCTCAGGGTGCTTCGTCTATCGCGCCTAACGAAGCGGCTTTGAGCGCCGCGAATGGCGTCAACGTCCTCCAGGGCAGCGTGGACACGGTCAAATTCCTTGGTGCGACGATTCGCTTTGTCCTCAAGTTTGGCGAAACCTTTATGTACATGGACCGCTTTAACGATCCCCAGTTAATCTTGCCCAAGAAGGGTGATATGTTGACGGTTGCCTTCCCTGTGGATGCGTGCAAGCTGCTGCCCTGATTCCGACCGACGTGTGGAGCCTCGGCTCCATCTGCAATTGACCATTCGGAACCGAGCAGGAAGAGAAAGTGTTGGGCCCTGCTGGACTTGAACCAGCGACCTACGGATTATGAGTCCGCAGCTCTGACCAACTGAGCTAAGGGCCCGCAGCGAAGCAAATCTAGCAGGTTGAAGGGAAAAAGTCAACGCAAGCTGGCCAGAGTGTCAAGACTCGATTAAAATGTCCCCCTATAGAGCTCGATTAAAATGTCCCCTTTTCACTTAAGCTGAGCGGGTGGCCAGTTCCTCCTTGTGTGGTAGGTGCTCGAGTTCGACATACTCGAGTTGAGTGTTTTGATAGAGCAGCTTGATCCGTCCATCGAGCAGTTCTCTGACCGTCACCTGTGCTCGTGGCTTGGGGAGGACTCGTGCAGTGCGCGTAATCTGCAACAACCGGCGTTTGTAGCTGACGACATAGTCATTGCTCACCACACGAGGCGTTTCATAGCACAAGATGTCCTCAAGCGAGGTTGGTGTTGTGAGCGGCACATGGGCATCCTGTGGCTGTGCAGGTACCTTCGCAAACTTCTGGTTGATCTTCGGAAGGTAGACTTCTCTGAGATAGCGATTGGCATCCTCAATCGTCGAAATCTTGGCCATCCTGAGTTCTTTCACCAGCCTGTCCTGATACACTCCATGGCTTCGTTCCACCCGCCCTTTCACCTGCGGTGAACTGGCCACGATTACCTCAATCCCCAACTGCTCACAGGCACGCTCAAAAGGGCTCTTCGGTTCAATACCCGCCAATTGCTCCTCAATCGTGGGCTCACGGATACTCACAAAGGCATTCTTTTTATCGCAATAGAGCGCCTGTGGTATGCCATAATGCTCAATCCAGCGCCAAAGCAGCCGCATTGCATCGGACGTAGTTTCTTCTTCACAGAAAAATGAGAAGGTGATGCCTGTCGCGTCATCCACCATATTCATCAGACAGCAGGCACTCCTTCGCCCTTCAAACCAGTCGTGATGGCTCCCGTCAAACTGCAGGAGCTCCCCAAAACATTCCCGCCGCTCCCGACGACTCCGATATGCCTTCCTCTGTCGCTTGTGCTCCCACAGCCCGGCTGCAAGCAGCCACCGCCTCAGTGTCTCATGATCTACACGAATCCCATGGCGTGCATTCAACATCTCTGCTGCAAACGTCGGTCCAAAGTCCCCATAGTACTCCTGGTACAGACGTACCACCGCCTCTCGTATCCCCACAGCATAGGCCCTCCCTGAGGCCTTCCCCTGGTTACGGTGCAGCAACCCTCTGTCGCCTTCCTCCAGATATCGCCGGTAGATCCGCTTCGCCTGCCGGTACGACACCTTAAGCTTTACTGCCGCCCCTTTCAGTGAAAGCTCCTTTTGTACCACCTGTTCCATCACTTTCGCCCGTAGAAGCTCTTTTTTTCCCATCGCTAATTTCCCAGCCATCTTCGCTCCTGGCTGCTATTCTACTAAGGGGACATTTTAATCGAGTCAACTAGGGGACATTATCATGGAGTTTCAACAGTAAAAACTATGGAGTGTTTGCGATTAGTGCTGTTAGTAGAATTATTGGAACTTCAGCATATGGTGAAAGCGTTAAAAGTGAATTTTATAAAATAAAAAATCAGATAAATACATCATATGGACAAAGTAAGGATTTTGATTATCTAAAAGATGGTAGTATATGGGATAAGCCCCAAGACTGGATGACGGCTCTTTATAAAAAGGATAGAGTGCTTGAGAGTCTTTGGCTCCTCGAGTGTGGTTCTATTTTGCATGATGATATTTCTAGCATTGATCTTTCTACAAGCGCGATGGATTTCAAAGGTTTACTAGGCATGAATGATTTAGTGGGCATTATAGGATTGGAATATAAATTTATAAATTACGATAAAGCTTTGGCAGAAATTGAGGATGAAGAGAGTTCAGTATTCTAAATTATAATAATACGCTCGGTACTTCACGAAACGCCGCGCTTTAATACCAGAGTATGGAGAAGCGAATGCTAGAGAAGCTACCACTTGATCACAACGAGATCATGCGACATTGCAGTGTGATAACCTGGCAGTATGATCACGGCAACCTATCTGAGCTTTCAAAGCTGGATAGCAGCGAACAATATCTTTTACGGCAAAAGATTATTGGCTGCATGGTATCATTATGCACAATAATGGGTGAGCTTGAAACGATAGAGGATAGCAAGCAGAATGAACATAAGTAGTTATACTATAAGCACATACATTGTAAGTACTAACGTTATTCTTTTTTGCTTGTAGACTATTTGTAGATGCAGCATGTTCTATGTGCAAGTATATGCTTATATTAGAAGTATTTACTTGAATTATGCTATGTTCAATCCCCTAGCGTTGGGCACGATTGGGCAGGGCATATTTGCAGCTATACCCCGTGAACGAAATAAGCTCATTCAGAATAAGGTCTTTTTCTTTTTTACTCGCTGCACGGTAGCGTGTGGCGGTTTCGGCGATGATCCGATGTCGTTCTTGCATACTGAGCGCAATATACTTCCTCTAGACTATTGGCTGGAGTGTAGTTTGGGTTAGATTTTATGATGAGGCATCAGTATTCTTTTCGGTTAGATTTTCAATGAGGCAATGCGCGCTCTTGCATACTGAATTGTGAGCAGTTAAGATTTTTCATTACCGTTAGCTGAGGAGGCCAAATATGAAAAAATGGTCTATAGCGCTTGTGCTTTTGTTCTGCGGGATGTGCTTGTTTGCACAAAGCTTATTTGATCTAGTCCAAACGGGAACCCCGGAACAGGTGCAGGCCGCGATAAAAGCCGGCGCAAAGGTAAATGACCGCGACACGTTGGGCATAACACCATTGATGTATGCAGCGCAGTCCAATAAGAATCCCGATGTCATTACAACGCTTCTGAATGCTGGCGCTAGGCTGGATGACAGAGATACGATAGGCATGACCCCTTTGATGTGGGCAGCCAAATACAATGAAAATCCCGATGTCATTACAACGCTTCTGAATGCTGGCGCTAGGCTGGATGACAGAGATAAGAATGGCATGACCCCTTTGATGTACGCAGCCAAATACAATGAAAATCCTGATGTCATTACAACGCTTCTGAATGCCGGGGCAGATGCAAAAGCAAAAAGCATTGAAGGCAAAACTGCGTTTGATTATGCCAGAACTAATTCCAATATAAAGGGCACAAAGGTATATTGGGACCTCAACAATGCTCGCTTTTAGCGAGAGTGGTCTTAAGGTGGGCTCATTTGTTTAATGTTTTAAAGCGGAGTATTTCTTCCATGTTGCATTCTTAAACTCCCAATGGAGAGCTTACTCGTTGCCATGGAATATTTGGCGCGCTAAAACACATCGAAATTCCATGCGCGGCATGTAGAATATACGGAGAACAGGTTGGTTCTAAAGTGGGGGAATTATTGATATTAAAGGATATTCTATGATTAGGGCGTGGGCTTCAATTGTCTTTCGCACTCCACCTTCGAGAATATCTGCTTCTCCAAAATCAGCTTGTGCTTCACCCTTTGCCCAGACAAGCTCAAGATAGCCTTTCGATCCCTTTCTCGCTTCTTTGTACTGCTTCAGATACCTTTGCACTAGGGCATAGGAACAATGATATTCCTCAGCATATTCTTCCTTCTGGAATTCCTTGATCTGATCAATCTGGTTCATATGGAGCATATCCTCCTCCCTGTAGACTTAATCCTACAGGTATTTTTTCTTAGAATCTCCCCTACGATTATTATGGGGAATTCTGACGCTTTTTTTGTCCATCCCAG
>Ga0209201_1002850_pt1 | contig 16059 bp, 14 predicted proteins | sample AD_UKC055_MetaG_FD_184411 | JGI IMG/M metagenome (GOLD analysis project Ga0209201, IMG submission 184411) | Active sludge microbial communities of municipal wastewater-treating anaerobic digesters from USA - AD_UKC055_MetaG (SPAdes) (version 2) | ecosystem: Engineered > Bioreactor > Anaerobic >...
GAGCCGCTGCGCCATCGGGTCGGAGATGACGTAGGTCGAGACGAGAGTTTTCGCCGCGGCGGATTGATCCGCGTCACGCAGCTGAATAACTGACTCGATGGGGTGGAACTGAACGAGGTCCTTGTAGTTCATTAGATCTGGGAGAAGGAGGGCTGGCCGGCGGTAAACAGGGCTACGGTTACTCCAGAAAGAGGAACCGAGAGGTATTCCGGATGATCGGGGTAGGCATGCGTAAAGCGGCCGGCGGCGAACGAGCCGGTGAAAGCAGCGACCACTAGACGATGCTGGCTCAACTGCGCCACGAGCCTGAGTGGGTCGCATTGAAGCTCAGGGGCGAAAAGCAGGTCGGTGTTGTCGAGACACACCCCGAGACCAGGAGCGGGAAGCAGAGAGTCGAGCGTGCGCGCAAGGGAGAGCGGCCGTTGGCGAGGGCTAAGGTCGCCGAGTGCGCGGGAGAGCGGAGCTCCTATTGGCAAATACGTGAGACCATGAGCGGCGGCGAGTTCTCTCAACCAACTGGTCTTGCCCGAGCCATTCGGCCCGATGGCAAGGATGAGCCGTTCACGGGACTGATTCGCTTGGCGAAGAAGACTGCCTACGTCGGCTGTGGAATAGTCGGTCATGGTTGAGCTCCTTTTAAACGGGCCACCAGGTCCGCAGGCGTAAGCACAGAATCTCCAGATAAGGACAATTGCCGAGCGCTCTGCATCGACAATGTGTTATGGAAAGGAACGACAATCAGGACCTCATCACAGGGGAGATTCTGCTTAAGAAGGATAACCGTGCCGATCTCGCGTTCCCAATCACGGTTCACGTTAAACTTGCACTCGATAGCGATACACTTCTCACCCCTAATCAAGAAGTCGGTCACGACGTTGCCCTTTCGCGCATAGGACTCAAAGCCGACAGCTGCCTCGGTGAGCGTGCGAGCAACGGACTCACGGAAATCGATGCTTAAGGTCTTAAGCTCAAGGTATCGAGCGACCCGATCCAGCTCAGCTGCACTTATCCCATTTTCACTGGCGCTGATGGAGGGTTCCTCATCTACGGCATCTGGAAGCCCGGAGTAGCCACTGAGGATGAGTTGTTGTTCCTCCGGAGAGGTGCAGAGCGCTGCTATGAGCTTGGAAAGCGTGCCTTGTCGGGGGCGGGACACTCCGTTGAGAATTCGGCTAATCGAAGTCGGAGAAACATCGATTCTTTCGGCAAGCGTTTGGCCTGTAACCGCCCTGCGCTCCATCAAGGTTCGTAGGGCATCCCCTAGCAAATTTCGAGATGTAGGCGTGAAGTTTGACATATTTGCAGGCACCGGGGTCACTGAATTTGGTTTTATTGGCAAAATTAGCGAGATTATTCCGTTTGAAACGTTAAGAAGTTAAAACTTAAGCTTCCGCCCTCCGAAACGGACTCACTCCCCCGTCAATTTGTCGCCGAATCGGCGACTACTCCATGGCCCACTCCTCGTGGGCATTATCCGCTGACTGATCCTGCCTCAGCGTTTCTTCGGAGATGTCAGGTTGGGCTTCTTCCGTCAGTTCGGACAGCTTCAATCGTTCAAGGGCCATGACATGCCGGACCGCATCGATTAGCTCCTGCCACCGGATGTGAAGTTTAACTCCCGTTTCCTTCGATTGCAGGGAGAGACTCCTCGGCCGTCGCTTCAACATGGTCCAGCGAGAGGCCTCCAAAAGCGCCACCACATCGTCCTGAGACGGTTCGTGCAGGTGCTTCTCAGAGGCGCAGTCGCAGAGGAAACTAACGACTTCATCTTTAACCCGAGCGCGAATACTCCCAAGCGATCGTATGAGGGGACGTCCAGCCAATCCACGCGCTCGGTTGATTGCAGATAACGCCTCTTCTCCCGCCTCCTGTAAGATCAACAAGTAGTCCGTATTGAACCGCGAGCGCAAAGAGGTCGTCCGCAGCCTTGCGGGAAAGTCCTCCGTGAACGAACCAGGAATAATATGAAACTCCGAGCGTTTCGTAAGCGGGTTGAAATGCTTGCCGTAGACCGCTGGCGATTCGGGTGCCACCTTTGAAAGAATTATTGGGAGCATCAGATCTTCCTCGTCAGTGGTCAGATCAGCCCCTTCATCTGGCGCGGCAATCAGGTGCTCTGCAATATCTCCAGCCCAGCGGCGACCAGGTTTTTCTTTGGCGTCTGCTTGATACTCGACGGATTGACGGAGCACCTTGGCGAGAAATTGGTCTTCGGTTGTGCGCCAAAATCGAACGCCACGAAGTTCTATCCCGTCATGATTCGCATGATCCGCCGATTCGAGATATGCCATCAACCCTGTCAGGTCTTCGGGCAACTTAATGCGCTTATTTCGCCGTCCCGTGACCGGATCCTTGGAGTATTGGGCCCGCTTAATGACGATGCCTCGGTTCATTGTGAAGGAGCCTCCGATGAAGTTGGCTTTGCAGTAGTGGGCGTAGCCGGAGCTGGAGGATCGATAGGCCCCGTCCAGGGACGGAGCGCTATCAGTAATAGCTCGCGGTAGAGTTTCGTTCGCCCACCAGTCCAGGCATAGCTCCAGCGGCCAAGCTGTGTCGCCAGTGCCTTGTCGGGAGGAGGCGTTTTAAGAAGCTTGGTCGTCTCAATAAGGCCGACAACCGTGGCATCTACGGACGTGAACGCTTCGCTGGCCTTCGACCACTGGTCACGCCACAGGATCTCATCCTCTGGCAAAACCGGCCGTGGAGACCGGAGCGCGTTTTGGGCGCCAGCAATGCAGCGCGAGAGCTTGGAGACTTCGCCAAGTGCGAGATTGAAGCGCTCCGGGCTCACCACCGCATACCGTGAAGGAATTGGTCCCTTTGCAGAGAGGTATCGCCAGTCTTCAATGATGCGAACAAGAGTGGCAGATTGCGTGAGGCACTCCTGTATTTGGAGAGCAAGAAAGGCATCAAGGTTTTCGCCCTTCAATGTTCCGGTTACGCTTTGAGATTTTTGAGTCATGGTGGTGGAGTTACTTTAAGGAGCGCCTCTGAGCCTAGTGCAGACACTGCTTTTGGTCCTACATCAGGGAATATGGGATCTCGCTCTGTTATGATTTATCTTTGGAGATGGTTCTCCTGCTTATGCCGCCTGTGTGCGCAGCTTTTCAGCGGCCTTACGAAGGCGGGTTCGGAGGTCGGTGCGTTCAGCCTCCAGCTCTTCAGATGTCATCCCTGGGCTACGCCAGGTCTTGGCCTCGTCTTGATAAGAGTATTTCCGCCAATTGAGGTTCGGGAACCCTGCCCCCTTATACCGGTAATACTCGTCCTTGTTCGTGAACCCAACGCACACTGTGCCATCGGAAATGGTGACAAACGGAAACGCCATGGTCGTCGTGCGTTCGACCACCGGAGCATCGACTACCTTCGGTTCCAGTTGTTGAACAGTCACAGCCGGTGCGGTCGGCTGTGATTCCATCGTTGGTGTGACCGTTTGGACCTCTTGCTTTTGCTCAGATTGGCCGCCTTCAAAGCCCCCGTTGACCTGCGCTTTCTTGAGGAGGAGGTCGTTGATCTTGTTGATGCGATCGAGCTGCCTTTCATCTACCAAGGCCAGCAATCCAGGTTGAAGAATCCGCCATTCGCTACGGACTTGGGCAAGCACTGACGACGCAGACGGGCCAGGCTCCGCGATTTCGGTGCCATGTTCACGAGCGGCCTGGCGCACGAAACGACCCAGGACCTTACGCCCATCGGCAATTTCCAAAGCACGAGCCCAAACTTTCCCCTGGCGCTCAAGTGGGCACTTGCCCACCTCTTGGACTTGTTCACGGGTTGTTGGCAGTGGCGAGATTTCTTGGGCCGCGAGACGAACAACGGTCACTGCTTCATTGATCATCTTGTAGCGCGTCTTGATATGAGTGTGCCCGCTATAGGACTTGAGTCGTGCGCGCAGTTCATCCGAAAGCCAATCAGTGTAGTCGTTATAAGCCTTAAAATGAGGGTTCCCATTCTCGTCCTTGTCGGCCTGATAGAGGCCGCGACGCTGCACCTCGTGAAGATGCTCGACCAACTCACTGCTGATCGAACTGCGCTCGGCGGCTTTCTCGACGATCTCGAAGATCGCCTTGTTGTGCTGTTCCAATTCGAGCGCTTCGGCGCTCAACGGTAACTCGGTTTGATCGGAGTTCATGTGTCGACAGTCGCCGAATCAGCGACTTTTAGAGTTCCTTAGAGTCGCTGCCGGCGATGAAATCCAGCAACGACTTCACGTTGACCAGGCGAATCCCGCGAGATGCTTTGGGGTCCGTCTTGATAACTTTGGAGATGACCCGCGGCGCCGACGCGGGCGTTGTCACAAGCTTGAACATCGTGGACCGGGGAATGCTCGTTAGGGCGCAGCGCTCGCCATTTTTAGGAAGGCGGATCCATTCTGGATACCGCGAGTCGGAGTCTTCGTGAGGAGATGAGATGGACGTTTTCACGCCCATAGATTTCGGCGACAGTCGACGATCTCCCAAAAATGAAAGTGGGGTAAGCGGCGTACGCCGCTTACCCCATTCCCGAAACAAGGACGCTTAAGTTTTCCCGATCCATGATGCGCGCCTTTGAAGGCCGCCGAAGAATACGGGGATCGGAGCGGCTGTATCGACCAGCGGGAAACTATAGCGGCAGAGTCGATAAGTTTGAAGGTTTGCGACTTTCTTTCGTGCGTTCTTCAGTTGGTCTATAGACACGATCAGCCGCGCATCGGTGACCGCATCAGGATTGCGCTGTCCTGAACGAAGTGTGCCACGCCCGCAGATGATCACAGCTAGCTCGGAAATTTCCTTACGCGTCAGATTTCCACACTCTTCCCGAGCTGCCGCCTCGCCACCGAGCAGTAGAAACTTTTCCGCCACACTCGTCTCTTCCCAGAGCGCAAGCAGACGCGATTGGTATCCGATGCCGAAGTGCGGTTCCGCGACTAACACCTTGCCCCAACGGTCCGAGGCCTCCACCTCCTTCAAAAGCACCGCGTCGAGCCGGCTGGTCATCTTCAGTAAGATCCCGCGACGCTTTTGAGCGTCATTATGCCGGCGAAAAGCAATTCTTTCTGAATCACCAGGGCGCGTGAAAGACTCGAACCCGCAAAGACCAACTTCGGTTGCCTTGAGGTGACGCCGGATGTAGTGTCCGAGTAGATCGCAAGCTGAGAAGATATAGGACACTTGCAGGAACTTGGGTGGTGGAGTCTCCTCGATCAACGAGGTGTGTGCCTGCTCCAGCCAAGCTAGTATGAGCGAATCATTAGCGGTCATTTCGTGACGTCCTCAATTTTGTTAATGGCCTGGCACTTGGTCGCATCGTCGATGTGAGTGTAGATCGCGCTGATCTCCGGCGATTCGTGGCCGATGATATCCATTACCACGGCTTGCGGAACACCAGCGGCCTTCAAGAGCGAAGTTGCTGCATGGCGCAGGCAGTGAAACGACAAGGCATTCACCTTGCGCCGGCGGCTGTGTCCGTTACCAGTGTTAGCCTTCTGTCGCTTCGGAGCGAGCCCTGCCAAAACAAGATGATCGTAGAACTGATTTGAGAGCCGAGCCACACGCCCCTTTTTATCGAGGAGCGCGACCCCAGCAGGGAACACCGGATCACTCGGCTCAGGATCGCTCGGCCGAATTGAAAGCAGGTGGTTTAGCAAGGGAGGCGCAGCGGGAATGCGAACCCACCGTTTGGTCTTGCGCGTGCGCACGCTGATCAGATGCATCTCTGAGCCTTCCACGACCTCCTTAACCAGGTGCCCCCACTGCAAGCGCACGACGTCGCCGAGTCGTTGCCCAGTATAAAGCCCAACGAGGATCAGTCCCCGCCAAAGGGGCGACACGATTGCCAGGAGGCGACGAACTTCGGGCAAGGTGAGTCCGCGTCGCGTCCCCTTGCTCCCTTCAGGAATCACGGCGTTCTTGATTTTCACCATCGGCGACCGGTCGATCAGCTCGTTGTCGACGGCGTATTTGAACACCATGCGCAGGTGATCGAGCATCTTGTTCGCCGCGGAAGGGCTGATCGCCTCCGCGATGGAGGTCCGGGCGGCGATAATATCGAAGCGGCTGACGTCCCTAACATCCTTCTCAACAGCCTTTCCGAGGTAGATACGGGCATTCTTGAGCACGCCCGTATACTGATCAAAAGAACCGGGGCTGACTTCATCCTTCTTCTCTGCCAACCATTCATCGAAGAGTTGGCCGACAGTCTTGGTGGCCATCTTTTGCGCGCCCACCATCTCAAGGATGTCATTAAGCACGACCTTCGCCTGAGAAGTCGTGACCTTCTTTTGCCACGCGCTCTCCCATTCGTTGGCGATGCGCAGGGCCTCTTTTTTATTTTTCGATTTCGTCGAGATGCACTTCGCGTTCCCGTTCTCGTCGTAAAAACACGCGAAGTAGTAAGGGGAACGATCTTTCCGTCGGACTGATGCCATTGTTTGATGCGCAGAAAATTTGAAGACGCCGCCTCTGCACGGGGAGTCCTGGTCGGTTCCCGCCGATCGCGGCCCCGGGGCAGGCCGATACACGGCCAGCTCCCACAGGGAGGTTTGATTCGCAGCGCGACGACGAAAGGAAGCTCTGCGTCTTGCCGAAGCGGACTACGCCGCGAGTCGGGCACGCTCAGTGCGGATTCTACCCCAGCACCGTCTTGGCAGCGCTAAAGGCGGCCACAGGACGACCAATGCATCCACGCTTGGTTCATCGGCGCGTCTTTGGGCGTCTTAAGCAAATTCCGTTTTTGATCTGGCCACTGGGATGGCCACTACGAGGTCATGGAAAATCAAAAAGCCCGCAACTCATTCGAGCAGCGGGCTTTTGTAAGTTGGCGTCCCCACGGGGATTCGAACCCCGGTTCTCACCGTGAAAGGGTGGTGTCCTAACCGGGCTAGACGATGGGGACTAGTCCGAAAGAGGCGCGAACGTACGAGGCACATTGCCTCATGCAAGCGTTTTTTCATGCCGGGGAACTACGCACCACGCTTTTTCCGCCAGACAACGCGTTTTCGAGATTTTGCGGCTTTGCAGTTTTCGTCCGACCGCTTTTGTGTCCCAGCCTCTCGCTCATGAAATTCGCCGACATCGCCGCCGCACTGCCCAAACAGGCCGTCACCTCGATCGCCCAACTTCCCTTCCCGAAAATCGCCTCGGGCAAGGTCCGCGAAATTTACGACCTCGGCGATGCCCTCCTGCTCGTCGCCACGGACCGTTTGTCCGCCTTCGACGTCATCCTGCCCGATGGCATCCCAGGCAAGGGCATCATCCTCACCCAGATGAGCCACATCTGGTTCGAGCTGAGCAAAGGCATCATCGCCAGCCACCTCCTGCCCGACCAGATCGGCGAGATGGTGCGCCGTGGCATCACGGACCGCGACCTGCAGCTGCGCAGCATGGTTGTGCGCAAGCTCAAGCCCCTCGCCATCGAGTGCATCGTCCGCGGCTACCTCGTCGGCAGCGGCTGGAGCTCCTACCAGAAGACCGGCGAAGTCTGCGGCATCAAGCTCCCCGCCGGCCTCCGCCAGGCCGACCGCCTGCCCGCTCCGCTTTTCACGCCCACCACCAAGGCCCCCAAGGGCGAGCACGATGCGCCGATCAACGACGCTCAGGGCGCCCAGATCGTCGGCGCCGCACTCTACGAGCAGGTCAAAGTCGCCAGCCTCGCGCTCTACCAACTCGGTCACGACCGCGCGGCCAAGGCCGGCATGATCCTCGCCGACACCAAATTTGAATTCGGCACCGATGCCGCCGGCAACCTCGTCCTCATCGACGAAGTGCTCACGCCGGACTCTTCGCGCTACTGGCCAGCCGACAGCTACGCGCCCAATCAATCGCCGCCGAGCTACGACAAACAATTCGTGCGCGACCACCTGATCGCGATCAACTGGAACCAGCAGCCGCCGGCCCCGCGCCTGCCCGCCGAGATCATCCAGCGCACGCAGGAAAAGTACCTGACGGCGCTGCAGAATCTGCTGCGTTAACGCGGGCAACAGCCTTCTCGAAGCCACCCACGCCGCGCGGGTGGCTTTTTTGCGCCAGCGCGCACCCTCACTGCATCGCCCCTTGCGTGAGCGGGCCGGCACACGAGCAGGCCTTGCTGCGCGCCAGTTCCCGCCGCAGCCAATCGAGCGCAGCAGTGATCGCACGCGGCTTCACTTGAGTACGCGCCCCGGGCAGGTGCAGTTTCTTCGCCCACACGCCATGCGGCGCGGACAATGCGAGGTAGATGTCGCCCGTCAGATTTTCCGGCACGCCGCCACACGAGCCCGAAGTGGCACCGGCGATGGCCAAACCGTACGAAGCACACAGACGCTCAGCCACGCCAGTCGCCATCGCGACCGCGCTTTCAGCGCTCACGGCTCCATGCTGGAGCACGATTTCCTCGGGCACATCCAGCAGCTGCACCTTCGCGTCGATCGAGCTACAAATACAGCCGCCGGCGAAAAACTTCCCTGCGCCGCACAACCCGGAAAACGCGTTGGCCAGCAACCCGCCGGTGATCGTCTCGGCGACCGCCACCATGGCGCCATGCGCACGCAACTGGTCGGCGCAGACCTGCACCAGCGAGTCGTGCCCGAAGCACAAAAAATCTTCGCCCAATACGACCGCACACTCGGCGGCAATCTGGAGCAGCTTGTCATGGCTGAGCTCGCCCGACGGAGAACTTACGCGGCAATCGACCTGGCCCGGGTGCGCACAAAACGCGACGCTCAGCCCCGGCCCATGTGCCTTGAAAATCGGCTGCAATTTCTGCTCCAACGCACTTTCGCCGATGCCCGCCGTGCGCACCTGCACGAACGACTCGCGCGGTTCGACGAGCCCGAGCTTTGCCAGTCTCGGAATCACCTGCTCGGTCAAAATCGGCTGCATCTCGTTGGGCGGCCCCGGCAGCAGGCAGAGGACGCGGCCCTCTTGCTCGACCCAAAGACCGGGAGCAGTGCCATTCCCATTGGCAAGCACTTCGCATCGGGCAAACCGGTACGCCTGCCGGCAGAGGTTCGGCGTCGCCTTCCATCCACCCTTCGTGAGGCGCGCGATAAGCGCGGCCTCCAGCTCCTTGTCGTAAACAAGTTCCTGGCCGATGGCCTTGGCGGCGGCTTCGCGAGTGCGGTCGTCGCAAGTCGGCCCCAGCCCGCCGGTCACGATCACCACGTCTGCGCGGGCCCAACAGGCCCGGATGCACGACTCGATCTCCGATTCGTCGTCGGTGACCGTAAAGTGCCGGCGAAGCGTCACGCCATGCCGGCCCAGTTCCTGACCGATAAACGTCAGATGGGAGTTCTGGGTAAGGCCGAGGAGCAATTCGTCGCCAGACGTGATCAACTCGTAGCAGAGTTGCGTGACAGACTTGCGAGCCGCTCCCTGGGCCGTCGTGTTCTTGGAAACCATACTTGCGATACGTGAAATTAGGCTAATCTCGGTCAAAATGCCAGTGAGCCCTTCCGATAACAACACCCCACTTTCCCTCAAGGAGAAGGTCCGCCGTCTCCCCGAGAAACCGGGCGTGTATCTGATGAAGGACCGGCTGGGTCGCATCATCTACGTGGGCAAGGCCAAGTGCCTGAAGCGCCGCGTCTCATCCTACTTCACGCCCTCGCGCGCCCTCACGCGCCAGCCGAAAATCCGCGCGCTCATCGAGCTCATCGCCGACCTCGACACCATCGAGGTGAAGTCCGAGCCCGAGGCGCTGCTGCTCGAAGGCAAACTCATCAAGCAGTACAAGCCGCGCTACAACACCGACTTTACCGACGACAAACGCTTCCTGCTCGTACGCGTCGACCCGGCGGAGGAGCTGCCGCGCTTCCGCCTCACGCGCATCAAAAAGGACGAGCGCTCGCGCTACTTCGGTCCCTTCGCCCACAGCGGACTGCTCCGCAAAACGCTCGCGCAGATGCGCCGCCAGTTCGGCATCCTGCTCGCCGACGCCACGCCGCAGCGCCAGCCCGACGGCACCTGGCAGCTCTACGACGACGTGCGCAGCGAGCTCTACGGTTTCCCCAACAACGTCTCGGCGGCCGACTATCGCCGGCGCGTGGACGAAGCGTGTGCGTTTCTCGACGGCAAATCCCGCGAGTGGCTCGAAACGCTGCGCAACGAGATGAAGACCGCCGCGCAAAAGCAGGAGTTCGAAAAAGCCGCCGAGCTGCGCGACATCGTCCTCGCCCTCGAAAAGACGCTGGAGCGCACGCGCAAATTCGAGCGCGACCACCCGGTCGTCACGCCCGATGCCGATGCGCTGCGCCAGATCGGCGAGGCGCTCGGCCTGCGCACGCCACCGCGCACCATGGAGTGCTTCGATATCTCGCACATCTCGGGCACCTTCGTCGTCGCCTCGATGGTCCACTTCGCCGAAGGCCGCCCCGACAAAAACGAGTACCGCCGTTTCCGCATCAAGAGCTTCGTAGGCAACGATGATTTCCGCGCGATGGAGGAAGTCGTGGGCCGCCGCTACCGGCGCCTGCGCGACGAGCAGCGCCCTATGCCCGACCTCATCGTGATCGACGGCGGCCGCGGGCAGATCGCCTCCGCGCTCAAGTCCTTCGCCGCACTCGAAATCGATCCGCCCGCGCTCGTCGGCCTGGCGAAGGAGCACGAGACGATCATCTTCGCCGACGAGCGGCCTCCGCTAAATCTGCCGCTCACGCATCCGGGCCTGCAACTGCTCCAGCGGCTGCGCGACGAGGCGCACCGTTTCGCCAACACCTACAACGCCGACCTCCGCTCGAAGAAAATCCGCGAGTCGATCCTCGACGATTTTCCGGGGCTGGGCGCCGTGCGGCGCGCAGCGCTGTTGGAACATTTCGGCGACATCGACCGGCTGCGCGCCGCCTCCGCCGTCGAGATCACCGAGGTCGATGGCTTTGGCGATGTGCTCGCGCGCGAGTTGTACGATTTCCTGCACCGGCCCAAGCCCGACGCGAGTTAACCGCGCGCGGACTGTCGGCGAAATCCGGGCACAAAAAAAACCGGCGCCTTGGGAAAGGCGCCGGCTGAAGTGTGTTCGGCAGGACCGAATCAGATCTGGTAAGCAGGGAGCTGCTTATCGATGCGATTCTTGTCGAGGTGAGCGAAGACCGGCACGCCGTTTTCGAACGGCACGGCGACTTCACCCTGCACGAGCGGCTGCACGTAGCGCACGAACTGGTGGCTCATGCTGACGCCGTCCTCGTTGATCCACTCGCGGGGCAGCGGCTTGACGCCGTTGGCGATCTCGGAGAGGGGCGCGAGGCCGGTTTCGCAGGTATAGTGATCGGTCTCACCGCGGACGAGCGTGACCATCTTGTCGGTCTCGGCTTCCTCAACGGCGTAGCGGACGGCCGCCTGGCCGGCCATGAACGACTCGTCGTTGTCGGCCTTGGAGGAGCAGTGAGCGGCGGCGCGCTGGGCCATGCCGAGGGTGACGAGGCGGGCCTTGGTGCCGGGCATCTGAGCCTCGATGAGGCCTTGCAGGTAGGAGCCGGCGCCACCGAGCTGGGCGTGGCCAAAGGCATCGGTCTTGTCGCTGGCGGAGACGTAGTTGCCATCGGCGTCGACGAGGCCTTCGCCCACGACGACGGTGCAGAACTTCTCACGGGCGAGCACGCGTTTGACGTTCTCGATGAACTTCTCGGAGGAGAAGGCGACCTCGGGCAGGCAGATGATGTGCGGCGGGTCGTTCGGGCAGTCGCGGCGCTTGGCGAGGGCGGCACCGGCGGCGATCCAGCCGGCGCTGCGGCCCATGACCTCGATGATCTGCACGAGGTCGTGCTGGCCCATCGCGGCGTTGTCGCAGGAGATTTCGCGGACCGTGGTAGAGATGTACTTGATCACGCTGCCGTAGCCGGGGCAGTGGTCGGTGATCGGAAGGTCGTTGTCGATGGTCTTCGGGATGCCGATGACGCGCAGCTCGTAGCCCTGTTGCTGGGCGAGCTTGGAGATCTTGTCGGCGGTATCCTGGGAATCATTGCCACCGGCGTAGAAGAAATAGCGGATGTTGTGGGCCTTGAAGACTTCGAGGACGCGATTGTAGTCCTCCTGCTTCTTGAGCTTGTAACGGCAGGTGCCGAGCGCGGCGCCCGGCGTGTGGCGGAGGGCGCGGATGGTCTGCTGCGACTCGGCTGCGAGATCGATCAGATCTTCCTGAAGGATGCCCAGGACGCCGTTGAGCGTGCCATAGATTTCCTCGATGCACGAGTGATTGAGGGCCTCGGTGATGACGCCAGCGACGCTCGCGTTGATAACCGACGTGGGGCCGCCGGATTGGCCTACCAGGACATTTCCTACGAGTTCAGGCATGATGATAAAGGTCGATGGTTGAAGAAATCAGAGGGTTCAGGGAAACGAAGCGCCGGGGGCAGTGGCAACCGAAATTTCCCTTTCGGGAAGAAAAAGAAATCCGGTTTTTTCTGTGCGGCAAAGCTTCGTTTTAGAGCAACTTGCCCGGACGATACTCGGCGGCGCCGCGGTAGCGGCGGGCGAGCGGCTGCACGTCGCGGACCATGGCATCGACCTGCTCGGGCGCGGCACCGACGAAACGGCTGCTTTCAGAGAGGATCGACTGGAGTTGTTTTTTGGCGAGGCCGATGCGCTTGTCGCCGGCGAGGCGGCCGAGCAGATCGGGTTCCTGGCCGGAGCGCAGGGCCTTGGCGGCGGCGAGCGCGTGCTCCTTGATCGCCTCGTGGGCGGTCTCGCGGCCGGCGCCGTGTTTCACGGCCTCCATGAGGATCGTGGTGGTGGAGAGGAAGGGCAGATTGCGCTCCGCCTCGGCGGCGATGACGGCGGCAAACACGTCCATCTGGCGGAGCACGGTGAGGAAGGTCTCCAGCAGGCCGTCGATCGCGAAGAACGCATCGGGCAACGCCACGCGGCGCACCACGGAGCAGGACACGTCGCCCTCGTTCCACTGGTGGCCGGCGAGCCCGGCGGTCATGGCGACATAGCCGTTGAGGATGGTGGCAAAGCCGCAGATGCGCTCGCAGTTGCGGGCATTCATCTTGTGCGGCATCGCGGAGGAGCCGACCTGGCCCTCTTGGAAACCCTCGGTGAGCAGCCCCTGCCCCGCCATGAGGCGCATCGTCGTCGCGAAACTGGCGGCCGACGCGGCGATCTGGTACAGCGCCGACACGACCTCAAAGTCGAGACTGCGCGGGTAAACCTGGCCGACGGAGCCGAGCGAGGCGTGGAAGCCAAGGTGCTTGAGCACGCGCGATTCGAGCTGGGCCACCTTCTCGGCGTTGCCGCCGAGCAGCGTGAGCTGGTCGAGCTGCGTGCCGACGGCGCCCTTCAGTCCGCGCACCGGATAGCGGCGCGTGAGATCTTCGAGGCGGGTGAAGGCCTGCAACAACTCCTGGCCGAACATCGCCAGGCGCTTGCCGAGGGTCGTCGGCTGCGCGGGCACGTTGTGCGTGCGGCCGGTGAGCATCAGGTCGCGGTGCGTCTGCGCCTGGCGGCCGAGCGCGAGCAGCGCCGCGGCGGTCTTAAACTGCACCAGTTCCAACCCGCGCTGCACCTGGAGTTGCTCCACGTTCTCCGTGAGATCGCGGCTCGTCAGCCCGAGGTGGATGAACTGGCGGTTGGCCAGATCGGAAAATTCTTCGATGCGCGCCTTCACATCGTGCAACGTCACGCGCTCGCGGCGGTCGATGGAGGCGATGTCCACCTGCCCCTTCACGCGCTCGTAGTCCTTGATGGCCTCAGCCGGGATCGGCACGCCGAGGTCGCGCTGCGCCTTCATCACCGCGATCCAGAAATCGCGCTCCAGCAGGATGCGGCCGTGCTGCGACCAGATGTCCTTCATCGCCAGCGACGCGTAGCGCTCGGCAAGGACGTTGGTGATGGGCGACGACGCCTGGACGGGAGCTTCGGCGGCGGTGGACGAGACGGCGGAGGATTTTTTGGACTTCTTCACGGGACGAAGCCGTCTGACTAAACGGGTCGCGCGCGCCAAGGCCAACGGAAAGTGCGCCCGCGCCGCCTTCCACGTCCGCCCGGATCAGTCGGCCGACACCTGTTCGGCGCGCAACTCCTTCAGAAACGCGCGATCCAGCGCCAGTTGAAACGCCCAGCGCAGTGCCAGCATCGCGACCAAAAACAGCGCGCCCCAGCGCACTTCCGTGCTCATGAGATAGTCGCCCTCGACCAGAAAGATCGCCAGCGACAGCCCAAAGACGTCGAGCATGTCCCAACGACGCAACAAGCGCATGAGGCCGTGCGACGCCTCGACGTCACCCCCACGGCGCTGCCGCCGCCACCACAGAAAACTCACCCACCACGCCGCCGCCGGCGCGATCACCAAAAACAGCGAGGTGATCGCCACCGTGAAGTACGCGCCCTGCGCCCAGAGCGCCGGCGCGAGCGTGAGGATGCTGTAGCTGCGGTCGGCCAGCAGCCAGTCGTTGATCCGCAAAAACGGCAGACTCACCGTGCCCACAAGCGCCACGCCGGCGAGCGCCAGCCAGAGTCCGGCCACCGCCGGCACACGGACCACGCGAGGCGAGGCCGGGCGATGCAGCGCCGCCGAAATCAGCTCACCCGCCGTCATGCTCAACAACACCGCCACGGTAAACACCGGGATGCCCGCCAGGGGCCTCGCGCCCACGAGCAGTTGCCCCGAGGTCAGCGTGAGTATGAGGCAGACCAGCAGCACATCGAGCATCGACCACTTGCCCAGACTCTCGACGGCCGCCAGCCAGCGCATCCGCCGGGCATCGACCTGCCGCGCCGCGCACACCCACGCCAGCACCCCGAGTTTTCCAAAGGGGAAAATCAGCGAGAAGCCCACGACCAGTATCGCCAGCACGTACAGCTCCGATTCCCAAAGCATCCGCACGGAGCGCAGCAGCGAATAAGGCGTCGTCACCAGCCCCACACGCAGATCCATGAACGGTAGAAACAGCATGGTGACGTTGCAGACCAGCGCGGCCACGAGCAGCCACGCGACCAGTTGGCGGCGGCGCGTCGGGATGGCAACCGGCGCACCTGCGGACGCCGAGGCGGGGGAATCGTTCTCCATGGAGCTCACGCGCTCAGGCAGCGCACGGCCATGTCGCGCAACACTTCCTCCTGCTCGGAGGGCCGGCGCACGATTTCCTCAAACGCGTTGAGAAACTCGCGCTGGTTGTCGATCAGGCGGCGCAGCGTCGGCAGCCGGCCCGCATTGGCCAGTTTGCCCACGTACCACGCATTCTGGCTGAAAAGATTGTAGGCGGTTTTCTCCGCCAGCGCCTCGCCGAAACGCGCGCCGTACGAGGCCGCGCCTTTTTGCAGGCCGTCGAGCCCGCGCGGACCAAGCTTCGCGTCGCCGCTGTCGAGCAGCGCCCGTACCTGGATGAGGATGCGGTTGCGGTTTTGGAGCGCGCTGATCACCGGGCGCGCATCGCCGCCGGAGAAGAAATGCCGGTGCAGCGCCGCGAGCGTCCACTTCAGATCGCCCGCGAAAAACGCCTCCGCCGTCTCGAAAAAATCGCCCTCGGCGACGTTCGGCGTGAGCTCCGCCACATGCGCCTCCTCGATGGTCGAGCCCTCGCCCGCGTACAGCGCGAGTTTGCTCACTTCCTCGACGAGCAGGCGCGTGTTTTGCCCGACCTTGGCGAGCAACAACTCCGTCGCGCCCGGCGCAAACTTGGCGCCGAGCCGCTTCGCCTCCGCCAGCGCCACGCCCGCGAGCGCCTCGCCCGCCCGGTCGCCGTCGCCACCGATCAGCAGAAAATCGCTATGTTTCTCGCACCACTTCGGAAACGCCCGCCGGCGGTCGATCGGCGCCGCCGTCACCAACACCGCCACCTCCGCCGGGTTGACCGTCTCCAGCAGCGCCTGCAAATCCTCCACGAGCTTCAGCGTGCTGTCGGCGCGCCCCGTGACGCTATCCGCCAGGAAATTCACGTCCTTCAGCCAGACGACGCGTTTGCCGCCGAACATCGACACCGTCTGCACCGCCTCGCGGAAACGGTTGATCGCCGACTCCACCTCGCCGACGTTGGCCGCGAAGCCGCTGATCACGTCGCGCGCAAATTCGTCGGCCTGCGACTCGGCCACCAACGCGTCGAAACGCTCCCGCCCCGCGCGCCCCACGAGGAAATCGTCGGGTCCGCAGACCATGAAGAAACGGGCAGCA
>Ga0209201_1002866_pt1 | contig 15978 bp, 13 predicted proteins | sample AD_UKC055_MetaG_FD_184411 | JGI IMG/M metagenome (GOLD analysis project Ga0209201, IMG submission 184411) | Active sludge microbial communities of municipal wastewater-treating anaerobic digesters from USA - AD_UKC055_MetaG (SPAdes) (version 2) | ecosystem: Engineered > Bioreactor > Anaerobic >...
CATGGCAACTGTAAAAATTATAGTAAGCCTTAAAACTGAACTAATTTTGTTGTTGCTCACTCTCTCTGATGACGTAGCCAACACCTCGCACGGTTTTTATATAGTCGGAACCTTCCCCGAGCTTTTTACGGAGGTAGTTTACGTAAACTTCAACAACGTTGAGGTTTTCGTCCTCACTGTATCCCCATACCTCTTCCATAATCTTTTCTTTGCTGACCACAAGGTCTTTATTAATAACAAGGAGCTTAAGTATATTAAACTCTGTAAGACTAAGATGAATTTCATTTTCCTTTACAAAGACCTGCATCTTTTCGGGATATATCTCAATGCTGCCGGCTTTAAGAAGCTCTTTAGACTTTCCAAGTCTTCTGAGCAGAGACTTTATACGCGCCAGAACTTCTTCTATTTCAAAAGGCTTTATCACATAGTCATCTGCGCTTTTCAGCCCGTGAACCCTGTCTTCAAGCTCACCCTTAGCTGTAAGCATTATTATGCCTACATCTTTATCGTAGTCTCTTACGGCTTTTGCAACCTCAAAGCCATTCATCCTGGGAAGCATGATATCTAATAATATCACATCAGGCTTAAAATTTTCATAGAACTGTACGGCCTGTTCTCCGTCGTATGCAATCTTTGTATTATAGCCCTCGTGTGAGAGCTCAAGTTCCAGAAGCCTTGCTATAGATTTGTCATCTTCGACTATAAGAATATTAAACATATCTCCTCCTATTCAAAAAGACACCCCATCCGGGGCGTCTTTTAAAACTCAACTGTGGCAAATGCTGCTATTTTATACTTTAAGTCAAGACCTGCCTGTGCCTGAAATGTCAGAGGCAAGAGTATATCTGCCTTGGCGTTTATAAATGCATGAGGTCTTATAGTGTAACTGTTGGGCATAAGGTACGAAAAATCCACTCCTCCTCCTGCTTCAAGATACTTGAGAAGACCGTAATCCTGCAATATCCTCCAAGCAACGGAAAGATTGTATTCCAGACCGGTAAAAGAAGGTGAGATCTCAGATTTTTCAAAACTAAGCATAGTGTTAAGCAAAAACTCTCCGTAAAGGCTAAAAGCATCGATTTTTTGTGTTTCTCCTATTCCTGCTTTCATATAAACCTTTCCTTTATTGTCTGCTGTCAAAGAGATTATTCCCTGAAGATCGGATACTATCGAACTCACAAAATTAAGGTTGAAATAATCTTTAAAATCATATAAGAACGAGATACTTCCAGAGTTCATATTGACAGAAGAATAAAGACAGGGTCTGAGAGTCTGATCCATAGATATTCCTGCGCTTATGCTTGCATAGCTTCTTGCATCTTTTGAAAGGCTTACTTCAAGCTTAGGCATAAGATTAAAGGATACCACATAAAATTTTCCCCCTATAACGTATGTTGCATATATAGGTTCATTTATGTTCTGAGCGCTGGTCATAACACCGGAACTTTCTCCTGAGGTTACTATTTCAGTTGATATATTGAATTGATTTTTATCTACCGCGACTTTGCCTTTAAGAGTACTAAAATCTTTAGTAAACTCAAACTGGGCACTTTTATCCATCTGCAGATATCCTATCTCAACAAGTGTAGTAAGCCTGGTAAAGTTTCTTGTGAGAAAGTTAAGGGAGTTGGCGTATTTTATGGGAAAATCAAAGTAATTCAGCTTCTGTATAGCTGTGAAGGCACTCTGGGATACAGAGTAGATGTTATATATGAAGGTATATCCTGTTCCGAGTTTATCCAGCTGGCTTATGATATCAATAGCCTTCTGGGCAACCTGATCTTTACCGTAAACCACTATAAAATCGGCTCCCTCTATATACTTTACTCTTTCACCGAACTGGTTCAGTACATCTTTTATGTAATCCGTTGTGATGTTGTCAAGTTTAACAACATTTGGCTTGTTGAGAAGAATTGAAATTTCAGATGGTGTATCAAGAGAGCCTACTACGTATATTCCTTCGGCAATCTTTTCATAGTCGTAGGGAGTACCGTAAAGGATGAGTTCCAGGGCAGATTCAACGCTTATGCTCATTAAAGTCATAGTTACCGTACCCTTGACTTCCGGGCCGACAATTATAGTGACTCCCTGGGATGTGGCTATCTGATCTATTGCGTTGGATATCTCAGTTTCGTAAAAGCTTATATCAAATGCATATGTTAGACAAAAACTCAGTACTACCATGGACATGAGGATCAGCTTTTTCATTGGATTTCACCACCGCTTGCATGGCAGTTAACCAGAAAGATTAGCTGCTGTTCTACTTCTTTCTCTATCTTGGTTTTGAAAAACATTCCTATTCCAGGAATCTTTGAAATAAGGGGAACTCCTATTTCAACTTGTGAAGATGTGGAGTAGTTGAAAGAACCTATGGTTCCTTCCTGGTCAAGATTAAGTATAAAATCTGTCATGAGTTTGTTGGATATTATTGAATTGCTTTCTTTTTCAACTATTCGACGGTCTTTAAGCTCAATATCAGCATTTATCCTGACTTTTTTTCCGGTCATCAGGAACGGAACAATTTTTATGCTGAAACCGGTATAGTCATTTTCTTCTTTTGTAAGCTTTAAAGGATCTATAAGCTTTCCGGATATGGTTCCGGACATTCCGGAGATGACACTCAATTTGGCATTTGCCACAACCTGGGCTTTACCTTCTGTTATGGCTTTGTTCAGAACAAGGGAAAAGTTTTCATTGCCAAGATCAAAGATCATTTCCAGTAGATCATCATAAAAATAAAGACCTTTTTCGCTATTTCTTGTATATTTTGCAGGAGAAGCCTTATTGTAGATATTGAGTTCATCTATTCCCCATTTTCTGAAGACTTCTGTGTCCAGCTGTACAACTTTTACCTCTATAATCATTTCAGGACGGCCCATGTCAATCTTACGTATGGCATTGGCAATAACGCCTGCAATTTTGGGAGGAGCATTTATTACCACTAGGCTCTGATCCTGTTCTGAAAATGAAACAAACTTCTGAAGATACCTTGGAAGAAGTTGAACCAGGTTTTTGGCGTTAAGATAACGTGTTTTCATGACAAAGGTATCGTTGAGGTGTATGGATGTACCGGAAGATGGATCCGGAACTCCTACAAGATAGTAATCCTCAATCTGTTTATAAGCATATCCAAAAGGCATAAGAATCATTTCAAGTGCTTTGGTAAAAGGCTTGTCTTTTATTTCTACCGTTACATAACCGGCTATATTCGGGTCCAACAGAATTGTAGTTTCAAAATCCATAGAAAGGTTTGAAATGGCTTCTCGGATATCGGTCTGGAAAAAAGAGTAGTTAGCCAGATCCTGTGCCTGTACTAGACCGCAAAAAAATATAACCAGAAATAGTCCAGTTAATTTTTTCATTAAATCACTCCCAAAAAGGTAGTTTATTTTACCTTGAAGTCAAGACTTTCCTGTTTGGTTATAGGATTGCCTGCAGTATCCGTTCCCATGGTATGGATTATCTGGACTGTAACTTTATCAACAGTATCTTCTAAAGCAAGGTCATAATTCAGAGTAACTTCTGTATCAGGATATATATAGATATTCTGATATGGCTTGGTACTTTCTCCTACCATCTGGTTTGTCTGACTGTTGAACTTATATACAAGCATGTCATACTTGATTCTGGAGTTACCTTCATTTTTAAGCTTTAAAGATATATGGGCAACAGTTTTATCCTCGGAAAGAGTTGCATCTTTTCCGGTTACAGTCATGGTATAGTTGTTTTCTCCAAAATCAACAATAATAGGTAACTGTATATTTTTTACAAGAGTTTTTTCTGAAAGCTTTCCGCTTGCATCAAGATTAAGGTAGCCGTAGTATTCGCCATTAAGTGAATCAAGTGCTGCTCTTCTGTAATCAAAAGTAAGAGTAACGGGACTTGATGAGCTGGCAAAAGCCCGTGACAGAATATCTCTGGTAGTTCTAAGAGTAACATATTTTGAATCCATAAGCCTGGAATAGCCTTCAACACCGGCAAAAGCAGAAAAATCATTAACTAGAGAAGGTGTTACTGTTGCATCTATGTAATCGCTGTTTACAATAAGAACATTGGTATTGACGGGATTTACCTGTACTCCCCTTGAAGAAGCTCTTTTCTCAATTTTCACATATAGTTCTTTTGGATCTGTTGAAAGAAGCAGAGTTTTTCTGCTCTGTTCTATTTCAGCAGGTACTATCAGTTCGGTCTGAAAATTGGTTTTCCCCTTGTAAAAATCCTGGTATCCGTAGTCCATAGCAAACTGAACCTGATATGTTCCGGGTGGTATTACCCTGTCAATATTGAAAACAAGGGTTCTGGTTTTTTTAGGAGAAACAAACTCACTGTCATTCTGATCTATGCTTAAGGATGCGACAATTTTTTTCATGGAATCAGATTTTATATCTATTCTTCCCCATACAGAGGCTATCCAGTCGCTCGGGTTTGAGATTTCAAGTTCCAGACGGATACCCTTAAGTTCTTCCGCTTCTTTCACCAGATCAGCTTTTGACGAGTTTACAAACGTTTTTTCTTTGTTACCCTGACCCGATACAATAAGTTGGACAACTCCAACATAATTTATCCTGTATGCCACCTGTCCAGTGGTTATAGGGGAAGCGGAGGTAAAAGTAAAGGAGGCAAAGTAGCTTCCTGCAGCATTTGAAGGAACCTTCACTTTGAACTTCTGTATCGATTTTTCTCCGGGGAGTATTCTGAGTTCGTTGGGCATGGTAACCCAACTTACAAATGACCGTTCATAGCTATCGTCATAGATCCAGCCTTTACCTGCGGGATCGATGTAAACACCTTTGGTTATTATCGAAACCGTTTCGGGTGAGTTGGTAGTGTTTGAAAGGATAAACTCAATTTCTTTTTCTTCGTTAGGGTTTGCTTGTATGGTCTGTATCAGCGGTTGTACCATAAATCCAAAGACTGCCGCTGAAATGTAGGTAAAAAACAGAATGAAAAGTAACTTTTTCATTTATATGCCTCCCCTCTAATTATTTATTTACATGATTATTGTATCATAAAAACCTTATCAAATAGCATAAAAATTAAGGGGCTTGCGCCCCTCTTTTATTATGATTTATCAAAAATAATAATCAGGTTCAAAAGTTATGGTATAGTTTATGACTGCACCGTTTCTATCTGTAGGAGTAAAGTCTTTGTTAATGTTGAATATAGCTTTTATATCAAACGAATGAGACTTTACCGCTTCGACTCTGTCCAAAGTAGCTAAAGCACTTGTTTTTCCGGGAACAGGGTCGAAATATTTTGATTCTATGCTTTCTTTGGGGATTATGTCTACTTTGGTTATTGAGTTGACAATTCTATCTGAATCTGAACTGCCGCTAGATTTTATTTCAAGATTTATCCGCAAAGTGTTATTTGAATGTACATTAAAAGTTCCCAGAAGCTCTCCTTTTCCATCGGCGCCCTGCCACTGTTCGGCATAGTACTGGAATCTCAACTCGCTTACCGGATCAATGCTTGCCCTGATCCACTGATAAACATAAACTGTTACAGAAGCCTGCAAAGTAGCTTCTGCATTAGACTGAAACTGTTCATGCGGCTTGTCAATAATAGGATATGTACTATTGGCGAAAAGCCCTATTGCCATCAAACTGATCAATGATATCAATAGAATAATTTTTTTCATAAGCCACCTCCATAAATTTTATTTTCTGTCTAAATCTTATACGAGGTGTGTAAACAATCAAGCGTTTTCATTACATGATAAAAACAAAAAAGTTACAACTTGATTTCTAAAAAATACTTTTTTTACATTCCGTCATGTTTGATTTTATACATAAGAATATACTTTTCCAACGGAATCTGCTCCGGTCTGAGAAGAGGATCTATTCCGCATCTTAAAAGAAAATCCGTAGGATCGTCCAGGATAGGTCTGAGATTATTCTTAATATTCTTCCTTCTCTGGGAAAAACAAACATGAATAAATCCGAAAAAATCCTTGTCATCTGGGCTAAATCCCCGGTAAGGAGTCAGAGAAACCACCATGGAATCGACCTTTGGAGACGGAATAAACTCGGTACGCGGAACAATGAACTCCTCTTTTACGGTGCAGTAGTACTGTACAAATATACTCAGCGGACTGTATTCTTTTCCTTGTACTGCAGCCATACGTTCTCCGAACTCTTTTTGAACCATCAGTACAGCTTTTTCAAAAACGAGTCCGGATGAAAATATTTTTTGAAGAATCGGGGAGGATATGTTATACGGAATATTGGCTACATACTTAACTTTTGCAGGATGTACTGTCAGATCAGCCCTAAGAAAGTCCTCAAAGAGAATCTGTACATTTTTGAAATTGGAAAATCTTTCGGTAAGAAGCTCCTTCAATGCCAAATCTGCTTCGTATGCAATAACTTTGGCTCCGCTGAAGGCAAGTTTTTCTGTCATGGTTCCGGCTCCCGGTCCTATTTCAATAACTGTTTCATCTTTATTTATAAGAGCCGTATCAACTATCTTTTGTACTATCTCATCAGAGTTTAAAAAGTTTTGTCCGAATGATTTTTTGAGATGAAGTCCATACTTTCTTATCCATTGCAAAGTATTCATTGCTTCTCCATTTTTCTTATAGTATCTACAAAAGCAGAAAATAATGGTCCGGGATTTCCTACCTTTGATTTAAGCTCCGGATGATACTGCACACCTATAAAAAACGGGTGATCCTTGAGCTCTACAACTTCTACAAAATCTGATACTCCGCTTACGATAAGCTTTCCGGGTTCATTTTTTTCAGCTGTGGTAAATAGTTCTCCGAATTTTTCCATATTTACTTCATATCTGTGTCTGTGTCTTTCATGAATTCTTTCTTCACCATATATATCGAATACTTTTGTATTTTTGAAAAGCCTGGTCTCCTGAGACCCAAGTCTCATTGTGCCTCCGAGTTTCAAAATTTTCTTCTGTTCTTCCATAATATCTATAACCGGATACTTAGTATCAGGATCAAACTCTGTTGAATTAGCCCCTTCAAGTCCTGCAACATTTCTGGCATACTCAATGACCATTGTCTGTAATCCCAAACAGATGCCAAGTAAGGGAATCTTATTTTTCCTTGCATACTTTATGGTATTTATCTTGCCTTCGGTTCCGCGCTTTCCGAAACCTCCCGGTATAATGATACCGCTGAACTGTTCAAGAAGTTTTTTAACTTCTTCTTCGCTTTTGTTCTCCAGCAATTCGGCATCGATGAGCTCCGGTTTCTTGGCACCGCAGAGAAAAATACTTTCCAAAATGCTTTTATAAGCATCATCTGTTCCCAGATACTTTCCTATAAGAGCAATTTTTAAATCATCGAATACGCGCGGTGGATTCCATGAGAATTCATCTGAAACTTCTATCTTTAGTTTCTGTGAAATAAGCTTATGGATATTTAGGTTATGAAGCTTTTCGGGTACTTCGTATATGTTGCCCAGATCAGGGAGATTTATTACGTAATCTTTTGCCACACCGCCGAAAAGAGAAACTTTGTCCATGCTCTGACGGTCAATCTCACTCTCTGTCCTTACAACTATCATATCCGGCTGTATTCCTATCTTTCTCAGAGTCTGAATAGACTGCTGAGTGGGTTTGGTTTTAAACTCATTGGTAACCTTAAGGAAGGGAACATAAGTTACATGGATAAACATAAAATCTTCCCTGCCTGTTTCTACGGAAAGTTCTCTTACCGCTTCCAGAAAAATTTCAGCCTCGATGTCGCCAACAGTTCCCCCGATCTCAATGATCAGAAGGTCTGTATCAATACTTTTAATATGGTTTTTTACTTCGTTTGTGACATGCGGAACCATCTGGACTGTGCCACCGAGAAACATTCCTTCACGCTCTTTTTCAATTACATGTTTATATATCTGTCCTGCGGTAATGTTGTTGCAGCGCTTCATGTTAATGCCTGAAAATCTCTCATAATGACCCAAGTCAAGATCAGCTTCGTATCCGTCATCGGTTACGAAAACTTCACCGTGCTGGTTGGGATTCATAGTTCCTGCATCAACGTTGAGATAAGGATCGATTTTTAAACTGCTTACCTTTCTTCCGGCTTCCTTCATTATACGGGCGATCGAAGAAGATACCACCCCTTTTCCGATTCCGCTGAGAACCCCGCCGGATACAATAATGTACTTCTGCGCCATACTTTTCACCTCGTGTTTATTATGCCTTATGGTGGTCCGAAAAATTTAAAATAAAAAAGGGGAGCAAGGCTCCCCCGAATTCTCGGTTATTCTTCGTCGATGTCCAGTTTTTCTGCAATTGCCTGAACTACATCTTCCACAGTCTTTATTCCTTCAAGTTCCTCATCTTCGATGGTTATTCCAAGCTCGGATTCTATAGCCATCGTAAGATCAACCAGTTCAAGCGAATCAGCGTCAAGATCATCTATGAACGAGGCGTCAAGGGTGACATCAGCCTCATCAACGTTTAGTGTCTCCACAACGATATCTTTAACCTTTGTAAAAAGTTCTTCTCTTGTCATAACGTTCAGCCTCCCAAAAAACTGCTTTTGTTGTTAAAAAACCGATCTTAATTTTTAATCCAAATTCTACTTAATTATATTTATTCTTTTTTGGTTTGTCAAGTATGAATCCTACAGATAAGTAAAATTTTTATAAATTTAAAAGCTGAATATATGAACAAGATTTTTTTGTTTAGAAACCTACTCCGATATCTACCCTAAAGGCCATATTATTGGTATTCATAAGCATATCGAAGTTTCGGCTTCTGCTTGAAACCTGTGCATAAAGCTGTACGAGATAAATATCTATTCCCATTCCGGCCGAAGCTTTCCAGCTGTTGTTAATGCTTTCCAATCCAACATTGAACGGAAGTATCCATAACAGATTACCCTGTGCGTTTACTCCCCAGTCAACTCTGGAGTCATTGAAATAATACTGAATGTAAGGTATCCAATCCAGAATAAATGGCAGTCTTATGAATGCAGACATGTTAAGTGGAGCATCGGCAAGTATCGGTTCGTAAAGTACAGTTTCATCAGTTTTTATAACAGGATCAGAAATATCAACCTTTCCTCCGAAAAGAGGATTATTATAAGATACTGTCGCGGTAGCTGTTACATTATTTTTTCTGTCAAGTTTAGCAGGAACAAGAGTTATATTATTCAAAGAAACTCCTAGGAAAGGCTTTCTGTTTTCTCCGGTGACAAAACCGATATCAAGTTTCTGACCTGCTTTGTTACGGAACTCGTGCTGGATATCCTCTGCTGAAAAGTTCTTAAGCTGAGAGTACGAAAAAGGACTTACGTATGAGAAGTCTCCAGTCAGGGTTGCAGCCATAGTGCTGTTCTGTGAATTGGTATCAAATTTGAAGTTGTAAACAGAGTTCTGAGACTTTGCAATAGGCATGAAGTAACCGTACTTTACTCCCAATGCAAAGCTGTCGCTTCTTAATGCACCGTATGCGCCGGCATCTATGTATAAATCGCCGAAGATCTGAGATGATGCAGTATAAGTTTCATTTATTTTATTGCCGTTTGCAATTAGATCTATCAGTTTGTTAGGAACGCTCAGATCCATACTTCCTTTAAGGTAAGCATAAGTTCCCAGTCCAAGGGGCCAGAAATGTATACTGGCATGTGCACCGGTTTCTGTCAGAGCAAAAAGTGAAAGATCATTTCCGTTCAATGAAGTGTAAAGATCGTTAAAATCAATAGTATAGACACTGTTGGGTGGCATTGCATCCCGAATGATGTCTGGCAAAGCCTTGTAATTCTGGTCAATACTAATTTCAGGCGATACTCCGACTTCAATAAAACCTCTGCTCCTGAAACTCATAAGAGCAGGATTCAGGTCATTTTCCCATGAACTGAAAGGGTTTGCCATAAAAACAACTGCAATCATTACAACCGTAAACACTAAGAGAAGTTTTTTCATATCCGCACCTCTTTATAAGATTTATATTTATGCTGTTTATTTTCAGTCTATGTTCAAAGGCAGTACAATATCTGTTCCTAAAAGCGCCCAGAATTTCAGGTCGATCTTTCCTTCTCCATTAATACTATAATAGGTATTTTCAGGTGTTCTTGGAATTACCACTCTTATCTTCACAGTGTAAGGATTAGCTTCAAGAATCTGTGTAACCAGATCGCTAAGATCTGCCACAGGGTTGCTTTCTCCTCTTTCTACTACAATCTGTTTTATTAAAGTCTCATTGCCGTCATTAGTCAGAACCTGTATTTTTGCGGTCATTCCAAGAGTATTGTTAAGATCAAAGTTGAGCTTGAGCTCTTTTACCTTGGAGAGAATGCTGTTCATGGTTTTTTCTTTTTCTGAGTCTGTCCTGCCCAGTATATCTTCGGTTAAGACTATGTCATCAGTTATAGTGGCATCCTGTGTGACTTCAAACTCCATCGGTATACTCATTGAAAGCCCTGCCTTTATCTTCTGTCCGGCAGCTATATCAAAAGATTCCGAAGTTTTTATCTTATATCCTATTTCCAGATTTTTCGGAAGGTCGTTTATTATGTCTTTAAGAAGCAGAGGTGTACTCTGTTCGTTTCCAAGTGCAATCTGGCTGTTTAGAAGGGTTACATGCTTACTTTCGTTTGTACGTCCGCTTGTATAAGTAGCATCAAGCGTAAGATCTACATTCTGCTGTTGGGCAGTATCCATAGAAGTAGTTATGGATGCAGGTATATCTTTTATAAGAATGTTTTTAAGAAGCTCAACAGTACTCAGATCAATGCCTGTATCTGTTATTAATCCACTATTCTGAACATTTTTGACATTTATATTGTCTATGACAATTCCGGTAACGTTAACTGTTGCATCAAGAGTATATTCCTGACCTGTCATTATGTCAGTTAATGTAAGCCTGTCATTGATATATCCTTGAGGTGCCGCAGAGAAATGGACATCAAAGTTGTCTATTTCCGAAATAGGGATGGTTTTACCGGCAAGATCTATAGTCCAAGTTTCGGTGGCATCTCTGGTAAATGTTTTGAAAGCATAGGCTATCAGTCCGTTCATTGTTATCGAAGCGTCCATGCTTAACGGCAGACCGTTCTGTACAGTTATCTCAATTGAACCACTCTTAAGTTTTATAGAGTTTACCATATCTTTGACATTCTGAGCTATTGCAACATTTTCATCTATCTTCTTAGCCAGACCTGCCTGAGAAATCTCTGCCTGCGAAAATCCGATGTTTTCAAATTGAGGATTGACAGAAGGTGTTGAAGAAACGATATTTGAAAGACTTATCTTGGATACTGTGAACGATATATCAGAAGTTATACTCTTACCTGAGAGGTCTGCCACAATATTGCCTTGTGAATCTATGGAAAGAGGTACCTTCGACGAGGCATCCTCACCCATTGAGACTTCACCGGTTACACCATTCACAGAAACTCCCGATGGAAGAATTTTTATAAGGCTTGAGGCCTTGAAAGTACCAGTTCCAAGTGCTTCTGGTTTTGTCACAGTTTCATTCAGAGCAAGCTTTGCATCCTTTACTGCAGTTAAAGCTATGTTTGGTGTGAACGAAGATTCAATCTTTGTTTCGGAATTAAATGCTAAACAAGCATTCACGCCTGACATGGTTATCTTAGCTTCAATTCCAAGATCAGATGTGGTTAAATCCTCGTTTGATAAGTCAAGCTGCAAGGGAAAGGATGTTACGTCAGTTGCTGAGACAAGCACTTTGCTGTTCTGCTTAACAATAATATTAAACTTTTTGGATACTCCGGTCCATTCGGAGGGAGTTGAAAGATCAATAGTTAAATTTCCGTTTACGGTACATGTTGCATAAGCATCGGACGCCACACCGAGCTTAAAGTATTTCGTTTGATTGCGGATATTTTCAAAATCTAAGCCGGTGGCTGCTTTAATACTTGCAGTCTCAAAGTCAAAGCTTATATCTATACTGGTATCTCTTGCAACTCCGGTATTTGAATAGGTTATTGATGAAAGCTGAATCTGAAGATCGCTAGCATCCATAGTCAGGTTACCAAGGTCTAGAGTGAAGGTCTTCTCGAGTCCGTCTGCAATATTCTGATAGCCGGACGAGGGAGCAATTATTGAGCCTTTGTTAATGACTTTAAGAAGTACATAAAGCTCATCGCTAGTATTTAAAGGAGCTACAAGCTTTAACTTAATATTAAGTCTACCTGAATAAAAAGTAGCTGTATCAAAAGAATCAATCCCTGTCACTGGAAGTGATATATCAGGAATTGAACCGCCTCCGTTTGGAATAAAGACAGGGTGGGATATCGAAGGTATTGTAACGGACGATGGAAGATCCATACGATCCATTTGCTCAGAAAGGTCAAGGGAGGAAGCTGAAATAGAAGGAAGTTCCAGATTGATAGGATTAAAAGGTGGTATCGACGGAACGGTAAAACCGGCACTTATTGTCTGGTTTACCTGCCCAAAATCAATCTCGCTGCTATTGAACAACTCATTGGTATCAAGGTCTATAAGATCTTTTGAAAAACCTATGGTAATGGGGTTTTTTGAAGTTACTGCGGCCTGGGGCAATGAATCGGTAATACTTTTTTCTATATCTTTCAAATATCCTGAAAATTCAACCGATGTTGCTCCCGCAGGAATACTCAGGGTTGGCTTCGCCTTTATTTCCAAAGTTTTTATATTGCAGGACGAAAGCGCAAAAATAAACAGTAATGCAAGCAGTGAAAGGAAAACCGTCTTTTTCATAATCCACCTCCAGAGTTTTTTGCAAAAAAATAATAAGTTATTTGTTAATAACAATTATCATTAATATAATTATATCATGTTAACAAACACTTTTTAAACTTTTTAGGCAGCCTATGCTTCGAGTCATCATTGAATAATACCCGCTTGTCAGGATTTTATTGTATAATCTGTATATAATTATCTTAAGGGGGCATGTTTATGATATGCTATGAACTTTATTTACGTTCCTTCTTTGACGGAAATGCTGATGGAATTGGAGATTTAGATGGTATGGAGCGTAAGCTGGATTATCTTATTGATCTGGGTATAGACTGTGTATGGCTTTTGCCTATAATGAGTTCGCCTGCGTTTCACGGCTATACTATATCGGATTTTAGGAGCATCAACAGCCTTTACGGAGACTTTGATGACCTAGATAAATTACTTTCTTCAGCTCACAGGAAAGGTATAAAGATAGTTCTTGATATTCCTGTAAACCATGTTTCTGTTTGCCATGAATGGTTTATCCATGCTTTGCAGGGTGAAAAAGAATATGAAGAATTTTTCACATGGGCAGATAAGAAAACGGATATAAATGAGCTTCGTCATTGGGGAAATGCTAGGATATGGCATAACATAGACAAAAGATATTTTTACGGTCTTTTTGGTCCCGGCTCACCGGATCTTAACTTTGAAAATCCTTTGGTTGTGGAAAAGATAAAAGAAGTTTTTTCTTTCTGGCTTGGAAAAGGATTTGACGGATTCAGACTTGATGCTGCCAAGCATATCTTTGATTACAATACCGTAAAGATGAGGTTTGAATACCAGCATGATAAAAATATAGCATTCTGGAAAGAAATGCGCAAACACATACTGCAAATAAATAAAGAAGCAGTTATTATAAGTGAAGTGTGGGACAGTCCGGAGATTGTAAAAAAATATGAAGGACTTTTTGAAATAGGCTTCAACTTTCCTTTTTCTTATAGTATAAAAGATTCTGTGAAACATACTGATGCTTCTTTTCTTGCCGATGAAATGGAAAAAAATCTTTCCTCATACTTCATTGATGATCCGGTTGTAACAAAATCTGGCAACTTTCTTACTAACCATGATATGACAAGACTTTACAGTGAATTAGGGAGTATAAAGGATGTAAGGTTTGCTTTTTCCATCCTTTTTACACTTCCGGGAATACCTTTTATATATTACGGTGAAGAACTGGCAATGCAGGGAAAACTTAAAAACGTAGATTTTACGGAGGATTCTGAAGAACCGATACAGTGGTATGAGCTTGGATACGGTTACGGCCAGACTGAATGGAAAGGATTCAAGTTTAACCCCGTTGGCACAGGCAGATCAGTTCAGGCACAATCACATGACAAGAACTCATTTTTATCTTTCGTTAAAAAACTTATACTTTTTAGAAAAGAAAATATATGGATTGAAAACGCAAAGATTCAGATACTTGGCAAATCGAAAAAAAGTCTTTCCATAAAGCTTTCTTACCAGGACAAAGAGGCGTTGGTAATTTACAATTTTTCTTCGCTAAAAAGAGTTCTTTGCGAGGAAAATTCTAATATCTTTTATATCAACAACTTTCAAAGAAAAGGAAAAGAAGTTATTCTTGGCCCAAAATCTGTTCTTGTAATCATAAGAAAGTAATAGTTTTAACTCCTTCCTTCAAAGGAGGAGTAGATCTCCCCTTCAGGGGAGTACAGCGTAGCCGGGAGGGATGTGCCTTGTGTCTTTGTGCTTTTGCTTCAAGTTCTTTCACTTTTATAAATGCTCTACTGCACATCCACCGTCACCTTCGGCGCCGCCTCATTCCTTACAGGAATGCTTAAAAGGAGGATTTTAACAAATCTCCCCTTCAGGGGAGTACGGCGCAGCCGGGAGGGATGTGCCTTGTGTCTTTGTACTTTTGCTTCAAGTTCTTTCACTTTTCTAAATGCTTTACTGCACATCCACCGTCGCCTTCGGCACCACCTCCTTAAAAGGAGGATTAAAACAACAATAAAGAAACACAGGACGATAAAATATCAGTACTGGATCTAAAGATAAAAGATGAAGAATCAAGAGAGATAGACATAGAAATGCAGCTGAACAACATAGACAACTACCGGAAAAGAAGCCTTTACTACTGGAGCTGCATGTATTCAGAGACGATAAAAGAAGGAAAGACATATGAAGAGTTAAAAAAGTGCATAATAATAAACATACTGGACTTCAAGCTTATAAAAGAAACGAAAAGATACCATACAGTATATAAAATAATGGAGATAAAGGAAAAGTACGAGTATATAGACGATCTTGAACTACATTACATAGAACTGCCCAAGTTCAGAGAAAAGAAAACGATAAACGAGTTGGACATGTTAGAAAAATGGATTCTGTTCATAAAAGAAACAGGAATGAAAGGGAAAGAAAAAAAGGTAGAAGAACTTATAGAAAGTGAGGAGGTGCTAAAGATGGCGGCCCAGAAGATAAAAGAACTGAGTAAAGATGAACAGATGAGACAGAGATATCTTGCTAGACAAAAAGCGCTGATGGACAAAAGGTCAGCAGAAAGATACCGTGAGATACTTCTCGAAAGGGCAACCATGAACGGTATAGAAAAAGGTAGACTTGAAGGGGAGTATAAAAAAGCAATTGAAACGGCTAGAGAAGGAATAAAAATAGGATTAGACATAAAAACCATAAAAATGCTTACTAAACTAAGTGAAAAAGAAATACAGGACATTTTAAAAGAATCAGAAAAATAAACCCAACCCGGGAGTCTGTAAAAAGATTTCCGGGTTTATTCTCCCATATATTTTCTATCAACCATGACACACATAGCAAAGAAGTACTGTAATAATATATATAATTGTCATAACTCCACTTATCAATAATATAAAACCTGACATAATGAGTCTGCTGATTGTTTCTGTTGCATCAGACGTTTCAGAAGAGGTTTTGTCGCCTTTTAGTATGTCCAAGTCTATGTTAGGATTAGATACTAATATATCGTAATCTGACCTTGAAAATTGTATAGAAGTACTTTTTTGACTTAAGATTGAGTAATCATCGTAAAGCTGAGTTTTTTTGGCATATGGAGTTATTGAGTAAAACGTTAAAATAAGAAGGAGAAAAACAAGTTTTTTCATAGCAAATCCCCCTTATGTGTGTCATATTCTAGTATGTCGAGTACAAAAATAGATTAGACACACTGTCTATAGCTGTAATGCTCTTTGAATAATAGATACAGCGGTTGTGGTTATTTTATGAGGATAAGGCTTATCATTATAAAAAGGTTTGAAACAAGGCAGCTTGCTCCAAGCACATCTCC
>Ga0209201_1002873_pt1 | contig 15955 bp, 21 predicted proteins | sample AD_UKC055_MetaG_FD_184411 | JGI IMG/M metagenome (GOLD analysis project Ga0209201, IMG submission 184411) | Active sludge microbial communities of municipal wastewater-treating anaerobic digesters from USA - AD_UKC055_MetaG (SPAdes) (version 2) | ecosystem: Engineered > Bioreactor > Anaerobic >...
CTCTAAACTTAATTTGACCGCATTCTCTTTGAATGCTTTGCCGTAATGTGTTCTTTGTTTTCTCATGTTACACAAAATTAAACTTTTATGCTTAACTCTGTGTCCCAACTAAGTTAGTAATTCCAGTTACCAATGCCAGAAATAGTGTTTTTTTCATAAGTAATATTTTTAAAGGTTAAACAATGGTTTTTTCCCCTCTTATTTTCTCATCTCTGGTTACAAACTGTTTCTTATAAACCAAGAAACAGTTCTCACATGCCGGCAAAATAAATATCCACTACGTCAAAACATGACGTAATGGACAAAAAAAATGCTTACGCTTCTCAAAAATCCAGATTCTCTCTTTGCTCCCGGACCTTACAACAACTGCAATTGTTCCAGTATCTTTCTCTGAAGTTCATTCGGAAGCGCCTTGACCTAAGGTTCCTTTTCACCGGCATTGATCACTTTCCAGAAACTCAAAGGCAGGAATACATTGGAAAAGGATGCCGCCTGCAGGAAATACGGAGCCACTTCTTCTGCCAGATAACCGGCTATACCGCACCCGATGGCGGTTACGTAGAATTTCAATTCCTGGTGCTGTCTGGCGAAAGAAGTGAACCGTTCTATGGCCGGAATCATATTCTTCAAACCCTCCATCGTGGGAATGCCATAGGACTGACCCTGCAACCCTTCGCCGATCCCCTGTACGGCCCCGAACTTTTCCATCGCTGCACGGGCTGCACCTCCCAAATGATTGCCCTCAAAGTTACTGCCAAAGACAAACACCTCTCCGGGTTTCAGCACACGAACCCCGGAAGGAGTAACACGGGTGGGCAACAGCCCGTTACTTCCACCCTCACACCAGCGAAGTTCTTCTTCTGTATAATAATTATCCATATTTCTTGGCGTTCCCCCTATTGCCCGCTGCTATCTGCTGAGGCTGGCTGAATACCTTTTAAAGACTTTTCCATTTTTATAACTTCTGCATAATAGTAAAAGCAGAAGGCAAAGCAGGCATGATAAATCCAGGGACTGCGTCTAAGGCTGGCCCTGAGCCGGTTTCTCTTAGCCCATTGAGTTGTCAAACGAATTACCTCTAGTTTCAGCTGATAAAACATCATTATTCTAAAGTCGTAATAATGTCTTTTTATCAGGGCAGTTGTAAGATCAACCATCTCCTGGCCTATGGCTTTCGAATCTTCTTTGTTTCCAAACGAAAACCTGATGATATCTTCCAGAGCCTCGGCAATTTTCCCGGTAGGACTTTCCTGGGTGGATTCCAGATAATCGTTGGCCACAGAAGTGACCGTATCATGATTTTTTTCAAAATAAAGAATAATCGGGTGTCTTTTTAAGGAATAAAGCATGGAAAAATAATCTTATTCATAAAAATAACACTTAATATGGAAAAATCAAATCCTAATTGCAGAACCAGCCTCAGCACAGCTTTTTTTACTATATTTGTGTCAATGAGTACAGATACGATAACCGACCAGTCTCTAAACCCGGTTCCCGATCAGTGTCAGACCGACGACATTCCTTCCGGGATACCCCTACCCGGTAACTGGTCATAAAAATAAATCATTATGCTTTCTTTTAAACACACGGGAACCGTGGTTCTTTTGTCATTTGTTCTTGCATCATGTACTCCGCAGGAAAACCCCGGTCCCGGCCCCGCTGTTTCCACCCCCGTCACCTTAACCGGTTCCGCAGATGAACCCCATACCCGCACCATCCTCTCCAACGGCATCCAGACGCACTGGGTCGAGGGCGACAGGATAGGCCTTTTCTCGCCCCAGGGACGCACCGACGACGAGGATGGCACCCAAGCCTGCAACATCCCCTACTCAGCCTTGAACTCGGCAAAAACCTCGGCCTTCACAGGCTCCATGCTCTGGGGCGAACCCTCATTGTCACACACGTTCTATGCCTACTACCCCTACAACAGCACCCATGAAGGAGACGCAGACGACGTTCCCGTTTCCCTGCCCGGAGTTCAGATGCAGGCCCGGGCCAACCACAGCAGCCATCTGGGCGGGGTCGACTTTATGGTAGCCGGACCCGTCACGGTCACTGCCCCGGCCCATGCGGGCGAAGTCTCCCCGGCAGTAAGCCTGACATTCCACCACCTCTTCTCGCTGATCGAGTTCCACGTATCGGGAAGCGGCCGCCTGACCGACATCCGCCTTGCAGCGCGTGATCCGCTGACCTTCACCTCGGGGCGCATCGACCTCGTGCAATTCCCTCTTGCCGAGGCCGACGCCATGACCCTGGCTGGAACCGGAAACGACGCCTTGCTGCACCTGGCCGAGCCTGCTGACCTATCGGAAACGGCTGTACGTTTGTATATGATGGTACTGCCCGGCAATCATGACAACCCCGTAACCATCGGAGTCAAAACCGACGGCACCTGGAAAGAAATGGAAAAAGCAGTTCCCGGCGACAGATTTGCCAGGGGACAAAAATATATGACTGCCGTGGATGTAGATGATCCCCGGTTTACCGAATACAGTTATGTGTACCTGCCCGACGAAAACTTCAAGGACTACTGCCTGGATCACTTTGACACCAACGGCGACGGGAAGATCAGCCTTGCCGAGGCAGGAGCGGTCACACTGCTCAATGTCTCGGCTCTATCCATAGCTTCACTGGAAGGGATTCAGCATTTCAACCATGCCTCCCGGATCATTGTAGCCATGAACCGGCTGACCTACCTGGATGTAGGCCAAAACGACGCCCTGACCATCCTCAATTGCAGCAACAACCAGCTCACGTCCCTGCAACTTGCCGGCTCCCCTGCCCTCACCCATCTCTACTGCAACGACAACCAGCTCACGTCCCTGCAACTTGCCGGCTCCCCTGCCCTCACCCATCTCTACTGCAACGGCAACCAGCTCACGTCCCTGCAACTTGCCGGCTCCCCTGCCCTCACCCATCTCTACTGCAACGACAACCAGCTCACGGCTTTGGACGTCAGCCAAAACACCTCACTGCAGGTTCTGGATTGCAGCGGCAACCCCGGCCTGGACACATTATTCCTGGCCGAAACACACGATCCCGCTGAATTTAATTATGATGCACATACTGTCGTGGTAAGTAGTTAAAGGTAAGCGAGAAACCTATTAGCGGCCCCATTGACCCGAATCTTGCCTCCAAATGCTGTAGAATCCGGTCCCATATGTTCCAGAATCCTGGACCCATATGTTCCAGAATCCAGGTCCCATATCTTCCAGAATCAAGGCCACATATCCCCGGAATAGTCCACTAAACGCAAAAACCCCATAAAACATAACTTCTGGGCATGACTCAGGCTTGACCAGGGGCAAAAACCCCACAAAACTGCCCCTGGTGGGTACGTTTCAGGGCTGACCAGGGGCAAAAACCCCGCAAAACTGCCCCTGGTGGGCAAGTTTCAGGGCTGACCAGGGGCAAAATGCCCGGAAACCCTCCCTCCGGACTGGGCGGTAGCCTCGGGGATGCACAACGCACCGAACAACGTTCGGAAGACTTGCACGCGGGTGACAACGCCCCAAACTCGGCAAAAACGTTACTACCCGACCCCCAACTCGGCAAAAACCCCTATCTTTATCTACACGTTTTTTCCTATGGCCATGTATAAAAACCAACCGGAAGCCGTCATTTACATTGCACCCGGCAACGAGAACCCGGGCTACAAGAACCCGGGCAACAAGAACGTTACTGCCCATTACCGGCTTATTTCAGAACGTTTTCAGGACGCGGGGATTCCTTTTTTCTATCTGCCCGACCTGCTGACTGACAAACATTTTGCCCGGATCATGGACTATCACCATCCGTACCTGGGGAATGACTTTTTGCAAAAAAACCTCACCCGCACTGCCAAAAATCCCGTTTTGCTATATGCATCTGCCGAGTTGGATGCAGTTCGCCCTTTTGAACTGTCCTGCTCTTTGGAAGATATCACCAAAGAACAGCTGTCAAAAGAAATAGACAATATTTTGGACAGCATTGTTTCACAAAAAAGCGAGATACACTATCGGGTACAGAGTCATGCCATAAGGTTTGAGATCATTGACGAACCCTTAGCAATCTATGGAGATGCAAAAGCCCGTGAAGCTGACAGAAATTTCCATCAAGAAGCGTTCAGATTACCTGAAAAACTCACCCAAAGCATTGAAGAAATTGCCGAGGCCGGGTATTTGCGCAAACTGATTGAATACCTGGAAGAAATTGAGAAGAAGAACCGGAAATTCAGCAGGCTGAAAATAACACCGGACTATAAGATCTACCTGATGGACTATGGGTTGAAAGAAGTAACCATGAGTCCGTTGCCTAAGGCATTGTACCTGTTATTTCTGCATCACCCGGAAGGGATCCTGTTTAAAGAACTGCCCCGTTACCGCACCGAGCTGATGAACATTTACCGACAGCTGTCCATGCATGAGAATCCCGATAAGGCGGCGGAAAGCATCAGAAGGATGACCGATCCTTACGACAACTCGGTGAATGAGAAATGCTCCCTGATCAGGGCCGCGTTCCTGAAAGTAATTGCCGATAACCTTGCCGCCCAGTATTATATAACCGGGTATCGGGGCGAACCAAAAAGAATCCTCCTGAACAGAGAGCTGGTGATACAGGAACAATGATCCGCGACCCTGTGATCCGGAATCCGGTGATCCGGGCCGCAAGGCTTGTGAAACTCCTCTGAACATACGCTGTAACCCTAATTTTGTACCACGAACAATTAAAGGGTTACTACTATGAAAGAAAATTATCTGAAAATCATTTTTGTAATTGACGAGAGCGGATCCATGCAAGGCACGGAATCCGATGTTGTCGGGGGTTTCAACCATTTGATTGAAGAGCAAAAGAAGGCGGAATTTGGAAAGATCACCGTCTCGCTGTACAAGTTCAACAGCCAATGGAGCCGGGTTGTGAACGATCTCCCTATAGATGAAATCAGGCCGCTGACAAGCGACGACTACACTCCCGGCGGACTCACTGCTCTGTACGACACCATCGGGAACGCCATCGTGGATATTCAAAACCAAACGCATTATACGGATCCGGCACATCAGGCATCCATGGTGATTATGGTCGTCATCACCGACGGGCAGGAAAATGCATCGGTCGAATACGACTCCCGGAAAGTCAAAGAGATGATCGGGGAATTGGAGCAAAGCAAAAACTGGCAGTTCATCTACCTCGGCGCCGATCTGAAAAATTTTGCCGATGCCGAGACGCTGGGCCTCAATTATAAAGTATCTTCCCGCAAATCTGACCTGAAACAGAAATTCGATGTGATCGCGGAACACTCGGTAAAAATTATGATGGCAGAACCGTCTGCAGATCAGTACACGATGATGCAAGATTTCGTTGAGGATCTGGGAAAAGAGGCCTAACTGTCAGCTGAAGTGGGCACCGGAGCAGATCAAGTGGCCACCGGGGTAACGAAGTGGCCACCGGGGTAAACGAAGTGGCCACCGGGGCAGACAGCATAAGGGAAATCTCGGCGTTCCCCCCCTTATTTTCCGTTTTCCGTTGCTATCTGCGTCGGTGGCTTGCCTTATGATCCAATCCCCAATAATCACCTTGAATATGAACTTCACCAGGGGCAAAATCGGGGGTAAAGTGCGCCTGGTATGCAGGTTTATGGTCATTCCAGACGGAAAATCACCGGCCTGTCCTCAGAAACAGCCCTTTTTGAGGATGGATGGCTGAAAATCCAAGGTTCGTCCTCAAAAACAGCCCTTTTTGAGGATGGATTGACGAATAAACCTCAGCTCATCCTCAACAACCGCCCTAAACGTGGACGGAAGCACGAAAAGACCTTCCGGGGCAGGTGGCTAAAGGGAAAACTCGGCAAATTTCAAAGATTGGAAATAAAATCTTTTTTAAGATAGATCATATCAACCAGTTGTATGTCACCTTCGAACATGGGATGGTCGTAATGGTCTGTAAAGAAATTCTTTACCCGATGGGACTTTACAAATCCGCAACTTTCATAAAACGAAAGGATCGCAGGCGTTTCACCGGTCCCCACAAGCATTGTTTTGTAGTTGTTCTTGTAGAAATCAGAAATGAAGCTTATCAATGCCCTGCCGTACCCTTTGCCCTGATATTGCGGGTATGTCGCAATATTATTCAACTCGCAGGTTTCTCTATCTACAGGCACTACCACGCAAACACTTCTCAGATCATCAACATTGCTCAGATCATCAACAATCCTCAGACTATCATCATTCCTCAGATCATCAACACTTCTCAGCTCCCTGTCATATAGAGCAAACAAGTCCCCGACCGGCAAATATTTGTCGATCATGTCTTCCTGCTCATCTGCCAATAACAATAAGTCCAGGAACCGTTTCTTATTATCTGTAATTCTATCAATTCTCACCTGTTTCTAATTATGTGTCAAATGTATCTTTTCCCGATCTTTCCCAATCTTTTCCCAATCCTTTTCAATCAAAGAATATATCAAGTCATCTTCCCATTTTCCATTTATAAATAGACTTTCCACAAAGTGAGCTTCTTTTCTAAAACCGATTCTTTCAAAAAGCCTGATGGAATTTTCATTGTTCGGGTCTATGGATGCAAAAATCCGATGTTTATTGAGCGTAGTAAATAAATAAGTTATAACTGTTCTTAACGATTCTGTTGCATACCCTTTTTTCTGATACTTCTTGTTTAAAGTACATCCAATCTCGACCTGTTTGTTTTCCTTATCCCAAAAGTGAACCCCTAAATCGCCTACAATTTTTTGACTTTCTTTCTCAATTATGGAAAACTGAAACCAAGATCCAGGTACATTAATGTGTTTTGCAATCTTGCCGATAAAGGTTTCAACGTCTTCGATTGTTTCGGGAATCCAACCTTGATACTTATTGGTTTCCTTGTCGGAACGGTATGCGAATAGTTCGGTCTTTTCGTTACTGTCTGTCGTTCTAAGAATTAATCGTCCGGATTCAAGTCTCATTCGTTAAATTATTAGTTTAAGGAAAGTTGTTATTGGCGTAACTGTTTCTGGAACACCCGCTTTGCCATTTTATCGTAAAACACAATATACAAAACCCAGATCAGGGCACAGACCGATAACACGATGATCTTGCCTTTGGCGTCAAAGTAACCTGCCGTGAAAAGATTGTACATCGCATGAAAGGCTCCCACGGCAAGGATGGACTTTGTTTTGTCCCCTACGGTGCCGATCCCCCAACTCGCCAGGATCAACACCAAAAGGAAGATCAGATTTGAAAGGGTCAATCCAAAATTCAAATGCCAGATGAACCAGAGCGCTCCTATGATCGCATATTTGAGGTATTTGTTTAGAAAGCCGAGTTGTTCCTGCAAAAATACCCGCCATCCGATCTCTTCCAGTATGGCGTAAATCAGAAAATAGAAACACAGCTTTGCTCCAGCCAGAAACACATTGCTCCTGACCACTACCTGTTCACTTTCCTGAATCCCGATAATCGCAAAACCAGCGACAGGAATGACCACAAAAACAAAAAAGCTTACAAGCAAGGGTTTCAGCTTCCCGGCAAAACTGTAGGTCAGCTTCAGGCCAAAAAACTTGATAGCCAGCAAGGCGCCAATGGTCGGTCCCACACCTTGCAAACATATCTTCAGGAAAGCATTCTCTATGTGATCCAACAATCCTGTTTTATTGGTCAGATAACGGATCAGAACAGCAATGGCATAAAACAGAATGATCGCAAAAATTCGTTTTTTAGTTGAGCCCTCAGATGATTTCATGTCCTTTTATCAAATTTCATGTGCCTTTATTTAAATGTCTGTGCGAAAATGATAAAACCATCCGATAAAAATATTGACCTATGGTAAGAAATGCTACAACGAGATGTTTTTTCGCAACCGGCTTAAGCTTTCTGCAGTGACTCCTATGTAGGATGCAATGTGCTTTAAAGATACCCTTTGAAAGATCTCGGGCTTTTCGGATAGCAATTTCAGGTACCTTTCTTCTGCAGTCAGTGTCAGCAGGTCTATTTGTATCTGTTGCCGCTGAATAAACAATTGTTCCGCTATGGCTTTGCCGATCCAGATACCCATGGTGGATCTTGAATACAACTCTGACAGGTCTTTGTGTGTCAGGGAAAACAATTCGGAAGTTTCTAATGCCCTGGAATATATGATACTCGGCTTTTGGTTTAAAAATGAATAATAATCGGAGCTAAAACTATTGGCAACACAAAGGCTGATGCATGTTTCACTCCCTTTGCCTGCAATGAAATTGCCGACAGAACCCGTAGAAATGAAATTTATATAATGCTCTGTTTGATCAGCGTCCTTTATGATCTCGTTTTTCTTGAATTTTCTCAATTGCAATTTGGCCGCAAAAGAATCCCATAATTTTATATCAACATTTATATAGGGATCAAACGTGTTTTTTAATTGTTTTGCTATGTCGGTAAATTGGTTCATGTTTTTTATTCTATTAACGATCTCAGTCCTTCTCTGTAGGACGGATAGTTTGGTCCCCAGCCGAGTTCTTTCCTGATCAGTTCATTGGAAACCTTTGTATTCATGGTAAGTGTACAGAATACATGTTTCCCTGTGACAAGTCTCAAAATAAAGCCGGGGATCTTCACGACTTTCCCGGCATTAAATATTTTAGCTAAATATAACATGAAGTCTTTTACGCAGACACTTTCATCATCGCATATTATGAACCTTTTACCGATTGGTAATTTTTCAATGGCTAAGACATAGGCATCTGCACAATCTTCAACATGTATCCGTGGCAGGTAATTATCACCTCGACCAAGTAGTACAACCTTCCCGTTCTTTGCCATGGATATCATTTTGGTGAACATCCCCCCTTTTCCATAGATCTGGGCAGGCAGCATCTCTATGAGAGGGATCGAATTCCGTGTCTTAATGTCCGAGATCATTTCATCGTAACACGTTCCAAGTGCTGCCATTCCTTTTCTTGCAATGGGCCAGGTCTCGTCCGCCACTTCATTTCCTTTTGTCTCAAAACTTGCTCCCGAGGTCAGGATCAACGGGCAGGAAAGTTTTCGGGCGAGTTCAATGGTGTTTTGGAAATATTGCCTGGTAATACATTCGAGATCCCTGAATTTTTTGTTTGATATGCGACCCGGTCTGAAAGGGACCATTGCAGTATAAACCAAAACATCGAATTTTCCGGAGATTTCAAGCTTGTCAAACTGTAAAACATCTCCTTTTATGAACCTGACTTTTGATTTATCAAAAGGCATTTCACGGTCAGGATCTCTTGTAATCAGGGTCAGGTCATGGTTTCTTTGGATCAACTTTCTGACGATGTGCGAACCTAAAAATCCTGTGCCTCCGATGTGTAATACTTTCATACAATCAGTATTCCTTAGTCTTTAAGATAGAGTAAATGTAATGGTTTTTGTTAATCGGGGTAAAATCCCCGGTTCCGTCCACAAAATCCCCGGTTCCGTCCTCTCATACCCGGGGATTGGCCTGCTCGAAAAGCTGTTGGTACTCTTTGTTGTTAAAATGTAAATGCTGGCTGGAATCCACCCGGAACGGATAGTATTTGACTTTGTAGATACGGGCGGCGATCATACTGAGGATTATCGCTCCGGCAATGCCAATGAAAAAAGCGTTCCCGCTATCCTTGACAAATAAAGAGGCAATCGACTGCACAATCAATAATCCTAAAACGATAGCTGCGATCCTGACATAGATGCGCTTTGTCTTATGTTTTCTATATGTTTCTTCACATGATCTGCAAAGAGGGACCTGATAGGTGGTAGTTACCGTCCCCATTCCTATTGATTCCTCACTTATGGTCTTCATGGTATAAGTGTCGCTCATACATAAGCAACATTTACAAGGTAAATTATAACTCATACTCAGCCGTTTAAAGTGAACTTAACAATGCCAAATATTACAAAAAAAGTAAATACGTTAGCACCTGTTTCCGGATAAATACAGTAAACAGTACAGTGCATCAGTTACGAGAACAAGCCAAACTGCCCCTGGTGGGCAGGTTTCAGGCCTGACCAGGGGCAAAAACCCCACATAACTGCCCCTGGTGGGTATGTTTTAGGCCTGACCAGGGGCAAAAACCCCACATAACTGCCCCTGGTCACAATTTTCTAGAAACAGCCTAATAGCTAAACGCTTCATAAATAGGGTTTTAAGAAAATTTCATTTGGTCGGCGGCATACACCAGGGGCAAAAACCCCACATAACTGCCCCTGGTGGGCAGGTTTCAGGCCCCACCAGGTGTGAAACCCGGCAAAACTACCCCTGGTGGTTATCCTAAAAGAGTGAAAGTTTTTCCAAGCACCTCATTCCAAGCATGTTGCAAAATTATTGCATTACGCTTACTGAAAACCCCTTTAGCTTCAAAATGCGCTTAGTGAGTATCCGTCAAAGATGACCTTCACTTTCGCTCCCATGTTTGCTTCAAAAGAGGTAGATGTCAATGTTTCTCCGTTTCTTCCGGCAAAGACGTTAATTGTTGCAGGATTCTCAACAGGTTTTACGGTCACTGTACGATTTAATCCGGGATTGACTCTGTTCGACGGATCAATACTTTCCGTATTATCAACCCATAAATGAACAGGGTCCATGGAGTTGTTCATTAATTTGATTTCAATATACGCATCGTCCCTCAGACCTTCACATCCACTAATCCCAAGCAGAATCACAAGCATCGCTAAAGATTTTATTAAAGTCTTCATAGATAGATAATTAAAAAAATAAAATTATGTAAATTCTGATCTGTTTATAAAAATAATAAAAAAATATACATCATTATGTTCGCCTTAATTTTTTGTATCATTAATTACACCGGAATCCTTGAAAACAGGTTTTTACTTATATTTGAGGAACTGAACTCCCCATAAAAACCTACATAACTCCCCATAAAAACCTACCTAACTCCCATGAAAAAACCCATCCTTATCCTCACCCTACTGATAGCAGTATACAGCTGCACGCAAAAGCCTCAAACGCAAATCGCTCCGTGGGTTCCGTACGACGAATCCGCCCAGCTGGCCGAAAACGCGGACCACGACTCGGCAAGGATGCGCTTCCGGCTCATCCAGTCGCAGGTGCGCGACAAGAACCACATGCTGGCGACCATCTCGGCACAATTGAAAGACTTTTCACCGGAAGACTATCAAAGGCTCACCCCGCTGATCCTGGAGCAGAGCATTCCGGTGGTGCAGGGACATATCCTCGAGAAAAAACTAACGTACAAAGAGCTCACCCAGTGGTTCTTATACAGGATTGCCCTCTACGAGAACGACCCAAATACGATGCTCAATGCGGTCATCGCCATCAACCCCACGGCGGTTGAGGAAGCCCGCCAAAGGGACAAAAAGCGTACGGACGCGGACCACCCCATCTACGGGATACCGGTTCTGGTCAAGGACAATGTGAACGTGGCTGGAATGCCCGCCTCGGCAGGTGCCTGGCTGCTGAAGGACAACCAAGCGCCTGATGCAGAGATCATTCAGAATATCAAAGCAAAAGGAGGCATCATCCTGGGCAAAACCAACCTGAGCGAATGGGCCAATTACCTGTTTACGGGCGGGCCCAACGGGTTCAGCGCGGTGGGCGGTCAGACGCTCAATGCCTACGGACGCAGGATCTACGACACCGGAGGCTCCAGCTCGGGCAGCGGCGTGGCTATGGCGGCCAATTTTGCCATGGCGGCCATCGGCACCGAAACCTCGGGCTCCATCCTCTCCCCCTCCGGAAAAAGCTCCCTCGTGGGCCTCAAACCCACTGTGGGTCTGCTGAGTACCAGCGGCATCATTCCTTTGTCGAGCACCCTGGACACCCCCGGCCCCATGACCCGCTGCGTGGTGGACAACGCGATCCTCCTCTCGGCAATGGGAGGCAACGTTCCGGGCCCTGAATCATTGAAAACCGCGTCTCTGGAGGGCGTGCGCTTTGGGGTGATCAAACCTTTTCTGGCCGATTCCCTTTACAGGCTTGCCGAGTCAAGGATCGTCGCGCTGGGCGGGGTTACGGTGGAATTCGACCCCATACCGGTTGACTTGACCGGCTTTGGCGACCTGCTGAGTGCCGATATGAAGGCGGACCTTCCCCGGTACCTGGAGGAATTTGCCGAGGCTGCCGTCACCGCCCGGAGCATTGAAGAGATTATTGCCTTTAACCGGGAAGATTCGCTGCTCAGGATCCCTTACGGGCAGGCTATTTTTGAAGAGATGGCGCAGGTCAGCCTGTCTGCCGATGAGCTTGCCTCGCTCAGGGAACGGTTGCAAAGCGAAGGACGGCGGTTTTTTGACACGCCCATGGAAGCACACCGGCTGGACGCGATCCTTTCCATCGACAACCTGACCGCCGGCCAGGCCGCCGTGGCCAAATACCCCTGCATTACCGTCCCCATGGGCTACAACCAGGCCGGACCGACAGGCATCACCTTCGTAGCTAAATCCAATCGGGAAGCCTTCCTGCTGGAGATCGCCTGTGCCTATGAACAAGCCACCCGCGCCCGGAAGCTGCCGGAATAATGGCGCATCAGACTCCATTTGTGGCGCACTAAAAACTAATGATTGATTGCTCCTCCATCATGGCGTTTGTGTAGGTGGCTGGGGTGATCGGGCCGGTCTCAAAGTTGCCGACTTTTGTGTAGCTTTTTATTACAAACGGCTTTCCATTGGAAAACAACAAATTGGGACCGTCAGTGATCTGAAAGTGTAGGTGCGGGGCGGTCGAGTTTCCCGAGTTGCCCAGAAGGCCGATGGGATCTCCCTCTTTCAGGATATCTCCCTCGGATACCAGGAATTCGTTGGGCACACAATGGGCATACAAAGCATAACGGCTATTGCCGATATCCAGTATTACGTAGTTGCCGCCATATTCGTCCATTGTGGCAAATACGAGGTCATGGGCGTCTCCCCTGTTTTCCGGCCGGCCGTCGACCACTTTGAGGACTGTCCCGTCTGCGACTGCGTACAGGGTATCCCTGTAGTTGAAATAGGATTCGTTTACCTTGGGATCTCCCTCGAAAAAAACGTTCATCTGGTCGTTGAGCTGAAGGTTGTCAAAAGCGAACCTCTCTCCCCTCCAAAGATTTCCGTCAACAAAAAAGAGCGTGTAAAAATGATAGTCATTTGTGGACTGGTTTATGAAGATCCAGTTATCTCCTTTAACCGGAGAAGCAATGGACAATGGTGTCTTGTCGGTTCGAGGTGTAAATATTCCGCCTTCAACCGTTATCTCTCTGTTGGTCAGGGTATCTTTTAGTATAAACCTGTGAGAGATCCTGGTTGGTATATTTTTGCTTAATTCTATGGGCAGCTGGATAGAGAGGTAATAATGGAAAATTTCATCGGAGGTAAATACGGGAATGAACGGAATGGGATTTTTATGCACATGTGGCAAGTCCTCCTCTTCAATCGTTTGCAGCATTCTTTTTGTGTTGTGATCCAGAATCTGTATCTGCTCAAGCTTGAGCCCCTCCTCCTCCCACTCCCAGGTTTTCAGTGTGTAGGGAATCCTGTGATATACCTCGGTCTTAAATGGTGTGTCATTAATGACAACCTCGATCTTCCTGTTCCCGAACGGGCACAACATTCTTTCACATGAAAACAGAATCAACACCGAAAAAACGAAAATCAGAGACTTTTTCATGGGTTTTTTGTTGTAAATGTATGTAATTTATGTATTAAATCCAAATAACCGAGTATTTTTTAAATTTATTTCAATCATTACTATCGGGGATGCACTCTCAGGGGCCTTCTGCCCCTGCCGCATGGCAAACCCCGAGAGGTTATTAGTGTATTAGAGACGGCTAAGCTGCTTTTTTACGTTCATATTCTGCTCTGTATTCCTGTGGTGACATATATTTGAGTCTGTGTATCATCCACTCTCTGTTATAGTTTCCAATGAAGGTCTCAATGATGCGCTGTGCCTGCTCCAGTGAGGAGAACTGCTCGATGCTGAATACTTCCTCCTTGATAGTCCTGTTAAAGCGTTCAATACAACCGTTGCACTCCGGACTTCTCACAAAAGCCTTTGACATGTCAAGTTCCAGATAAGCCATCTCTTTCATGAAGTCATCCGAATCATATTGTGTTCCGTGGTCGCTTCTAAGCTTCAACGAGGTGCCTTTGCAAACACCTTTGTCAAGGCTTTTGAAGACTTTTTTTACGGCTGCTTTGACCGGTTCCATAGCCGCCCATCTGGTTCCACGCTTGCATATGTGCCAGGCGATAATCTCATCGTTGAAGTGGTCGATAACTGCGAAAAACCAGCACCAGCCTATGCTCTCTACAAAGAACTTTTTACCGTCCGTACCCCACAGCAGGTTGGGATGTTCCTGTATTATTCTGCCTTTATGCTCCTTCTTTTTCACTTCACAAGTGTGTCTGTACGGACTCAGAAGGTTATTTTCACGCATCAGTCTGTTTACACGGCGGTTGGATACGTGGATATGTTTCTTTTTTGCCAGTTTCTTCCAGACTTTGATGTAACCCTCGCCGTGGAACAAGCTCTCCGCAATGACCTCTCTGATCGCAGCAAGAAGGGCCTGATCACAGACCGAAGGTTTCCGACCGCGTGTTTCGCCCTGCTCTTGCTCATGCTTCTCATACCAGTTGGCGCTTGAACACCCGGCAACACGGAGCACCATCACCATGGGGTAGCCACCGCCGGTCTTATCATAGGTTAGTCCACTCAGGTATTCCACTAGCTCTTTCTTTGTTTGGCAATGAACTCGTTCTTTTTTTTTACCAGGTCCAACTCCATCTCCAGCTGTCCTATGCGCCGCTCAGCTCTGGCCAGTTTGGCATTTTCCGGCTTTTTCTTAAAGCCGTTCATGCCGTTTACTATAAAATCATCTCTCCATTCAGAGATCTCGGCCATTGTCAGACCGTGTTTGCGGCTCAGTTCTTCAATTGATTCGCCGCGCAACAGCTCCATTATGACACTTGTCTTGAAGCTGGCTGATTTGCGTTTCTTCTTTTCCATTTGAGTACAAATTTAACGTTTTACATCGCCTTATTTTGTACTCGGTTCTTTTAGACACTAATATATTTTGAAATAACATCACAGATAGAAGTAACAATCGTGTCAACCAGCTCTTCGGCCCAAACCATTAAATGAGTGTCTTCAATCATAACCTGAATAATTTAGTGTTCACCCAAAATTAAAACACTCTCCCCACCCAAACAATCAAATCGGGTAGAAACAACTCCTTGATTATTAAAGTTTATACGAATTGTCTTTTTTTGCCACACCCCACACCCACAAGAAAAAATCAGATAATTTTTAGGACAAAAATGAGGTGGGGTGGTGGAAGGAATTGGTATAAATATGAATCATTCAACAGTGTATTGCTACAATAAAAATTAGCCGTTTTAGAAATTATTAAAGCTTTGCAATTGTCTCCAATATATTATTCAGACATTGCTCCTTGTCTTTCTTGATTTCACATTCCCAAACAGTCATAACCTTCCATCCAAGATTTTCCAAAGCCGCTTTTTGTTCTGTATCTCTTTGTTTGTTTCTATTGATTTTTTCCTTCCACCATTCGGTTCTTGTTTTTGGCAATCTGAAATATTTGCAATTTTCGTGTCCGTGCCAAAAACAACCATTTACAAATATCACGGTTTTATATTTTGGCAATACGATATCCGGCCTTCCCGGCAGCCTTTTATCATTAATGCGATATCTGTAACCTAGTGAAAACAGAGCTTTTCGCAAAATCATTTCAGGCTTTGTGTTTTTTGCCCGGATTTTTGACATTACCTCAGAACGCTTCCGTTGATCCCAAATGTCCATTTTCTTAGCATAGCAAAACACAATAAAGTTAAGAAAATCCAATAATGTCGGTTTTTAAGCAAAAAAAATAGACAAATTCCCATTTGTCTATCAATTGTCTATATAGAAAAATAATACTGGTAATTACGATTGGATGTATTTCACGTCTTTCTGTGTTAGCAAATTTTCGGCTTCTTCAATGGTAAGACCTATAAATTCAGACTCAACAAAAGAAATCTCA
>Ga0209201_1002881_pt1 | contig 15921 bp, 7 predicted proteins | sample AD_UKC055_MetaG_FD_184411 | JGI IMG/M metagenome (GOLD analysis project Ga0209201, IMG submission 184411) | Active sludge microbial communities of municipal wastewater-treating anaerobic digesters from USA - AD_UKC055_MetaG (SPAdes) (version 2) | ecosystem: Engineered > Bioreactor > Anaerobic >...
ACTTTTGTTTGATAAGCAACATGTAATAAGCTTTGAATAATGTCTTTAATATGAATGTGTTGATTATCTTTGTTAAGTATAGTCTCATTTTTCTACAGTTGCAAGATGAATTATTTTAAGTTAACTAATAAATGATGTTTGATGGAAACGTTTGACTCCAAAAAAACCAATCTCTATGAAATACTAAAGAACATAGAGATGGGAAAGATCCAATTGCCAGATTTTCAAAGAGGATGGGTTTGGGACGACAATAGAATAAAAGGCATATTAGCAAGTGTTGCTAAGTCATTTCCAATTGGTGCTGTGATGTTACTTGAAACAGGAAATGAATCAGTTCGATTCAAGACAAAAGTGGTGGAAGGAGCTCCATCTGCAAATGGAAATAAACCGGAACTATTGATTTTAGATGGACAACAAAGATTAACCTCTCTCTATCAGGCTATAATGTCCAATAAAGTTGTAAAAACCAGAAATACCAAGGGTTATGAAATTAAGCGATGGTACTATATCGACATGCAGAAAGCCTTGGATCCGGGAACCGATCTTGAAGAAGCAATATTTTCAATCAATGAGAATAAAATTATTACTGAGAACATTGGACGCGATGTCGTATTGGATTTGACTACACAGGAGAAGGAATTTGAAAATCTAATGTACCCGGTAAGTCTGGTAGATGAGTATGAGACATGGTTTCCCTCTTTTTTCGAATATTGGGAGTATGACAAGGAGAGAATAAAATTTTGGAATGAGTTTCACAAAAAAATAATTCTGGGATTTAACAATTACTCGCTACCTGTTATTCAAATGACTAAGGAAAATCCGAAAGAAGCAGTTTGTCAGGTGTTTGAAAAAGTGAATACCGGAGGTGTATCCCTTTCGGTTTTTGAACTGCTTACTGCTACATTTGCCTCTGAAGAATTCGACTTAAAAGAAGACTGGGCCAACATTAAATCTCAGTTTAAACCATATAAAGTATTGGATAAGACCAGCGAAATTGATTTCATTCAAGCTGTCACTTTAGTCTCTACATACAGAAAAAAAGTAGATCAGGATTCGTTGGGTCTGAAAGACAATATACCTGCAGTAAGTGCAAAAAGAAAAGAAATGTTGAATTTAGAGCTTACAGATTATTTGAAGTACAAAGATCAGGTTGCAGAAGGATTAATCAAAGCATCAAAAATACTTGTTGAGAACCATATATTCCACTCCAGAGATGTTCCATACACAACTCAACTGGTTCCTATGTCAGCTATTCTCTCACAATTAGGCAAGGAAATAGAGAATGTAGGAAATAAGAATAAACTAATGCAATGGTTCTGGTGCGGTGTCTTTGGTGAACTATATGGTTCTGCTAACGAAACAAGATATGCTTTGGATATAGTACAGGTTGTAGATTGGATTAAAAAAGGTGGCCCTGAACCGAAAACGATCTATGATGCCAATTTTATTCCATCCCGGCTTAATACACTGAGAACGCGTAATAGTGCTGCCTATAAAGGAATTTATGCTATTTTAATGGATGATAATACCCGTGATTGGTTATCGGGCACCAAGATAGATTTCAGCACGTACTTTTCTGAGTCTATTGACATTCACCATATATTTCCTGTTGCATGGTGTGAAAAAAAAGAAAACGCCATTTCCCGAAGCGATTACGATTCCATAATCAACAAAACGCCTTTGTCAGGCAGGACTAATCGTATTGTTAGCGGAGATGCTCCCAGTAAATATCTGGATCGTGTAAAGAAAAATGTGGGTGTTTCGGATGAAGACTTCATTGAAATACTACAATCTCATGTTGTCAACCCTGCATTTATGTATCAGGATGATTTTTATGGATTTTTCAACGACAGAAAAGAGCGTATCTTAGATAAAATTGAGAAGGCAATGGGCAAAACAATTGTACGTGAACAAGCAATCGCAGAGGAGGGTATATATATCAATGATCAAGAGGAGAATGAGGATGTTGACTAAATTGTTTTGAAATGGAATTGATCGACAATATCAACTGCAAACTCGGGGATGAGTTAACCAAAACGATTGAGAAGGCTAGCAAGCTTTCTGTTGCGTCGGCCAGTTTCTCCATTTTCGCTTATCAGGAACTGAAGAAAGAGTTGCAGGAGATTGATGAGCTGCGTTTTATATTCACCTCGCCCACTTTTCTGAAGGAGAAAACGCCCAAGGAAAAACGGGAGTTTTACATCCCGCAGTTAAACCGGGAGCGTAGCCTATACGGAACAGAGTTTGAGGTGCGACTGAGAAATAAACTGTCACAAAAGGCAATTGCACGGGAGTGTGCCGATTGGATCCGTCAGCGGGTACGTTTCAAGACCAATACTACCCACGATCAGATGGGCGGGTTTATCCATCTCCGTCAGGAGGAAGAGGTAGCTTATGCCCCGGTGAACGGTTTTACCACTGTTGATCTGGGAAAAGAGAAGGGGAATCAGATGTTTAGTCTTATCAACCGCATTGCTGCTCCATTGAGTACGCAGTATCTAGAAGTATTTGACGAGTTATGGGAGGATGAAGAACGGATGCAGGAGGTGACCGATCAGGTGGTGGAACACATTTCAAACGTTTATCGTGAGAATGCCCCTGAGTATATCTATTTCATCACCCTCTACAATATCTTTAATGAGTTTCTTGAAGATCTTTCGGAGGATGTGTTGCCCAACGAAGCAACCGGCTTCAAAACGAGTGAGATATGGAACATGCTATACAACTTCCAACAAGATGCCGCCCTGGCCATTATCAATAAGCTGGAGAAGTTCAATGGCTGTATTCTGGCAGACAGTGTGGGGCTGGGCAAAACATTCACCGCCCTGGCGGTAATCAAGTATTACGAGAACCGGAACAAGTCTGTGCTGGTGCTCTGCCCCAAGAAGCTGGGTGATAACTGGATCACCTTCCGCAGCAACCTCACCAACAATCCCATTGCCAAGGACCGCCTGCGATACGATGTGCTGTATCATACCGATCTGTCCCGCGACAATGGCACGTCCAATGGGCTGCCGCTCGACCGGATCAACTGGGGCAACTACGACCTGGTAGTGATCGATGAGAGTCACAACTTCCGCAATGGAGGTCAGATCTACGGAGATGAAGAGAAGAAGGAGAATCGTTACCTGAAGCTGCTCAACAAGGTAATCCGGACAGGCGTTCGCACCAAGGTGCTGATGCTCTCCGCCACTCCCGTCAACAATCGCTTCTTTGACTTGCGCAACCAACTGGCGCTTGCCTACGAAGGTGAACCCGAAAAAATTGAGCAGCTGTTGGAAACGAATCAGGGCATCGACGATATCTTCCGTCAGGCGCAGGCTGCTTATAACCGGTGGAGTAAACTGGACGTCAGTCAGCGAACAACCAGTACGCTGCTTGGCATGCTAAGCTTCGACTTCTTCGAACTGCTCGACAGCGTCACCATCGCCCGCTCCCGGAAACACATTCAGAAATACTACGATACAACCGCGGTTGGAAACTTCCCTACACGCCTGAAACCGATTTCCATCCGCCCGTCATTAACCGAGAAGAACGGGGCCATCAACTACGATGAAATATATGAGTTGCTCACCCAGCTCAACCTGAGCATCTATACCCCATCGGAATATGTTTTCCCCAGCAGGCAGGAGAAGTACGAGAAAGAGTACGGAAGAGATATGGGTAATACCTTTTTCCGTCAATCTGACCGTGAAAAGGGCATCCAGCGACTGATGAATATCAACCTGCTGAAACGGCTGGAAAGCTCGGTCCACTCGTTCCGTCTCACCGTAACCAAGATCAAGCAGCTGATTGATGATACCCTCGACACTATAAATTCAAAGAGCTATGCCGAATCGTTACAGGTGGATGAATTGGTCAGTGAGAGCGATTTGGAGATCGATGACCAGAATACAGATCTTTTTGTGGGAAGAAAAGTGAAGATATCCCTGGCCGATATGGATACCGCTTCCTGGGCTAACGAGCTGTCGCACGATAGTGCTATCCTGCACGAACTACTTTTTTTTGTCAATGATATTACTCCTGAGCACGACTATAAATTGCAGACCCTGCTCTCTGTTATCGACAATAAGATGGAACATCCCATCAATGGAGATAACAGGAAGATATTGATCTTCACCGCTTTCTCTGATACATCGGAATACCTCTACGAGCATGTCAGCACCCACGTAAAGAAACAATACGGGCTCAACACCGCGCTGATCTCCGGCTCGGTGGAAGGGCGTTCCACCTGTCCCCGTCTGCGGAACGACATGAACACTGTGCTCACCTGCTTCTCCCCAATTTCCAAACAGAAAGAACTGGTGATGCCGGAAAACCACAACGTGATTGATGTCCTGATTGCTACTGACTGTATTTCCGAGGGACAGAACCTGCAGGACTGTGACTACCTGATCAACTACGACATCCACTGGAATCCGGTGCGCATCATCCAACGGTTCGGACGGATCGATCGTATCGGTAGCCGCAACGAGGTGATCCAGCTGGTCAACTTCTGGCCAGACCTCTCGCTCGATGATTACATCAACCTGAAAGCAAGGGTGGAAACACGCATGAAGATCTCGGTGATGACCGCCACGGGTGACGACAACCCCATCAGCGAGGAGGAGAAAGGCGATCTGGAATACCGCAAGCAGCAACTACAACGGCTGATGGATGAAGTGGTCGATATTGAAGAGATGAACAGTGGTATCTCAATAATGGATCTTGGCTTGAACGAGTTTAGGCTCGACCTGCTTGAATACATGAAATCCGATCCCGATATCAACCACGCTCCATTCGGGCTGCATGCCATTGTGGAAGCCAGTGATGATGCTCCCGAAGGCGTTTTTTACATCTTGAAGAATATCAGCAACGGCGTGAACATCGACAACCAGAACCGGTTGCATCCATTCTACATGGTCTACATCTCATCACGGGAGGAGGTGATCTGCAATCACCTTTCCCCGAAGAAGTTGCTGGACCTGATGCGCCACCTCTGCAAGGGACACTCTGAGCCGATCCTGGATCTCTGTCGCCAATTTAACCTGGAGACGCACGATGGCCGGAAGATGGATCGATATTCCCGTCTTCTGGAAGCAGCCATTGGTTCCATTGTGCAGGTGAAAACCGAAAAGGAGATTGAAAGCTTTTTCACAGCGGCCGACGCCATACCTACGGGCGCAGCCATCAAGGGACTCCATGATTTTGAACTGATCTGCTTTCTGGTAGTGAAACACAAATCAACCTGATCATGACCCTATTCCCTTCATCCACCCGTAAAGATATCCGGCTCCCCAAAGAGAGTTTTTATACCCATGCCACGCTGACTCCCGCCATAAAAAGGGCGATGGTCGATGATATTGAGCAGATTGTATGGAGCCATACCCTCACAGCCGAAACCCTCAACGTGAACGCGAGCGATAAGGTGCGGCAGATCGACGTGCTGACCGTCACCCTCAAAAAAAGGGAATGCAACGAGAAGATCTTCGAGGTGATTGCAAAGGCCATTCCCCGGCATATCCTCTTTCTCCTCAGGTTTAAAAACGAATGCCGCTTGCTGATTCACTTCAAGGAAGCCTATGAGAACGTGAAAGGGAAATCCCGGATTGTAGAAACTTACTCAACCGACTGGCAACCCGAGGAGAAGGTCTCTTTGACCATCTCCGGACTCGACCTGGAACGCATATACCACAACTTTGTCTACCAGATAGCCGGCAATAAATTGACAAAAGAACCCGGCAGAGAACTTGCTAAGGCGATAGAACAAAATCAGGAAGCGGAGAAGATCAGAAACAAGATTGCCCGGCTGGAAGCCAAACTGAAAAAGGAGATACAGTTCAATCTTCAGCTCCAAATATCGATGGAAATAAAAGTACTGAAGAAACAGTTGTTAGATACAACCGATAAAGAGAAATCGCTGCCTCGATGAAGATTTTCTATCAACACTCTGGAAGAATTAATATAACCTGATAAACGCAATTATTATGGAATACGTTAATGAAATAATTAAATTTTCACAAACTTATCCGTCATCTATTTGGGTAAGTTTAATCGCATTTAGTGCGACTATTATATTTTTAATTGTTCGATTAATACGAAAAAGAAATCTTCACAAATCTAAAGGTAAGAGAGACACTTTTGATGTTACTTCAATTGAGATTAAAAATCCTGAAATTAGCAATTTTACTAACTCAAATATTCAAGAAGACATAAACGATTGTGGAAGAAATAATAAATCAAGAACAGAAACGGGACAAACACCATTTGTGAAAGAAGAAAATATAAATGAGAAAACACAAATTGATGTAAATGATCAAATAGAATATGATAATAGTGTCACAATTAACACTTTACTTAATGAACCTGAAAGCAATAATGGTACTGAAAATATTGAAGTTGAAATAAATCCTCATATTATTTCAAATGAAAAAATTGCTGAAGATGACCAGTTATGGACAATTCCCCAAAAGCGTAGAATACCATGCAAAGATGTGCAAAAAAATGACATATCCGAATTGCTTCAAAAAATAGACAGAATTTTCGCAGAGAATAAATTATTAGGCAACTATGATTTTACTGAAGATGAGTATTCAGCACTGCTTGAAAATGTTGGTCTTTTATGTAGTTCTCTTCTTTCTTATGGTAACGTGTTTGAAGAGAATTACCATAAATTAATATTTGCCACTCTTGTTGAAATTGCAAAACGATGGAAGGATTTTGATAATAAAGACGACACCGAAGAAAACAGTCGTTTTTGGGATTATATATCCAAACATCTAATAAATGAGGATTATATCAACCAAAAGTTATATCAAGCTTTTACAGATGTTATCTCGCAGTTGGGAAGAAAACACTTAATTCCTATTGTTTTGACAGGCAAAAAGTACTATTCAACCCTGATGATGCATTCATTTGCTCCGAAGAATAGTATTTTTTCATTTTATGACCTATGTTATAATATTTTCAAAAATGATTTGGATTTTGGTTTTACTAATGATGACGAATGGCAATGTGAAAGATTTGCCTCAGAAATCGCAAATTTTTTAGGTCATGGGTATCGTGAAGACAAAAAAGTTACTATCGGCTCAAGTGTATATTCTATTAAAATTGGTTTACGGTCTTTTGCTCTGAATGAGGATTTATTCATTGATTTTGTTGAGTTTATAAAAGATACGCTTTTTCATATCAATAAATTGTTCTATAAAGAGCCGATTAACGAAGACACAAGATTAAAACATTACATCGTAGAATGGTGGAAAAATAAATCTGAATCTGAGAAAGTATCTGGTGATACAAACCGGAAAAGGAGAGTTCCAACTGTTTCAAAAGGAGATATTGTTGCGAAATATATAAGAGACGATAGTTCTGTTTTTATCTACATTCCTTCAATCAGACTGGATGATGACAACAGCATTGTGTCGCTTAAGGTTTTTGTGAATGGAGAACAGATTCGTTCTGAAGAAATTAAAACAAAACGTGGCGAATTAGTTGTTGCGACAAAACAAATTGAATTGGAATTGAATGATTTGTTGAAATATTCTGATGCAATTAATCTGAGAGTTGAAATTAAAGAAAATCATAAGATAATTTTTGATTCAGAAAGAAACAAAGCGACATCATTACATAGGGAGTTTATTTTATTTGAGGGAGAAAAAGAAGTTTTAGGTCAAATAAATAAGCCGAATAATTATTTCGTATATTCCAAGGACATTGATGCGTTAAAAAGTGTACCAAACGAATTGACAACATATGGAACTAATTTATATAATATATATCCTAAAGCAGGTGAAAGTTTATCGGGTGAAATAAAACAAGTTTTTTTCGTAGATAAGACAAAAACAGCAAGCATAGGTAAGACTCCTTGTTTGATTGGAGAGGTACAAAATGTAGAATGGTTCTTTGATGATATTTCTTGTATGGTCTATTCTGGTGGTGTTAAATTGTTGATTCCAGAAAATACCAATTTGAAAGCATTAGAATTGAGAATTGATGATAAAGCTCATAAATTGCACGAACTTGGCTTTGAAAGAATTGAAAGCGGTTGCTATCATTTTGGTTTAAAAGTAATGGGTTTGATTCCTGAAAATAATCCAACCGAAATCATTTTATATTCCTACGAAAAAGAATTAACAATCTTAAGAGAAACATTAATTGTTATGCCGAATCTTAAAATACAGTTTAATCATCCTTTTTATTACGGTGATATTGAGCGAAAGCTAACTGTATACAATGGTGATGAAGATATAGTATTAACGTGGAGCAAACAAGATAATGAGATAAAATGTCCAATCAATGATGGCATGCTAGTGATAAAAATTGCATATCTAAGATGGAGAATAAACAACAATGATTGGCACAATGAACCCATTAACAGAAAATTATGGTATAAAGATTTTTTAGCAAATGGGGATATATTAGAAATTGATAATCCCAATGAAAATGATGACATTACAATATTGGGCAAGGTAAATGGAGAATCATTTGAAATTATCAAAAATCAAAATGGAAAATTTGAAATCGGAAGGGCAATTTATGCCAATGAGGGCATAACAGATATTTCTGTTTGTATTGTTTATGGGAAAGAGATTTTTGAAATTTTTACTGTTTCCACAAAAGAGCATTTTATTGCAAATCCATTGTCATACATTGATGGAAAAGTGCTTTGGAATGTGGAAGATACTTTTATCGGAGATAAAAACAATGAATTTTTTCTTATCATTAAATCACCTGATAATAATTTTCGATCTAAAATCGATTGTAAGACCTGTGAAATTAGGAATCTGCATGAAGATATATGTAAAATTCAGGTAAAAATTAAAGACAAAAATATCTTCTCAAAAGCAGAAAATTATCAACTAATCTTTGAGGGGGAATTGCTGATTGGCTCACCTGACAAACTTCGATTTAAGTACAAAAAGATAAGGTTGTTAAGCGCAAATTGTTTTAACAGCAAAAAATCCGAATGGATTCCCTTTATTCCAAATTACTTTATTGACAAATTGCAGTATTTAGAAGATTCTGAAACTATCTATTATTTTGGACGATTGCATGTAATTGACCAAAATGGTAATACAAGAGTGTTAAACACCATGATAAATGAAAAAGGGACTTATGATATTATTAATCCTGTAAGAATTGAATTAAGAGACAATAACACATTATGGCTGGCAGCTGGTTTGGAAGGAAGAGAAATTAATATTGGTAACTTATTCTGTGATAAATTGCGTAAGGGTATTTGCAACATTCAAAAGCAGGACAATCGTTATGATGAAATAATACTTTACAAATTTAAGGAAGAAGAAGATGTTTAATCCGGCAAAAGCAGCAGATGAAATTAAGAAAGAGTACATTGGTTATATCAGTACTACCTTTCATTTTCGCAATCAAAATCTGCAGAAAAAATTAGTTGAAGAGTTAGATAAAACTGTTTCAAACGGACCATTCGTTGAAATAAAAGATTCTTTTAAATCTGGGAAATCAATTGAAGAATTGATTGATAATGGAACGTTGTCACCACTTTTTAGAGATTTGGAAAGCAAAAAAAAATACCCACCAAAACTTCCCATTTCCCGACCTTTGTATTTACATCAGGAAAAGGCTGTTGAGAAAATTGTCTCTGGAAAAAATTTAGTAGTATCAACAGGTACTGGGAGTGGTAAAACAAATTGTTTTTTGATTCCCGTTATCAACGAATTACTCCGAGAAAAAGAAAAAGGGCAACTGAATGATGGAGTCAGGGCAATTTTCATTTACCCGATGAATGCATTGGCAAACGACCAGATTAAAGGACTGCGTGAAATTCTGATGGCATACCCTGATATTCGTTTTGGGGTTTATAATGGTGGTACGGAAAATAGAGAAATGGATGCAATTAAGCTTTATGAAGCAATGTATGCCAACGAAAAATATCCGGAATTGAGAAAGAGGTTGCCAAATGAGGAGGTGTCCCGTGAAAGGATGAAGGAACACCCACCCCATATTTTGTTTACAAACTATGCCATGTTAGAACACATGCTTTTTCGACCAGGCGATGATTCAATATTCAGTAATTCCAATTTCAAATTCGTAGTATTGGATGAGGCGCACGTTTATGCAGGGGCGACTGGAATTGAAACTGCATTTCTAATGGGAAGATTAAAAGGCAGGATAACCGGTAAAAGAAAGCCTCAATTTATTCTAACATCAGCAACATTAGGAGATGGTAGCCCATCAAGTAATGAGAGGGTCGTTGAATTTGCGGAACGATTAACAGGTTGTAATTATACCACTGATGAGATAATAACAGCCTATCGTGATAACTCACAAAAGTCATCTAAAATTTATCAATATCCGATTCAATTATTTACTGACTTAGCAAATGAGGAAAATTTCTTTAATGATATTTTAGATAAGTACAACCTTGATTTCAAATACTCTAAAGAAAGAGAGGAAGGAGAGGCAGAAGTATTATATGATATCATTTCTTCTTCGAGTTTTTATGCTAAAATGAGAAGCAAGGGCAGTTTATTAAAACTCAGTGATTTTGCCGAACTTCTTGAAATAACAAGCCAGGAAGCAGTAAGATTTATTGCGTTGTGTGCGAAAGCAAGAAAAAATGGGAAACCGCTCATTGATATCCGATATCATTATTTTCTCAAAGCATTAGATGGCTGTTATTTAGCACTTGACTACAAAAATAGTTTGTCGCTAATAAGAAGAGACCATTTTCCTATTGCATATGAAAAAACAGCAAAAATGTTTGAAATTGCTGTTTGTGAAGATTGTGGAGAAATTGCTATTCTTGGAAAGGTAACAAATGGTAAACTGCTTATAGCAAGTAATTTGGATGAACTGAGTTATTATCAAGTGCAATACAACCAAAATTTATTTGAAGAAGAGGAAGAAAACGGTAAAAATGAAATCAAGATAAAAGCGAAGAAGAAAAATGAAGATAAAGTTTTTTATTTATGCAAAAACTGCGGTGCAATAGTGGAAGAGGACGAGGCTCATAATAGTTGGTGTACTTGTGGAAACACTCAACAAATAAAGATTTTTAAATCGCCCAAAGATAATTGTTTAAATTGTGGTGGACATTTGAGACGATTTAATTTGGGGTATGATGCAGCCACAGCAGTTATTGCAACCTCTTTATACGAACAAATACCAGAATATAAATTTGATGTTGAAGAAAACGCTGAAGAACAATCAACTACTAATCCATTTTTACAAAAAGTCGAAAAGAAAAAAATTAAATCAAGAACAGGGAGTCAATTTCTAATTTTCTCAGACAGCCGTCAGGGAGCTGCAAAATTTGCTTGCTATTTAATTGAATCTTATAAAGAATTTTTACGTCGACGAGGAATTTGGAATGTAGTTACACAAGAAGAAAGCAATTATAAAGAAGGTCTGAACATTAGTGATTTTGTAAGCGTACTTGACAATTATTATTCAGGATTGAATTTGTTTCGTAAAAGCAATTCCGACCATATAGAATCGTCAATTACCGAAAATCGGCGTAATGCATGGGTTGCTGTCCTTAATGAGCTTTATAATTGCAATCGAGATACATCACTCGTTTCATTGGGTAAAATCTCTTTTGAATATCTTGGAAATAGCGATGATATTATTCAGGTGGTTGTCAAAAATTTTAATCTTTCCAAACAGGATGCAAAGAATTTCCTAAATTTCCTCGCGTTTGAAATTGTAAGATCGGCTGCAATTATTACAGACAAAATAACAGATATAAATCCAAATGACAGGGAATACTTGTATTATACACCATATCAGAAATTTATAACTAAGTACAAGGATGATTCTGTTTTTAATTCTCAAGGTTTCATGCCTACTCCAAGAATATTGAAAAGCGGAGAAAAAAAATACTATCGTTCGAATAAATTATGGCTCACAACAAAAATTCTCCAATTAGATGGTGATAAAGCAGTTGAGTTTTTAGGTAACTACTGGGATTATTTGGTATCAGACAATAACAAATTCAAACTTCAAACAAATGATGGTAAAGGTTATTTTATTCCCGCAAATTATTTCAAAGTCAATTTAGGGAATAATGCAGTTCTTTGGAAATGTAAAAAGTGCGGTAAAGTAACTCAATTTAATATAGGCAATAATTGTATTCAAATTGGTTGTGAGGGAATACTGGAAAGATTAAACTCCGAAGAATTTTGCAACGACAATTATTATGCAATGTTATATAAAAGTGAAAAAGTATCGCCTTTATTTGTTAAGGAACATACTGCTCAACTTGCAAAAAAGGATGCGTTAGATTATCAGCAACAATTTATTCGAAAAGAGATTAACGCTCTTTCTTGTTCTACGACGTTTGAAATGGGGGTTGATGTCGGAGAATTGGAAACAGTATTTTTGCGAAATATTCCACCTCTCGCATCGAATTATGCACAAAGAGTCGGACGTGCAGGTAGAAGAATAGATGCAGCCGCTTTTGCATTGACATTTGCAAGGTTACGTTCTCATGATTTTACTTTCTTCGATAGTCCAATAGAAATGATAAATGGAGTGATTTATCCACCAAAGTTCAATTTAGATAATGAGAAAATATTAAAACGTCACATATACGCCGTGGCTTTAAGTTTATACTTAAAAATCAATCCAGATTTGTATTCCGCTAATAATGCGAAACCATTTATTAACGAAAAGGGGTATCTGGGTTTTCTTGATTGGCTTAAATCTGAACCAGTTGAATTATCCGATTTATTAAGAAATTCTATTTCAATCACAGATAAACAACTGAAAAACAAATACATCAATAGTTATGAATGGTTAGAAGAATTTATTGGTGAGCAAGGAATATTTTCAAAAATCATGAAGGAGTTTGAACAGAATGTCGAGTATTTAAAAAGGGAATACGAAAAGGCAATTCGAGCAAGAGATGTAGATACTGCTACTATATTTAGTCGGAAATTAGAAAGGTATCAAAAAAACGATTTGATTGATTTTCTGGTTCGAGGTAATATTCTTCCAAAATATGGTTTTCCTGTTGATTCTGTAGAATTAACTCAGAATATTGCTGCAAAAAGTTTCAAATCATTAAACTTAAGTCGCGATTTATCAGTTGCCATTGCCGAATATGCACCGTCATCTGAAGTGGTTGCCGATGGTGGCTTATATACAAGTCGTTACATTAGAAAACCTATTGTAAACAAAAGCGAAATGAGCGACTTTGAGACTGGATATTTTTCAAAATGCTCAATCTGTGATGAAATAAATTATTCGAAAATGCCAATAGGTACAGATGGAATACCGTGTGCCATTTGTGGCCATATACTAAAAAATAGAGATTTCTATAAAAGTATTGAGCCAAGGGCAGGTTTTATCGCAGAAGAGGAAATAAAAAACGTCCCGCTTCGTTCACAAGAACGTAAATATAGAACAGATGCCATCTATATTGGTGACGAAACGGCTTATCCAATTAGTAAATATGAATATGAATTTGAAAATATCAAATTAGAGGTTGAATCCACTGCGAACGATTCTCTCGTGGTTAAGTCTACTGACTTTTTTTACGTATGCCCAAAATGTGGATATTCAATCGCAAGCGACGAAGCAAGTAAATTATCAGAATATGAAGACTACAGACCAGGTGTTGCTCGAATAGAAAAGAATAATAAGAGTCATAATAATCCTTTTGGAAAAGGCAAATGTAGTAATACTTCACTCATAAGATATAGCTTGCATCATGAATTTAAAACAGATGTGGCAAAAATATCCTTTGAATGTGATACTTCAGACTATTCAACAATGTTGTCGGTAATGCATGCTCTACTTAATTCTTTTGCGCATGAGTTCAGCATTGAAAGACGAGATATTAAGGCATGCTTAACTTATAAGAAAACAAATGGGAAAATGGAACATAAGATTATAATATACGATGCTGTTCCGGGTGGTGCAGGACATTCAAGACGTCTTGTAACAGAAGATGGAGAAATATTAAAAGCAGTAATAAAGAGAGCAATAAATTTACTGGATACTTGTAAATGTTCTCCTTCCTGCTATCGTTGTTTACGTAGCTATGAAAACCAAAAAATACATGAAATTCTTGACAGAGAACATGCACTGAAGTTTTTAAAACAATTCGTATAGTCTTATTGGGATAATTCAAATAAGTTTGAGTACATGTTTCGGAGACAAGACATTTAGACAACAATTTAACAGTAATATTTGTAAAGAAATTGCGTACGTTACATAATTAACGCTATTTTTGTTGTCAAACTGCAAATTTTCTTTGTTATGCAATACAATACAGAAGATTCCGTCAAATATCATTATGGAGCATTTCCGCCGAAGGAGATTGATTACTCCCTCTTTATCAGTGAACTGTTAAGTGCCACCGATGCACTGGCACGTTACGACCAGATGCTGAAAAATATGCATAACAATGAGATTCTACTGGCTCCGATGCGTAACAGAGAAGCTCTGCTCTCCTCGCGAATCGAAGGGACCATCAGCACAATGGATGAGATCATGCAGTATGAGGCAGATGATGACGGAACCGCTTCGGTACAGGCAAAATCGGATGTGATTGAGATAGTCCTTTATCAACGTGCATTGAAGAACGCGCAACAGGTTCTGGATTCCAGGTACCAATTCAATGTGAACTTTATCAAACAACTCCACCAGCAAATGCTTTATGCCGGTAGGGGTGCCAGCAAATCGCCTGGGGAATTCAAAACATCGCAGAATTTCCTTGCTGATAAAACACGTAGGAACGTTGAATATGTTCCCATCAGTCCCGAACATTTGCAGGAAGGATTGGATAAACTGATGCACTTTATATCGGACAGCTCACTCCCGTCCCTAGTGAAAACGGCCATCATCCATCTCGAGTTTGAAGCCCTGCATCCGTTTCAGGATGGAAACGGACAGATAGGAAGGATGTTGATCACGTTGCATCTGTGGATGGAAAAGATGTTGTCACAACCCTATTTTTACATCAGTGATTATTTTGATCAGCACAATGAAGAATATATTGAAGCCATGAGAAACGTATCCAGGACAGGGAACTGGAACGAATGGATTCGTTTTTTTCTGGAAGCAGTAAAAGCTCAGGCAATATCCAACCTGGATATCTCGGAAGAGATATACAACCTCTATGAGGAGATGAAGTCGGAGTTTGTCAAACTGCTGGCTTCAAAATGGAACATGGAGATTTTGGACTTTCTTTTCACCAATCCTGTATTCCGTAACAATAAATTTATCAGGAATACAGGAATTCCTACTGCTACTGCAGGCAATATCATCAAAAGATTGCTGGATGCAGGATACCTGGTTCAGAAAGAAGAACCGTCTGGCAGAAGGGCAGCCCTTTATTCATTCGAACCCCTGATGCGTCTGGTAAGGGTGTAAGAAAATCAATCAAGCAATTAATACAATAGAGATACAAATCATCTGCAATGGAAAAATTAAAGCAGGAAACCGTGAACTTCACGGAGAAAAATATCGACAAGATAGCCGCTCTTTTCCCGAGTGCCATTACCGAAACCAAAGATGCCGACGGCAAACTGAAACGAGCCGTGAACTTCGACCAATTAAAGCAGCTGTTATCCGATGAGGTGGTCGATGGGGATGAATGCTACGAATTCACCTGGGTGGGGAAGAAGCAATCCATCATTGAAGGAAACCGTCCCATTCGTAAGACACTTCGACCTTGTAAAGAGGAGAGCAAGAACTGGGACACTACCGAGAATCTCTATATTGAAGGCGACAACCTCGATGTGCTAAAGCTCCTCCAAAACTCCTACCTGAACAAGGTGAAGATGATCTACATCGATCCCCCCTACAATACCGGGAACGATTTTATATACCGCGATGTTACCAGGAAGCAAAAATACAGTGAAAATGGGAATAGGGGTACAGCAAAATCGGGAACAAGAATACAGTAAAAATGGGAACAAGAATACAGTGATAAGTATAAATATTATTAACCAA
>Ga0209201_1002882_pt1 | contig 15914 bp, 26 predicted proteins | sample AD_UKC055_MetaG_FD_184411 | JGI IMG/M metagenome (GOLD analysis project Ga0209201, IMG submission 184411) | Active sludge microbial communities of municipal wastewater-treating anaerobic digesters from USA - AD_UKC055_MetaG (SPAdes) (version 2) | ecosystem: Engineered > Bioreactor > Anaerobic >...
GTTTCACCCACGTCGATCCGTTCGAGGATACTGAAAGTGGGCTTCACAGACACGCCAGGCTTGAGCCGCCCAGTTTCACCCACGTCGATCCGTTCGAGGATACTGAAAGCCTCTCCGACTCCTGCTTCGTGGTAGTGTACTATGGTGGTTTCACCCACGTCGATCCGTTCGAGGATACTGAAAGCTTATTCGAATACTATCTCATCAGGGGCAAGCATATTAGTTTCACCCACGTCGATCCGTTCGAGGATACTGAAAGTAATTACTGGGAGTCCGGCAAAATCCGCAGGCTCATGGAGTTTCACCCACGTCGATCCGTTCGAGGATACTGAAAGTCGTATGTCCAAGGATGCCATGCGCGCCAGTCTGTCTGTTTCACCCACGTCGATCCGTTCGAGGATACTGAAAGGTTGCGCGTGGCTTTCCTTCGTCGTGCGCTCCCACAGGTTTCACCCACGTCGATCCGTTCGAGGATACTGAAAGGCATAAGTGTCTCCTGTTGTTGCAGTCACAGCCAACGTTTCACCCACGTCGATCCGTTCGAGGATACTGAAAGACACCCGCTAAACCGTAAAGGAGTCAGCCATGCAGAGTTTCACCCACGTCGATCCGTTCGAGGATACTGAAAGAGGGTTACGGTACCGTAAGTTCCTCCAGGCGAACGAGCGAGTTTCACCCACGTCGATCCGTTCGAGGATACTGAAAGACGGATATACCCCGTGGCCGGAAACAGCCCCGCGCGTTTCACCCACGTCGATCCGTTCGAGGATACTGAAAGTTGCAAAGGGCGAATTCGCATACGACCTCGTATACAAAGGTTTCACCCACGTCGATCCGTTCGAGGATACTGAAAGCTTGCGAATGCCGCGGAGATGTGTTTTATCTTCTCCGGTTTCACCCACGTCGATCCGTTCGAGGATACTGAAAGAGGACTAACCCAAACCGCCCCCCATTCTAACCGAAATGTTTCACCCACGTCGATCCGTTCGAGGATACTGAAAGCTGACCCGGTCGGAGGCTAAGGCCCGCGTCCAACGCGGTTTCACCCACGTCGATCCGTTCGAGGATACTGAAAGCCGACACATCAATGCAGCCAGGGCCTCGACTTCCGTTTGTTTCACCCACGTCGATCCGTTCGAGGATACTGAAAGATGATAGCGTTTGGCTGGCACACCCAAACCCTCACCAGTTTCACCCACGTCGATCCGTTCGAGGATACTGAAAGATCCTGTGAGGGACGGGCTAGAACCTACCACGTGCCGTGAGTTTCACCCACGTCGATCCGTTCGAGGATACTGAAAGTTGCTCCCGCAAGCAGCAGCGCAAGTGCAACGCGCGTTTCACCCACGTCGATCCGTTCGAGGATACTGAAAGGTCTTACCGCTGCCGGTCTGGCCAGCAAAGAGAAAAGTTTCACCCACGTCGATCCGTTCGAGGATACTGAAAGAATCAAGAGCATTTCCAGCGGCAGGACGACCAGGAGTTTCACCCACGTCGATCCGTTCGAGGATACTGAAAGGGCCACCAGTCCACTGATTAGGGACTGCAAGCCGGGGTTTCACCCACGTCGATCCGTTCGAGGATACTGAAAGTGACTGTCCATCTTAACCTCTAGTCGTTATCCAAAAATGTTTCACCCACGTCGATCCGTTCGAGGATACTGAAAGGCGTTCATACGCCCAACGCAGGTCTTTCATGCTATACACGTTTCACCCACGTCGATCCGTTCGAGGATACTGAAAGTTTGCGCGCCCCACTCGTGGGCGCGCTCGAATATCCTCGTTTCACCCACGTCGATCCGTTCGAGGATACTGAAAGGGCACGCTGCGTTGACAAGGCCTGGTGTCCCGGTTCCAGTTTCACCCACGTCGATCCGTTCGAGGATACTGAAAGTGCCGCCGGTCTGTTTCACCTCTGCCCCCTCTGGGAGTTTCACCCACGTCGATCCGTTCGAGGATACTGAAAGACGTGCATGTGGTATCGAACCCAAGTTTTTTAAACAGTTTCACCCACGTCGATCCGTTCGAGGATACTGAAAGGCTGTTATTTTGTGTACCGTTTACTTACAGGCTCAGAGTTTCACCCACGTCGATCCGTTCGAGGATACTGAAAGGAGGTCGCTCTCTTCGACCTCCCATGTGATGAACACGTTTCACCCACGTCGATCCGTTCGAGGATACTGAAAGCGCTTGGCCTGCGCTTGGCCTGTGCCGTGCTGAATGGTTTCACCCACGTCGATCCGTTCGAGGATACTGAAAGTTTCCTACCTGCCCCTGCCTACGGCTGGGGCGGCGGTGTTTCACCCACGTCGATCCGTTCGAGGATACTGAAAGACTCCGTTTATTGCCATGTTTTCAAGGTCCATAAAAACGTTTCACCCACGTCGATCCGTTCGAGGATACTGAAAGGCATGGTAGCCTGTCGGCAGCGGCGTTCAAGCACGAGTTTCACCCACGTCGATCCGTTCGAGGATACTGAAAGTCGATATTTTCGTGCTGGGATATGACCCGCGCGAAAAGTTTCACCCACGTCGATCCGTTCGAGGATACTGAAAGGACCTTGGCAATTGGTTGCTCGTTTGCCGCATCAGCCGTTTCACCCACGTCGATCCGTTCGAGGATACTGAAAGTCGGTATATGCCAGATACTGCCCGGGTCGCCAGCCCTGGTTTCACCCACGTCGATCCGTTCGAGGATACTGAAAGGAGCCACAGCGAGCGCCGTCGCGACCCGCTGCACTTGTTTCACCCACGTCGATCCGTTCGAGGATACTGAAAGTTGAGATAGGCACTCGGCGCGTCTTCGCAAGTGTTGTTTCACCCACGTCGATCCGTTCGAGGATACTGAAAGTTCTAACGCCGGGATATTTCGCCCAGGTCGGGGCTTTAGTTTCACCCACGTCGATCCGTTCGAGGATACTGAAAGTCCAGGGCGCCCGACTTCCGCGAGCCCTGGAGCAGGTTTCACCCACGTCGATCCGTTCGAGGATACTGAAAGCGCTTGCCCTGCCTGGAGGGGCGCAGTCAGCCAGTCGTTTCACCCACGTCGATCCGTTCGAGGATACTGAAAGACTCAGGAACTTTCCCGTTCCCCAGCAAGCCCACAAGTTTCACCCACGTCGATCCGTTCGAGGATACTGAAAGATGCTCCAACGCTTGAAGTCAGCCAGTCAGGCGTAAGGTTTCACCCACGTCGATCCGTTCGAGGATACTGAAAGTGCAGCAAAATCGCCACGTCTGCCGCGGATTTCGCAACAGGTTTCACCCACGTCGATCCGTTCGAGGATACTGAAAGGCCACGCCGGTTGCAATCGCCGACATCGGTACCCTGGTTTCACCCACGTCGATCCGTTCGAGGATACTGAAAGAGAAGATAATCCGCTCGAGGTGAGGGCGCGCCGATAAGTTTCACCCACGTCGATCCGTTCGAGGATACTGAAAGGTTTACCGACAGCAGCTTAGTAGAAGTGTGGCGACGGTTTCACCCACGTCGATCCGTTCGAGGATACTGAAAGACTGGCAAGCGCAACTGGAACGCGGCGCGGATGCGGTTTCACCCACGTCGATCCGTTCGAGGATACTGAAAGGGTCAATCATCATCACATCACCATACGAATGACAAAGTTTCACCCACGTCGATCCGTTCGAGGATACTGAAAGTTGTTATTTGCTGGGTCGTTTGGATATTGGTGCAAATTGGTTTCACCCACGTCGATCCGTTCGAGGATACTGAAAGTTTACCCGCATCGAGGCAGTACGCGGGTTCAAAAAACGTTTCACCCACGTCGATCCGTTCGAGGATACTGAAAGACTACCTGGGAGATGGGCAGGATGATTCGCTTGAAGTTTCACCCACGTCGATCCGTTCGAGGATACTGAAAGATGTTCAATTGCGCGGTTGATCAACTTCGTAAGACACGTTTCACCCACGTCGATCCGTTCGAGGATACTGAAAGCTCGATGCTGAGCCGGACCTCGATGAGATGTTCGGCCGGTTTCACCCACGTCGATCCGTTCGAGGATACTGAAAGTCTGGCATGGCAAGAGTGTCATACCACGAAAAGACGTTTCACCCACGTCGATCCGTTCGAGGATACTGAAAGAACGACCCAGCAAATAACAAAGTAGGTCAAAAAACTGGTTTCACCCACGTCGATCCGTTCGAGGATACTGAAAGCAGGCCCAAAAATACAGAGCCTGGAAGGAAAAAAACGTTTCACCCACGTCGATCCGTTCGAGGATACTGAAAGTGAACCTGGGCACGATTGCAGTCCCAGACTACGAACGTTTCACCCACGTCGATCCGTTCGAGGATACTGAAAGAGTCTGACCTGGGCGTTGGCGGTGCTTATGAGGAGGTTTCACCCACGTCGATCCGTTCGAGGATACTGAAAGATTTCCTCGAGTCGACACTGCGCGCGCTCACAATACGTTTCACCCACGTCGATCCGTTCGAGGATACTGAAAGCAGAAAGTGCGGCAATGACGAATACTCCAGTAAGGTCGTTTCACCCACGTCGATCCGTTCGAGGATACTGAAAGAGCGCGAGCATAATCGCGACCGGCACGATGATGCTTGAGTTTCACCCACGTCGATCCGTTCGAGGATACTGAAAGTTCTCGGGCCGAGGATCAAGACGCGCGAATCTTTCCAGTTTCACCCACGTCGATCCGTTCGAGGATACTGAAAGAGAGAAGACAAGAGAAAAGCCTCTTTAGGAGTCAGGAAAGTTTCACCCACGTCGATCCGTTCGAGGATACTGAAAGAGCGCTTCGTGCACGTCGCTCTGGCTGAGGCCTTGCGTTTCACCCACGTCGATCCGTTCGAGGATACTGAAAGTGTACATGATGGCAGCATAGATGAGCGCGTTGAGGTTGAGTTTCACCCACGTCGATCCGTTCGAGGATACTGAAAGCGGCGCAGGCGATTTCCATGAGCCCGCCCAGCGAGCGTTTCACCCACGTCGATCCGTTCGAGGATACTGAAAGGCGATGACGAGCAGCGCCAAACCGCCGATAACGAAAACGTTTCACCCACGTCGATCCGTTCGAGGATACTGAAAGGCGTTTTTGCCGCTGGTATTTCATCCCGCCAGTCAGTTTCACCCACGTCGATCCGTTCGAGGATACTGAAAGTCTACATGGGGGAGGGAGACAAATTCCGACTCGGACAGGTTTCACCCACGTCGATCCGTTCGAGGATACTGAAAGGCCTTGAGCAGGGGGATAAATTCCCGGAGCTCCTTTTGTTTCACCCACGTCGATCCGTTCGAGGATACTGAAAGGGGGAATGGCCAGATGCAGCGGAGCGTTTCCGCACCTTGTTTCACCCACGTCGATCCGTTCGAGGATACTGAAAGCCTTGCGCAAACAGGTTGATGGGATGCGCCCTGAATGTTTCACCCACGTCGATCCGTTCGAGGATACTGAAAGGCATGGCTTCCCGCGTTGTGTCTGTCATTCCCGCTTGCATGTTTCACCCACGTCGATCCGTTCGAGGATACTGAAAGAACAGACGGGAGCCGTTCGCGATACTACAATCTTTGTTTCACCCACGTCGATCCGTTCGAGGATACTGAAAGGGCAATTCCATGAATGCACACCTTCAGCGCGCCATCGTTTCACCCACGTCGATCCGTTCGAGGATACTGAAAGTTGCCACGTATGTAGTCATTTTTTATCCTCCTGTGATAGTTTCACCCACGTCGATCCGTTCGAGGATACTGAAAGATCATCGAAGAAGTCTTCTCCGAAACGCGCCCCACACGTTTCACCCACGTCGATCCGTTCGAGGATACTGAAAGTGGTAAGTGAAACTTTGTCTTTCATTTCTTCGATTCCTCGTTTCACCCACGTCGATCCGTTCGAGGATACTGAAAGCTTCCTCGGCCCGAGTCTGAGCGTGCTGTTAAAGCGTTTCACCCACGTCGATCCGTTCGAGGATACTGAAAGCTGGTATAAATTTCGACGCCACCCGTGTGGGGTCAGTTTCACCCACGTCGATCCGTTCGAGGATACTGAAAGTTGTTGTTAGACCCTACGAAAACCGCCCGCGGGCGGTTCAGTTTCACCCACGTCGATCCGTTCGAGGATACTGAAAGTTGAGGCTTTGCGCGTATGCGAGCCAATCTTGTTTTGGTTTCACCCACGTCGATCCGTTCGAGGATACTGAAAGGTGCCGAGACAGAGAAAGCGGTCACCCACATCGGGCGTTTCACCCACGTCGATCCGTTCGAGGATACTGAAAGACTCTGGCCAGGCAGAGATACTCTTATTGCCTGGTAGTTTCACCCACGTCGATCCGTTCGAGGATACTGAAAGACTACTTTGTTCACTTCTGATAATTTGATTCCTTCTGAGGTTTCACCCACGTCGATCCGTTCGAGGATACTGAAAGTTCACGATACTACAATCTTTTACTTTTCGCGAGTCAAGTTTCACCCACGTCGATCCGTTCGAGGATACTGAAAGCGCGTAGCCCGCGGGCATTAAGCACAGGGTGAAATTGTTTCACCCACGTCGATCCGTTCGAGGATACTGAAAGTCGGAATGACAATGCCGGTATCGGCGTAACTCTCGAAGTTTCACCCACGTCGATCCGTTCGAGGATACTGAAAGTTGCCTGCCCGCTCTCGTCCTTACCCATCACACACGTTTCACCCACGTCGATCCGTTCGAGGATACTGAAAGTCATTCTTGGGTTTCTTCCAAATCACCTGACGGCTTGTTTCACCCACGTCGATCCGTTCGAGGATACTGAAAGAGGTCAGATTCAGTCACCTCGCGCAAGGTATAAAAGTGTTTCACCCACGTCGATCCGTTCGAGGATACTGAAAGCCCTGCACCCCCTAACCCCCGGCGCCCCCATCCACGTTTCACCCACGTCGATCCGTTCGAGGATACTGAAAGCCTTGGGCAGACGGATGGCGTCCACAATCTCGCTCTGTTTCACCCACGTCGATCCGTTCGAGGATACTGAAAGTGTACTTCTGCTTCGCACGCTTCCCCGGGACACAGTTGTTTCACCCACGTCGATCCGTTCGAGGATACTGAAAGTTGGGTGCGCTGGCACCAAGGGCCTCAGCCGTTGGGTTTCACCCACGTCGATCCGTTCGAGGATACTGAAAGATGTGTTGATGGGACGCACGTTCGGCGTGACCGGGCTCGTTTCACCCACGTCGATCCGTTCGAGGATACTGAAAGTCGCATTCCTCATCTAATGGAATGGAGGGTAACCAGTTTCACCCACGTCGATCCGTTCGAGGATACTGAAAGATGTTTCTTGCCATAAGCATTGCAGATAAACACGCTAATGTTTCACCCACGTCGATCCGTTCGAGGATACTGAAAGGCGCAAGATTTTCCAACTCTGCCGCCAACAAGTGCGGTTTCACCCACGTCGATCCGTTCGAGGATACTGAAAGTACATTGCAACCGCGGTTTTGCTCATTGTTGTCAGCGTTTCACCCACGTCGATCCGTTCGAGGATACTGAAAGTCCCCGCCCTCACTAGAACAAAAATACAACTTCTTGTTTCACCCACGTCGATCCGTTCGAGGATACTGAAAGATCCCGACGCGCTCTTTGTGCTGACCGTGCGTGATGGTTTCACCCACGTCGATCCGTTCGAGGATACTGAAAGATAGCGCAATTCGGACGTGTTTGTGTTGTTTCAGTGAGTTTCACCCACGTCGATCCGTTCGAGGATACTGAAAGTTACCCAACCAACCCCTAAGCGCACCTGACAAGTTGAGTTTCACCCACGTCGATCCGTTCGAGGATACTGAAAGAAAACTAAGTTTTATTTATTTGATGCTCCTTATTCTACGTTTCACCCACGTCGATCCGTTCGAGGATACTGAAAGACTGAGGGAGCTTGAGCAACAGGTCAAGGCTCGTGAGGAAGTTTCACCCACGTCGATCCGTTCGAGGATACTGAAAGCACGCAGGTCGAAGACACACTCCTTAAGCAATCGGGGTTTCACCCACGTCGATCCGTTCGAGGATACTGAAAGCCCTGGGGTCAAATCCACAGAGGATGCATTTCTTCATTGTTTCACCCACGTCGATCCGTTCGAGGATACTGAAAGCAATCATCCGCCGCAGTTTCATTAACGACTCTGAACAGTTTCACCCACGTCGATCCGTTCGAGGATACTGAAAGCTTTCATGTCAACCTCCCTTGAGCCTCTGGGCTACTTTGTTTCACCCACGTCGATCCGTTCGAGGATACTGAAAGGTCCGCTCGTTTGTATAGCGTTTCCTCGTCAACACAGTTTCACCCACGTCGATCCGTTCGAGGATACTGAAAGCCGGCCACCCCGAGCCCTGGGAGGAAGGCCCTCCCCGTTTCACCCACGTCGATCCGTTCGAGGATACTGAAAGGCGAGGATTTCCGGTCTTCTGAGTGTGAGGAAATTTGTTTCACCCACGTCGATCCGTTCGAGGATACTGAAAGGAGTGAAGGGCCGCTCAAAGTCAATGACTTCCCCCCAGTTTCACCCACGTCGATCCGTTCGAGGATACTGAAAGCCGCCGCGGCCGACAAGCAGCGCACCAGGTTTTCGTTGTTTCACCCACGTCGATCCGTTCGAGGATACTGAAAGAGAAGCGTCCGGGGCCCAGAGGTGAGTTATGCGATAGTTTCACCCACGTCGATCCGTTCGAGGATACTGAAAGCGAGCCATAGCGCCCAGTGACATCACAGCGCATGAGCGTTTCACCCACGTCGATCCGTTCGAGGATACTGAAAGTCGCGGTACTCCATGCCACTCCTCGCGAGCGGCATTGTTTCACCCACGTCGATCCGTTCGAGGATACTGAAAGTGCCGCCATAGTACCAAAGTACTATTGCGTCTTTGGTGTTTCACCCACGTCGATCCGTTCGAGGATACTGAAAGGACAGTGCAGCGGTTGAAAACTTGACTCGCTGCTTGTGTTTCACCCACGTCGATCCGTTCGAGGATACTGAAAGGTTGACTTCCCTTGGTTTTTATGTATCTCCTGAGGTGGTTCACCCACGTCGATCCGTTCGAGGATACTGAAAGCCGGCTCGAAAGCCGGGGACCCCAATGGTACGTCTGGCAGTTTCACCCACGTCGATCCGTTCGAGGATACTGAAAGAACTCCACATCCTTGAGCGCCGTTGCCAGCAGGTCTGTTGTTTCACCCACGTCGATCCGTTCGAGGATACTGAAAGGGTCATGAATCCTCCTAAAAAGGCTTCCCGAAAGCCGAAGTTTCACCCACGTCGATCCGTTCGAGGATACTGAAAGAAGCAGCTGCATCGCAAGATAGCGCAAGTCATCTTTGTGTTTCACCCACGTCGATCCGTTCGAGGATACTGAAAGGAGCGACGCAGTTCTTGAGCACCGCCGAGTCACACTCAAGTTTCACCCACGTCGATCCGTTCGAGGATACTGAAAGTATCCATGTCTTTGCCCTTTACTTTCTCAGCGCCTCTAAGTTTCACCCACGTCGATCCGTTCGAGGATACTGAAAGGTCGCAAAGGCATAATCTTCGCTTGCCATGCAGAGGTTTCACCCACGTCGATCCGTTCGAGGATACTGAAAGATGAGGCACCCCAGCCCACTCCTCACGAGCGAACTGAGGTTTCACCCACGTCGATCCGTTCGAGGATACTGAAAGGTCGTGGTTATGCTCGTGCTCGGCATACTCGTGATTTTGTTTCACCCACGTCGATCCGTTCGAGGATACTGAAAGGCGAACAGATTCGACACGGGTGAAAGGTCGCTCAAAGTCGTTTCACCCACGTCGATCCGTTCGAGGATACTGAAAGGTCCCTGAGCTTTGGCCATATTTACCACCGTCTCTAGTTTCACCCACGTCGATCCGTTCGAGGATACTGAAAGTATTGTGCTCCTTTCTGTATAGGATGAAAACACAAAGGTTTCACCCACGTCGATCCGTTCGAGGATACTGAAAGCGTAGCCAAGGAGTTTTTTGAATCCGTGTATAGCCTCGTTTCACCCACGTCGATCCGTTCGAGGATACTGAAAGATCTCCGGTACCGATAGGAACGGCAGATTTGTTGATGATGTTTCACCCACGTCGATCCGTTCGAGGATACTGAAAGACCCGCGCTGCGCAAATGCTCCACCTCGGCGTTGGTTAGTTTCACCCACGTCGATCCGTTCGAGGATACTGAAAGTTCAACGCTGCCAGCGCTCCGGCGAGGTCGCCGCGTAGTTTCACCCACGTCGATCCGTTCGAGGATACTGAAAGATATCACGACCTGCCCAACCTCGTCGCCACCTTCGAAGTTTCACCCACGTCGATCCGTTCGAGGATACTGAAAGTGCGGCGCTGGTGTGACTTGCCGGTGACGCTTGTGGGGTTTCACCCACGTCGATCCGTTCGAGGATACTGAAAGGACTGATGAATTGCGGGATGCTGCGCGAGGTGAGTGGTTTCACCCACGTCGATCCGTTCGAGGATACTGAAAGTTCAAGATGAATTTGACTTGATTTATATGAACACACTGCGTTTCACCCACGTCGATCCGTTCGAGGATACTGAAAGATCAGTATGCCGAGTCTTCCTCCCTATACCGGGCCGTTTCACCCACGTCGATCCGTTCGAGGATACTGAAAGCTAAGGAGTCATCTTTCCCGTCACCCAAGTAATGAAAGTTTCACCCACGTCGATCCGTTCGAGGATACTGAAAGGCGACGCCCACCGCCGCGCCTTTCTTCAGCCAGATGAGTTTCACCCACGTCGATCCGTTCGAGGATACTGAAAGTTACGCTTGGCACTTCTGAGTGCTTTAAGATTCCTGGTTTCACCCACGTCGATCCGTTCGAGGATACTGAAAGTTGGGACCCCCTAAAAAACACCCTTGATACTGTCTGAAGTTTCACCCACGTCGATCCGTTCGAGGATACTGAAAGGCAAGTTCATTTCATCAGTCTAGAAATCACCACTGCGTTTCACCCACGTCGATCCGTTCGAGGATACTGAAAGGTTCGATGATCAACACTTTGGATGACTTGATTGCCTTTGTTTCACCCACGTCGATCCGTTCGAGGATACTGAAAGGCACCTGGTGAAACGCTCTCACAGGCAGAGGCTGAAATGGTTTCACCCACGTCGATCCGTTCGAGGATACTGAAAGATCCTGCAAAGTCACTTCATTAGCCTCGAAATAACCGGTTTCACCCACGTCGATCCGTTCGAGGATACTGAAAGGAGACTCTTCCGTCCAGCCATTTGAGGACGCTCGGGGGTTTCACCCACGTCGATCCGTTCGAGGATACTGAAAGGGAATTTCCTCGGAAAACTCTTGACAAAAAAAGATTGTTTCACCCACGTCGATCCGTTCGAGGATACTGAAAGGCGGGAATGACCGTAGCGTTCACGATATACGAGTTGGTTTCACCCACGTCGATCCGTTCGAGGATACTGAAAGGTCCTTGAGGTTGAAAGGTCTTTCAACCTGTTTCCTCGTTTCACCCACGTCGATCCGTTCGAGGATACTGAAAGTGTCTATCTCGTCAATAATAACCACTACTGGCCCTTGCTGTTTCACCCACGTCGATCCGTTCGAGGATACTGAAAGGTATAGCGGAGGTGGGGAATGAAGCAAGTGGTAACGTTTCACCCACGTCGATCCGTTCGAGGATACTGAAAGATAATTTTAGACTCTGGAGTCCACTCGGCCAATTCGGGTTTCACCCACGTCGATCCGTTCGAGGATACTGAAAGATCTGCAGGGCGATATCATGATGCCTGGGGCATTCACCAGTTTCACCCACGTCGATCCGTTCGAGGATACTGAAAGGCAGGGAATCGTGCTGAGCCCTGCGGCGACATAGACGTTTCACCCACGTCGATCCGTTCGAGGATACTGAAAGTCCAGCGCCACGCGCAAGGCTTCCAGTTGCGCATTCGTTTCACCCACGTCGATCCGTTCGAGGATACTGAAAGCGATGTAGTGAGGGGGGGCAATGGCAGCACACAATGAGGTTTCACCCACGTCGATCCGTTCGAGGATACTGAAAGAGCGCTTCCACCGTTGTCGAATCCTCAAACTTGAAAGTTTCACCCACGTCGATCCGTTCGAGGATACTGAAAGAGCGCTTCCACCGTTGTCGAATCCTCAAACTTGAAAGTTTCACCCACGTCGATCCGTTCGAGGATACTGAAAGTCGAGCGTGTAGTAACGGCTGCGGTGGGTATTGAGCGTTTCACCCACGTCGATCCGTTCGAGGATACTGAAAGTCAGCATCAAATAACCTGTCAGGGAGGACAATCTCCTGTTTCACCCACGTCGATCCGTTCGAGGATACTGAAAGCCCATTGCTGGGGGATGGGGGTTGGAAACCATTATGCGTTTCACCCACGTCGATCCGTTCGAGGATACTGAAAGGAAAAAATTTCGCTCACTCGGAAAAAACTCGCTTGGTTTCACCCACGTCGATCCGTTCGAGGATACTGAAAGCCTGGTACCCCCTCAGATGGGACTGGACCAGGGGCTGACGTTTCACCCACGTCGATCCGTTCGAGGATACTGAAAGCTACGTCACTTTTTTTGTCTTTTCTGCGGTGCTGATATTGGTTTCACCCACGTCGATCCGTTCGAGGATACTGAAAGGGCCTCAATGCCGCCGTGGGCTTCACAGCCACGCCGTTTCACCCACGTCGATCCGTTCGAGGATACTGAAAGCCTGCACCCCCTAACCCCCGGCGCCCCCACCCACCACGTTTCACCCACGTCGATCCGTTCGAGGATACTGAAAGGCACTTTACCGCGCTTCGAGAGCGCGGTAAAGTGTTGTTTCACCCACGTCGATCCGTTCGAGGATACTGAAAGCTTCAAGGGCGGACAAAACTTCCCCCGGTAAATCTTTTGTTTCACCCACGTCGATCCGTTCGAGGATACTGAAAGTCGAAGAAGATTACTGCATCCGACGCAGTTACTGGAGTTTCACCCACGTCGATCCGTTCGAGGATACTGAAAGACCGCAAGAGCTATAAGAGTGAAGCGTCCCCGCAAAAGTTTCACCCACGTCGATCCGTTCGAGGATACTGAAAGGCTTGGTGATAAGGTCGGCTTTGTCATGAGGGCGCAATGTTTCACCCACGTCGATCCGTTCGAGGATACTGAAAGATCTTTTAACGCGACCCAAATAGACTGGCCAGTTTCATGGTTTCACCCACGTCGATCCGTTCGAGGATACTGAAAGTTAATTTATCAACCCATGCCCCGCACAGGGCACGGAATTCAGTTTCACCCACGTCGATCCGTTCGAGGATACTGAAAGGGAATTGCACCAATTGGGGCAATTCCCCTGGAGGGAGTTTCACCCACGTCGATCCGTTCGAGGATACTGAAAGTTCCGCGGCCTCGCGCAAAAGCGGGACTACAACAAAGTTTCACCCACGTCGATCCGTTCGAGGATACTGAAAGCACTCGCGGCCGGCGCCGTCTCCTGCAACTCCACAAGTTTCACCCACGTCGATCCGTTCGAGGATACTGAAAGTCGCATCAGAGATGGACTTGACCACCTTTAACATATCGTTTCACCCACGTCGATCCGTTCGAGGATACTGAAAGGTCCGTGCTGAGTGGAACGGTGGATTTATTGACGATGAGTTTCACCCACGTCGATCCGTTCGAGGATACTGAAAGTCAATCGCGCGTCCATCATAGCTATCTGAGCGTCCAAGTTTCACCCACGTCGATCCGTTCGAGGATACTGAAAGTTCTGAAATAGCAGCACGCATGGCACTAATAATCATATCGTTTCACCCACGTCGATCCGTTCGAGGATACTGAAAGCGCAGGGGGCGGAACGCAGTGGAGCAGGGAGCGAAGCGAGTTTCACCCACGTCGATCCGTTCGAGGATACTGAAAGACAACGGAAGAACAACGGAACGATGACAACTGGCACGTTTCACCCACGTCGATCCGTTCGAGGATACTGAAAGGACGGAAGCGTCAACGCCGCGACCGTCTTACTGAACAAAGTTTCACCCACGTCGATCCGTTCGAGGATACTGAAAGGCGCCAGAGTGTGACCAAATGGCTCCAAAAACGCCTGTTTCACCCACGTCGATCCGTTCGAGGATACTGAAAGATTGCCCACCGACAAATTTCCGGCAGCGACGTGGTGTTTCACCCACGTCGATCCGTTCGAGGATACTGAAAGCTCTAGCCTATGCTGCCCGCGGATGGCATGTTTTCGTTTCACCCACGTCGATCCGTTCGAGGATACTGAAAGACGCTCATGCTGGTATGTTTCAAGCCAAGACTATCAAGTTTCACCCACGTCGATCCGTTCGAGGATACTGAAAGCTCTCATCAACGTCAACGTCCTCATGCTCTACACACGTTTCACCCACGTCGATCCGTTCGAGGATACTGAAAGCAGTTCGCTGGGAAGCAAATACCCAGCACCCCACCACGTTTCACCCACGTCGATCCGTTCGAGGATACTGAAAGGCCTTGGTCGTTCCCAGGTCCTCCGGGAAGATTACCAGTTTCACCCACGTCGATCCGTTCGAGGATACTGAAAGGTGGTGGCGTGGGCGTTGTCCTCTTGCAGAGCACGGGAGTTTCACCCACGTCGATCCGTTCGAGGATACTGAAAGATAACCACGCTTGCAGCGCCTTATAGCCAGCCGATGGTTTCACCCACGTCGATCCGTTCGAGGATACTGAAAGCGGCTCGCCGGGCCTCGGCAAGGGCTCGCTCGGTGGTTTCACCCACGTCGATCCGTTCGAGGATACTGAAAGTTGACGTCCAGGAAAAACTGGACGCCACCGGCCCCACGTTTCACCCACGTCGATCCGTTCGAGGATACTGAAAGGTCAGCATCATGCTTGTGCTTGGCGTGCTCGTGATTGTTTCACCCACGTCGATCCGTTCGAGGATACTGAAAGTTGATCTCAGCACCCAGGATAATGGCGCCTTTATCGTTTCACCCACGTCGATCCGTTCGAGGATACTGAAAGGAAGGCCAAGCAGTGTTCTTTCAGCAGCTCACTGTTTGTTTCACCCACGTCGATCCGTTCGAGGATACTGAAAGGTCGTAGTTATGCTTTTTTTCGGCGTGCTTGTGATTTGTTTCACCCACGTCGATCCGTTCGAGGATACTGAAAGTACCGCTGCGTAATTCGAGCGCGGTCGCGTAGCCTTGATGTTTCACCCACGTCGATCCGTTCGAGGATACTGAAAGTTACCTTCGGCACGAATGCCATACGGTCGCCAATCCGTTTCACCCACGTCGATCCGTTCGAGGATACTGAAAGTTCTAATCGGGTGAGGCTGCAAAATGAGTACGATTGTTTTTGTTTCACCCACGTCGATCCGTTCGAGGATACTGAAAGTCAGCAGGGCTGCCTGCACGGCGGGCGGGGCCGTGGTTTCACCCACGTCGATCCGTTCGAGGATACTGAAAGTCAGCAGGGCTGCCTGCACGGCGGGCGGGGCCGTGGCTTCACCCACGTCGATCCGTTCGAGGATACTGAAAGTTCTAATCGGGTGAGGCTGCAAAATGAGCACGATTGTTTTTGTTTCACCCACGTCGATCCGTTCGAGGATACTGAAAGTTAATTACCAAAGGCTAACCAGCGCCAACATGAAGGATTTTTATCTTCGGTTTAAGGTACTTACCCGGGAGAGATTATTGCCTGGCAGTCGGATAATGGTGGCCAGAACCAAGGGAGTTTGACAAACAATTAGCCAAAGACAATATCCCTCATTTTTTTATTTACCCCAGGTGTCCCAAGATTGATACCTACATTGAGAGATACAACAGAACAACTAAAATTACGGTATAGTATCTTGCACTGAGCGTCGCTCTTTAACATTCGAATCTGTATCTGCCTCTGGTAGACAACCATATTTGCGTAGCACATCTGTCGGCGAGGCAATGTGCGGTGGCAATTTG